>PVBE010478397.1_pt1 | contig 14853 bp, 16 predicted proteins | sample 1631181 | NCBI WGS metagenome assembly PVBE01 (sample SAMN08397723, study PRJNA350692) | Marine metagenome, whole genome shotgun sequencing project. | isolation source: water | place: Pacific Ocean | collected 2012-04
ACTCTCCTTGCGGCCAGCGGACGGCGCAGTTGTTGTTTATGGGGCTGGCCAGGGAAGGCTCTGCTTGATCACGAGATGGCTCCTTTGAATCTCTCGTCTGAGGGATTGGAGTTGCTACAGGCTCTCGAGGATGCCCCTGAAGGCACAGCTTTAGGTGACTTGCCGCTTGGCTGGGAGTCGACTCGGATCGCTTCTTTGGCGAGGGATTTGCAACGGCAGCAGGTTCTACTGCTTTCGCCAGGTTCAGCACCAAGTACATGATAGATTCCGCGGGCCTTGTTCCACAGAGCCTCGGCGCCCTTGCTGGCATCTCCGCCGCTCCAGCCTGAAACCAATCCTCCCCAGGGAGGAGAGGAAGGGCTGCAGCCTGGTTCGGAGGCCAGTCCAAGCAATGAGACCACTCTGGATATCAAGTCGTCGGAGCAGAGCCATTCGGCTCCTCCCGACGATTATGCGCAGCTTCAGCGGCGCTTCATCCTCGCCACATTGATTGTCTCTGCTCTTGTAGTGGCAATTACGGCATTGGCCTTCGATCTCCATATCGCCAGCAGCGTGCTTGTTGGTGCTTTGGCAGGAGTTCTCTACTTGCGGCTTCTTGCTCGCAGTGTTGGAAAGCTCGGAAACGGTTCGAAGTCTGTGAGCAAGATCCAGCTAATTGTTCCAGTCGTTCTTGTTATTTCTGCCTCCAGGTTTCCTCAGCTTGAGCTTTTACCAGCTTTTCTTGGATTCCTGCTTTACAAGCCAGCCCTGATTCTGCAGGGATTGCTTGAGGCCTGAATCAAGAGCGAATCTGAATCAACCCCATAGCCGCTTCGTCGGCTGCTCCTCCAACCGTCGCCTTGGCGACACCGAATTTCCAGCCTGATGGGTCCCTTGCCATTTGCTCTTCCCTTTGCCGAACTGGAGGTGGGTCAACACCTCTATTGGCAAATTGGGAATCTAAAGATTCACGGCCAGGTTTTCATGACCTCCTGGCTTTTAATCGGTGCCCTTTTGGCCCTTGTGGTCGTCGGCACCCGCAAGATGGAACGCGATCCGCGCGGTGTTCAGAATCTCCTGGAGTTTCTCTGGGATTACATCCGCGACTTGGCCAGAACCCAAATTGGCGAAAAGGCCTATCGCGATTGGATGCCATTTATTGGCACCCTGTTCCTTTTCATTTTTGTGAGTAATTGGGGGGGAGCGTTGGTCCCATGGAAGTTGATTCATCTACCTAGTGGTGAGCTTGGTGCACCTACGGCAGATATCAATACAACCGTGGCATTGGCTCTGCTGGTGTCGCTCGCATATTTTTATGCGGGGCTTAGCCGTAAGGGATTCCGGTACTTCGAGTACTACGTGTATCCCACCCCAATCATGCTTCCGTTCAAGATTGTCGAGGATTTCACCAAGCCTCTATCTCTCTCCTTTCGTTTGTTCGGAAACATTTTGGCCGACGAACTGGTGGTCGCGGTGCTGGTTTTTCTAGTACCACTCATCCTTCCAGTCCCGGTCATGTTCCTTGGCCTGTTTACCAGTGCCATTCAGGCTTTGATCTTTGCCACCTTGGCGGCCTACTACATCGGTGAGGCCGTCGAAGAGCATCATTGATCACACCCTGATACAGCCAGTCTCGCTCCCTTGATCTGGCAAACTCCTTGCGCGCAGGTCCTGTTTAATCAGGGCCCATCTCAGGATTCCCGAGATGCCCTAGGCGCAGGTACAGCCAAACGGTTCCTATCCGCGCTCTCAGCGCCCCACATCTTTAGTTCAACCATGGATTCCATTACCACTGCCGCGTCAGTAGTTGCCGCTGGTCTGGCCGTCGGCCTCGGCGCTATTGGCCCCGGTATCGGTCAGGGCACCGCTGCAGGCGGCGCTGTTGAGGGCATTGCCCGCCAGCCAGAAGCTGAAGGCAAAATCCGCGGCACATTGCTGCTTTCCTTCGCGTTCATGGAATCTCTCACCATTTACGGCCTTGTGGTCGCCTTGGTGCTGCTATTCGCCAACCCCTTCGCCGGTTGATCCGGAACACTTTGATGTTGGGAGATTTAATTGGCTAGCGGCCCTTGGCCGTTAGCCAATTAAATCGTTATCCAAAGCCGATTTTCGGCTCCCGGCCTCATCTCGTTCTGCGATCTTGCTTCGTTCGCCCCCACCCCTGCCTCATGACCAGCTTTCTCCTGTTTGGTGCTGGAGGTCTATTTGACTTCGATGCCACCCTGCCGCTCATGGCGGTGCAGGTGGTTCTCCTCACCTTTATCCTCAATGCCTTGTTCTTCAGTCCCGTTGGTCGGGTTGTTGAGGAACGAGAGGGCTATGTCAACACCACTCGAGCTGAAGCCAAGAAGCAGCTTGCTGAAGCAGAAAACCTTGAGGCCAAACTCAAGGAACAGCTGAAGCAGGCCCGTATGGATGCTCAGACGCTTATCCAAGAAGCGGAACAGGATTCAGACAACCTTTATCGAGAGGCATTGGCTTTGGCCACTGCTGATGCCAATGCCACTAGGGAAAAGTCTCGTCGTGAGATTGATGCCCAACGGGAGAAGGCACTCAAGCAGCTAAAAGGCGATGCCGAAAAACTTGGCGATCAGATCGTCACTCGTCTGCTGGCAGCCAAATGAATTTTCCATTGATGTTTGCCGAAGGCGGATTCGGCCTGAACTTCAACTTGTTCGAGGCCAATGTCTTCAACCTGGCCTTAGTGATTTTCGGCCTTTACAAATTTCTTCCCCCCTTCGTTGGTGGAATTCTTGAGCGTCGCCGAGCCGCCATCCTCACTGATTTGACAGATGCAGAGGAGCGGTTGGCCAAGGCCTCCAAAGCTCTTGCAGAAGCGAAGAAGGATCTCGAACAGGCCAGTAAGAAGGCCGAACAGATCCGCAAGGATTGCAAAGTCCGGGCTGAAGCCATTCGCGTCGAGAGTGAAAAGCGCACCGTTGAAGAGATGGCCCGCCTTAAGCAAGGTGCTGCTTCTGATCTCAACGCCGAAGCGGTTCGAGTCAGTGCTCAGCTTCGTCGCGAAGCTGCCCGCTTGGCTATTGAGAAAGCTCTTGCCAGCCTCCCCGGCAAACTCGATGACAAGGCTCAAGCCAAGTTTTTGAATCAGTCCATCAAAAGCCTGGGTAAAGCCTGATGCCACTGCTTAACACCATTACCACCCCTTACGCCGAGGCCTTTCTTCAGGTTGCGGCTAGCCGAAAGGAGGTTGATGAAGTTGTCGATCAGGCAAAAGCCGTCCTCGAACTTTGGAATAATTGTCCAGCCCTGAGTGAGGCGATGGCTTCACCAGTTTTGGAAGTCGAGTCCAAGAAGGCAGCCCTTGAAAAGTTATTCACTGATCAGGTCACTCCTTCATTCCTTAATTTGCTGAAGCTCTTGGCTGATCGCCAACGCATCGGCGTTTTGGACGCTGTGCTTGAGCGGATGCTTGAGCTCTATCGCGAGCAGCGCAACATTGCCCTTGCGACTGTGACCTCTGCTTCTGCTCTCAGTGAGGACCAGCAGAATGACCTTCAAAGCAAGGTTAAGGCCGTCGCCGGTACTGACAATGTTGAGATCAACCTCAAAGTTGATCCCGACTTGATTGGCGGTTTCGTTGTCAGCGTCGGCTCCAAGGTGATTGATGCCAGCCTTGCTGGCCAGGTTCGTCGCCTTGGACTCGCGCTGGCCAAGGTGAGCTAGCCCACTCTCTGTAGATCCTTTTCAGCTCCTGTTCTAAACATCAACGCCTCCCATGGTTTCCATCCGCCCAGACGAGATCAGCGCGATTCTCAAGCAACAGATCGCCGATTACGACAAGTCTGTCTCCGTAAGCAACGTCGGTACAGTTCTCCAGATTGGTGACGGCATCGCGCGTGTCTATGGCCTTGAGCAGGTCATGGCAGGCGAATTGGTGGAATTTGAGGATGGCACTGAAGGTATCGCCCTCAACCTTGAAGATGACAACGTTGGTGTTGTGCTGATGGGTGAAGGCATCGGCATCCAAGAAGGAAGCACGGTGAAAGCCACCGGCAAAATTGCATCAGTGCCTGTTGGTGACGGCATGTTGGGGCGGGTTGTTAATCCCCTTGGTCAGGCCATTGACGGCAAGGGCGAAATCCCTTCAACCGAGTCACGCCTGATCGAGTCCATGGCTCCAGGGATCATTCAGCGGAAGTCGGTTCATGAGCCGATGCAGACAGGCATCACTTCAATCGACGCGATGATCCCTATTGGTCGCGGTCAGCGTGAGCTGATTATTGGTGACCGTCAGACAGGCAAGACAGCCATTGCTCTTGACACCATCATCAACCAGAAGGGTGAGGATGTTGTCTGCGTCTACGTGGCGATCGGCCAGAAGGCTGCTTCTGTTGCCAACGTTGTTGAGGTGCTTCGTGAGAAAGGCGCTCTTGACTACACAGTGGTCGTAACAGCGAACGCTTCAGACGCCGCAGCACTGCAATTTTTGGCCCCTTACACAGGAGCGGCGATTGCTGAGTCGTTCATGTACAAAGGCAAGGCCACTCTGGTCATTTACGACGACCTCACCAAGCAAGCCCAGGCCTATCGCCAGATGTCGCTCTTGCTGCGTCGTCCACCCGGACGTGAAGCTTATCCAGGAGATGTTTTCTATATTCACAGCCGTTTGCTTGAGCGTGCAGCCAAGCTTTCCGATGCCATGGGCAAAGGCTCGATGACCGCTTTGCCGATCATTGAAACCCAGGCAGGAGACGTTTCGGCTTACATCCCGACCAATGTGATCTCGATCACGGATGGACAGGTGTTCCTGAGTTCTGACCTGTTCAACTCGGGACTAAGACCGGCTATCAACGTTGGTATTTCAGTGAGTCGAGTTGGTGGTGCGGCTCAGACCAAAGCGATCAAGAAGATTGCCGGCACGCTGAAGCTTGAGTTGGCTCAGTTTGATGAATTGGCGGCCTTCTCCCAGTTCGCATCTGATCTTGATGAAGCCACTCAGAACCAGCTTGGCCGAGGCAAGCGACTGCGTGAACTGCTCAAGCAGCCTCAGTTTGATCCCCTCAACCTGGCCGAGCAGGTCGCCATCGTTTATGCAGGTGTTAAAGGACTAATTGATGAGGTGCCTGAGGATCAGGTCACAGAATTTGCTCGTCAATTGCGTGATTATTTGAAGAGCAATAAGCCTGAATTCATCTCGAAGGTGCAGACCGAGAAGGTTCTCAGTGATGACTCTGAATCCATTCTCAAAGACGCCATCAATGAGGTGAAGTCGTCGATCATGGCTTCGGCCTGATCCTGTCGGTTAACCCGGAGAACCCCAATTCATGGCGAACCTCAAGGACATTCGCGACCGGATCAGTTCCGTCAAGAACACCAGAAAGATCACCGAGGCCATGCGCCTCGTTGCTGCGGCCAAAGTGCGCCGGGCTCAGGAACAGGTGCTACGCAGCCGTCCCTTTGCCGATCGCTTGGCAAGGGTGCTGGAGAACATCCAGACCCGTATGCGTTTTGAGATGGCAGATGCTCCACTGCTGAAGTCTCGTGATGTGCGCACCATCACCCTGCTTGCCATCACTGGCGACCGGGGGTTGTGCGGTGGCTACAACACCAACATCATCAAGCGCACTGAGCAACGCTATGGCGAGTTAAAAGCTCAGGGCTATGCCGTTGATTTGGTGCTGATTGGCCGCAAGGTGACCTCTTATTTCCAGAATCGAGCCAGTAAGTACACAATTCGGGCCAATTTCACAGGCTTGGAGCAAGTGCCCACTGCGGACGAGGCCGGTTCGATTACCAACGAAGTGTTGGCTGAATTCCTGTCGCAGACCACCGATCGGGTTGAGGTGATTTACACCAAGTTCATCAACCTCGTGAGCTGTAACCCCGTTGTGCAGACACTGCTGCCCCTTGATCCACAGGGGATCGCAGAAGCTGATGACGAGATTTTCCGGCTCACCACGAAGGACAGTCGCCTGACGATTGAGAAAGGTGATGGTCCTGCAAATGAGCAGCCGCCTCTTCCTTCAGACATCGTGTTTGAACAGAGCCCTGAGCAGCTGCTTAATGCCTTGCTGCCTTTGTACCTGCAAAACCAGTTGTTACGTGCTTTGCAGGAATCAGCTGCTTCTGAGCTGGCAAGTCGGATGACGGCGATGAACAATGCAAGTGATAACGCGAAGGATCTGGCCAAGAGGCTTACGCTTGATTACAACAAAGCTCGTCAGTCAGCCATTACCCAGGAAATTCTTGAGGTGGTTGGTGGTGCCTCAGCCATGGGTTGAGCCGTTGGCTTCAATGAAGCCTTGATCTTTATTTCTCAAGCCGGTCTTATTAAGGCCGGCTTTTTTTATGATTGCCGATGCCCTTTTCTCAGACCTTCTGGCATGGCTTTAGCACGCTTAAAAGCATGCTTTGAATAGGGCTATGTCCTGAGAGGATGATTAGACATTCCACGCCCGAATTTGGATGAATGATTCCATTCTTGATTCGATTGTTGATTTTGCTAATGCCAATGGGGCTACTTATGCAATCACTTTGGTAATCATCTGAAGTGAGCATGAATTTGCAATTCATGCAGCTTGAATTGATCTGGCCTGCGGGCTTGCCAGCGAATCAGTTGCGATCTTGGTTGCTAGATCAACTTGCTCAGCATGGCGAGCCCTTGCGATGGGCGCTGATCGAGGTTGAATCGTTTGCTGGCGAGCCTTCTGCTTCGGAAGAGACGTCTGCAGATAAGTCAGCTGCAGATAAGCCTGCTGCAGATAAGTCAGTTGCAGAAAAGCGAACGCTCAAGCTGGAGGCGGTGATGATCAGGACGGAAAGTGGCAGGGCTGGCGATTGATTCCTTCGACTATCTACTCAGCGGGGTCTGCCTATCCAACTGGGTCTGTCTACCCAGCTGGTTCGGCGTTGATGGCGCCACTGCCCACCTTGATGCTTGTGCCAACTGGTATCGGTTGTGCCCTTGGTGGCTACGCAGGCGATGCGTTGCCCTGTGCCCGACTCTTAGCCGCCGCTAGCGGCTGTTTAATTACCCATCCCAATGTGATGAATGGGGCCTCGCTCTATTGGAGTGATCCGCGTATTCACTATGTGGAGGGCTACGGCTTGGACCGCTTTGCGGCTGGAGACCTTGCGTTGCGACCAGTGCGGCAGCAAAAGATTGGCCTTTTGCTGGATGCAGGCATTGAGCCAGAGTTGCGACAGCGCCAATTGCATGTTGCTGAGGGTTGTCGGGCCAGTCTTGGCTTGAATATCGGTCCAGTGCTGACGACCGAAGAGCCCTTAGAGGTTGGCTTGAAACTTGGGAGTAGTGGAGCGAGCTGGGGGGGACTGGCACATCCCGAGGAATTGTTGAGAGCTGGTCAGCGGTTGAAACAGGCGGGTGCCACGGCCATTGCTGTTGTCGCTCGCTTCCCAGAAGAAGCCGAAAGCGAGGCTCTTGCGGCTTACCGGCAAGGGAAGGGAGTTGATGCTTTGGCTGGTGCAGAGGCGGTGATTAGTCACCTACTTGTGCGAGAGCTTGGTTTGCCCTGTGCTCATGCTCCGGCACTGTCACCGCTTCCATGCGAGCCACTTCTGGATCCAAGGGCTGCTGGTGAAGAATTGGGTTATTCCTTTTTGGCTTGTGTGCTTGTTGGGCTGAGCCGTGCACCAGATTTTGTGTCGCTGAACACGGATTCAATATTGCCGCCATCCTCTGAGCTCTTGCGACCAGAGCAAATTGGTGCCGTTGTAGCGCCTGAGGGTGCCCTCGGTGGGGAGGCGGTCCTGGCTTGCTTAGAGCGGGGCGTTCCTTTGATCACCGTGACGAACCCGAGCCTGCTGAATGTGACGCCAGAGCGGTTAGGGCTTACGTCTGGCTTGCTTAGAGCTCGAAATTATGCAGAGGTTGCTGGATGGCTTTTGTCTCTGCGGGAAGGTTTGATGCCGGCGGCTCTGGACAGGCCGCTGCCCCCACTTGAGTGGCTGTCTTGATGCCAGGCGGATTTGCTCCTGTTGCGAATGCTGGTCCCTGCCCCTGTGGTGGAGGTGCCTATGCCAGCTGTTGCGGACCGCTTCATCGTGGTGAGCGATCAGCGGAAACCGCAGAACAGTTGATGCGCTCCCGCTACGCGGCCTTTGCGCGAGGCGAGATCGATTATCTGCTGGCGACCCATCACGAGCCCGAACGCTCAGAATCGGAACGCCGCCGCTCCTTGGAGTTCAGCTGCCGCCGCAGCCGTTGGCTGGGTCTCAAAATCATCGCTACTGAGCGTGGTGGCCCGGAGGATTTGGAGGGGATTGTGCGGTTTGAGGCACGCCATGGCGATGGCGTTTTGACGGAGACGTCGTTGTTTCAGCGTCTTGATGGCGACTGGCTTTATATCCGGGCCCAGGAGCTTGATAACGCAGTTGGCACGATCAAGTGAATTCAATAATTGGTTTTCCCGTGAAGATCCAGGTGCTCAACGCAGGCAGGCCATCGGGTGGCGAGGTGGCAATCCCATGGCTTTCGCGACACCGGGATGACATACGGATCCTTGAACGGTGTTCAGTCCAGAGAGCAGTTCGGGACGTTCAGTGACGGCCTCTTCTAAGCCCCGGCCAGCGATGCCAAGGATGTAAGGCAGCGTCACGCTCATGAGGGCTTCCGTTGATGTGAAGGGCACTGCACCAGGCATGTTGCTGACGGCATAATGCTCCACACCATGGATGTTCACGGTCGGGTTGGTGTGGGTGGTCTCTTGGCTTGTGGCTACACAACCTCCCTGGTCGATGGCGACATCAACAATTACCGCGTTGGCTTTCATCTGTTTCACCATCTCTTCATCGACGAGAGTTGGTGCTCGACCACCTGGGGTGAGCACTGCGCCGATCAATAGATCTGCGGTTGGAATCAATCGCTCCAGTAAGCCGCGGCTACTCACCACGCTCACCAAGCGGCCACTGCGGCCAGCTTCAAGACTGCGCAATCGTTCCGGGGAACGATCGAGGAGGATAACTTCAGCATCCATGGCCGCAGCAAGCCTGGCGGCATTCCAGCCCACGGTTCCTGCTCCTAAGACCACAACTCTTGCCGGTTGCACGCCAGTGCAACCGCCCATCAAAACCCCACGACCGCCGTGAGGTCGCTCGAGTAAATGGGCTCCCATCTGGGCGGCTAGTCGCCCAGCTATTTCGCTCATCGGAGCAAGTAGTGGCAGGCTGCCGTTTTGAAGTTGCACCGTCTCATAACCAACGCCAGTTGTGCCTGCATTGAGAAGGGCTTCGGCGACTTTGGTGCAGGCGGCAAGGTGCAGGTACGTGAAGAGAACCATGTCCTGGCGAAGCAGGTGAAATTCTTCCTCTTGTGGTTCTTTGACCTTCACAACCAGATGGGCTGCCCAAGCTTCCTCGCGGCTAACAACTTTGGCTCCTGCAGTAGCAAAAGCCGCATCGTCGATTCCTGCACCAGAGCCTGCTCCAGATTGAATCCGCACTTCCAATCCTTGGGTGACCAGCTCTCTAACCCCATCTGGGGTTAGAGCCACTCGCATCTCATCGGCTTTGATTTCGGTTGGGACTCCGATGCTTGCCATCGAAGTCGAAAGAACGGAGGAGGCCATGCAAGCCATTAACTGTTTTCAGGTTGGCGACTTCAGACGTTCCTGACCAGTCTTTGTGGCGATTATTCGGCTGTGATGATGATTCGGCTGTCTCGATGATCCGGCTGTCCCGATGATCTGGCTGTTTCGATGATTCAGTTGTGGTGATTATTCAGCGGCGATAGGGAGTCGCCAGCCGCTACCAAACGCCTGTGGACTCATTTTTAGAAGTGGTGGCGCCTGACGGCGTTTGAATTCTGCACGTTGCAGCAACTGTTTGACCCGTTTGATTTGTGCAGGATCATGTCCTCTTGCGAGCAGTTGCTCCTGGCTGAATTGTGCTTCGATCAGATCTTGCAACAGGGGATCGAGAAGGCTGTAGTCCGGTAGTGAATCGCTATCGCGTTGGTTGGGGCGTAGTTCTGCGCTCGGAGGTTTCTGCCGGATCGCGGCTCCGATCAGTTCTCCATGGCTTGGCAGCCCTAGCTCCTCTCGGCATGAACAGGCGTTGGCGCTATCGAGCCAATTACAGAGATTAAAGACACTGGTTTTGTAGATATCACCAATCACGGCGAGGCCGCCATTCATGTCGCCATAAAGGGTGCAGTAGCCCACTGCAAGCTCTGATTTGTTGCCGGTGGAGAGCAGCAGTTGGCCTTGTTGGTTCGCTACTGCCATGAGCAGAATTCCCCGGATACGGGATTGAAGGTTCTCGGCCGTCACTCCTTCTGGCACTTTCCCGAGGGGCGGAGTTAATGCTGCCTCGAAGCTGCTCATCAGCTCTGCAATCGGAACGGTGTTGGTTGTGATCCCAAGCCGTTCAGCGAGGTCGCGGGCATCGTTGATCGAGCCCGCTGAGCTCCATGGTGAGGGCATCATCAGCGAGGTCACATGGTCAGGCCCCAAGGCTGCTGCTGCGATTACGGCCACAAGGGCGGAGTCGATACCGCCGCTGAGGCCTAGCAAGGCATTCCTAAAGCCGCATTTGCTGGCGTAGTCGCTGACGCCCAGCACCAGTGCCCGAAATAGTTGTTCCAGAGGTTGCATGGCAGCCTCTCTTGGCTGACCTGTTGGCTGACCTGTTGGCTGATCAGTTGGCTGCTTCGGTGTTGCGGTTGGATCCCATAGGGCGATGGCCTCACGGCAACTGGGTAATTGCAGAAGAAGATCTGCGTTTTGATCGAGTACAAAACTGGCTCCATCGAAAACCAGTTCGTCGTTGCCGCCGACCTGATTGAGGTAGACGACTTGACACTTAAGGCGCTCGGCTGCTTTCGCTGCCAAGCCCTGTCGCAGAGTCTTTTTGGAGGTGCTGAATGGTGAGGCCGAGATATTGAGCAGCAAGTCGATGTTCTGGTCAAGAAGACCGTCGATGGGATCGGGACCAGTAAGGCGATGACCCTGTAGTTCTTCTTCTACCCAAAGGTCTTCACAGATGGTGATTCCTAGGCGCCAACGTCGGCCGCGGCGTTCAAGCTCCAAGACGGACGGGGATTGGGCAGGGCGGAAGTAGCGCTGCTCGTCAAAAACGTCGTAGGTGGGGAGTAGCTGCTTGCGGGCAACGATGCGCCAGCCGCTTCTATCCACTAGGGCGAGCGCATTGAATAGATGGGGGCGTTGTTGATCTGGGGCTAGCTCCGCAACACCAACGATCACGGCGATTGGAGAGTCCTCTCTCGCTAAGGAGTTGGCCAGATCGTCCAATACCTGATTTTGCTTAGCAAGCCTTGGCTGCCGGAGAAGTAAGTCGCGAGGTGGATAGCCCCAGAGGGAGAGCTCTGGAGTAAGAACAATGTCGGCATCCAGGAGAGCTGCCTCCTGACATGCCACGAGGATTCGCTTGCCATTGCCTGCCAAGTCGCCCACAAGGGGGTTGAGCTGGGCAAGGGCGAGACGCATTAGGGATTGGTGGCGAGGCCGTAGAGATTGTGCTTCAGCAGCATTGGCCAAACTGCTGCAGGAATCTCGCTGGCTTTGGGAAGAATTCTGACTTCCGAACTGGCACTTGCAGGAATCAGCAGAGGCAGAAGCTCGATACGACCGCCCAGGGCTTCAATGGCTTCGATCTGACTCGATTGCAGTGGCCAACCTTGTCTTGGGGCAATGGCAAGTCGGGCCATGCTCAACACGGCATTGGCTTGTCTCCACCTTGGCAGCTGGCCGGCCAGGTCGCTGCCGATGACAAACACCAATTCCCTGCCCGGCCAGCGTGCAGCAGCAAGCTCAAGAGTGTTGATCGCCCATGGGCTGCTGAGCTCTTGCACCAACTCCAGTTGCGGGTTTGGTATTGCTCTAACAAGGGCCGCGAGGAGTGATTGTCTTTTTTCTAGGCAGGCTCCATGCTGTTTCATTGGGTTGTCGCTGGCCCAGGTGACGACCTTTGGGAATAGGGCCAGCAATCCTTCCAGTAGGGCTTGGTGGCCAAAAGTGGGGGGGTCAGCACTGGTTCCAAATAGGGCGATGCTGCTGTTCTGCGTTGTCACGGCAGCAGTGCTTGCAGTTGTTGGCTTTCGACGGCGGGTGTCTCTGGCCATTCACCTATCCAGTGCTTAACCAGCGGATCGTTGGCCGCAAGACGTTGCAGCAGGGCACCAGGCTGGCCGCCATGTTTCTGGCTTGCACGCAGAAGTTCGCGGGCCGTGATGCGACCTGTGCGACGGGTGGTGTGAACTGCAAGCGCAGCTTGGGCTACGGCGACTGGGGCTGCTGGTGCCAGGCTCAGTCCTGCGGTTACAGGTGCTGCCAAAAGCAAGATCTGGCGCAGGATCGAAAGGGATGTCTGAATGCCGAGCTGGGCACCACCAATCAGGGCGTTATGGCCAGAAATCCTGGTCAGTAATTGACGTGCTGCGGGGCCACCGATCTGTATTCCATAGAGCTTGCAAAGCTGCATCACTAGGGCGGTGTCACAAGCCAGACCGCCAGCAAGGTCAAGGAGCACCAGTGGATTGGCTGCTACTCCCGAGGCTTTTAGTGCTGCAAACCGGCCAATGAGTCCCTGGGCCGCAGTCTTGCTGTGTTCCAACCTGCTTCGCTGTAATGACTTTGAAAAGCGATCGGCCTGACGCAGGCCGTTGAGAGCCAGTAGTAGTTCGCCTTGTTCTGTCAGCAAAGTGATCAGGGATTGGCGCAGTGACTCCACCTGGGGAGATCCAATGTCGCTACGGATTCGACCATCAGATCGCATCTGAGGCTCACGAGGCGCTGCCGCTACGGCAAGAAGCTTGAGCTGAGGTGTGGCGTTGGGTAGCCGGCGGCGAATACTTGCCAGTAGAGCTTTTTGCTGATCATCTGGCCAGCAATCGCAACGATTGAGCACCAGCACAACGGGCTTGCCGCTGTGCATCAAGACTTGCAGAGCTTGCAGATCAGTGCTGGTGAGATCACTATCGATTACCAGTAGAACCAGGTCGGCTTGCAGGGCGACGCGTGCGGCAAGGCGGGCTCTGCCGGCGGCGGCGATTTCATCAATACCAGGTGTATCGACTAGTTCCACGGCCGAGAGTTTGGAGATGGGTTGCTCCCAGCAAGCAACTTGCAAATTGCGGGTACAGCCATGGGCCACATCGGTAGCAAAGACGTCTTGGCCAAGCAATGCATTGACCAGACTTGATTTGCCGACCCCTACGCGACCAAATACAGCGATTCGCAACCGCCTTTGCTCCAGACGCTGCAGTTGGCGCTGCAGGGCGATGAACTCTCCGGCGAGCAGGCTGCGCTCTCGATTGCTCAGCGTCAGTTGATCTTGCCACTGGCTCAGCAAAAGCCTGCAGCGCTCTGGGGTTGAAGGTGTTGGCTCCAGCATCAGCTTGATCCCTCTGACCAGCCGGCCAATACGGCCAAAACAGCTTCGGCACCGATGACACCGACAAAGCCACCAAATTCATCGACGACAACCCTGACACCACTGCTATTGCGTTGAAATCCTGTGAGCAGGCGGTCGGCGCGAATCATCTCAGGAACGAATTCCACCGCTTCGCTGAGGTCGGCGGGGGTGAGGGAACCTCGGTTCTGAAGAAGGGCGGTCAGCAGGCGTTCACGGCTGGCGACGCCTAGAACTTTGTCGACTTCTTTGCCAAGCACCACCCACCATTCGGCATTGCAGCTGATTAGGTCAGCACGCAGAGAATCAAGGCTGGCGGCACCATCAAGGGTGGGTGCGGCGACCCTTGGGGTCATCAGATCCCGAGCGGTTAGGTCGTTGAGCTGGAATACTTTGGCGATCATCGCCGCTTCATCGGCCTCGATTTGTCCCTGCTGCGATCCCAGTCTTGCTAGTTGGCGGATTTCATTTTCATCCGTGCTGATTTTGCTCTCTACTGAGATTGTGGGCAGCAAACGCTCCAGCAAGATCACCAGCGGTCGCATCATGATGCCCATCAGATGCAAGACAGGAGCACTGGCCAGTGCCACTGGCATGGCCAAGCGGCTGCCAAGCGATTTGGGCAGGATCTCACCTAACAAGATCACCAGGATGGTGAGCCCTACAGAAAACAGCGGTAAGGCAACGCCACTGATGCCACGCTTTTCAAAAATAAAGGCGGCGTAACCACCCAGCATCAGGCTGCCGAAGATGTTGAAGCCGTTGTTGGCGATCACCAACACCGACAGGGTGCGGCCCAGTCGTTTGCGTAACTGATCCAGGCGTCGAGCGCCGGCAATAGGTTGAGATCGTGCCGCTAACTCATGCACCCGAACAGGATTCACGGTGAGCAGTGCCGCTTCCACTCCAGAACACAAGGCAGAACCGGCGACAACAATCACCACAAGAACAGCCAGCGTCAGTAGGTCACCGCTCATGTCTGGCTGATGCTCTGAGAGCTATTGAGCTGGATGAGGCGATTGTGAAGGCTGAGCAAAGAGCCAGAGATGCAGCTTTCTTGAAGCTGACAATAGTTCTGCCAATAGTTTTGCCAATACTTGTTGGGCTTGTTGAGGAAGAACGAAAAGATTTGAGCTGATCCGCTACTGGCGGACGATGACATGGATTAATCCCATTGGATGGTGCTCACCTGCCATCCTGACGCTCAAAGGCTGTTGTGTCTCTTGCCGTGATCGATCTGTGCAATTTCCGCCAGCGGCGTGACCGTTTGATGTCGCAATTGCAAGGTGTGGCCGCCGTGATACCGGCGTCTTCATTGGTTACTCATCATGCTGATTGTGAGTATCCGTTTCGCCAGAACAGTGATTTCTGGTACCTCACTGGCTTTGATGAGCCTGATGCGGTCGCCTTATTGCTTCCCCATCGCCCAGAAGGGGAGCAGTTTGTGTTGTTCGTGCAACCCAAAGAGCCCAGCGCTGAGGTTTGGCATGGTTCTCGCTGGGGTGTTGATGGGGCTATCGACCA
>PVBE010865145.1_pt1 | contig 14853 bp, 10 predicted proteins | sample 1631181 | NCBI WGS metagenome assembly PVBE01 (sample SAMN08397723, study PRJNA350692) | Marine metagenome, whole genome shotgun sequencing project. | isolation source: water | place: Pacific Ocean | collected 2012-04
GGCCCGGGTCCGAAAGACGCCGTCGTTCTGGCGAGGCGAGCGCAACACGATGCAGCGGTCAAAGCTACAGGCCTGGAGCAGATAGCCGGCAGCCCCGCCGTAGAACCCGCGCGCGGTGGGCTCGATCTCTCGAATCAGCTCCGTCGCCCGCAACTTCGGAGCTCCCGTGAGCGTCCCCATGTTCGCGGCCGCACGGTACGCGTGCAGCGCGTCGAAACCCTGGCGAAGACGGCCACGGACCCGACTCACGAGATGCTGCACGTGGCTGTATTTCTCCACCTCGAACTGCTGGACGACATGGCAGGTCCCGAATTCCGAGACCCGAGCGACGTCGTTTCGCGCGAGGTCCAGGAGCATCGCGTGTTCTGCCTGTTCCTTGGGGTCGAGCAGCAACTGCAAGGCCAGGCGCCGATCCGATTCATCGTCGGCCCCGCGCGGAACGGTTCCCGCGATCGGACGGATCTCGACGGCGCCCTCTTCGCAGCGCAGAAACGTCTCGGGAGACGCGCCGAGCAGACAGCCGTCGGTGAGATCCAGGTGAAACATGTAGGGGGACGGATTGTTGTCACGCAGCTCCGCGTAGACATCGAGGCTGTCCGCATCGCTGGAGACTTCGAAGCCACGCGACAACACGGCCTGAAAAATCTCCCCCTCTTCGATCTCCCTCTTCAACCGCGAGACTCCTTGGCGAAAAGCGTCGTCGGAGACGTCGGTCCTGCAATCCCCTGATCGAGGCAATCTCTTCGCGCGGTCAGACTTGTCGACCGGAATCTCGAACGGGGAGAGGAGGGTGAGGTAGCGTGAATGGCGCTCGCGCGCCTCCGCGTAGTCCTCACACGCGAGGTGACGCGTGATCACGTGCACTTCCCCGCGATCGTGGTCAAACAAGACCTGGTCGGTCGCGAGAACGAACGACGCGTCCGGCTCGTCTAGCGGGTCAGGATTCCGCGGAGGCAGGTCTTCAAAGCAATCGACGATCTCGTAGCCAAACGCGCCAAACAGTCCGGGGGCCATCGGCGCGCTGTCATCCTCATCCGCGACCAGACCAGCGACCGTTCGGAGCGCATCGAGAACGCATGGGCTCTGCAACCGCATGGTGTCGTCTGGATAGGACGACTTGCAGACAGACGGGAATCTCGCGAGCAACTTGTCGCCATCGCGCCGCGACGGCAACCGTAGGCGCAGCTCCGCGATCAGCGCATCACCGCTCGAGCCGAGAGGGATGATGCACGCCTGATCGCCGACCAATTCGATCCGCAGCGGGCAGTGTGCAGCGATGATGCTCCGCCTCGCCGTCGGGTTGTCCGTATCGGAACTCTCGAGAAGACAGGAACCCGATGTCGTGGACGGATCAATCCGCAGACGACGGTACAGGACGGACGGACTCGCACACTCTTCCGTGGGTACAGTCGTCAGGATCGGGCGTGCCAGGACGCCAGGCTGTCCGAAAGGGAGGGAATTCGTCATGGGTGTCATTGGCACCCGCGGTCGATTGCTTCCCGCTTAAACATCGAGAGACAACCTTGCGGGTTACCTCGCGGTGTCGCGCACGCTCTCGCGCTACGAACCAGGCAGCCCACGGGCGGACCACCACCAATACGTGGTCTGAATCGTCGCCATCTTGTGGGTTGTCGGGTTCACGCCCCCACAAGTAGAAGAGATTAATTAATCTGTCAACCGCCCAAATTTGCGACACCACCTTTCCGGCCATGCCAAGGGCCTAAACCTCGGCCTGTGTCCAAGAACAAACCTGGATTCGATCTCGAACAACTTGGACCCCTTCGATTGCCGAAATAGACCTAGCCAGTATGTGGAGAGCAGTAGTTATGACGAACACCAATGGGATCCCCCACTGTGACGAAGGGAGCCACCGTAGTTCCGGATTCAGCCTCGTGGAGTTGATGGTCGCGCTCGTGATCTTCACCGTGATCTCGATCACGCTTCTCCATCATCTGACCATCAGCTACTCCTCGACTCGCGACCAGCGCCACCGGGTCTTCGCATACACCAAGGCTCAGGCGATCCTCGCTGAGCTGCACGCACTGATCGACTCCTCGAACTCGACCGCAACGATCGACCTCGATCAGTACGACGACGGGGCGGCACAGAATCCCGTGCTCAGCATCGCAACCGAGAACGGCAACCCCATCGCCGCAGATCATCCCGTATCCGACAACACCCTGACCGCGACCGGCTGGGAGTGGTACCGCCGTATCACCGTGCGGCCTTTCTCAAGCACCAACAACCGCGGCGTCCGCTACGTGACGGTCAAGATCTTCCAGAGTCTCGCGCCTGGCAAGGAGAAGGACGTCGCGACGCTCTCGTCAGTCATCAACTCGATGAGCTCAGGCTACCCGACCACACAGGTCTACGACGTCTACATGCTCGCCATCGAGAACATCCCGGGCTGGTGGGTGTTCATGGAGAACATCGTCCCGTCGGTCGAAGCAGCGGTGACCGATCTCGAGAGTCGCAATCCGGGTCTCATCATGCGGACACACTGGATCACGAAGGCGAGCTACGGTCGCAACCAGGGCTACAGGCCGTACATCAACGCCGAAAACGACACCCTGACGACCGTTCCTTACGCGTACTACTACCCCGGCAAGATGCCGGCTGGCATGGCGTCCAACTACTACTACGTGCCCTCGATGATGCGGGCGCGCATGAACCAGGACGGGACCGAGATCCACGGATACGACGCGAACCTCAATCCTCACCCCTACGCGCTCGCCGACTTCTACAACCACGCGATGCGGCTGCCGAAAGAGCTGGATCTGCACGAACAACGCGTCGCGCTGGTCCAGCAGCGCAGAACGGAGATCGAGGCCGCGAAGGCCGCGAAGCTCACGCCGCCCCCAGAACTCGACGACATGTCGGAGGAACCCACGCTTCGTATCCTGCTGGAGGACATGAACACGGACCCCGACAAGTATCGCCACTCGTTGATGATCAATCTCCACGGTGAGTTGGTGCCCATGCCCGCGATCCGGAACTACTCCGATCCAGCCAAGACCCCTCTCCACCCCGGCCTGCGCGTCGTCACGCATCCGGAGGAGTTGCGCACCTTCCGCGACCCGAGCGGAGCGAGCAGCGAAGACGTCTACCTTCGGGTCTACGCGTGGTCCGCCGACCGGAACAAGCACTACCCGCCATCTGGAGCCAGCCAGGTCACGGACCCTATGGCGGAGTGGATCATGGTCGACATCATGGACGTCGATCTGCGCGGGCCGGAAACGACCAAGCACAGTATCGCCTACTGGCCATTCCACACCAACGGTTCTGTTCGCGCGATGCAGGGGGGAGTCACCTACAACGGAGGCAAGGACTACCCGCCAGTCGGGATGACACACGAGAACTTCCCCGAGGCGGAACCGTACTCCTCCAGCACGCCGGACACGAACGAGATGCGCTACATCCTCGCGCTGGCGTCTCTTCCCTCGGGTCGCAAGTTCACTCGCATACTGCTGTGGAACACGCCGATCCGGTGCGACCCGGTCACGAGTTCCCTCGGCCCACAGGGTCTACCTGACAATGTGCGCTCGCGGCTCTTCGGCCTCGAGTACAATCCGGCGCCAACCGGCGACAAGACTTTCGAACGGGATCTCGCGGCCACCGGCGACGGCCCGAAGAACACGGCGCGCTGGCGGATCAAGATCCCATCCGCGGTGCTGTCGGAAGCCTCGCGCTGGTACAAGGAAGACGGCACGCCACTCGGCGCCTCGCCGACGAGCGACGTCCGGTTGACCATCCGAACCCACATCTGGGACAACTCGGTGCCATGGCCACAGCAACCCGGAAGCCTCTTTCCCGTGTGGCAGTCGCCAGACAACATGTCCGAGACATACGCGTGGTGGGGAGCGACGAAGGACGCGGTACCGATGACGGAACGGTCGCAGTTCCTCGGAGATCCTCGATTCAATCCCTACAAGGACCTGCTCGACGGGGATGCGGACTTCCCGAACGGCTACAACTGGTTCTTCGCCAAACTCAACTCGGCGACCAAGGCCGACTTCCCAGGCATCGTGCGGACGTACAACCGGTGGAACGGCGCACTGCGCCAGGACGTACCTCGATTCTTCGAACTCTTCCGCGGCGGACTCGTGAACTCGGAGACCGTCTACACAACGTTGACGGGCTACTCGTATTACTACATGGGTCACGGCAACGAGATCGGGTACGACAGCGCCAACGGCTATCCCTGGTCGATCCCGACCAACATGCGCCCGTTCGGAGTTCCGGGAGGCGGCTTCGGGGTTGTCGACAACATCACCGGATATCGGCGGTACATCCGCGAGCACAGTGGAAGCACTGACCACTGGTGGGGTATGCCGTGGCTCGGCGAACTCTACCCCGACTCGGCGGAACCGATGCACTGGCGTGTCCACGGCAACCTCATCGCGGGAAACACCGGACCGGACCTCTACTACCGCGCGAAGGACTCGGACTGCCTCGGTTCAGCCCGGTTCGAGCCATCGGGAACAACAGCGTCTTCCGCGAAGCAACGGACCCAGACGAAGGGCTGTGTGTCCTTCATGAACAACGGCACGGCGTCGTCACACTTCAACCACCACTTCAACGACGCCACGGCGACACTCGTCGGGTCCGGTCTCGAACTGCAGGCGAACTACAACTTCCTGCTTCCTTTGGACACCCCGTGCAATCGACCGTTCGACGTGAGCTCTAACGGGAACGTTCCGCCGGAGTGGTACCGCGCGCCGTACTCGTCCAACCGGTTCGTCGCTTCCGTAATGAAGGAATACTACGACCGGGGTTCGCTGACTGGATCCGGGGTCGTCCAGCTCGAAAATCCGAGTCAGACAAACGCCGCCTTCATCGTCGTCAGCGGTCTATCGGAGACCACGACGCTCGGTTCGTCGTTCATCGCGAAGTACTCGCTGCTCGCAATGCTGCAGTCGTACTTCGAAGCGGGCTCACAGTCGATGACGCATCGTATCGTTCAGACGCCGCGCATCGAGATCACGTCGCCCAACGAACTCACGGAGATTATCAACCCAGAGACGATCACGTTGGCCTGGAACGTCAGCTGGGTGCGCTGGGACGGGAAGAAGTATACGGCGGGAACACCTGGAACGTTCGCCGAGGACGAATCCGAGATCGAGTACTCGCTCATGTATTCACGCGACAACGGAACGAACTGGATCCAGCTGGCTCCAGAACTTGGCGGGGTAATCGACGCTGGCATCGCCGCGACACCCGGCAAGCCCCCCGCCAATCCGTCGCACCTGGTCTCGGACCTCGGCACGGGACCGGAGATCCGGGAGTGGGAGACGTCGGCATCGCAGTTCCCGCACGCGGGGTACATGCTCCGCATCGAAGCCTTCCGCAAGAACCAGATCCTCCACTACTCACAGCACGTCACGCGATTCTTCATCGACAGGTAGCCACTCGTCATGACCCAACGAAACACTGATCATCGGGCAGCCGGTTTCACCATCGTCGAGATGATGGTCGCGGCCACCGTCCTGTTGACGCTGACCATGCTCGTAACGCAACTCATCATCTCTGGTCAGTCGGCGCACAAATACGCGAATCGTCTCGGTCGGATCACGGACTCAACGCAACGCGTGATGGATGACGTAAGACGCGATCTGCGCTCCGCCGTCCGAATCTTCGGCAACGACGCTCTCGGTCTTTCGTACGGCTCCCGCATCGGATCCTGGTTGGACTTCGAGCCAATTCGATCCACGAGGCTGCCCACGATCGCGGCGACGAGCGGGTTCAGCAAGGACCAGCCCAGTGCAGAGAAGACCGGAAACGAACTCCTATTCGCGCGCCACGCCTGGTCGGACTCGTTCCTTTGTGCGACCGGCAAGACCTACCGCGTGGACATCTACCGCTTGGTGCGGCTGTTCCTCAAGGTCGAGGGCTCCGGTCCGACGACGACCGGAGGTGGACTGAATATCTGCAAGTGGACCAGCGAGCCGCTCGCAAGCTCGGCACAGATCGAGCTCATCGAGTCCACCGCGGATCGGGAAGACGTCCTGATCCACCTCTTGTCGGGCACGCCTGACCAGTCGGGGATGGAGCACGACCGTGTCTCCGTGGTCTGGAAGTTCGGCGACGACCCTACGACCACGGGGACGATGCGACACATCCAGATCGACGGCTCGATGTCTGACACGCCGCAGTCACCGCGGAACAGCACTTGGGAATTCGAAGTCTCAGAGCACCTGTCGGATCCCGGGATGCTGTTTCCGAATCGCCACTCCATCACCGCGAACACTGCGCGGTTCAATCACGGCGTGTCCAAGTTCTCGCTCCGGGACGACACCGCCGGATCGGGCGCAGGGTTCCCCCACGGTCTGGAGTTCCAGGTCGTGGGCCCCCCCTCCGCCCGGCAGGTCATGGTCCACATCACGACCATCAGTACAAACAACCACGGCTTGAAGGCACACTTCGACGTCCAAGTCATCATGAACGTGCGAGAAGGATGAAACCGATGCACCCAGACTTTCACAACGAGAGACAACCGAACGAACGCGGCGTCGCGCTCGCGCTCGCGTTGCTGTTCACCTTCATCGCCAGCAGTGTCATCGTGAGTGGCACGATCATGCTCCGGGCCAATGCGAATAGCGGCGAAGTGCGCTTCCGCCGAGACAGCCAGGCGGCACAGTTCGCGCGATCGGGACTGACCGAGGCGATGAGCTGGTTCCGTCGGCAGACCGGACAACCCGTCACGAGATTCGAGCCGCAGCGCGACGACAACGCGACGCCGCCCATCCTCGACACGGACGACCCGGAGATCGGTCTCGTGCGCCAGTTCCGCATCTCGAGAGACATCTGGGGACGCTACGAGGTCTGGCACGAGAACGAAGATGACCCGGATCCGATCCGGCTGGAGTTCCGCCGCAAATTCCAGGCAAAGGACACGTCCCTGCAGCGCGGGTTCGCCGGCCCGGGGAACGTGTGGCTCGTGCGATGCATCGGCTACGTCTATCAGCGGCGCGATTCGAATGTGAACTGGAACGAGCCGCCGAACCGCGTCCTCGCCATCGCGACGTACGAGGGTGAGATCCAGCGCCTCGCCATTCAGCTCCCCGGCGGACAGGCGGCGATCTGCATCAAGCACGGTGAGAACTGCACAATCGAATCGAATGGCAGGATCCGCGGAGGAACCACCGCCGCCGGCATTCTGTACCCGAAGGACACGGGCAATCCGACGATCGGTCCACTCTCGGAGAACCGCGTTACGGGCGTTCCAGCGACCACGTCCATCGACGACTACGACGACGGGGTACGCGCGGTGTTCGGGGTGTCGCAGAACGAACTGCGCTCCATGGCGGATCTCGTCATCACGAATCCCATTGACTTCCCGGACCCGATCCCGTCGAACGCGCTGGTGTTCGTGGAGGCCGGAGCGACGATCACGTTCAATTCCACTCGCAGCCTCAACGGAACGGGCATCGTCTTTGTCGACGGCAATATGTCGGCGGAATCGGGGAACAACTCGAGCTTCAGCGGTCTGCTCTACATCACCGGTAACATAACCCTGAACGAGACCGCGGATGTCTACGGGACCGCGATCGTGCAGGGTAACTTGCTCGTCAAGGGCGCCGGTGACTACGCGACGGTGTCCTACGACGACGGTGCGCTGGCGACCATTCGGCGAGAGATCGGACAGTACCGCTGGGTCGGGGCTTTCCGGACGGTGCTCAACCAGGAGTGAGCGGGTAGAATGGTGCGATGCCTCGCGCCCCGACCATTCTTGACGGCCCGATGGGTACAGAACTCCTCGCCCGGGGGGTCGACACGCCGCTGCCGGGCTGGAGCGCGCATGCGATCGAGACTGATCCGGACGTCGTCGCCGCGATCCACCGCGATTACGCGGAGGCGGGCGCGATCGTCCACACCGCCAACACGTTCCGCACGCAACCGCGTCGGTTCGCAGAGACCTGGCGGGAGATGCTCGCCAAAGCGATCGAGCTCGCGCGGCGCGGTACCGAAGGACACAAGGTTCGCATCGCCGGCTCGCTTCCGCCGCTCGAGGACTGCTACCGCCCGGAGCTGAGTCCGCCGGATCCGCGGCCTGGTCACCGGCTGATCGCGAATGCCCTGGCAGACGAGGGAGTGGACCTGCTGTTGGTCGAGACGTTCCCCCATCTAGGAGAGGCCGCGGTCGCCGTGGAAGAGAGCGTCGCGACTGGAGTACCGACCTGGGTGTCGTTCACGGCTGGACCGTCAGCTGATCTGCTGACGATCGACGAGATTCGAAGGGGTGCCGAGAAGGCCATCTCCCTGGGTGTCGAGGCGGTGCTCGTCAACTGCGTTCCCACTCATCGCGTCTCAGAGTTCCTCGAACCGCTCCGCGACCTGCCCGTGCCGTTCGGCGCATACGCAAACGCAGGAGAGGCGCAAGACGAAGTGGGATTCACGGCGAATCCGATCAACCCCACGACCTACGTCGAGTTCGCCGAGAAGTGGGTGGAGGCGGGCGCGTCCCTCATCGGTTCCTGCTGCGGCACCGGGGTCGAGCACGTGCGCGAGCTGCATCGGCGCTTCGCGGGGGCGTGAGACTCAGTACCTCTGCTTCTCGGCGAGCAGCTTCTCGACGTTGGCAATCAAGTTCTCGCCGCGCGCGTCTCGGCCCGAGAACCGGACTTTGCCGCTGCGGTCGATCAGGAACGCGGAGGGAATGCTCCTGATGCCGTTCGCCTTGGCGAGCTTCGCGTCCCAATACCCACCGTCGTAGATCTGCTCCCAGATCATTCCCAACTTCTTGGCGACTTGGGCGATCTTCTTCTCGGCGTTGGGCTTGTCGAGGGAGATGCCGATCACCGAGAACCCGCTCTTGTGGTGCTTCTCGTGGGCCTTCATGACGTTCGGCATCTCGCTGAGGCAGGGCCGACACCACGTCGCCCAAAAGTCGACGAGCACGACTTGACCACGGTGAGCCTTCAGATCGACGACGCGACCACTCATCGCGGTCTCCGAGAAGGTCTCGAGAGTCTTCGGGGCGGCGCGGCGCACGCCAGGACGAGTGCGGACGCGGTGAAGACGAGGTGACGGTTCTTCATGATTCGTGCTCGTGTCGTGGACAGTCTGGAACCCGACGGCTAGATTCGTCTCTCCCCCTTAAGCCGCATTAGCATAGTGGTAATGCGCCAGCTTCCCAAGCTGGTGAGAAGGGTTCGATTCCCTTATGCGGCTCCATTCTCCCTTCTCCCAGGGAGTGTGTGCTGCGGGCCACGACTCAGCGTGGAGCCGGGCGCTTCTTCTCGGCTGTAGTGATGGGAGCATCCACAGCCAGAGCGTTCACCGTTACGCCATCGAGAAACCCGTCGACGCTGTGCAGCAGGCCGCGCAGCCGCTTGCCCTCGTCCGGTGAGGATTTCGACCTCGGCAAAGAAGTAGAGATCGCGGACTTGGTCGTTCGCTCCGCCCTTCGCGTTGGGAGTGAGCGTCAACGTGTACGTCTCGGCGCTTCGGGTCGCCGCCACGCACCACGTCCGTTCCATCCTCCGCGGTTGTTGGCCGCGGATCTTCTCGAAGCGCGCTCGCCAGTTCGCGATCACTTTCGCATTATCCCGCCGAGGGAGGACGATCGAGACCTTCGCATTCCCGGGATTGCACGTCTTCGAACAGACCATGCAGCTCACGTCCGTGGTGAACTCGAGACCGCCTTTGCCAACGAGTCTCTTGGGAACGGAGATGTCTGTCAGCAGCAGGGCCTCGCCCTCGTAGCCCCACACCGTGTAGACACCCATCTTCGTCCTTTGCGGCAGCTGCCATCGCAACGGGCCGGCGGTGCAGCCTTTCGGCAGTTTCCACTTCACGCGCGTCGCCATGCCCACGGTGCCCGGATTCTTCCAGTAGCTGTGCCAACCCGGTCCGTGCTTCAAGAATAGTCCGATCGTGAGTTTGATTCCGGGCACCACGGCGTCGACCTCACTGACGAGGTGCATCTTGACCGGCGCGGGCTTTGCCTACACCTGGCCGGGTACTGGCAGGGCCAGGGAGACAGCGCTTCGAGCTGGAAGCTCAGTGGCCCCACTGCCGGTTTGACCTTCTGGATCAACTGCAGCGCGGCGACCTGGCTGGGAATCGACGTGCTCATCAACGCGCCGCGAATCTCGGTTGCGGACGGGGCTATTCCGAACCGCATGCGCTCGGACTGCGCGGGGATGGTCGCCTGACCCCAACCAACGCTCAACACCACCAACTAGGCAATTCGCATAGGGACGCTCTCCAGGGCGGCGTGGTCTGCCCCGCGGGCGCTCCTGTAAACCCCCCGAACCGAGAGCAAAAAATTCTCGACTCGCCGCTATTGTTCGACCCCAGGTCCGTAGACGCGATCCACTTGAAGCTCTCAGAACTCATCGATCTCGAAGTCCAACTGCTGCGCGACGAGCGGGCGGTGAGCGAGGGACTCACGGAGAGTCTCGCCCAGCGCGATCGGGCCATCGGCCACCGCATCTCGGACGAGCTTCAGCTGTCGACCGAGAACGCCGCCCAGAGTCTGGCGACGGATCGGGCGCTGCGACACAGCGTCTGCCGGAGTTGGCTGGGCTCGCTGCCGACCGACGAACGCAAATCGCTCCCAGGCGCGCGCATCGAACGCGGATACAGCCTGGCCGGTTGGTTGCTCCTCGCGGTGTTCGTCCTCATAGGAATCGGAACCGCGACCGCCGCCACGCGCGGGACGGACACCGAGCCGATCAACGTGCTCGTGTTCATCGTGGTCTTCTTCGTGCTGCAGATCGCGCTGCTGATCCTCTACCCCGTGCTCCTGCTCGTGCGCCGGCTGCGAGGTGGAGGTGTGATGCCCTGGTTGCAACACATCGTCGTGCGCCTGAGTCGCATCCGTCTCCTCGACAAGTTGACGGGTCAGAGCCTCGCCGATCTGCCGGAGACGCTCCAGCAATTGCAGGTGCGGCAGAGCATCTACGGCGGCGTGCAACGGTGGTTGCTGTTCACCCTCGTGCAACGAATGGCGACGGGATTCAACCTCGCCGCGCTGCTGGTGACAATCTACATGGTCGCCTTCCACGATCTGGCGAACAGTTGCTGGAGCACCACGCTCGATTTGAATACCGCGGATCTACAGCGTTGGTTGTCGTGGATCGCCGCGCCCTGGTCGTGGATCGAAGGAGCCGGCGTGCCGACAACGGAGGCCATCGACTGCAGCCGCTGGGAAACGGGCGGGGCTGCCAAGTACGCCGTCACGCTGGACAACGCGCCGGGGCTGCGACGAACGTGGTGGTGGCCGTTCCTTATTCCTGGGTTGGTCACGTGGGGTCTGCTGCCGCGCGTGATCGCGTTCGGCTTCGGCAGCTACATGACGGCGCGGAAGAGCCGTCGGGTGCCACTGAACCACATGACGGTGCAGCATCTGTTCGAACGGCTCTTCCCGCCGACCGCGGGATGGTCCGGCCCGGCCCCGGAGGACGTGCGCGGTGCGGCGCCGGTCGCCAAGAAGACACGGCCCAGAAAGCCAGGAAAACTCGACCCGACGGCCGCGTGCCACGTCGTGTGCTGGGGCACGCTGTTCGCGGATCGCAGCGCGGTCGAAGCACACGTCAGGGCGCGATTCCATCGCGAGGTGAAGGGTACGCTCGGCGCGGGTCTCGCCGACATCGGAGAGGATGAGAGGACGTTGGCCGCGCTGGGCCGAGAGAAGGCGCGACGAGTCGTGATCGTCATGCCGGAAGGCCAGCAACCGACGAAGGACGTGACCCGGTTCATCAGCGACCTCCGAGAAAAGCTCGGCGCCGAATGCGAAGTCGTGGTCGGCTTGCTCGCGCGCACGGGCGACGGTTTCGCCGACGTCGATCACGACGAGATGAAGATGTGGCGAACCCGCCTCCTCGCCGAAGGCGATCCATACTTGAGCCTGCAGACGATGGGGCGAGAGACGTGAGTGAGTTCATTCCGGAATTCGTGGTCGTCGGCAACGTCAACCAGGGCAAGTCATCGATCGTCGCCGCTCTGATCGAGGACGGTGCCGTGCCCATCGCGACGTACCCCGGAACGACACTGAAATGCGCCCGCTACTCGTTCCAACTGGGCGGCCAGGAGTTGTTCACAATGGTGGACACGCCCGGATTCCAAGATGCGCGCGCTGCGTTGCAGTGGATGAACAAGCGGTCGCACTCGCCCGTCGACCGCCCGGCGGCAGTGCGCGCATTCGTCGAAGCTCACGACGGGGGGGTGGACGACGGTCGCTTCGCGGACGAAGTGCGCCTCCTCAAGCCGGTGACGAACGGTGCGAGCATCATTTACGTGGTCGACGCGTCGAGCAGGTTCCAGCCGACGCACGAAGCCGAGATGGATATCCTGCGGTGGACCGGACAACCGGCGATGGCGTTGATCAACCAGACGCGGGAGCGTGATCACAGCGACGAGTGGCGCCCGATCCTCGAACAGTTCTTCAACCTCGTTCGGGAGTTCAATGCGTACGGGGCCGGGTATCGCGACCGATTGGACCTCTTGAATGGCTTCCGCGAGATTCGCGACGAGTGGCGCACGACCATCAACCGGGCTGTCGAGGCGATGGAACACGAATGGGTCGCGCGGCGGAACAAGTCGGCGCAGGTGGTCGCAGAACTTCTCACGAACGCAATCGGTCACGTGGAGAAGCGCACGATCGCCGGCGACGAGCCCCCGGCTGGTCTGAGCGACGAACTGGAGCAAGCGTACGAGAACAGCCAACGGCGGTTCGAGAGCGAAGCGCGCAGCGAGATCGAGCGCCTCTACCAGCACCGCGACTTGAAACGGAGCGAGGAGGTCATCGCGCTGCTGAAGAGTGACCTGTTCAGCGAAGTGAGCTGGCGGTTGTTCGGACTGGATCGCGGCCAGATGGCGCGCTACGGCGGGGCGTGGGGCGCGATCATCGGCGGCGGCGTCGACGCCGCGGTCGGCGGTCTGTCATTCCTCACCGGGGCTGCCGTCGGGGCCGTCGTCGGCGGACTCGGCGGGTTCTTCGCGAGCACGCAAGTCGCGAAGACGCTCGACAGCGAGAACAAGTTGGCTCGACTGTTGTTCTCGGGCGATACCGGTCGGTTCCTGTTCAAGGGTCCGGTCTCGAACCCGCGCTACGCGTGGATGCTCATCGACCGCGCGATCACCCACCACCACGCGATCAAGAGTCGGTCCCATGCGCGCCAAGACTCTGTCCTGCTCGAGGACACGAGCAGCAGCGCATCCGAGGATCAACCCAGGGTCGCGAAGCTGAGCCACGAATTACGGGACAAGATCAACAAGGACCTGATGCAGTTGATCAAGGAATCCCGTGGCGGCGCGATCACCTCGAGAGTGCGCGAGAACCTCGCGAACCACCTCAACGAGGTTCTCGCCGATTGAGGTTACGGCCTGACTCTGGATGGCTATGAACCGCCTGGAATGAAACGACCGGTGCTCGCACTCGCCGCCGTGATCCTGGCCTCTCTGGCGGTCTACTCGGGGTTCAGGATGCTCGCATCCGACGAGACGAAGATCCGCTGGCTCCTCGAAGACGCCGCCGAATCCTTCAACGACACGAGCGTCAGCGGTTGTGTGGCCGGGTTCCACATGGACTACAAGGACAAGACGAATCGGCTCCTCGACAAGGGCACGCTCTCTCAGGCGCTGCTGTACATGTTCATGCACAAGAGGGACGGCAAGTCCGACCGCTTCCTGTATCGCGTGGACCTTCCCGCCGAATCCCTGACCATCCTCATCGAGGAGGACGGCGAGGCCGTCGCTACCTTCGACCTCCATCTCGAGATCCAGGAGCAGGACGACGGCGAGTGGCGCGAGGCTTGGAGAGTCGGCGCGACCGCATGGCTACGGGAAACGGACGGAGACTGGCTCATCCACAGATCGTCCCACCGCACGATCTCGGGAAGGCGACCGCGGTAGCTAGACACGACGAGCGAAGGGTGCAACACTCTCGGGTATGCGCCCACTGATTCTGTGTCTTCCTGTTCTGTTCGCCACCACTGCCATCCCGTGCCAGGATCAGGCCACCGAGGTCGAAGTCTTCGAGATCTCGGTGCACAAGAAACCCTCGATGAAGGGGGCGTCGTCGTTCACTCAGCTGGGCACGGAGCTGAAGCTCGCCGCCAAGATACCTGGCACGACAATCATCTCGCTCGACAAGAAGGCGACGAAACTGACGAGCTTCGTCGACGACGCTGGCACCGACCTTGCCGCGGGAGTGAGCAAGGGGTTCTTCTACTGGGTATCGATGAGCAAGGGGTTCGGAACAAAAGCGGCGAAGGACGTGGTAACCCTCAGGATCAGGTCGAAGACCCTCCCGGGCGCGAAGGCCGCGCGCCTCAAGCTCAAGGCAGACATCGTTTTCGTCACCGCGACCGGCACGGACAAGGCGAAGCAGAAGTTGACCTTGGAGAAGGGGAAGAAGATCACCGTCGGCCCCTTCGCGATGAAGATCGCGAAGGTCAAGAATGCCCTCGGGAAGATCGAACTCGAACTCCAGTCGACTACGGAGCTCCACGCGATCCAGAAGTTCGAGTTCTTCGACAGCGCCGGCAAGCCGATCGAGACCGAGAACAAGGGCTCGGGCAGCTTCGGCTTCCTTGACACCAAGACCTACTCGAAGAGCTTCGGGCTCGCGACGAAGGATCCTGGCGTGACAGTCGAGGTCACGTTCCACAAGAACTTGAAGAAGGTGACGTTGCCGCTCGATCTCGACCTGGGACTCGGGCTCTAGCCCGCTCCGGCTCTACTTGAAGTCGCGGCGCACGAACAGGTGCCCCGCCCGGATCCACGCCTGCAACGACGACTGCCCCTCTCTCGGCGGAAGGAACTGGATCAGGATGGTGTATCGTGTTATCGCCCCCGATGAAAAAACTCATACAATTTGCAACCACTGGGACCATAGACCATAGA
>PVBE010726398.1_pt1 | contig 14852 bp, 14 predicted proteins | sample 1631181 | NCBI WGS metagenome assembly PVBE01 (sample SAMN08397723, study PRJNA350692) | Marine metagenome, whole genome shotgun sequencing project. | isolation source: water | place: Pacific Ocean | collected 2012-04
AACCGTATTGTAAATGATCTTGTTGTCTGAGCCGTCGAACATGTTGGCCTCAAACACCGTGTCACCATTTTGCGCGGCCTCCAACAGCCGGTTCAAATATTCAGACGGAAACAGAACATCGGACCCCAATGCATGCTTGTTTTCTCTGGGCTTGCTAAACACAATCACACCGTCCGCGCTAGGGTTTTCCCTGCTGGCCTTACCAAGCACTTCCCGCGTGACCTCTTCATTCAGTTTTGTGGTCATTGTGAATCGAAAGACCGTTTGATCCCTCGCTTCCCAGGAACTTGAACTGAATTCCGTGTACATTTGACCGCCAGCCACATTCCACACGTCGGCGGCGATATGCTGGTCCGACGTATAGCCCTCGCAGGCGTCGGCCCACCGGATTGTCAGCAAACCCGCATATGATTCGATGCCCGACCCGCTATGGGCTCTGTTGAGTGACAAATCATAGAGAGCTTCGAATGAGGCGACGGGCACGGCCTCTGTGGAAGGCGATTCCGCCTCGCCGGCGCCTTCACCGCACCCCGAAACAAGTACAAACAAGAAAAACCCAACAAAGCACCAGAGACGCAAATGGGGCAGGCCAAAAGAGCCGCTTGCACCACTTTCATTATTCATCAAAACTCCAATTCAGCCCCGGCACCCGGGTTTCCCTAATGATTTCGAACCAACTCCAGCTGTATCCCACGAATGTCCCAACAAAACAAAAAAATCGTTATTACCCGAAAATTGCCTGACACCGTCGAAGCGCGCCTCAATCGGCACTATGACGCTCTTCTTAACAAAACTGATCGGTTGTACGGATCGCAAGAGCTAGAACAGCTTGTCCAAAACGCCGACGCTCTCTTGCCGACGGTGACCGACAAACTTGATTCCGACTTCATTAACGGGCTGCCGGAAGGACTAAAAATCATTGCGAATTTCGGTGTCGGATACGACCACATCAACCTAGACGCCGCAAGGCGCCATGGAATTGTTGTAACGAATACGGCAGGCGTTCTCACCGACGCCACCGCCGAAATTGCCATGTTGCTCCTTTTGGGGGCAGCCCGACGCGCTGGCGAAGGACACGTTCTGGTAAGCACCGGCCGTTGGCAGGGCTGGACGCCGACCGCCATGTTGGGCCGTCAGCTCGCTGGGCAGAAGCTTGGGATTTTGGGTATGGGACGAATTGGACGAGCCTTCGCCAAAAGGGCGCGCGCATTCGACATGGAAATCCACTATCACAACCCGCATCGACTCGAGCCGCACTTAGAGCAAGGCGCCCAGTACCACGCTAACATCCGCAGCCTCTTTCAGAATGTGTCATTTTTGTCGCTGAACGCTACGGCGACTGAGAGCACGCAGCACATTCTCAATGCGCGCAGCTTGCAGCTCCTCCCGCACGGCGCCATCATTGTAAATACGGCACGGGGAGACTTAGTCGACGATGACGCTTTGATCAATGCACTCAAAAATGGACGCATTGCCGCTGCCGGTTTAGACGTCTATACAGGCGAGCCCCGTATCCACCCCGACTATCTCAAACTTAAAAGTGTATTCCTGCTGCCCCATTTGGGCAGCGCTACGATCGAAACGCGTAACGCTATGGGCTTCAAGGCGATCGACAACCTTGACGCCTTCTTTGCAGGTGACGAACCGCCTGACCGCATCGTTTAGCCGGCAGATTTTTCCATAGCGACTATATCCCCCTTGTTGTCATGGGCAATCTGGTGTTCATCGCGGGTCAGACTCCATCAACTACCGACGGGAACCCTATCCTTCCGTTGGGTGTAGCGGTTGAGATTGACGCCATTTTCGAGATAGCGTAGGTGAGGATCGCGTTACAGGTTTGTTTATGGCATCAAGCGAAACCACCGCCAAAGTCATCTCTGAAATTTCCGAAGTCGGCGCCGAACAATGGGAGGCATGCGCCAATCCGCCGGTTGCCACCGCTTGCGCCCCAATTCCCAAAAACCCGTTTATCACTCACGCATTCTTGCATGCTCTTGAAGAAAGCGGTTCTGTTTCAGCGCGTTTTGGATGGGCGCCTCATCACATCATCATTGACGACTCCAAGGGAGAATTGTTTGGCGCCGTGCCCATGTATTTGAAGAACCACTCCTACGGCGAGTATGTCTTCGATCACGGTTGGGCTAATGCCCATGAAAGAGCCGGGGGTAATTACTATCCAAAGTTGCAAGTTTCGATCCCCTTTACGCCCGCCACGGGCCGCAGGCTTTTAGCTCGGCCGGGACCCGACATGAAGGACACACAAACGCGTTTGCTAGCCGCCACGATTCAAGTTGCCCAGAAACTTAACGTCTCCAGTGTCCATTTTACATTCTTGACCGAAGATGAGTGGGAGCATTTAGGCGACTTGGGATTGCTTCAGCGTACGGACCAACAATTTCATTGGCTCAACAGGGGATATGAAACCTTTGATGATTTTCTGAACGACCTCACGTCAAGAAAGCGCAAGAATATAAAGAAGGAACGCCAAGGAGCGCTTGACAGCGGTATCACCATTGAACGGCTCACAGGTTCAGACCTGAAAGAACATCATTGGGATGCGTTTTTTGACTTTTATGAGGACACAGGTTCTCGCAAATGGGGGCGGTCCTATCTGACGCGATCATTTTTCAGCCTCATCGGCGAGACGATGACCGACCAAGTCATGCTCGTTATGTGCCAGCGCGGCGGCCATTATATTGCGGGCGCCATAAACTTCATTGGAGGCGACACGCTATTTGGTCGAAATTGGGGATGCATTGAGGATCACCGCTTTCTGCATTTTGAAGCCTGTTATTATCAGGCAATTGACTTCGCAATCGAGCGTGGACTGGGCCGGGTCGAAGCCGGCGCACAGGGTGCACACAAATTGGCGCGCGGTTATGTGCCCACGCGAACGTACAGCGCCCACTATCTGGCTGATGCTAGATTAAGAGACGCGGTGGAACGATACTTGATTGACGAGCGACAGCATGTAGACAGCGACATTATGTATTTGAGCGAGCATGCTCCGTTTCGACAGGACCCCACTTAACGCTGGACTATCTCTCAATGGCCTACGATCGAAACAACATTTTTGCTAAAATTTTGAGAGGTGAGGCTCCTTGCATAAGGGTCTATGAGGATAACCAGACGCTCGCCTTTATGGATATTAGACCACAGGCCGACGGTCATACACTGATCGTGCCTAAGACAGAGGCCGAATCCATCTTCGACTTGGACGCCACAACGGCGGCTTCATTAATCGAGACGACACAAAAAGTGGCGCGCGCGATAAAGAAAGCACTCAAGCCAGCAGGTGTTACACTTGTGCAGCTCAATGGTTCCGCCGCAGGGCAAACCGTATTTCATGTCCACTTTCACGTTATCCCTCTCGGCGGACGCTCGGAATATTCATTACACGGGAGCGGCACAACGGACGCAACGCGGCTCCAAGAGATCGCAGAAATGATCGGCAACGCGATTGAGTAAAGCCAAAGATGCGATGCCGGCGGGGCCGGGGCACCGGATCAGTTGACCGGAACCGGAACCGAAGGCACTGAGCCGCCAGAACCCTTTGATGAGTCTGGATCGTCGTCGCGCCCTTTATCGGATGCGTCGCCTTTAGAGTCATTTTTTTGTTTTGTTGCCGCCTTCGGTTTTTTGGGTCGCGGCGGATGTGGTGGTATTTCGATAAATTCAAAGTCAAGCAAGTCTTCACTACTCACCAGAACTCGTACCGCGCCGCCCTTTTTGAGTTTACCGAACAACAATTCTTCTGCGAGAGGCCCTTTGATGGACTCTTGGATCACTCGCGCCAAAGGTCGCGCGCCAAAGTTTTCGTCATAACCCCGTTCGGCCAACCACTTGTTTGCCTCGTCCGTCAGCTCAATTGTGACACTGCGGTCATCAAGCTGCACTTCGAGTTGTAAGACAAATTTTTCGACGACCTGCGCCACAATTTCAGGCGACAATCCGTTAAAGCCGATGATGGCATCTAAGCGATTGCGAAACTCGGGCGTAAACATACGCTTGATGGCATCCTTGTCGTCGCCCTCGCGCGTTTTCCGGCCAAAGCCAATGGGTGGCTTCGCCATTTCGGCGGCACCCGCATTCGTCGTCATGATCAGGACGACGTTGCGAAAATCAATTTTCTTGCCATTGTGGTCGGTGAGGGTTCCGTGATCCATCACTTGCAAGAGGATGTTGAAGAGATCGGGATGAGCTTTTTCGATCTCATCCAAGAGAAGTACGCTATGTGGATTTTGATCGATACCATCGGTCAGCAACCCGCCCTGGTCGAAGCCGACATAGCCGGGAGGGGCGCCGATGAGCCGCGACACCGTGTGGCGCTCCATATACTCCGACATGTCAAAGCGCAGCAATTCGACGCCCATGGTGCTGGCCAATTGCTTGGCCACTTCCGTCTTGCCCACGCCAGTGGGGCCGGAGAAGAGATAGTTGCCGATCGGCTTTTCAGGCTCGCGCAAGCCCGCGCGCGACAATTTTATCGCCGCGGCCAATTGTTCGATGGCCTGATCCTGTCCAAACACAACGCGTTTGAGGTTTTTATCTAGGTCCTGCAAGACTTGCGTGTCGGACTTGGAAACAGACTTAGGCGGAATACGCGCCATCTTGGCCACAATCGCTTCCACGTCCTTCACGCCGATCGAGCGACGGCGTTTAGCCTTGGGCAGCAGCATCTGTGACGCACCCACTTCGTCTATCACGTCGATCGCTTTGTCAGGCAACTTGCGATCATTCATGTATTTCGCGGACAGTTCAACGGCCGACTTGATGGCCTCGTTGGTATACTTGATCTTATGGAACTCTTCGAAATAAGGCTTCAACCCTTTGAGGATTTTTACCGTGTCAGGCACGCTTGGCTCGACAATGTCAATCTTTTGAAAGCGCCGGGCAAGTGCCCGGTCGCGCTCAAAGTATTGCCGGAATTCTTTGTAGGTCGTCGAGCCCATACAGCGCAGACTCCCGCCTTGAAGCGCAGGTTTGAGTAAATTGGATGCATCCATCGCGCCGCCGCTCGTCGCACCTGCGCCAATTACCGTGTGGATTTCATCGATAAATAAAATTGCGTCCGGCATGTCTTCGAGTTCGCGCATGACGGACTTTATCCGTTCCTCAAAGTCGCCCCGATATCTGGTCCCGGCCAAAAGCGCACCGATGTCGAGGGCATAAATAACGCATTCCTTGAGGACTTCGGGCACTTCTTCACGCACGATCTTGCGCGCAAGCCCCTCGGCAATTGCGGTCTTGCCTACGCCCGCATCACCAACAAAAAGTGGGTTGTTCTTTTGGCGGCGACACAGAATTTGAATTGTACGCTCTACCTCAGCCTCACGTCCGATCAGGGGATCGATCTTCCCGGCCTGCGCTTTCACATTCAAATTGGCGCAATATGCGTCGAGCCCTTCGCTGCCCTCTTTGATGATTTGCTCGTCATCGTCATCCTCTTCGGCCCCACGGGGGCTGCGCGTATCCGTCATGCCCGGACGCTTTGCAATGCCATGAGATATATAGTTGACGGCGTCGTAACGGGTCATGTCCTGCTCTTGCAGGAAATAGGCAGCATGACTTTCGCGCTCCGCGAATAGAGCGACAAGAACATTCGCGCCAGTTACTTCCTCCCGGCCGGAAGACTGCACATGAATCACCGCCCGCTGAATCACGCGTTGAAACGCGGCCGTGGGCTTAGCGTCTTCGTTTCCACTGATGGTCAGACTCGAGAGTTCGTTCTCCACGTAATTGATAAGACTTTCTCGGAGTAACTCGAGATCAACGCTACATGCGCGCATAACGGCAGCAGCATCCTTGTTATCGATCAACGCAAGCAAGAGATGTTCGAGCGTCGCATACTCATGATTGTATTCGCCAGCAAAACGAATGGCTCGATGCAATGCGTCTTCAAGACTTTGAGAGAACGAGGGCAAAACGGATACCTAATCCTTTTCCATCGTGCACTGTAGCGGGTGCTGATGACGCCGCGCTTCATCGATCACCTGAGCTACCTTGGTTTCGGCCACTTCGTATGTGAAGATACCACAAACCCCGACTCCGCTTTGATGGACATGAAGCATTATTCGAGTGGCGTCCTCGCGGCCCTTATTGAAATATCTTTGGAGAATGTACACGACAAACTCCATAGGAGTGTAGTCATCATTCAACAAAAGGACACGATAAAGCGATGGTTTCTTCGTTTTTGGCTTGGTCTTCGTAACAAGACCGGTCGAAGGACCCGTGTCACCGTTATCTTTGCGAACATTTGACATTAATTGGCTCATCGTTCTTCAAACTAAGTCCGTTATCGTTTCTTAACAACAGCATGTTCAATCAACGTCAAAAAATCAGCCGTTAGCAGCCGCCTCCAACTGCGGAAAGGCCCTTACCCGAAAGTGCGGGCTGTCAATTGTAGCGGCGCGAAGATTCCCGAATTCCAAGTGAGTCCCGATCATGGCATGCCGTGCCGGTTTGAAAACGCGACGACCTCTGTCGCACCACTTCAGCCCCAACCCCATAATTTCATCGGGGATTAGCCGCACTGTCAATAAGTTGACGGCGGCCTTGAGCGGGACATGCCAGGGTTGAAGCAACTAGTAGGTGATGCCGAACCCCTGCTCTGACAAGCCCTTTGGACCGAACCGTTAACATTTCCCAGGAACGGGTGGCCGATAAGGTGGCCCAAAAGAAAAGGGCCCCGCGGCCGGCGAGACCCTCAAAATCCTGCTTTGTAAGATTTTTATGAACGCGAACCTTGAACTGTTTCGACAAAGGCGTTAACGCACGTATTTAGCGGTTCGCTCGCATCGCGCACGGTTGCCGACATCAGATCAATCATTTTGTTCACTTGTTCCAAGCAGTTACCGAACGCGGCCCGAGTAAAATCTGACTGAATTTCAAGCCACTCCTGAGTGTTTCGCGCGCTCATAGCGGCGCGCGTGACCGCACACCGTCTTCAATAGTCTGCTTGGAAAAAGCCAGCGCCTCGTAGTTGAAAACTTCCACGCCGCGGGTCGCAATATTCGCGCTCTCGACCAAGGCCTCAATATTTTCCTGGCTGAGTTCACTGAACTGGCTATAGCCTCTCACCGCCTGGTCAAAGGTTTGCTTGAATGCATCTGCGGTCGGACCATCGGCCTTAAAATTCGATTTGGTCCCATTTGCCTTCGATTTTGTAGCCATTCCTCTCAAGTCCTTATTCTGAATTTGTCAGATTTCTGAGGTTTTGATCTCAAAATCTACCTACTACCACGATAAAATTATTTTGCTGCAACGCAACATTTATATGCAACTGCGAGATGCTTGTCAAGAATTTATTGCGCTGCAACATAATCTCCGGTTGTTTGAACTGGTTCTCTGTGTGGTCGCGAACCTGCGTCACCGACCCGGCAGCCGAGCCATGACTCTGGTCCCTTAATCTGCTGTACTGACTCTGAAACTTCAAAATTAATGACGCGCATTAACCAAATCGCAGTTCTCAAGGCCCGAATCTTGACCATAGGACGAATCAGCTATTGGCATCCTGCTAAAGCTGATTAGGCTAAGGATGGTGGGAATCCAAGAGATTCGACAAGGTGTATTGAACGTGTTGAACCGGCTTTGGATGATGGAATCCAGTCGGGAGCCGCGCAAGTTGGCTCTCTTGCTCGTTGTTGCGGTTCTATCCGTTTCGCTAACAACCGGCGCACTCGCCACCAGTAATCCAAAATACGCCGCCATCGTCGTTAATGGATATACGGAAGAAGTGCTGTTTTCCCGGAGCGCGGATGCGCGTCGTTATCCGGCGTCATTGACAAAAATTATGACGCTCTATTTGCTCTTCGAAGCGTTGGACAAGAGCCGAGTCACGCTGAACACCAAAATGCGCGTATCGAAACGAGCTGCAGGTCAAGCCCCATCAAAGCTAGGATTAAAAGCCGGTTCGACGATTATTGTCGAACATGCAATCAAGACCTTGGTTGTGCGATCGGCTAACGACGTTGCTGTTGTCGTAGCGGAGCATCTTGGCAAGACCGAATCTCAATTCGCCCGACTTATGACAAGAAAAGCCAAGGCTCTCGGGATGCACGGTACCCAGTTTCGGAATGCCTCGGGCTTGCCTAATCAGAAACAATACACGACAGCCCGTGATATGGCGCGACTGTGCTTTCGGCTTATCAGCGACTATCCAAAATACTATCCCTACTTTGCCACAAAATCCATTAGGTGGGGCGGCAAGACCTACAAAACCCACAACGACGTGATAAAGAATTTTGCCGGAACGGATGGCATCAAGACCGGTTACATTCGTGCATCGGGCTTTAACCTCGCGACGTCAACCAAAAGAAACGGATATCATCTGATCGGTGTTGTGTTCGGAGGTAGGACCACAAAAACGCGCGATGTTCACATGCGCAAAATTCTCAATGAGCAATTTACGCGAATAAACTTGGATCCGAGCCTGGGTCGCCGCTACGTTGTGATCCCATCACCGGCGCGAAAGCCGCTGGCGGGACAAAATTTGATTGCGCAGGCACGTCCGTCATCGGCTACTTTTCGGGTTATGGCCACAAGCCAGTTGCCGACCAAGTCGGATGATCCCATAGGCGATTTGATCGCGGCCGAGGAAGAGGGAATTCTAGGAGGCCTACCAGTTACCAACTTGCCAGGCTCCGACACTTCGTCCCATGACGCAAGAAAATCGTTTGTTGCGACGTTCATGCCCAGCAAAACCGTAACGACGGCGGGAATTGAGCGCAGATTGTTGGATCCCGATGCCTATTATGGCGTACAAATCGGCGTTTTCGGTTTAGAAGACGTGGCGATACAAAGGCTCAACTCGGCCGCAACCCAGGCGCCGGAGATCGTGCAGAATGTCATCCTCGCGGTTATTCCCCTCGAGGTTGATAATCGGACAATCTATCGAGCACGCATCGGCCCCTATCGCGAAATCGAGGCTGAAAGCGCCTGTGGTGTTCTTCAGCAACGCGGTGTGTCCTGCTTCACGGTCATCCAGCAGGAATGGCCGCAAGGCAGCAATTGAAGCCGTCTTTGCAGACCCGTTCACTCTCCGATCAATAGATCTTTAGCTTCGTTGATTTTGCTTGCGAGATAGTTAGATCCGCCTTGGTCAGGGTGGAACTTTTTCATTAATTGCCGGTGGGCACTCAGAATTTCTTCTTTCGAGGCCCCCGGCCCGAGTCCTAAAACGGCAAATGCCTCGTCGCGGCCCATGCGGCCGGACGCGAGATTGCCCTGCCCCGGGTTGCCTTCCGCGTCCGGTTCCCAATTGGCATCCAATTCGTCACTACGATGACGCTGTAGGTAGGCTTCCAAAAGCCGGGCTGCGTCCGGATCGTTTTGGCGGCACATGTCCAGCAGGCGAAACAACTCCTCGATGCTCATGGCACTGAGCACTTGACTTGCAAAGGGGCCCGCTAATACCTCCCCATCCATTTGACCCGTGTTATGGTTTAACGTCATACGCAATGTCGCCGTGCTGATGCTTGATTCCTGGCCGGAACTTTTGCCTGCCCGGCCAAGAATACTGCTTGATCCAAAGGGATTGAGGCCAGGCGGCAACCAATTGCCAATGACCATGACCCCTAATGATAAGCAGAACAATCCCAAGCCGATGTCCCCTCTGGAAAAGACTGCGAGCGATAGCAAGATAAGGAGCGAGCCGACTGCATATCGAACGAATTGCGCTAGGACTCTAGGATCGGCAGAAAGAAAAAACTTGGCTAAAAGAATAGAGCCGAGCAACAAAAGTGCCCCAAGGACCAACCAAAACGTCATTAGGATTTTCTCTTACGCATCAGCGTTAGTGTGCGATGTGTTCATTTAATTTGTTGGGCAATCCGCAGGACCTCGCCCCCTTTTTGCTTGCCATACTCCGCCAAGGCTTTGCTACCGCCGGCAACATAGACCGCCACGGCCTTTAGGAGATCCTGCAGTACGCCCGCGGAACCTTGATCAAAATTGCAATAGGCGCCGCCCGTCAAACGTGCAAGTTCACAAAACGTATGTTCGGCTCGGGCGTTATCGCCTTCGTGAAACAGAAAGGCCGGCACCCCCAGCAGACCGAGTTCACCGCCAGCTGCACAAACAGAGTCGACGTTTTCTTCCGTGCAGTCACCAATAAAAACCAGAGCGTTGACACGATAGGTTGTGGTTTCCTTGATTGCATGACGGAGCACACGCTCTATTTGCGTGTACCCGCCTCGACACTCGATTCCCGTCATTTGCCCGAGCAGAACCGCCGGATCGGAGGCCCAAGCGCCGGCATGAAATTCGTTGAATCCGCGAAAATATGCGAGTTGAATATCCAAGCCACCGATTGCAGCTGTTTCGCTAAACATTTCTGACTGAATATGACAGGCCGAGTCCCAGGTCGGTTCGCGGCTTATGGTTGCATCAAGTGCAAAAATGAGGCGGCCGCGCTCGCGCACTGGGACGGGCGTTCGCGCAACTTGCACCAAAAAATCCCTTACCGAGAGGGCGCCTTGCTTACGCCGTGATGGCACCCCGTGTACGGATGTTTCAGCTGAAGGGGTTTTATTTGATTTCGACATACGAAAACTTGTTAAAAAGTCGTCCGATACTCCACGTGTATAGATGCGAATTAGCTCGAATGCCAATTAATTCCCCAACATTGTCGATTCCTTATTCCAAATAAAAATCGAAGGGCTAGGATTATTGGAATAAATGACGCCGTCCTTCCGTGTACCAATGATTCGTCATCGCAAAGCTACGTAGGACTTTACTCTCTTATGAAGACTCATTGGCAAAGATGATCAAAGGCGCTAGGTTTGCGGACATTTCCGTGACAGAAACCACTGCTTTTCCGATGATCCCAGCTGACGCACCCTCCCCCATCACCGTTGTACGGTCCGTGCAGGACCTACGGCGCGTCGTACAATCGTGGCGCAGCAAAGGTCGATCGGTCGCTCTGGTCCCGACCATGGGAGCACTTCATCAAGGACATCTTTCCCTTGTCGAGATTGCCAAAGCTAGAGCGGATCGCATCATCGTCAGCATCTATGTCAATCCCACTCAATTTGCGCCACACGAAGATTTTGACTCCTACCCGCGCAACGTATCCGACGACCTGTCACACCTCGAAAAAGCCCCTGTTCACTTGGCCTATACGCCGTCGGACAGAGACATGTATCCCAACGGGTTTACGACACGGGTATCGGTGTCCAAACTGACAGAGGGTCTCTGTGCGGAAACACGGCCGCACTTCTTTGTTGGAGTCACCACCGTCGTCACCAAGCTATTGCTCCACAGCACACCTGACATCGTCGTCTTTGGCGAAAAAGATTATCAGCAACTTCTGGTTATCAAGCGCCTGGTTGAGGACTTGGCTCTCCCGGTTGAAGTGCTGGCGGGCCCGATCAGTCGCGAAAGTGACGGCCTAGCGATTTCATCAAGAAATGAATATTTGACCAAACCCCAGCGTGAGATTGCCAGTCGTTTCAATAAGATTCTTGAAGACACGACAGAGGCCATTGTTCGGGGCGCCAATATACCTATGCAAATTGCGTCCGGAGAACAAGCGCTGCTCAGTGTTGGCTTCGATCGGGTCGATTATCTTGAAGTGAGGGACGCGTCAGATTTGACGCCTGTCGAGAACCTGACGGCGCCGGCACGCCTTCTGGGTGCGGTATGGCTAGACAAAACCCGCCTGATCGATAACTGCCCGGTGATGCCACGGCGCTAGAGCAGGCCCAGTTCAATCAATTCGCTGCGCATCCCTTCCGGAATATCCTCCACCGCGGTTCGGCCCGTTGATTTAAGATCGGCGGGTGCGTCGACGTCGGACAGATAGCGCCAACCTTGGAAGGGCCGACGCGGCTGAGAGTGGGTCAGCACGATTTTGGGATCAAGCACGATAGCGCATCGCTTTGTACCGTTGCGGTCGGTATAAGGCCTCAAATCAACAATGCGCTGACGCATCTGCACAATGCGTTTGACCACCCAATAAAGTGACCCTCCGTTCAAGATCTCATCACAGCGCTTCGGCGTCATACGCGTGATGTGTAACAGCTCGACCGGCTCCCCGTTCACCCGTTTCTGTTCCAATCGTAACGCCTGCCGGTCTTTCAAGTCTTGAGGTTTCTCAACTCCCACGCACAGCTTGATTAAATGAAGGGTCGCATTGGCATTTTTTATTTGCTTTTTTCTACCCGCCATTTGCTCTTTGCTCTCAAGCCAACAGGGTAAGTCTGCCGACCATTTCTTACTGGGGAATAAAACTTTCGACGGCGTCAGCCGCCGTAAACGGCGCAAAGAACCCGGCGCCGGCGCCGCCGCCAAAAACAAACCAATGGCCGTTGACGGTGGCCGAGGCTGCGGCAAATCGAGGCGTCGGCAATGGCGGCGCCGCGCGCCATTGGTTAGCGGCCGGATCGTAAACGTAATGGTCAAAGTGCGTTTGCCGTGGCGCAAAAGTTGCCCCACCCGCTACATGGATTTTGCCGTCAAGCACCGCAGCCGCAAGGCCATAGCGCGGTGCGGGAAGACGTGCCACTTTGCCGGTCGTGCCGGTCGACAAATCTATGACTTCAACGTCGTCCAAAACAGATGAGCCCGACGCGACGCCTCCGATAAGGAAAACGCGGCTATCGATCCGGACGGCTGACGTTGCGCCCCGGGGCGCTCCAATCTTGTAGCTCGCCGTTGTCCATGATTCTTCTACAACATCAAACACGTGGATGGCCGACGCTCTTGGTCCCTGGCCGCCCACCACATAGAGGCGGTATTCATAGGCCACCATGGCGTGGCCGGCACGCGCAGAAGGCATATTTGGGCCCTGCCTCCATTGAGCTTCGTTCGGTTCGTAGATCCAAAGCTCCGAACTCGGCCAGTTAACGTCGTCTTCAGCAAATCCGCCGGAGACGAAGACCCGTCCTCTTGCGGCCGACATGGCAAATTGTTCGCGGCCGCCGGGAAGAGCTGGCTGTGGAATCCAATGGTCCGCAAGCGGATCATAAAGCTCAAAATTATCGAGGGGTTCCAATAGGCCCGTGCCTCCTGCAACATAGATTTCCCCGGAAAGTTCAGTGGCACTCAAATGAGGCCGACCAACTTCCATCGGCCGGTTTTCAAGCCAGCGGCCTTGCGCGCCAACTGGCGTGGCCGCAGCAAGAGTTAAAACGGACGCAACAAAAATACCTCTTCTGTCGATCATGGCTCTAGCTTAGTCAGTTTAGGGCCTGGGCCCAAATGCAAGATGGGTCAGGAAAGGGCCAAAGCACCGAGACCCAGAAAAACAAAAAAGCCCACAAGATCGGTGGCCGTCGTCACGAACACCGTTGAGCCGATGGCAGGATCCATCCCCGCGCGTTGCAAGCCAAGAGGCACGAGTATGCCGGCCGCCCCCGCGCATAGCAGATTGGCAATCATGGCGCCGGCCAGAATGACCCCCAAGATGGGGCTCTGAAACCAGATAGCGCCAACGGCACCCATCAAAATCGCAAACATGATACCATTTAAACCACCGACCATTACTTCGCGAAAGATAATGCGAACCGCATTGGACGGCGTCAGATCGCGCGTTGCGATGGCGCGAACTGCAACGGTCAACGTTTGAGTTCCCGCATTGCCGCCCATTGACGCGACGATCGGCATCAGAATTGCCAGAGCGATAAATTTTTCGATTGTCGCATCGAACAAAGCGATCACAACCGATGCCAAAATGGCCGTCACGAGATTGATCAATAGCCACGAAAAGCGACGCTGCGTTGTCTTGAAGACGCCGTCCGAGAGCCCTTCTTGCTTGACACCTCCAAGATAGAGAATGTCTTCGGTATCTTCCTCGGTGATGACTTCGACAATGTCGTCGACCGTAATCATGCCGACCAACCGGCCGGCGTCGTCAGTCACGGCAGCCGAAAGGAGATGATACTGATTGAAGAGATATGCCGCTTCCCCCTGATCCATAATTGCGGGGATCAACGTTTGCTCCGTGTCCATCAATTCGCGAACCGTCACTTCACGCTTGGCCTGCATCAATCGGCTGAGGGGCACACTGCCGATGGGATGAAAACTCTCATCGACAATATAGATTTCAAAAAATTGTTCCGGCAGACCCTTGGTAGCACGCATATGGTCGATCGTTTGCCCGACTGACCAATAGGGTGGTACCGTGACCATCTCACGTTGCATGAGCCGTCCGGCGCAGTCTTCTTCATAGGCCAATAATTGTTCAACGGCGGCCCGGTCGATCCGGGGAACAAGCTTGAGCACCGCTTCGCGCTCTTCCTCTGTCAGGCCTTCGATCAGTTGAACGGCGTCGTCGCTGTCCATAGCCTGCAAGGCCGACGCGATGACCGGAGGTTCCAATTGTTTGAGCACGTCGGTAAGCACGTCTTCATCGAGTTCGGAGAGCACGTCCAGATTGAGCTCTGTGCCAATCATCTCAAGAAGGTTGCGGCGCTCAATAGCGCGAACCAGCCCCAAGAGATCGGCAAGGTCGGCCGCGTGCAACGGCATCACCAAACGCTGAACTCGGTCATCATCGCCGGAGTCCAATGCATCAATCACTGATCTAACGAATGATGAATTGAGCGCATAGTCGCTGTCGAAGACGGGTGCCTCCGACGGAATCTCCGCATAGGAGGCAGGCTGAGCGGGCACTTTGGCTTCCAGGTTTTCGCTCATAAAGCGTCCTCACGGAGTCGCGAAATCCAACCGGTCGCAACCGAATGGCATTCTCTTGAAAGGAGGGTCTGACCCTAAATAACTTGGTGCGGTCGAGAAGACTCGAACTTCCACGGGTTTTACCCCACAGCGACCTCAACGCTGCGCGTCTACCAGTTCCGCCACGACCGCACGGAATGTGGCCCGGAGATAGCATCTCCCCCGGCCCCGATCAA
>PVBE010725237.1_pt1 | contig 14851 bp, 13 predicted proteins | sample 1631181 | NCBI WGS metagenome assembly PVBE01 (sample SAMN08397723, study PRJNA350692) | Marine metagenome, whole genome shotgun sequencing project. | isolation source: water | place: Pacific Ocean | collected 2012-04
AGCCGCATTGGAGCAAGGCGATCCAGCGCCCTCTCCGAGCGGTCGCATGATGCTCGGCGGCGAAGCCAGGCTGTCCGAGGCCGACGTGATTCGCTCGGAGCCGTACGACCGGGTGGTCATCATCTGGACCCGGGACGCGCGCGGCTTCGGGATCGCTGTGCCCCTCGAGGTCGTCGATGTCCTCCTCCAAGCCCCATTCTACCAAGGTGCCACGAACGCCAATGGGATCATCGCGTTGGCGCCGATGCCCGCCGGGCAATACCGGGTCGATCTCGGGGCCGGCACCCCAGCAGGGACCACGGCGCTCGTCAGCTACGGCGATCCGGAGACCGGGCGTGGCTGCACGGTGGTCATCGAGCCGGAAGGTGCCCCTCTCAGCTTCGCGTTCCCCCCAGAGTGCCTTCCCGAGCCCGACCCCTGACGCGCGCCTGGCATCGCCGAGCCGGCCGGCGCGATCCGTATTCAACCTGCCGGCCGTCAACGAGGAGGTGATGGGCTTCATCAACCACTGGAACCAGGATGCCGGCTCCCCCGATCGACCCCTGGACCGCGGGCGAACTCGCCAAGCAGCTGCATGACCAGTTCGGACTGACCCTCCGCGTTCGCAAGCGCGGGCGTGTCCTCACACTCGAATCAGGCCCAGACGCCGCGCCATGTCGTCACGTGCGGTTCCGAAGAGACACAGTCCACCTCTGGGTCCTCGAGGCACCCAGCGGACGCACCTGGCAGCGCACACCGTTCCGCGACACCCTCGACGAGTTGCTGGAAATCCTCACCGAAGAGCTGTCTTGGCTCGTGGTGCCTGTCGAGTGAGCCGCAACCCAGTCACAACTTTGGATCTCGGGTACTACCTGCAGGTCAGCCTCGCGAAGTCAGCCGCCGCCTTCTCGGCGAGGCGCGCGCCGAGCCTTCGCGCAAGCGCCTTGTCGGCCTGGGGCCACGACGGACCACCGGCGTGCACGAAGTCGGGGAGCGCCACGTAGCGGAAGACCGGGCGGGCGCTGCGGGCGTCGACCACCTCAATGGCCAGACCGAGGTAGCGCCACTTGAGCCCGGACTCGAGGTGGTCGCGGGTCTGGAGGCGCAGCACCGCGTCGGCGGCCGGCACGTCTTCGGCGAGCACGTAATCCGGGGCGACTACCTGGCAGCCGCGGGCCTCGAGCTGGCGCGCGATGGCACCGGTGGCGGCGTCGCGCACCGCCGCAGGGACGTCGCCCTTCACCGAGAGGCGCAGGACCGCGGTCCGCCGCAACTTCGAGGCCTTCCGCTCGAGGATCACCGCGGCGTCCGGCGGGACCATGCCCTTCGCGTGGCCGAGCACGGCGAGCACGCGAGCGACGCGGCTGCGCGTCGCGAGGTGGTGGCCGGGCGCGTTCTCGGCGACGAGCAGCACCGAGGTGTCGAGGCTGCCGAGCGCCGCGTCGACCCCGGGCTGCGTGGCGAGGACGCGCTCGTCGGCTTCGCGCAGCTCGTCGCCGTAGACCTCGAGCGCGCGCCTCCGGTCGAGGCCGACGCGGGCGATGAAGCCGCCGTCCTGCTCGACGACACCCAGCGTCACCAGCAGCTCGACGTGCCCGAACGCGCTCTGGGTCCGCACGTGCTGGCGGGCGTCACGCTCGGCCTTCCCGCCGCTCTCGGCGACCTGGGTCTCGACCTCGCTGGACATCTTCGCGACCACTTGTTCGCTGACCGCGCGGCGCGCGTCGAGCACGGCCTCGCGGGCGGTCGGGCCGTACCCGTCCCCCCACAGCGACCCGCGCGGCGGATCGGGCAGACGCTCGACGACCGATGGCGCCGGCGCCTCCACCGGAACCGGCGGCGCCCCGCACCCAGCGACCAGCAATGCACACAGGACGACCCTCACGCGGGCTCCGACGCGGTTGGTTGCGCGTTGTTCAACATGATCCACGTTGGATTGCTGCCACATCCATCGAATATCCTGGACCCTTCACACGTCACACGGCATCCGTAGACCGAGGAGGTCGCAAATTGAAACACCTGCTGACCTTGCTATTCGCGCTATCGGCCCTCTCGGTGACGGCCTGCGGAGCCGCTCCGGACAAGCCAGTAGACAAGGAACAGATTCGCAGTAACGCCGACGACGCCCACCGCGACGCTGATCGCGAGGGCGCTCGACGGCCGAAGGATTAAGGGGAGAGCAATGCTCCGAGCACTTTCTTTCGTGGCCCTCACGGGCACGTTCCTCGTCGCCTGCGGCGGCGACCAGATCAAGGGTGAGGGCAGTCACGAGGACCGCCCGAAGTGGATCGACCAGGGCGGCGTCGGCATGGACGACGCCGAAAAGTCGGTCTACGCGGTGGGCGTCGCGAGCAACATCAGCGACATCGGCCTGCGCCGCAGCACGGCTGACGCGTCCGCGCGCACCGAGGTGGCCAAGATCTTCTCGAGTCGGGTGCAGAACCTGCTCAAGGACTACAAGGCCAGCACCAACGACGGCGACAAGGAGTCCGCCGAGTCCCACCGGCAGGAGGCCACCAAGGTCTTCACCGAGATGGAGCTGGCGGGCGTGACCATCGTCGACCGCTACTTCGACCTCGACCAGAACGCGCAGTACGCGCTGGCCCGCCTCGACGCCAACGCGTTCGAGGTGCAGATCGAGCAGATGGCCACGCTCAGCAAGCGCGCCAAGGAGATCATCCGCCTCAACGCGCGCCGCGCGTTCACCGAGGTCGACGACGAGAGCGCCCGCCTGCGCGAAGCCCGGGAGTAGAACCCCGGCGCGCCTCGAATTCGAGCCGCGTGCAACGCGTCTGGAGATCGAGTAATCAGCGCGGATGCCCGAGCTGAGACGCGACCCCATCACGCATCGTTGGTCGATCATCGCGACCGAGCGGGCGCTGCGCCCGAAGGACTTCCGGCGGGCGCATGCGCCGACGGGAGGCAAGGTCGACCCTTTCGCCGCCGGCAACGAGCACCTCACGCCGCCGGAGATCGCCGCCATTCGGCCGGAGACGGGGACGGCGAACGACCCGACGTGGCGGGCGCGAGTGGTGCCGAACAAGTTCCCCGCGCTGCGGATCGAGGGTGGGCTCGACAAGCGGGCGGACGGCATCTTCGACCGGATGAACGGGGTGGGCGCCCACGAGGTGATCATCGAGTCGCCCGACGCCGACTTCGAACTGCACCGGCTGCCACACGACCACCTGGTGGAGGTGCTCGAGCTGTACCGCGACCGGATGGCCGACTTGCAGGGGGACGCGCGCTTCGAGTTTGCGCTGCTGTTCCGGAACCACGGGGCCGAGGCGGGGGCGAGCATCGCCCATGGGCATGCGCAGCTGATCGCTTTGCCGGTCGTGCCGCACCACGTGCAGGAGCTGCTTGACGGGGCGAAGCGCTACTTCGCGTTCCGCGAGCGCAACGTCTTCGACGACATCGTCCGCCAGGAGGTCGACGACGGGCGCCGGCTGGTCCACGACAACGGCGACTTCGTGGTGCTCGCCCCGTACGCGAGCCGGCTGCCATTCGAGCTGTGGATCGTCCCCCGCTTTCAGGCGACGCGCTTCGAGTGCGCCACGCACGACCAGCTCGACAACCTCGCCGAGTCCCTGCGCTTCGCCCTCGACCGTCTCGACCGGGGGCTGGGCGATCCGGCGTATAACTTCATCATCCAGAGCGCGCCGTATGGGCACGACGACGTGCCCTGGTACCGGTGGCACATCCAGATCATGCCGAAGCTCACCGAGGTGGCGGGCTTCGAGTGGGGCACCGGCTTCTACATCAACCCGACCGCCCCGGAAGAAGCCGCAGAGTTCCTGCGATCGCTGCCCGCGTGATCCGGGTCCTGCACGTCGCCGGTGAGGTCGTCCCGTACTCGAAGACGGGCGGGCTCGGCGACGTGCTTGGCGCGCTCCCCGGTGCGCAGCGCGCGCTGGGCATCGACGCGACGGTCCTCACGCCGCGCTACAGCACCATCTCGACCGAAGGGCTGACCCGCGAGCGCGAGCTCACGGTGCGCCTCGACCGGCAGGACTGGACGGCGACCCTCTGGCGCGACGGCCACGTGCGCTTCGTCGACATCCCGGGCCTGCTCGACCGCGACGTGCTCTACGGCGAAGACGACGACCCGCTGCGATTCGCGGTGCTGTGCAAGGTGGCGGCGGCGCTCGAGACGGACGTCTACCATCTGCACGATTGGCAAGCCGGGTGCACGGCGTTCTACACCCGCCAGCCGATGGTGATGACGGTGCACAACCTCGCCTACCAGGGCGCCGTCGACTGGACCTGGGCCGACCGCCTGAACGTGCCCCACGCCCTGCGCACGTGGGAGGGCGTCGAGTTCCACGGACGGCTGAGCATGCTGAAGGCCGGGCTCGTGCTCGCCGACCGCTTGACCACCGTGAGCCCGACGTACGCGACCGAGATCTGCACGCCGGAGCACGGGATGGGCCTCGACGGCCTGCTCCGCCACCGCCGCGACGTGTTGAGTGGCATCCTCAACGGGGTCGACGCGGAGGTCTGGGATCCGGCGAAGGACGCGCCCGACGGCAAGGCCGCTGCCAAGGCCGAGCTGCGCGCCCGGCTGGGGCTCGACGACGGCCCGCTCTGCGTCGCGGTCGCGCGCGCCGTATCTCAGAAGGGGCTGGACCTCGTGGCAGCGGCGGCGCCGTCGGTGGACGCCCGCTTCGCGGTGCTCGCGACCGGAGAGGCCGGCATCCTCGACGCGCTCGAGCGCGCCAGCGTCCCGGGCCGCTTCGCGCTCGTCCGCGAGTTCGCCGGGCCGCTCGCGCGCCTGATGTACGCGGCCGCCGACTTCATGCTCGTCCCGAGCCGGTTCGAGCCGTGTGGGCTCACCCAGCTGATCGCCCAGCGCTACGGCGCCCTCCCGGTCGTACGGCGCACCGGAGGCCTCGCCGACACGGTGGTCAACGGCGTGGACGGCTTCGTCTTCGACGACGCCACGCCCGATGCGCTCGCCGGCGCCTTGCATCGCGCGCTCGAGGTCTACGCCGACCCGAAGCGCCTCGCGCAGATGCGACAGGTGGCCGAGGCCCGCGACTGGTCGTGGTCGGGACCCGCTCAGGCCTACGCCGACATCTACGCCGAGCTCGTCCCGGACAGGCAGGCGGACTGAGGCCCGCGCTCCTGGTCGCGATGGTCGCGCTCTGCTGGGACCTGAACTCGTGGTCGCTCGTCGAGTTGCGCACCTCTCGGGAGTAGAGGGCCGATCACTTAGAGAGGGTCTGTCCAAGAACAAACAGGCGCCTCGCATCCACGAGCGCACGCCATCTTCGCCCGCGACTCGGTCGCCCAATCCTCGACGTACCTCTGGTACGCCTGCGGTTGCGCTCGGTCGTCGCGAACGAATCTGACCCACGCTCGCGGCGCAAGTCGGCCTGTTTGTTCTTGGACAGACCCTTAGGAGGCCGACCGAGATTGGGTTGCCAGCTCCGACCGGGGTCGCAGCTCATAGCGCCGGAGCCGGGGTCACGCCGGAGCCGGGGTCAGGCCCTCTGCTGACTTGCCCGGTCGTCTGGTCCGCCGGCCGTCCGAGGCTGCGCACGGCGAAGTAGGGCTGGCCGCTCCTCGGCGACCTGTGATCACTCGTCGGTGACGCAGCCCTCCGACGCGGGCTTCACGCTGCGGATGTACTTGAAGAGCGTGCCGCGCGTGGCCTTGAGCGGTGGCGGCGCGAAGGCGGCGCGGCGCGCTTCGAGTTCGGCGTCCGAGAGGGCGACGGCGATGTCGTTGGTGGTCGCGTCAATGGAGATCAGGTCGCCGTCCGCCACCAGCGCGATCGGGCCACCCAGCTGAGCCTCGGGCGTGACGTGGCCGATGATGAACCCGTGGCTTCCACCCGAGAATCGGCCGTCGGTGATCAGCGCCACTTCCCCGCCGAGACCCGCGCCGACGATCGCCGAGGTGGGCGCGAGCATCTCGGGCATGCCCGGCCCGCCCTTGGGACCTTCGTAGCGGATGACGATGACATCTCCCGCGCGAATCGCCCCGTGCTCCAGGGCTTCGAGCATGTCCTCCTCGCAGTCGAAGCAGCGCGCGGGCCCCGTGAAACGCAGCCCCTCCTTGCCCGTGATCTTCGCGACCGCGCCGTCCGGAGCGAGGTTGCCACGCAGAACACGCAGGTGCCCCGTGCGCTTGATGGGGTCGGCCACCGCGCGAATCACCTCCTGCCCCGCGGCGAGCTCCGGCAGCTCGGCGAGGTTCTCCGCCAGCGTGTGCCCGGTCACGGTCATGCAGTCGCCGTGCAGCAACCCAGCGGCCAATAGCGCCTTCATCAACCCCGGCGTGCCGCCCTGTGCGTGCAGGTCAGCCATCAGGAAGCGGCCGCTGGGCTTGAGGTCCGCGAGCAGCGGCACGCGGTCGCTCACGACCTGCACGTCGTCGAGGGTGAACTCGACGTCCACCGAGCGCGCCATCGCGATGATGTGGAGCACCGCGTTGGTCGAGCCGCCGAGCGCCGTCACGACCGTCATCGCGTTCTCGAACGCTGCTCGGGTCATGATGTCGCGCGGGCAGAGATTCCGCTCGAGCAGCCGGTGCAGCGCCCGGCCCGCGAGCAGGCACTCCTCGGTCTTCTGGGGCGAGGTCGCCGGCGTCGAGCTCGAGTACGGCAGCGACATGCCCAAGGCCTCGATGGCAGCGGCCATGGTGTTCGCGGTGTACATGCCCCCGCACGCGCCCGGTCCCGGGCAGGCGGCGGCCACGATCTCCTCGCGCTCCGCGTCGTCGATGGCGCCGGCCAGGTACGCGCCGTAGCTCTGGAAGGCCGAGACGATGTCGACCTTCTCGCCCTTGTGGCAGCCGGGCTGGATGGTGCCGCCGTAGACCATCAGCGACGGGCGATTGACGCGCGCCATCCCGATCAGACAGCCCGGCATGTTCTTGTCGCACCCGGGCAGCGTGATCGCGGCGTCGTACCACTGGGCGCACATCACGGTCTCGATGGAGTCGGCGATGAGGTCGCGCGATTGCAGGCTGTAGCTCATGCCGTCGGTGCCCATCGAGATGCCGTCGCTGACGCCGATGGTGTTGAACCGCAGCCCGACCATGTTTTCGCGCTGCACGCCCTGCTTCACCGCGGCGGCGAGGTCGAGCAGGTGCATGTTGCAGGTGTTGCCCTCCCACCAGACGCTGGCGATCCCCACCTGGGGCCGGTCGAGGTCGGCGCGCGTGAGCCCGGCGCCGCGCAGCATCGCCTGGGAGGCGCCCTGCGAACGCGGCTGGGTGATGCGCCGGCTGTGCCTGTTGAGGGTCGTCATGCGCCGGGCGGGGTGGTGGCGTTGACGAAGGGCATCATCTCCCGCAGCGCCCGTCCGACCCGTTCGAGCTGGAGGTCGGACTCGGCGACGCGGGTCGGCTCGAAGGAGGGCCTGCCCGCCTGGTTCTCTGCGATCCAGTCGCGGGCGAAGGCGCCGCTCTTGATGTTGTCGAGGATCGCCCGCATCTCGGCCTTCACGTCGTCGCCGATCAGGCGCCGCCCGCTCTGGTAGTCGCCGTACTCCGCGGTGTCGGAGACGGAGTAGCGCATGTACGACAGGCCTCCGCGGTACATGAGGTCGACGATGAGCTTCAGCTCGTGCAGGCACTCGAAGTACGCGATCTCCGGCTGGTAGCCGGCCTCGACCAACGTCTGGAAGCCCGCCTTGACCAGCTCGCTGGTACCGCCACAGAGCACGGCCTGCTCGCCGAAGAGGTCGGTCTCGGTCTCCTCCTCGAAGGTGGTCGTGATCACCCCGGCGCGGGCGGCGCCCAGCGCGGAGGCGTAGGAGAGCGCGAGCGCGTCGGCCTCGCCCGTCGCGTCCTGATGCACCGCGAGCAGCGCGGGCACGCCGGCGCCATCCTGGTAGGTCTCGCGCACCCGGTGGCCGGGTCCCTTCGGCGCGATCATGCTCACGTCGATGTGCGCAGCGGGCGTGATGGTGCCGTAGCGGATGTTGAAGCCGTGGCCGAACATCAGCGTGTCCCCCGCCTTCAGATGCGGGGCGATGTGCTCGCTGTAGATCGCCGGCTGCCGGGTGTCGGGGGCGAGCAGCATGATGACGTCGGCGGCTGCAGCGGCCTCGGCGACGGACAGCGCGGTGAGGCCGGCGGCCTGGGCGGTGGCGCGACTGCGACTCGAGGCGTGCAGGCCGACGATGATGTCGACCCCGCTGTCGCGCAGGTTGAGCGCGTGGGCGTGGCCTTGGGAGCCGTAGCCGATGATGGCCACCCGCTTGCTGCGGATGAGGTCGAGATCGGTGTCTGCGTCGTAGCGGATTTGTGCCATTTTTCGGGTTCCTTCGAAGGGTTTGTTGAGGGTGTGCTTCAAGCCGCCTGCTCGATGGCAGTCAGCGCAGTCGATTGGTTGCAGCGGGTCATGGCGATGGCGCCGGTCTGGGCCATCTCGGCGATGCCGAACGGGCGGAGGACGGTGACGAGGCTCTGGATCTTCTCGGCGCTGCCGGTGGCCTCGAGCACCATCGCGTCCGGGCCGATGTCGACCACCTGCGCGCGGAAGACCTCGCAGAGCTGGAGCACCGCCGGCCGCTCCTGCTCGGTCGCGCGCACCTTGATGAGGCCGAGGCCCCGGTCGACGCGTGGGCAGCCGCTGATCTCGGCGACGTCGATGACATTGACCAGCTTGTAGAGGTTGGCCGCGATGCGCTCCGCGTTGGCGTCACCGCCAACCCAGATGGTCATGCGGTGCACGCCAGGCTCGTGGGTGCGGCTCGAGTTGATGTCGTGGATGTTGTAGGCGCGGCGGCGGAACAACGAGACCACGCGATTGAGCACGCCAGGCTGGTCCTGAACGTGAACGACGAAGGTGTGCATCAGGCCTCCTCGGGCATGGGGCGACGGATCATGTCGTCGACGTCGGCGCCGGCGGGCACCATCGGGTACACGGCGTCCTCCTCGACGACGCGGAAGTCGATGACGACGGTCTCGGGGCTCGCGCGCGCCCAGGCCACGGCCTCGGCGATCTCCGCGCGGGTGGTGACGCGCCGGGCCGGGAGGCCATGGGCGTCGGCGAGCTTCACGAAGTCGGGGCCCACGAGCGGCGTGGCGACGTAGCGGCCGTCGTAGAAGAACTCCTGCCACTGGCGGACCATGCCGAGATAGCCGTTGTTGATGACGGCGATGTTCAGCTTCAGGCCCTCCTGAACGCAGGTGGAGAGCTCGCAGGCGGTCATCTGAAAACCCCCGTCGCCGACGACCACCCAGATCTCCTCGTCGGGGCGACAGAAGCGGGCGCCGATGGCGGCGGGGAGCGCGAAGCCCATCGTGCCGAGCCCCCCGCTGGTGAGCAGCGAGCGCGGCTTCTCGTGTTTGCAGTACTGGGCCTCCCACATCTGGTGCTGGCCGACGTCGGTGACGATGAGCGCCTCGCCGCCGGTGAGCGCGTCGAGGTCGTGCATGACGTGGGCGGCGTAGAGCTCGCCGTTGTCGGGCAGCCCGGCGATGTCGCGGGCCTCGGTCTCCGCCTCGAGGCCCCGGATCTCCGCCATCCATGACGGGTGGCGAGCGCGGGCCACGAACGGCGTGAGGGCCTCGAGCACCGCGCGGGCGTCGCCGAGGAGCGGCAGATCCACGGTGACGTTCTTGTTGATCTCCGCGGGGTCGAGCTCGATGTGGATCTTCTTCGCCTGGGCCGCAAAGGTCCGCAGATTGCCGGTGACGCGGTCGTCGAAGCGCATCCCGACCGCGATGAGCAGGTCGGCGCGCTGCACCGCCAGGTTCACCGACGGGTCGCCGTGCATGCCCATCATCCCCAGGTGGAGCGGGTGGCTGGCCGGGAACCCGCCCAGGCCGAGCAGCGTGCAGGCAACCGGACACTCGGTGCGCTCGACGAGCTCGAGCAGCGCGCCGGTGGCGCCCGCCTGAACCACGCCATTGCCGGAGAGGATGAGCGGGCGTTCGGCGCGCGCGATGAGCCGCGCGGCCTGCTCGAAGTCGCGGCGGGTCGGCGCAGGGATGACGCGGGGTGGGAGCGGCGGCGGCTCCGCGTGCGGGTCGTATTCGCAGCGGCCGAGCTGGGCGTCCTTGGTGATGTCGACGAGCACCGGGCCCGGCCGACCAGAGCGGGCCACATGGGCCGCCTGGCGCAGGATGCCGGCGAGGTCGCAGGTCCGGGTGACGAGGTAATTGTGCTTCGTGACAGGCAGGGTGACGCCGGTGATGTCCGTCTCCTGGAACGCATCCGAGCCGAGCAGGTTGCTGGGCACCTGGCCGGTGATGGCCAGGAGGGGCACAGAGTCGAGCATCGCGGTCGCGAGGCCCGTGACGAGGTTGGTGGCGCCCGGGCCGGAGGTCGCGATGCACACGCCCAGCCGCCCGCTGGCTCGTGCGTAGCCGTCCGCCATGTGACTGGCGCCCTGCTCGTGCCGGGTCAGCACGTGGCGGATCGGGTAGTCCACGAGGGCGTCGTAGGTGGGCATGATCGCGCCGCCGGGGTAGCCAAAGCAGACCTCGACGCCCTCTCGGATGAGGGCCTCCCAGACGATCTGGCTGCCGGTGAGTTCGGGGTTGTGCCCCTCCATCAGGCGACCCGCGCCCGAGGGGCGTCTGTGGTGTGGGTGAGCCAGTCTGCGTAGGTGGCGTCGCGGCCGTGCACCACGTCCTGGTAGGTGCGCGCGAGCTCCCGGGTGTAGGGCCCGATGGGCAGCCGTCGCTCGTCGAGCCGGGTGACGCCGGCCACCTCGGCGGAGGTGCCGCACAGGAAGATCTCGTCGGCGTCGAGCAGCTCTTCGTAGCGCACCGCCCGGCTGTCGGCGCCGGTGATCGCGATGAGGGTGTCGCGGGTGATGCCGCGCAACATGTCGGGGTGGTCGACGGCCACGAAGCGGCCGTCCTTCACGAAGAAGACGTTCTCCGCGGACGCCTCACAGACGTGGTCGCCGTCACAGAAGAGCGCCTCGTCGAAGCCGGCGCGCGTCGCCTCGAGCTTGGCGAGCAGCGAGTTGACGTAGCCGCCGCACAGCTTGAGTGGCGGCATCGAGCGCGCCGAGTTCCGCACCAGCGAGGTGGTCATCATCTGCACGCCCTGGTCGCACGCGTCCTCGCCCAGGTGGCTGGTCCACGGCAGGACCGCCACCGCCTGGCGCAGCTGCATGCGACCGACGTCCAGACCGAGCCCGCCGCCACCGAGCCAGGCGATGGGCCTCGCGTACGACGCCCCCAGCCGGTTGCAGCGCAGGAGGGTCCCGATGGCGTCGCTCATCGCGTCCAGGTCGAGTTCGAAGCCGAAGCAGGCGGCCCCGCGTTTCAGGCGCTGCATGTGCTCCGCGAGGCGGAACACGGCAGGGCCGTGGGCGGTGTCGTAGATGCGGATGCCCTCGAAGACGCCGCTGCCGTAATGCAGCGCCTGGTCGAGCAGGCTCACCTGTGGTCGTGCGGAACAGGCGAGTTCGCCGTCGAGCCAGACTGTCAGGTTCATGATGGGTGGTCCCCCTTCTTTCAGGGCGACCCCTTGCGCTCCACTCGCGGACCCGAAACGAGAAACGGCCCCGCTCTCGAGGAGTGCGGGGCCGCTGTTCGTTGACGTTACGTCAGATCAGGCCGCGCGTTCCTCGCCGGATACGGGTACTACGACGGATACGACGGCGGCGCGTGCGACCTGGCTGCAGGTGGCGTTGGCGGCGGCTCGGATCACGTCGATTTCGTCCCTCAGTGGTGCGTAGCGAGTTGACCTTAGAGTCGGCTCGGGAAGCGTGTCAACCAAACCTGGATGGGTGTTTTCGGTGGAGACTCGCGGCCCGGGACATCTGCGCCCACCACCCCCTGGGGCTGTGACGTACCCGTCCCGAAAACCGCCATCGAGCGCATGAAACATGGATGGCACGCGCCTCGCAGTACAGGCGGACATGCCCAAGCCGCTCGCCCCGCTATTGCTTGCCCTGCTCACCGGCTGCGCCGTCGGTGAGGAGACGTTCGTCCACGTGCAACCGCTGCCGGATCTGGAATCGAAGATTGTGAACGGGGTGGCCCACGCGGGTGATCCCGGAGTGGTCTACCTGTCGCACGACACGGGCGCATGCACCGGCACGCTCATCCACCGCGGGGTGGTGCTCACCGCGAAGCACTGCGTCGAGAACATCACCGCCAACCAGCTGAGCATCGGGGTGGGCGCCGACATGTCGAGCGGGCGCATCGTGGCGAGGGTCCGGAAGATCCACCAGCCGCCGGGCGCGCTCGGCGCCGACGGCAGCGACGACATCGCGCTGCTCGTGCTGGACCGATCGGTGGATGTCGCCACCTACCGCTGGGTCGAGGCGCTGCCCGAAGCGCAGGCCGGCGCGCGGGTGGTGGGGATCGGCTACGGCCTGCTCGACCTCGAACAGCAGCAGAGCGCCGGGACGAAGCGGCGCGCCCAGGTGACGATCGCGGACGTCAACGCCCGGACCGTCGATACGACCGCGCTCGGCTGCTACGGCGACTCGGGCGGCCCGCTCTTCCTCGCGGATGGCCGCGTGTGGGGCGTGCTGGCGACGTTCGACCGGGTCGAGGGGCGCGTCGACCAGGATGGCTACGCTGATTGCGACAAGGTCGAGAGCCGCTACTCGCGGACCGACATCTGGAAGGCGCTGATCGAGCAGGCGATCGCGGACGCGGAAGGCGGCGGTGGCGACCAGCAGCAGGACCCGGCACCCAACGACCCACCGGCCCCCGGCCCGAACCCCGATCCGGACCCACGCGACGACGGCGCCTGCAACGGCCGGCAGAACGTGGGCCTCGCGTGCGGCGGTGCCGACGGCCAGATGCTGACCTGGTGCGACGAGGCCGGTCAGGCCCAGAGCTTCCACTGCGCGAACGAGGGCGGCGGAGCCAACTGCGCCAGCGACCTGTGCACCGCCGGACCTTGGTGCTGCCTCGCAGAGCGGCAGGACGACGCGCCGGCGCCGGAGGGCGAGTGCGGCGGGCGACGTGAGCAGGGCCTCGGCTGCGGCGGCAACGACGGCCAGACGCTCCGGTGGTGCGACGAATTTGGCCAGGCCCACGACTTCCACTGCCCCACCGACGGCCAGGGCGCCGTCTGCGCCAGCGACCGCTGCGCCGCGGGCGCCTGGTGTTGTCCGCCGGACGCGCAGCAGCAACGACCGCCCGACCCCGACCCCGGTCAACAGGGCGACGTCCCGGGCGTGTGCGACGACCGCTGCCCGCACGCCGGCGACGGCGAGTGCGACGATGGCGGACCGGGCGCGATGTACGCCGTCTGCCCGTACGGCAGCGATTGCCGCGATTGCGGGGCGCGCGACGGCGGCGACCCGTGGGGCGGCGACCCCGGGCAGCAGCAGGGTGGCGGCGCGTGCTCCGACGCGTGCGCCCACGCGGGCGACGGCGAGTGCGACGATGGCGGACCCGGCGCGATGTACGCCGTATGCGCCGCCGGTACGGACTGCTGGGATTGCGGCCCGCGCTGAGACCCGTCGTCTTCTCGCGGAGGTCGAGATACGCTCGCGCGCATGGTGGTTCATCGAGGTCTGTGGCTGCTGCTACTCGTGGCGTGGGGCTGCGCGCCCGCTTCCAGCGGGGACGGCGCGGGCATGGGTGCGTTCGTCGCGCGTGACAAGGGCGTCGACGCAGACCCGTCCGACCTGGGTCTGGCCGTGGACGACGCAGCGACGGGCGGGCCAGCGCTCGACGTCGCGATGCCGGATGGGCTCGCGGACGATGGTGCCGTGGACGATGTGCCGGCGCAGGACGCCGCGGCGGATGATTCGGATGGCGCGCTTCCAGATGAGGCGCTTCCGGACGGGCCGCCGCTAGATGGGTCACGTCCCGATGGGCCGCTCCCTGATGGGCCGCTACTGGATGGACCGCTTCCCGATGGTCCGCTGCCGGATGGGCCGCTTCCGGATGGTCCGCTTCTCGATGGTGCCGCGGACGTCGACACGCCCGATGCCGCGCTCGACGGCATGGTCCCGGACGCCTTCGAGGTGGACGCGAACGAGGGCGACGACGCCGCCCAGCTCTGTACGGTGGGCGAATGTGACGGTGAGAACCTGGACGACCTGTTCCAGGACAACTCCTCGTTGGGCGGGCCGTGGATCGCGATGCGGTGGGTCCCGGTCGAGGACCTCCTCGTCACCGGCTTCGAGGTCTTCACCGGTGAGCGCGCCGGCGAGAACGGGCTGTCGCTGTGGACGAGCGTCGGCAACAGCCCGGGCGCGCTCCTCTCCGGCGGGGTGTTCCAAGCGGACCTCGAGAACAAGTGGCAGGGCACGCAGCTCGGCGAGGTCGTCGGGGTCGAAGCCGGCGCGGTGTACTGGATTGTGTGGCGCCCCGTGGCGGGCGCGCAGTCTTCGTTCGGGCCGCCGGGGCAGGGCGTGGCGGTCTCGTATCGGGGCTCCGCAGACCAGGGGCGCTCGTGGAATGGCCCGTTTCAAGCCCCGGCGAAGTTTCGGGTGCTGTGCTGCGGTGGGGGCGGCGGAGGGTAGCGCGGACCTAGATGCCCTACGCTCCCGCGCTCCGCGCCCGGCACCACCGACCACCGTCGCCCTTCGAGCCGCCCGGTCGCCCCCACCGTCGTCAACAAAGGTGGATCCCGGTGGCCAGTACGGGCTTGCCCGTACGTCCCCGAGGGAGCGCAGCGGCTTCGAGCCGCGAAGCCGACCGAGGGTGGCGCCCGAAGGGCGGCCACCAAAAAAGGGGGTTTGGGGTACCTCCCCAAAAAGAGAAAGACAGAACCGTCTCGCACTGACCACGGTCGGCCCGCGCACGGGCCCCCGCCGCCACGACCTCCGCGGCGCCAACCTCAGAGACCCGACTACTCCGGGATTCGGCAGCCGAGTGGCCCGCGTGCGAAGAACACCTGCGACGATGGCTGAGCCGGGGTCAGGCCTAGCCACTTGACACTTAGCGGTGGTCCCCGCACGACGACTGTCGTGCGGGGACCACC
>PVBE012204390.1_pt1 | contig 14850 bp, 13 predicted proteins | sample 1631181 | NCBI WGS metagenome assembly PVBE01 (sample SAMN08397723, study PRJNA350692) | Marine metagenome, whole genome shotgun sequencing project. | isolation source: water | place: Pacific Ocean | collected 2012-04
CAGCGGGTACTCCTCGTCGGGCAGCTCCTCGGACGGCCGGTAGGCGACCCCCTGGAACTCGACCTTGCCGATGAGCGGGGCGCCCTGGTGCAGCGTCGGCGTGCCCGGGTGATCCAGCGTCGGGCAGGGCCACTGCAGGCCGCCCTCGGCTTCGATTCGCTCGTGGCTGATGCCGGAGAACTTGTCCGTCAGCGCCGCCATCTCGGCGTAGACCTCGGCAGGCCCGCTGTAGTGGGGCATGGGGTACCCGCAGGCGCGGGCCAGATCGCAGATAATCTCCCAGTCTGGGCGCGCCTCGCCGGGGGCCTCCACCGCCTTGCGCACCCGCTGAACGCGGCGGTCGCTGTTGGTGAAGACGCCGTCCTTCTCGGCGAAGCAGGCCGCCGGGAGGATGACGTCCGCGAACCGGCACGTTTCGTTCATGAAGATGTCCTGCACGACGACGAACTCCGCGTCGTTCAGCCCCACCTCCAGGGCGCTGCAGTTGGGCTCGCTGATGACGATGTCCTCGCCCATCACGTACAGCCCCTTGATGTCGCCCTTGTTGAGGGCCTTCATCATCACGTTGAGGTTCAGGCCGTCGTGCGGCGACAGGGGCACGCCCCACGCCTCTTCGAACCGCTTGCGGGCCACGGGGTCCTGCACCCGCTGGTAGCCCGGGTAGAAGACCGGCGAGGCGCCCGCGTCGTTGGCCCCCTGCACGTTGTTCTGGCCGCGGAGCGGGTTCAAGCCGGCGGACCGCTTGCCCAGGTGGCCGGTCATCGCGACGAGGTTGGCCAGGGAGTAGACGTTGTCGGTGCCGTGCGAGTGCTCGGTGATGCCGAGCGTGTAGTAGACGCCCGCCTTGTCGGTGGTGGCGTACCAGCGCGCGGCCGTGCGGATGTCCTCGGCGGGGCAGCCGGTGATGGTCTCGGCCCACTCCGGCGTGGTCTCGGCGACCGCCGCCTTCACGTCCTCGAAGTCGACCGTGTGGTTGGCGACGAAGGCCTCGTCCACCAGCCCTTCGGCGATGATCACGTGGGCCATCGCGGTCAGCAACGCCACGTCGGTGCCGGGCCTGAGCTGCAGGTGCAGGTCGGCGATCTCGGCCAGCCAGATCTTCCGCGGATCGGCCACGATCAGCTTGCTGCCGTTGCGCACCGCCCGCTTCATCTCCATCGCGATGATGGGGTGCGCCTCGGTGGTGTTGCTGCCGATCACGAACATCAGCTCCGTGTCCCGGATCTCCGGGATGGAGTTCGTCATTGCGCCCGCTCCGAACATGGTCACCAGACCGGCGACCGTAGGAGCGTGTCAGGTGGCCGCGCACTGGTGGCAGTTGTTCGTGCCGAACGCCGCTCGGCTCAGCTTCTGCACCAGGTAGTTCTCTTCGCCGGTGCAGCGGCTCGAGCTCACGAAGCCCAACGCGTCGGCGCCGTATCGCTCCTTCACACCCATCAGCCCGGCGGCCGTGACCCGAATCGCTTCGTCCCACGTGGCCTCGTGCAGCTCGCCGTCGTCGCCGCGAATCAGCGGCACCGTCAGGCGATCGGGGTGGTTGATGAACTCGGTCGCGAAGCGCCCCTTCACGCACAGGTTGCCGTCGTTGACGGTGGTGCCCGGGGGCGGGCTGCTGACCCGAACGACCTCGCCATCGCGCACGTGCAGGTCCAGCTGGCAGCCGACCCCGCAGAAGTTGCAGGTGCTCCGGACGGTCTCCTCATCGGCGCCAAGCAGGCCGAGGGCCCGCTTCTCGCTCATCGCGCCGGTGGGGCAGGTGTCGATGCAGCCGCCGCAGAGCTCGCAGCTGCTGTCGAGGAGGCCGACCTGGTCGGCGGTCGCGATCGTGGTGGAGGAGCCGCGCATCGCCAGCGTGATCGCGGAGACGGCCTCGACCTCGTCGCAGTACCGCACGCAGCGGGCGCAGGCGATGCAGGAGTCGGGGTCGAAGTGGATGTACGGGTTGGGGTCCTCGCGGCCCGCGCGCGGCGTGCCGATCGGGGGAAGCGTCGGTCCGGTCCCGAAGGCCTCGACGTGAGCCCTCAGTTGGTTGCCGAGAGCACGCTCCGCGGGGAGGCCGTCGGCGTCCAGGGTGTGGTCGGCGCAGTACATCGACAGGAGCACCTGGCGGTGCCGCTCGACCCGGTCGGTGCTCGTGTGCACGACCTGCCCCTCCATCGCGGGGTAGGCGCAGGCGGGCTGGAGGCGGCGCTGGCCTTCGACCTCGACGAGGCACATGCGGCAGCTGCCCATCGGGTCCAGCCGCGGGTCGTGGCAGAGCGTGGGTACGTCGGCCCCGGCGCGCGCGGTGGCGGCCAGCAGGGTCGATCCGGTCGGGACCTCCACCTCCTCGCCGTCGACGACCAGCCGGATCGTGTCGCTCATTCGTCGATGGTCCGATCTTCGAATGCGGCCGGGAAGTGCTTCATCGCGGTCGTCAGCGGCCAACTGGCGACCATCCCGAGGCCGCAGATCGAGCCCTCGTCCATCTCCCAGGCGACGTCCTCGGCGTGCTCGAGGTGGGAGGCGTCGCCGGTCTCCAGGTACCGGTCCAGAGACTGCCGCTGCACGACGCAGCCGACCCGGCAGGGGGTGCACTGGCCGCAGGACTCATCCTCGAAGAAGACCAGACCGTGGCGCGCCGCCATCGCCATGTCGATGGTGTCGTTCAGGACGACGAGGCCGGAGCTGCCGAACATCGAGCCGGCCTTGACCAGCCCGCCGAAGTCCAGGGGCGTATCGCGGAAGCTCATCGGGAGGAAGCCGCTGCTGGCACCGCCCGGACTGAACGCCTGGGGCGTGCCGACGTAGCCTCCGGCGGCCTCCACCAGCTCGTCCAGCGTCACCCCCAGGGGCAGCTCGTAGACGCCCGGACGGCCGACGTGCCCGCTGACGCAGTACAGCTTGCTGCCCGGTTCGGTCTTGCCCTGGGCCGCGAACCAGTCGCCCCCGCGAGTCACGATCGACGGCACGCAGGCGAGGGTCTCGACGTTGTTCATCAGCGTCGACTTGCCCCAGAGGCCCGACTCGGTGGGGTACGGCGGCTTGAGCCGGGGCATGCCCCGACGGCCCTCGATCGCCTCCAGCAGGGCGGTCTCCTCGCCGCAGATGTAGGCGCCGTGCCCCTCGACGATGCGGATGTCCAACCAGTCCAGGTGGTCGGCGGCGGCGGTAATGGCGCCTTCCAGGGAACGGATGCAGTCCTTGAACTCGCCCCGCACGTAGATGAACAGCACCGCCGCGCCCGCCACGTAGGCCGCGATGGCGGCGCCTTCGAGCATCAGCCCGGGGCGCCGGAGCATGACCTCGCGGTCCTTGAAGGTGCCCGGCTCGCCCTCGTCGGCGTTGACGACAACGTAGCTGTCCCCCGGCGGTTGGGTGCGGACCGCGTTCCACTTGAAGTGGGCGGGGAAGCCGGCGCCGCCGCGCCCTTGCAGGCCTCCGGCCTTCAGCTCAGCGATGACCGCGTTGGGGCCCAACTCACGGGCGCGGGCGAGCGCCGAGAAGCTGAAGTCGTCGTCGCCGGCGAGGTTCATCGGGAGGTCGGTATCCGCGGGGCTGATCGACCCGGGCTCCCCCCACAGGAGCGCCTCGTGGTCGGCGTCGAGCCCCACGGGGGCGCGGTCGCACTGGCCCAGGCAGCTGACCTCTTCGACCTCTTCCCCGGTGGCCCGGAGGGCGGCGACACGGGCATCGGAGCCGGCCAGCTTGCAGGTCAGGCCCTGGCAGACGCGGGTTCGGCGCCCGGGCTTGCGCAGCAGGCTGTAGAAGGTCGAAACGCCGTACACATCCGCATCGGGAACCCCCGTCTGGGCGCCCACGCGGGCGGCGGTCCCGGCCGCGGCCCCTCCCTCCTCCTGGAGGAGATCGAGGACCTGGAATCGGCGTGCTCCCTTGCGTTCCACGGGTCGTGATCTAGCACGAGGCGACCCGCCCGGCGGCTCAGCCCGAGGGTCTCGACCCCACGTCGGCCCTCAGGGCCCCCCAGGCGAGGGCGAGCCAGAACGCTTTCTGTTCGATCGTCGAGACCGTCGCCGCCCCCAGCGCCGCCAGCACGAGGACCGCGAGCGCCGGTCGGGGAGCTCCCCGGAGGGCGAGCACGAGGCCGAGCACGAAGAGGAACAGGCCGATCGGGCCGGTCTCGGCGGCGAGCTGGAGGTAGTGGCTGTGGGGATCTCGAGCGGGCTTGCTGTGCAGCCCCCCGGCGCCCATGCGGGCATCGCGGTAGGGGGTGTAGACGGCGGGCACGGCCCCGGCTCCGACCCCCAGCTCGGGGTGGTCCAGGATGATGTCCAGCGTGTTGAGCCAGATGGCGTCGCGGCCGGAGGTGAGGGCTTCGCGGTCGGCGTGGGGTAGCGGCTCCCTCACGTCCGGCCGGGCCAGGATCAAGACGGCGCCGACGACCGTGGCGAGCACGGCGACGGCCGCGAGGCGACGGCGGATCTGCGGCGCTCCCGGCCACACCGCGACGGCCAGCGCCCCCGCGGTGGCGAGCCAGGCGCCTCGGCTCCCGCTCAGCCCGAGGGCCAAACCGATGAGCGCGATCGCGGCCCACGCCTCGCGCCGGCCCACCGCGACGGCGAGCACGAGGGCGAGCGCGAGCTGCCGCCCCTGGAAGTTGGCGTCGCCGAGCCCGACTACGAGGCGGCGCGCGGTCGGCTCCGCCAGCAGCAGGGTCGCGATCAATCCCAGGGCCAGGGCCGCCCCCCCGGCGACGCCCCCACGCACGACCGAACGGAGCACAGCACCCCGACGGGGAGCCAGCGCCAGGGCCCCCAGGAGGACCACCTCCTTGCCGAGGTGACCGACCACCCGCTGCGTGGCGGCGAGGTCGGCGCTCCACGCGAGGCTGGCGGCGCACCACGCCGCCATCACGCCCCAGACCACCATCGGAGCGGGCACCGAGTTCGCCGAGGCGTCCCCTCGGCGCTCCAGCAGCACGGCGACGACGAGGCCCACCGAGACCACCGCGGAGGCCCGCACCGGCAGGCTGGGGTGGAGGAGCCCGAGGATATCGCCCCCGAGCGCGAGCGCCGCGTACGCCGCGACGAGGAACTCGAGCATCACTCGGTGCCGACCACGTCGACCACGGCGCTGGAGCGGTCGCGCGCGTCGTCCCCGAGCCGGACCCGGGTGGCCGCGGCGAGGAAGAGGGTGCCCAGCACGGCGGCGTGGACCACGACCATGGGGGCCTGGCCGAAGCCGCTCAGGCCGACCACGCCGGCGAGCGCGACGGCGGGGATGGCGGCGGTCGCGCCGACCGCGACGAGGGTGCCGAAGCGAGGCACGTAGAGGCCGCGGTAGAAGATCACGCGGTACAGGAAGGCGAGCCCCGCGAGCAGGACGAGCTGCCACGCGAGGGTCAGCGCGAGGCCGGCCAGCATGCGCGACAGCGCGGCCGCGGGGAGCTGCTCCGCGAGCCACTCGATCACCTCGGTGCCGTCCAGCGACAGGCTCCCGTAGCGCTCTTCCACCGCCCCCCACGCCAGCGGTCGGGGGGACTTGTCCCGGCGATGCACCACGAGCATGCGGGCGCCGACGTGGACCAGCGGCCGGAGCTCGCCCGGCTCCATCGGCACGTCGCCGTAGGCGAGGCTGTCGGTGGTGGGGTCGAGCCAGACGAGGAAATGCACGGCGTCGTACAGCTTCGGCGCGCCCGCGGCCCGCGCTTCGCCGCCGGCGATGGTGACTCGGGGCATGAGGTACAGCGCGCTGTGTTCGGCCTCGCTGAGCCAGCCGGCGCGCTCGAAGTACCACTGCGCGGTGAGGATGGCGGCGGCCAGGGTCGTCAGGACGACGAGCAGCGCAAGCGCATGCATGGGCGGTGTGCGGGCCGCGCGCGGGTAGATGGCGAACCCTCGAAAGGGACCCGCGACCAGTTCGCCGAGGCTCGGAGGGGCGGTCGGATCGCTCATGGACCTGCTCGGCAGGATAGACTCGCGCGCCTCGCCATGGTCGAACCGGTCCGATTCGTACATCAGCTGATGATCTCCCCCGTGCACACGCTCGGGCGGGAGGCCAACCTCGCCGAGGTATCGGATCTGATGCGCAACCAACGCATCCGGCACATCCCGATCACCGCCGCGGACGGCACGCTGGCGGGCCTCGTGACCCACCGCGATCTGCTCGCCCGCGCCTTCGGGGGTGGCGAAGACCTGCCCCGGAGCATCCGCCGGCCGTACCTGGAGTCGATGCCGGTCAGCGACATCATGGTGACCGCGGTCGAGACGGTGGCGCCCGACGCGGATCTGGCGCAAGCGGCCTGCCAGATGCTCGCCCGGCGGCACGGCTGCCTGCCCGTGGTCGAGGACGAGCGGGTCGTCGGCATCCTCACATCGTCCGATTTCGTGCGCTACGTGGCCGGCTGCGGCCCGAACGAGGAGACCCCGTGAAGCTGCTGAGCTGGAACGTCAACGGCATCCGCGCCGTGTGGAAGAAGGGCTTCGCCGACTACCTGGACACCTGCGGCGCCGACGTCGTCTTCCTGCAGGAGACCAAGGCGAACCCGGACCAGCTCGAAAAGGACATCCGGGTCCGTCCCGGCTGGGGGAGCAGGTTCATCACCGGCGCCCAGAAGGGGTACAGCGGCGTCGCCGTGTACTGGAAGAAGGAGACGGTGGGCGAGCCGGACGAGTTCTTCGAGGGGCTGGGGATCGAGCGATTCGACGTCGAGGGGCGGGCCGTCGGGGTGCGCTTCGGCAAGCTCGTCGCGTACGGCATGTACTTCCCCAACAGCGGCCGGGGCAGCCACCGCGTCGCCTACAAGATGGACTTCTGGCACGAGGTCTTCAAGCAGCTCGCGGTGCTGCGGGCGGACGGCCTGGACGTGGTGCTGTGCGGCGATCTGAACGTCGCTCACACCGACCACGACATCGCCAGGCCGCGCGAGAACGACAACACCGCCGGCTTCCTCCCCGAGGAGCGGGCGTGGATGGACCGGACCCTCGCCGAGGGCTGGGTCGACACGTGGCGTCACGTGCACCCGCACACCCGCGAGGTCTACTCGTGGTGGAGCTACCAGACGATCGCGAGGCCGAAGAACGAAGGCTGGCGGATCGACTACTTCCTGGTGGACGAGTCAGCGACGGACCGCATCCAGGACGCGACGATCGAGGACCAGGTCGAGGGTTCGGATCACGCTCCGGTCACGCTGACGATCGAGATGCAAGGCGCTCCGGGCTGAGAGGCGAAGCCCTCGAGAGCGCGTCCAGCGCCGCGCAGCGCGCCCAAGCGCGCGAAGTCGCCAAGGAAGCTCCGTGGATCGTCCGGCGGCCGAGGCCACAGGCCGCGTTTAAGCGGCTGCCGGCCGGTGTACCGCCCTGCTGCAACACTCTTCCACTTCGAACCCGGTCGAAGCTCCAGGCGGTGCGCGGGCACCGCTCGACTGTCAGCAACCCGCGAGAGTCCCAAAACCTCCGCGGTCCGGCGCAAGAACAGAGCCGCGGCATCCGATCGCTCTCGCGGCATCCGCGGATGCCGGAACACCTCGGCATCCGATCGCGGATGCCGCGTCATCGATCGGATGCCGCGATCTCACATTCGACGGAACCGCGGACGCGTCCAGACGGACGGACGCCAACGTGTGTCGAGCGGTGCCCGCGCACCGCTTGGAGTTGCGGACGGCCCCCAGAGGCAGAGCGTTGGCAGCGGGGGTGTACGACGTCTGGCAGCCGCTTAACCGTCGCTTGTGATCTCGGCCGCCGGACGATCCACGGCGCTTCCTTGTGACTACGCCGCGCGGTAGCGCGGCTGCGCGACGCTGGACTCCCCTTCGGGGGCTGGACGCCCCTCGGAGAGGAGCGTCTTGCCTCACGCGTACGAGTTGTTGATCACCTCTCCCAGTCCGCCTGCGCCCGGGACGATGTACTGGACTTCGTTGATCCCGACTTCCCCTTCCATCGTGCCCGGCTTCGAGGCCAACACGTCCTCAGAGCTCAAGCCCCGGTCCACGCGCAGCGCGTAGATGTGCGCGTGGGGGTGATCGGCGGTCACCCGGGCGATGAACTCGGGCGTGATGATCAGGTGCAGCGTGATGATCCGGGTCGGCTGGCCGGGCAGCGTCTTGATCAGGCCGATGGCGTCGCTGATCGACGAGCCTGTCGCCCCCATCGGATCGGGGAGCATCACGATCGCCCTGTCCACGTCGCCGCCGAACTTGCTGCCGCCCAGGTCGACGCCGATGACGCGGCCTTCCTCGTCCGTGCGCCGCTGCATGTAGATGTGGTCCACCCGGAGGCCGGGGGAGAAGCAGAGGTCGTTCAGCAGCGCAAACCCCTGGTACGCCGGCAGCGTGCCCGCGCGGGCCACCCCGACGAGGATCGCCCGGCTCTCCGGATCGATGATCTGACCGCGGTACGCGGCCCTCTCGACGGCCCCCTCCATCCGCGTGCGGACCTCCGCGTTCTGGCGTGGGAACTGCTCGTTGACGACCGCCTGGAAGAGCACGCCGTAGCAGCGGTCCAGCAACCGGTTGGCGTCCGGCTGCCGCGTGTCGGGGTGCCCCAGGCGCGACAGCATGCTCAACGCACCGACGTCGCTGAGGATGTGGACGTGATCCCCGTAGGCGTGGTCGATTTCGGGGGCCTGCCAGGCCAGCTCGGCGTAAGCGGAGTCGCGCATCAGTTCTCCTCTGAGGACGGGGCGGGGAGCAACCCCACCGCGTCGAGTGTATCGGCGGTCCATGACAGGACGCGCAAGACCGCCTCGAACGAGCCGTCCGACGCCATGCGCGCGATCAGGCCCAGCGTCGCCGGCTCCCCTGTCGGCGTCGTCGTCGCGCCCGCGGCGGCGATCACCTCGGGCGTATCGAGCACCCGCAGGAGCACGCCCAACAGCTCGGGATCGCCCGCGTAGCGGCCCGCGATGGCGACGACGTCCAGATCCGGGTCGATGGCCAACAGGGGCGAGACGTGGTGGGCGAACGTGTTCGACTCCGACCCCTCCGCTGCCAGCAGCACCGCCCACCGCAGCAGCCAGTCCGACAGCGTCGCGTCGTGCTCCGCGAGGGTCCGCCGGATCGGCTCCGCGAGCCTTCCCAGGGGGCTGCTCGGGGCCCCCTCCCCGGTCGTCGGCGACAGCAGCACGTCCACGATCTCCAGCAGCACGTCCACATCCGCCACGGCAGGGTCGTTCGGCACCACGTAGGCGCCCACCACCACGAGGGCGCGTCCCAGGCCGGGCTCGTCGACCACCTCCCGGGCGTGGGTCGCCAGCGGCTCCAGCAGCTCGCCCCGGGCTGGCACCACCAGCAGATCCGCCGCGTCGGGAATGCGGTTGTGATCGGAGTCCAGCGGCACGCGGAGCCCGTCCAGCAGCGGGATCATCGTGTGCAAGGCGCCGGACTCGGCCAGCGGCACCAGCGCCCGCACATGTTCGTCCAGATCGGGATGCACGCCGTCACAAGCGACCGACGCCAGCGAGAGCACGAACTGCACCAGCCCCTCGGTCAGCAGCAGCGACGCCTCCACCGTGTCCGGGTTCCAGCCCGCGATCGTCTCCAGCAGCCAGATCGCCAGGTCGTCGACCTCGAGCAGCCCGCAGCTGACCGGGGCGTGGGCCTCGTCCAGCAGCAGCAGCAGCGCCTCCAACGCCGAGGTCCGGTCGTCGGCCGGCGTGATCGGCACCCCGTACACGTCGACCTCGACCAGGGACTTCACCTGCGCCGCCAGCGGCTCCAGCGTGCCGTCGACGTACAGCCCTCCGAACGCGGCCACGAACCGGTCGCGGATCACCGGGTCGTCGAGGATCGCGTCCAGCGGCTCGACCATCGCCGTCAGCGGCGCTTCCCCCTGCAACGACGCCCGCGGCGTCACCACCGCCTGCAGCAGGGGCACGATCGTGTCGCCTCCGTCGGCCGTCTGCGCGGCGGCGAAGTAGCTGCCCCAGTCCGACGCGAGGTGGTCGAACACGCCCGCCTCCTGCTCGGCCACAAGGTAGCCCCAGGTGTCCAACGCATCCGCCAGCTCGGGCATCGCCCCGAGGGTGCCCAGCACCTCGGCCACATCGTCGGTGCGATCCAGGTCGAGAATCGCGCCCGCGAGGGTCGAGGTCACCGGCAGCAGGGGCTGGATCATCCCCGCCTCCACCGCGTCGGGCGCCGCGAACGCTCCCCCACCGTCGGCGTACGCCGCCTCGACCTCAGCCCAGGGCCGGCCGTGACTCCACTCCGCCACGGTGTGCACCGAGTGCAGGAGGAAGACGTCGTGCTGCTGCAACAGGTAGGTGGCGTCTCGAAGCTGCTCGACAACGTCCGCATCGGCCGCCAGCCGGTTGATGAGCTCGGCCGCCTCTAGCGAAGCGACCGTACCGGTGCGCGTGGGCGACGTCTCGAGCGCCTCGACCAACGGCTCGAAGCCGTCGAATCCACCGGTCAGGTTGAGGCAGTCGAACAGCGCGCGAAGCTCACCGGGGGTCTCGACGTCGAGCCCGTCCACGAGGCTGACCTCCAGGCACGCGTTCGTGGCGAGGCTGGGGTCTCCGTCGGGGGTCTCGGATTCGGGGTATGCGCCGCCGGAGCACGCCACCACGCAGGCAGCGATCAGGAGCGGCGCCAGCCTCATCAATCGATGGCGAACCGGGCGCCGAGGAAGATCAGCGGCCCCCCGGTGAACGCCTTGTCGTAGCGCACCAGCCCGGTCAGCTCGCCGAAGATGGAGACGACGTCGTTGATCCGGTACCGGGCGCCGATTCCCGCGTCCGCGAACACGAAGAAGCGAATCTGGGTGACCAGCGGCGAGACGCCGAGGTCCAGCAGCGGGTACAGGCCGAACTTCTTCTCCAGGTCCAACAGCTCCACCTGGGCGCCGACGCTGAAGAGGCCCGCGTGCTGCACGCCGCCGGACAGGTCGATGATCGCCGCGTACGACAGCCGCAGCCGGCCCGACAGCCGGTGGTCGGTCTTGCCCAGGAAGATCTCGATGCCGCCGCCCTGGTCCATCCACGAACCGGTGCCGCCGCCCTCGCGGAGGGCCCCACCGAAGTGGAAGCCGGTCTGGTCGAAGACGCCCACACCACCCGCGAGCGCGGGCGCCGGAAGCACGAGGAGAGCGATGAGGAGGAGGAGGGCTCGGCCGAGCATGGCGCGCAGTATACGGAAGGCTAGGCCGGCGCAAAGCGCTCCCGAATTTCGGTGATCGTAGGCGCTTCCAGCGCCACCCATTCCTTGCCCATCCAGACGTACCGGCCGGTGGACGGGTCGATCATCAGGTTGGCTTCGATGGGGAAGTACTTGTTGTACTCGTCGACCTGCTCGCTGAGCTTGCCGAGGCCGCAGTCGCTCAGGTGGCGGGCCCACCCGCGCTCGAAGTCGATTCGCTGCTCGGCGTCGTAGTCGAGCTTCTCCTTGTGGAGGCGGCGCTTGTGCTCGACCTCGCCGATCCGGTCTCGACCCTCGTGGTCCAGGAGGTTGTAGCGGTGCTCCCGCCCCTCGGCGTCGATGCGCCCCTCCCCCGCCGCGATCCAGATCTGGTCGCGTCGGGCCTCCAGGTCCTTCCAGAACTTCGCGAACGCCCGGTCCAGCTTCTTGCGCCGGATCGCAAAGGCGGGGGCTCCCGCGCGCGCGCGCACGCGATCCTCTAGAGAGATCCCGAAGTTGAACGAGAAGTTGTCGAGCGAGAAGACCCGCGCTTCGTCTGCCATGGCTGAACCCTAGTGTGCCCAAGCAGAAAGGGCGACCCCTCAGGGGCCGCCCTCTCAGGCAAGCGATTGCGGAGAGCTACAGGTTGGAATCAACCGTGTCGATCTCGGAGTCGGCCGTGGTGAACAGCTCCTTGATCTTGCCGCCGAACTGGACCGCGATGGCGATGCAGACGACCGCGATGGCGACCAGGATGATGACGTACTCGGTCATGCCCTGACCGCGCTCGTCGTTGTGGAGGGCCTGAAGCTGTCGAACGATAGCGTTGGTCATGTTTCTGTCCTTTTTCTGGGTCCAGCCGAAGCCGGGGTGAATCACATGTTCGAGTCGACGGTGTCGATCTCGGCGTCAGCCGTCTCGAAGAGGGCCTTGATCTTGCCGCCGAACTGGACCGCGATGGCGATGCAGACGACCGCAATGGCCACGAGGATGATGACGTACTCGGTCATGCCCTGGCCGCGCTCGTCGCGGTGAAGGGCCTGCAGCTGGCGAACGATAGCGTTGGTCATGGCTCGATTCTCTCCGTTGTGGGGCGTGGTTTTCCCGCCACCGACTTTGAGATTTTGGTTCGTAATTGTTGCGAGGGTATGGAGCAGGGTGTGTTCTTTTCGTTGTCAAAACCGTGTCAAATGTTGCGACGCCTCCACAACTATTGCGGTCTCGGAGCACCAATCTGCCCCCCTTGCTAGGATTCCCCCGTGTCGTACACGATTCTGATTGTCGAGGATGACCAGCGCATCGCTTCGGTCGTGCGGTTTCACCTCGAGCGCGAGTCGTTCGAGTGCCACCACGCGGCGGACGGTGACAAGGGTCTCAGCCTGTACAACGAGCTCCACCCGGATCTCGTGATCCTCGATGTGATGCTCCCCGGCCGCAGCGGTTTCGACGTCTGCCAGGCCATCCGGAGCAGCGGCGGCACCCAGCCCGCCATCCTCATGTTGACGGCCCGCGTCGAAGAGGTCGACGCCGTCATGGGGCTGACCGTCGGCGCCGACGACTACGTGCGCAAGCCGTTCGGGGTCAAGGAGCTGGTCGCCCGCTGCCGGTCGCTGCTGCAGCGCCGCGACGCCCGAATCCAGGCCGAATCGGTCGCCTCCGTCACCCCCGTCGCCGGCCCCAACCCCGGCTCCATCGAGCCCGGACTGCCCGCGGGCATGGGCGACATCGGCGAGGAGAGCGTCGTCACCCCGGCGCCCATCATCCGCCCCCCGATCAAGATCGATCCCGGCCGCCGCGAGGTCCACGTCCACGACGACGTGATCGAGCTGACACCGACCGAGTTCGACCTCCTCTACTTCATGGCCCGCAGGCCCGGGCGCGTGTTCACGCGTGAGGAGCTGCTGGACCATGTGTGGGGCTACGACCACGCCGGCTACGCCCGGACGATCGACTCCCACATCGCCCGCGTACGCCGCAAGGTCGCTGAGGCCGGCGGCCCCCGTGACGTGATCCAGACCGTCTTCCGAGTCGGCTACCGGTACCGCGACGACCCCGACGCCTGATGGCTGACGACGAGGGCCCGCTCCAGACGGAGCCGGGCCGTCCCCGCCGACGCAAACGCAAGAAGCGGCTCGAACCCGAGTCCACCGTCGTCCGTTTCCGCAAGGCGCGCAAAGCGTTCGACGAGGCGCGCGACGAGCCTCCACGGCAGGAGCAGGAGCCTGCTCCCGGCGAGACCGCCACGATCCGGCAGCGGTACACGCTGCACGTTCCCGAGCCGCCGCCGGCTCGACGCTCCCTGTTCCGCCGCCTCCTCATCACGACGTTGGCGGTGCTCGCGATCTACGGCGGACTGACCCAGCTGCTGGCCTACCGGCTCGGCGCCAACGTGCTGTCCGAAGCGTTCCAGCAGCAGCTCGTGACCCCCGCGCTCATCGCCCTGGAGGACTCCGCGGGCACCCTGCTGGCCGAGTCCGCCGCACCCGGCACCATCCAGAGCTGGCTCGACCAGCGGTACGCCGCGTTCCCCCGGATGAGCGTCGCGGTCTACGGCGCCGGCGGCCGACGGCTCGCCCAGCGGGTCGGCACCCCGGGCGCTGCGCCGGTGGTGATGCACGAGGACATCAAGGCCTCCCTCAAGGACGGCAGCCACAAGCGGGAAGCCGTCGGACTGGGCTTCGTCGCCGTCTCCGCGGTGCGCGGCGGGGGCCCTCCGATCTCCGGCAACGGAGACATCATCGGCTACGTGCGCGTCGCCGCCCAGCCGTCGACGGCAGCCACCCGCAACCTCATCTGGGAGGCGAGCTGGCGCTGGGCCTTCCCCGTGTTCCTGCTGTCGGTGCTGATGGCGTTCCTGGGCACCCGGTCGATCACCGGGCGCCTGCGCGAGGCGGAAGCGGCCGTGGGTCGCATGGCGGCGGGCGACATGTCCGCGCGCATCCCGGTGGCGGCGATGGACGAGGTCGGGCGCGTCGGCCTCACCTTCAACCGCACCGCCGATCTGCTGCAGCGGACCGTGCGCGAGCTGGAGCAGACCGACGCCACGCGGAGGCGGCTGGTCGCCGACTTCGCCCATGAGCTCAACACCCCCCTGACCAACGTGCTGGCGTACCTCGAGACCCTGCTGATGGCCGAGGAAGAAGGGGGCATGGACGGCACCACCCGCAAGGGCTTCCTGTCCGTCGCCCACGACGAGGCCAAGCGGCTGGCGCACCTCGCGCGCGATCTGGAGACGCTGACCAAGCTGGAGGCCGGCGGGCTCGTGATGGAACGCGACCTGGTCGACGTCAGTCGGCTGGCCGTCGAGCTGGCCCGGCGCGTCATCCCGCGGGCGGAGCAGCAGGGGCTGGAGGTGTTCACCAACATCGAGCCCGGCGGCGAGATCGTCGGCGACCGCATGCGCCTGGAGCAGGTCGGCATGAACCTGCTCGAGAACGCGCTGCGCTACACCCAGAAGGGGTCGGTGACCGTCTCGGTGACCGTGAAGGAGGCGGGCGTGACGCTCGGCATCACCGACACCGGCATCGGCATCCCCCCCGAGGACTTGCCGCGGGTGATGAGCCGCTTCTACCGGGTCGATCCGTCGCGCCAACGCAAGACCGGCGGCAGCGGGCGCGGCCTCGCCATCGTCGGCGGCATCGTGGAGCGCCACAACGGCACCGTGAACGTCGAGAGCGAGCTGGGGGTGGGGACCACCATCAGCCTGTGGCTCCCGGTGGAGGGCTCGGTGGCCGATGTAAGGGCGCCGATCGCCCCCGATACGGAGACGATCGGCGATCCAAACGGCTGGAAGTAGG
>PVBE011447302.1_pt1 | contig 14849 bp, 11 predicted proteins | sample 1631181 | NCBI WGS metagenome assembly PVBE01 (sample SAMN08397723, study PRJNA350692) | Marine metagenome, whole genome shotgun sequencing project. | isolation source: water | place: Pacific Ocean | collected 2012-04
ACTTTTCCCACTTCTCCCAGAGCTTAACTGAAACTACCTGCACGACTTCTGCCGCGTCAGCCGAGCGCGGGATCATCGAGTAAACATACCGTTCAACGTCCCTGTGGTGTTGGGTCCATAAACGTACAAATTCAGCATTTTGGTCCATATTATAAGGCCTAATATCAGTTATAAAGTATATCCTCCATTCCAAATAATATTAAGAATTTTTTTGTAAATAATCTATTTGGGCAGGCAAATGATAACCAATCAAATCTCTGCCCTCTTATTGTTGCAGAATGATTATATTTATTATTACTATGTTTCATATAGATTGATCATAACAAGTGATGGATAAAAAGAAGATTACCGAACATGCTGAAAAACTGATCAAGATCGCACAAAGAGAAGGAAAGACTGCAGCAAAAGCATCCAAACCCATCGCTAAGAAGTGGCTCGGAAAGATCAGTTCAGGCATCGTCGCTTTAGGAGAAAAAGGGCAGCAAGCCGCCTCCGAAATGAAAACCGACGAAGACAGAGAAGACCCCGAAAGTAGTTAACTACCGCAGATCAGATAATGACCAACTGATCCCTGAAAGTTCCCCTGATTTTTCTACTGGTTCTCGTTATAAGCTTTAAACCATCGGGCCGCTTCTGCCGAATCCTTTTCAACGCCATGGCCACTCTCATACATCATCCCCAAGTTGTACTGAGCGTCGGACCTTCCCTGTTCAGCTGCCTTACGATACAACACCGCAGCCTTAGGTAAATTTTTTGAGACGCCATCGCGGCCACTCTCATAAAGGGATGCCAGCTTAAATTGAGCAAGGGCTTCACCCTGATCCGCTCTTTCCTTCAAACCTAGGACCGCATCGGGTAATGGTTCTTCATCCTCAACAATAGTCTCATCAGCCGGCTCTTTATCATCTTCTTCAGAAGACGTCTCAGGCTCAGCTGGCACTTCCTCCTCTGGATCATTAGCTGGCTCCTCTGAACCTTCGGTCGGAGCCTCTTCCGGCGCAACGTCCTTGGAATTTTCTGAAGCTGGGGCCTGTGTCTGATTATCCTCAGCACCGCCCGAAGCCGGTCCTGGCTCAACATTATTATCACCGCACCCCGAAACGAACATCATTAACAAAGCACAAACGAATAGGTTCTTGACTATCATATCCATAGGCAAACTATCAGATAAAAATAACAGCAAAGCAAGGAAACCGTAATTCCCTAGGAAATATCAGTCATAAACAACCATGACACCCTTCATGACTCTCCAGTGACCTGGAAAGCTACATATGAACGGATACCTTCCTGGAACTTCAGGAACATTAAATTCACCCTGAAATGTTCCTTTCCCGTTCACCAGCGGCGTGGACCAGATCACATCCTTAGAATCAGGAACGAATTGCTTTTCCAAAGCATCAGGATCTTGAGCCATTTGGTCAGCTAACTGGCCTACACTTTCACCAGTCCCGGGCTTAACAATGACAAGGTTATGAATCTGCAGGTCCGGATTATCAAAGGCAAGAGTAATTTTCTTTCCTGCTTTCAATCGAATCTCTGCAGGCGAAAAAGCTAACTGGTTCGGAACCGCACTGACTCGTATCGCATTATCGTCCTGCCCATTATCTTTCTGATAGGCAGCGGCCATCATTTTGACTTCTTTCTCAGTGTCGGGAACCTCCAGGTCCGTAAATTTTCTACCTAACGGATCAAACAAATAAACAGGAGCGTGGCTCTGAGCTCCTCTGCCGCTCACGTACAGAACCTCGATCTGATTCAGGCCCTTCTTAAGATCAACCTGAACGTTCCAGTCAGAACTCCACCAGTTCGCAGAAGCAATTACAGGGACACCATTGAGAAAAACTTTAACGTAACTATGTTTGATGGATAATGTAGCACGTCTCGGACTCGGAGATTTTACAAAAGTGCGCATGGATCCACCCTTACCGACGCTCCCACCAAAAACAAAATAACGCTCCTCATTATTACCTGCACTCAAGAGCCAACTATTAATCTTACTATCCCCGGGCCTGCTCAGGACCGGAACTTCAGGTCCCTTCCCCGAGGCCGTGCCATACCCGGCATCCTCCAGCACTGTTCTCAGACCCTGGTCATCGGACACCTTGACCTGACCAAGAATCGACGCATACCCCTGATCCTTTTTCTGAAGATAAGACACAGTATGAATGACCTCAGTCCGCACCCTCGGATGCTGATCAGAGGCCATTTTCTTTAGCAATGACATTGGATCCTTTAAATTACTCACCTGAAAACGAATGAGTGATGTGGCTGCGGCCCTGATCCTCTGGTCAGGTGAACCGAGTAACCTCTTAAGATGATTCTCGCGAACCTGCCCCTGATCATGAAGGACCCACAACCCTTCAAGAATATTTGCATCAGCCAATTGACCAGCTAACCATCGGTCCAGTTCAGGAACGATCCCGTCAACGCTTCGCAATTCTCTTCTGGCATGGTCCCGGACAAGGTTCTGAGGATGCTTAAGCAAATCAAGTAACTCCACAACGCTGGCCCCCTCAATCTTTGGCCAGTCCTTTAGCGTGGGCTTCCCCTTATGCACGATCCTCCACACGCGACCCGTGTAAGGGTCCCAACGAGGATCCCTCATCGAATTCTGCGCATGACCAATGATCCGGGTACAGAAGTCAGACACGTACATGGCACCGTCAAAACCAAATGCGATATCGACTGGCCTGAAGATAGGATCCGGCGATGACAAAACATCCAACCTATCACTGGCCTTATAATAAGCTCCTTCAGCAGTGTGCTTTGAGATAGAAACAAAGCACTTGCGAAGGAGGACCGCCGAAGCCATCCCTTGCTGATACTCTGCTGGAAAGTTTGGACTCGATATGACGCAGGCAGCCGAACCTTTCCCATAAGCAATACTGATGGCACGCTTGAAAGGATGATAGATTCCGAAAGGGGTCCAAGGAATAGCATTAGAGTCCTGAACAAAACCGTCCCCATACATTTGAAATAGATTCCCCCAACGGTCCCAGGTGATTTTCCATGGATTAGGAGTCAGTGTCTGGTACTCACGCTCTACGGTTCCTTTCCTTAAGTCGAACCGGTACGTCGTCGCATCAACGCCACGCGTGACTCCATAAGGCGTTTCCAGCTGCGATCGGTGAAAGACTCCATCACAAAACATCACGTGCCCCAAAGGGCCCATGGCAATCATCCCACCATGATGAGCATCCGTAACATCAATTCCCCTCAACATTTCTTTCTGATAGTCGGCCCGACCGTCCCCGTCAGAATCCCTCATAAACACTAGCCTAGGCTGATGCGAAATGATGACTCCGTCCTCATGAAAAGCCAGACCGTCCGGCACTGTCAGGTGATCTGCAAAGACCGTTGATTTGTCTGCGCGCCCGTCACGGTTTGTGTCCTCAAGAATAATGATCTTGTCTTGAGGCACGTCCCCAGGAATGGTCCCCGGAAATGACGGCATCGTAACGACCCAGAGCCTTCCCTGCGAATCAAAGGCTATCTGCTCCGGATTACGAAGCTCGGGAAATTCCTTCTCAGAGGCAAAGAGGTTCACTTCGTATCCGTCAGCCACTTTAAAGGATTTCAGCATCTCTTCAGGCGAAGGTAATTTGGCCGGCTCTCTCTCAAAGAGAGGGTCAAGGGTCAGGGGCGAAGAATCAAAATTAAGCGTTTTGTCCCTGACCATGGCATGAATGCGTTCATCGGAACCCTTGATCAGTTCATGGTAACGCGGGATCTCGGTATTATACTCATTGGCCCGTCCGCGGACTCCAAAATAAAGGACCGTATTGACTGGCCGAACGATCGTAGAGACGTATTGGGCCTTACGCGAAACGGCCCGGGCAACGGAACTGATCCGCTCCTTATTGATCCCATCATATGCCTGATCACCTAGAATGTTTCTGGACAGATGGCCCGCGATTAACTCATGGCCATAGGAGTTAAGATGAACACCATTATCAGTTAGTGATCTTTTATGGCTCGCGTACTGGGACTTACTAAAATCAAATAAATCAATGAATTGAATTTTCCTACTCTCAGCAATCGTAGACATAGCATCGCCGTAAGATTTAATTTCCCCATTCCTTTGTGCCGGGTCAGGATAATAAGGATGGTTCAGATTCTCATTAGCAATGGGCGAAAGGAGAATTATTTTGGCCTCAGAATGCCTCCTCTTCATTTCATCCAAGTAACCATTCAGATCGGCCTTGAAACTTTCAATTCCGGAGGTTCCGGCAAAAGATTCATATAATCCAAACCCTAAAATGACATAATCCGCTGGCCACTTGTCCAGCAGCTTCTTGAGATGATTCACATAACGTTCGGGGCGAAGCCGATGACCCAACTCGTCACCGGTCCAGGCCAGACTGCGCAATTCGATTCCCTTTCCTGGATTCGCCAGTTGCACCGCCGCCTCAAAGAAACCGTTCTGCTGCATCCGCTCAATGAATGAGTTCCCATAAAGAAGGATCCTGTCTCCTTCATTGAATTTAATTTCAGCCCTTGCCTGGACACAAAAGAAGAATAAAAATAATAAAGCGGGCCAATTTTTCCTCATATTCTTTTGTAACTTAACAGCTAAGGGAAAAGCACAGCAACAAGATTGATTAAAGTTAGTTGTTTGGTTTTCATCATGCCAAGGAGCTGTTATAGATTGGGTATTAAATACAAAAATAAATAATGAAACACTTATTAATAATATGCTTTTTATTTTGGGACGGATCGGCTCATGGAGAAGAAAAGAACAACCAATTCAAAGTGGCCGGAAAGACCTTTGAAACTCCAGTGACCTGGAAATCAGAGAAACCGAGCTCAAAGATGAGAAAAGCCCAGTACAAAAATGGCAAAGCTGAAATTGTTGTCTTTTATTTTGGAGCAGGCAGCGGAGGAAGCGTCGAAGCCAATGTGAACCGATGGATTGGTCAATTCAAAGAACCTAAAGAGGAGCTATCAACGAAAGTGGAAAAGGCAGAGGTTAAAAAAAGCAAAATCACCACTGTCTCTGCAAAAGGCACATACATGAGTGGCTCACCCTTTGGTCAAAAGGTTCCAATGCCTAACTACGCAATGCGAGGAGCAATCATCGAATGCGAAGGCGGACCCATATTCATCAAGATGACCGGACCAATGAATGAGGTCTTATCCTTTGCAAAGGACTTCGATAAGACAGTACGTTCAGGACTCTAAGGTTTCCTCATCCAATTCCTGAGAGTCTGAATCCTCAGAATTCTCATTCCCGGAGAGGGACTTGAACATATTGCGTATGTCAGCGACTCCTCCAAGAGAAACATACAGTACGAGTACCGTGTATATGACTAGTGTCACGAGCAGTAAAGCTCCCCAAAAATTAATCCATCCTTCCATAATCAGTCTTAGTTAAAATTTTCAGTCCTTTCTTTTTTGTCAGGAATTGTCAAAGACACAACCATCATTGCAAGGACTGCGATAAAAGAAACTGTCAGGCCAATATGATGACTCCCTATTCCTTTCTCCTGAAAATAATCCACAAGATTTAATTTTTCCTGGACCGGCTTAAGCCCGATCACAGCTAACGTACCAATAAAGAGAGCCGAGAAGGCCCCAGCAGTGCTGGCCCTTTCCCAATAAAGGCCCAGTAAGAGTATTGCAAAAGCTCCAGTAAAATAAATTGCTCCGGACACTGCCATGTAGTCCCAGAGGTCCTGACCCAGATCGTACCAGAGACCCCAAATCACCAGAAAGATCGCAATCATGACAAGAAATGCTCTGGTCAGAACGATCCTTGCCCTCTGTGACATTCTTTTCGAGGCTAACGGATTAACAACATCCTCAGTCAAAACTGAGGACCAGCACAGAAGGTAAGTGTCATGCGTTGACATGAAAGCGGCGATCATCCCGGCAGCAACAATTCCCAAGAGCCCAACAGGGAGGAGCTTCCCAAGAAAGACCGGCATCGCCTTCATTGTCACGTCCGGATCAGTGCTCACTTTTCCCTGCCCATCAAAGAAAGGTCCAACGGCACCCATGTCATAAAAATAGACCAGAGCACAAATTCCAATGAACTGAGGAATCAGAAACCGAATCATGAAACCAAGAGAAGACCACAAATACATTTTCTTTACCACCGCAACACTCTCAGCCGCACAAGCCCTCATCACTGCTGTCTGCCAGACAGCACACGAAATGACTCCAAGGAAAAACATCCAACTCACGTAAGAACCACCGACTCCTTCCGCTACTAAGGGATTAAATCCCTGATCCGAATAGATCTTATCAACACCATTCACCAATGCCGACCAGCCAATCTTCTTTACCGCAATGACACAAGTGAGAAGGAGGCCAAAAGAAAGCACCACGAATTGAACGTAATCCGTAATAATAACAGAAACCATTCCCCCGAGGCAGGTATAAAAGAGAACAAACACGATCATCACTGTCATTACCCATTTCACTGCATCATCATCAATCCCGGTAATGCCAGACACGAACACGGCTCCTGCCTTAAGAAACAGGCCCATATTTAAGATTCCCGCCGCAGCCAAAATGAAACCTCCCACGATCCGAAGAGAACGGCTACGGAAACGCTTCTCATAAAATTCAGGAATTGTCATAACCCCCATCCGTCTCAACGGAACTACAATGAATCCCGTCACACCAACAATGAGCGTGGCTATTCCTGCCATAAGTCCAATATGAAAGGCAGAAAATCCTGTCGTAAAACCCTTCTGAGCCGCGAACATTGCCGTGACCAGACCAAGCTCTGAGCCGATCATTGTTGCTATTCCTAATCGCGTGCGAAGTGACCTTCCTGCGACAAGGAAATCCCCCATCCCTTTAATGTACCGGTTCACCCACAGCCCAATAACTACGGTGCCCGCCAAATAAGCAGCCACAATGAACCAGTCAATGTTGGAGAAGTTCGTCTCGAGCATCTTTCTTTAATACATTAATTTAAAATTCACTAAAACCCATGAAATAATAAATCAATTAACAGTGAACTGCAGAATTCGCGCCGCAGTTCCCTTACTGGACCGGTTCGATTTATCACTCATTCTCAATCGGACCGTGTGCTTTTTTTTCTCGAGGTCAGTAACAAGCATCACAGTTCGGGGATAATGAAGGCCTCGACTGTACCGATGATAAAGGTCACGGGCCTTCCATGGACCATTGTCCAAGCTATACTCAAGAGTCCCCGCATCAGGACCAGCCAAGACATAGGCTCCGAGAGCCGTCCCATTGAAACGGACCGTCGTCTCTTTGCCGGACTCATCACAACTGAGGAGTTTCATTCCGGCGAAAGTGTTACGGAAATTACCAGGGATCTTCTTCCATTCAGGAACACTCCATGACCAGGAATCGTTCGAGGACCCTTCGGGAGAAAGAAAAATTCCCTGACAATAGCTTCCCGAATCAATCAACTTTGCTGGGAGAGGGTGAGGAACTTTCGCCTTGGCACTGTTCTTATCCCAGGCACTGCTAAGGAGTTGCCCAATCATTTCCGCAGCAATTGCATTGCCGGCCGGCTTGGGATGAGTCCCACCGAACTGGGCCCATGTCAACTCCCCAGCACCGATGCGATCAGCTACTTCACGAGCAAGAAATATCGCGGATACACCATAATGTTTGAGGACCTCCTCATGCGCTGCTATGGGCATGGGGACTTTACCCTCTCTTAACTGACTGAGCATTCCGGGATTCACAAAATACGTTACAACAATGTCCATTTCAGGTTGCGCTGTCCTAGCGTGCCGAATGATCCCCTCCATTCCCCTCACACATTCCCTCTTCTCATGCCCAGCGTCCTGATCATCATTCACTGCAAACTCAATAAAGAAAAGATCAATGCTACCCTTATCCAAGACATGCTCTTTCAAACGAAAGGCACCGGTCGTGGAACAGGTAGATGAAATGCCGGCATTAATAAATTCAAATTTAGTTTGAGAAAACCGCACCTTGAGCCAATCAGCAACCATTGGGCGGTAACCATTCATCTGAGTAATTGATCCTCCAATGAACGCTACTCTTCCCTCTTTCTTCCCCAAAAATTGGATCAACGAATTGTTATATTGATCACGAGAAATTATATTCCGTTTTCCTGCAAAAGATAAAGAAATCAGAAAACAAAAAGCAGCCAAACAAAGAAATACCCTCATAAGAAAACTGATAACACATGATCACATGAAATTACCAGTAACTCTTCAACTACTATGAAACTTCACCAATGAGCCGCATTAATTCTCAATCAGAACTAGAAACTTTCCCCTGCAATGCAGCGATCTGAGCACATAATCTCTGACGCGTCAGCTTCGCGTTAATTTTCTCACTCAGTGAACTTGATAACATCAGAAAACATTCTACCCCAGCATCATCACGAAATTCATTAGCACTAAATGAAATGAGAGCCTCTCTTCGTAATCCCGTAACCTCATCAAGAAGTTCTTCAAGTTTCAGAATTTCATTTCCATCTGAACCCGCCTCATCAAGGTCTACCTGCTCTTGTTCAATATCCAATAACCTTCGAACATACTTATCAAGATGATGCTCCTCACGCATTCGACTCTTGTTCCTGAGCCATCTGAAGACAAGATAAAGAGCAATTAGAATAGAAACAAAAAAGGATCTCAAGCTTTCAGTAGAATCAACAAAATCAGGGTTCAGGAAAGGCTTGATCTCTGGGTCGTAAAAATGATTTGCACCTGAATGAAATGGGATTGACGGGTTGAATCTCGCATAATCCTTGCCCCCTCCCCTCAGATCATTGAGCCGATTATTTGAAAGGAATTCCGGATCCATTAGAGCTTCAGCTACTGCCGTGACCATCGAAGCGCTGACTGATGAATTCGTAATCAATTGTGCGTTCACCGCGATCGTTGTCGTTTTTTGAACGGGGTAAGGGTCAGGAAAGATCCCATAAAATCCACTCGGTATCTCATGGAGATAAAACTCAGGATTCTTAGCAACGAAAGACTCAGCGAAAGGCAATCCCATCAGCTTAGTCTTGCCCGTTGCTGCAATCTTTTTTTGTATCGAAGCGTTCTGTTCTGTTGTGATAATTGCCATGTCAATGTTTCCTGACTCAAAGCCTGTTATTACTTCGTCATAACTTCTTGTGACTCGACTCCCAATCAATGAGCTATCATCGAAATGATTAAGGATGACCTCACTGTTAACAGCGGATCCAGATCCCTCCTCTCCGATAGCAATTATCGTATTTTCTCTTTCCTTCAATTCTCCGATAAAAGGATCATATCCAAGGTCCTTTTTGACGTGAGTCAAAATGACCTCTGGGAAAACATTCGCAACCATTCTGACATCAGAATAATTCGAAGTATCTTTGATTACATTTGGCTGAAAAAAAGCAAAATCAGCTTCGCCGTTCTGAATGAAATTTATATTCTTTTGAGAGCCTGGAGAATCAATGTACTTAACCTTGATGCCATGTTCCGCCTCTATCTTACGCCCAAGCGCGTCCGCAACGTCCTTATATCTACCTCCCTCTTTACCAGTAACAATGGTAATACTTTTCGGTAATTGCCGGTACTGTATGAGTTGCTGAATGGCAAAAGGAATGAGGAGAATTGAAGCCGCAAATAGCAATATTAATAGTACCCTTTTCATTATCTTGATGATTTAAATTTCGGTCTAAATGCTTTTGTTTTTCTTTGTTTTACACTTTATCACGCCAGCACAGATCACTTAAAAAATGTAATCATTGGAATGATTGCTACATTACTAACACTAGGAACATCCTCTAGCCGATTACAAAATTTAGATTAATTTATAACGGTCACAATTATGACACCCAAAAAAGGCACTGATAATACTATCGGCGGTTGACCACTGAAGATTTTTTTTGATATTTTAAAACTCTTATTAATGCTTTTTTTATACAACATCCCGCAAATTTTAAAACCATTGCTTCTTAATTGTTTTATTATTTCATTTGCTCTGATTTCTAATCAAAGTCTGCGGGCTAAGGAAATCGATTTTTCAAAAAACATCCTGCCAGTCCTATCAAACAATTGTTTCGGTTGTCATGGTCCGGACAAAGCAAAACGGAAGGCCGGCCTGAGATTAGACGAGGCAGAAGGAGCCAAGGCCAAATTGGAGTCCGGATCCATTGCCCTGGTTCCCGGGAACGTTTCTGAAAGTGAGATCTATCAGCGAATCACATCAACTGACCCGGACGAGGTAATGCCTCCGGCCGATTCTGGGAAAAAACTCACTAAAGAAGAAACTGAAAATATCAAAGAATGGATTAAATCAGGAGGAGAGTGGGGCAAGCACTGGTCCTTCGAAAAACCAGTAAAATCCAAAGTCCCGGAAATCATAAATAATGAATGGAAGGCGGAAAACCCCATCGATCGATTCATTCATTCAAGGCTCGAACAAGAAGGAACGTCTCCTGAAAAAGAAGCGACCAAAGAAACACTCATTAGGCGAGCCACTTTCGATCTGACTGGGCTCCCGCCGACCGTGAATGAAATTGACCAGTTCCTTTCAGATAGTTCCAGTAACGCATACGAAAAGCTTTTGGACCGTCTCCTGAAATCACCTAGGTACGGGGAACAGATGGCAAGAATTTGGTTAGACGCTGCACGTTATGCGGACACTCATGGATTGCATCTGGACAATGAACGATCCATTTGGCCTTACCGGAACTGGGTCATTGATTCATTCAACAATAATCAGCCATTTGATCAATTCACCATTGAGCAACTGGCAGGCGATCTACTTCCTGATGCAAGTATAGAACAGAAAGTGGCCACAGGATTCAACCGATGCAACGTAACTACTGGCGAAGGAGGATCCATTGACGCAGAATATTATGTTAGATACGCAGTCGAACGGGTGGAGACAACTTCGACCGTCTGGTTAGGCCTCACTGCGGGGTGCGCAAACTGTCACGATCACAAGTTTGATCCTCTGTCCCAGAAAGAATTTTACCAACTCTTCTCCTACTTCTACAGCCTGACCGAAAAAGCAATGGACGGAAACAAATTACTTCCTCCACCATCAATGAAGGCTCCAACTAAGTTCAAAGAGCAGAAATAACTTTTCTAAAGGACAAAATCAATGCCGCACAAAATGAGATACCAGAAATCACAAAGCACATTGATTATCAAGATCCTCAAGCAGGCAAAGAACTCAAGGTACTTGACTCCACTTCAGAATTTGTCTGGATAGAGGATTCAATACCCGCAAAGGCTAAACCTCTAGGAAATGAAGGAGACAAGTCCTGGAAATTTGTTAAGAAATCAGAAGAGCATCCGGTCCTCAGCGGTGAAACCTCAACCACAAGGACAGCAACCGGGTTAAGCCAGCACTTTTTTGAAGGAGCTAACCCTCCTCTAATTATAGCCGAAGGGGATGTTCTATTCGCACACGTTTACCTAGACTCGAAGAATCCTCCAGAAACTATCCAATTACAATTTAGAACCAATGACTGGAATCATCGTGCATTTTGGGGCGCCAACAAAGGCCATAGCGTTGAAGGTAAAACCGATCACACAAATTTCCCTATGGGTGAACTTCCAGAGAAAGGAAAATGGGTCAGACTCGAAGTCCCCGCCAAAACGGTTGGACTCAGCCCTGGCTCAAAAGTTAATGGCTGGGCCTTCACTCAATTCGGCGGAAAAGTTCACTGGGACAAGTCAGGTATAGTCACAAGAAAACTTTCAGATAAACAGCTGGCTTCCTTTTCGCTCTGGGAACAGTACCAGCTAAAGGGTCACTCGTCCTCACTACCGAAGGAAGTTCAGGAAGCACTCAAAGTAAAATCGGACCAGAGGACCAAAGAACAAAAGAACCGGCTCATGACTCATTACTTCCTCAAAGTGAATCCGGAAACAAAGGCAAATTTCGAACCTACTCTCAGAAGAGAATCAGAGGCCAAGGGCAGGTTAACTGCTATCGAAAAAGTAATTCCTTCAACCCTCATCATGGAAGATCGAAAAGAACCACGACAAGCTTATATTCTTGAGCGAGGCGAATACACCCAGCAACGAGAAAAGGTCAGCCCGAATATTCCAGAATGGATCGCTCCTCCTAATAAAGATGCTCCCCCTAACCGTCTTGGTCTGGCCAAATGGCTTGTCTCATCAGAACAACCGCTAACTTCAAGAGTCACGGTGAACAGGTTCTGGCAGCAACTCTTCGGTACAGGTTTAGTTAAAACTTCCGAGGACTTTGGTGTTCAGGGAGAACAGCCCTCCCATCCGGAACTTCTGGACTGGATGGCCGTTGATTTCATGGAATCGGGATGGGATGTCAAACGTCTCATCAAACAGATACTTATGTCATCAACTTACAGACAATCCTCAAAAGCGAATCCAGAGAAATTCAAACAAGATCCAGAAAACCGAATCCTTGCTCGCGGACCAAGGTTCCGTCTCGATGCGGAATCCATTAGAGATCAGGCATTAGCAATGAGCGGCCTCCTAGGAAATCAAATCGGAGGAAAGAGCGTCAAACCGTACCAGCCAGCGGGGCTCTGGAAGCCCGTCGGTTTTGGAGGAAGTAACACGTCCGTTTTCAAGCAGGACAATGGCGAAGCTCTTTACAGGAGAAGCATGTACACTTTCTGGAAGAGAACTTCTCATCCGCCATCCATGGCAATCTTCGATGCACCTAACAGGGAAACTTGCACAGTACGCAGAGAAAGAACAAATACTCCACTACAGGCACTAGTACTGATGAATGATGTGCAATTTTTCGAAGCAGCACGAAAGTTCGGAGAAAGAGCCATGAGAGAAGGAGGTAACGGGACCGAGGAACGTATCATGTTTATTTTCCGTACGGCGCTCGGAAGACTTCCAAGTGAAACAGAAAAAAGCTCAATCCTTAATCTCTATAACGAACACCTTAAGGATTTCTCCAATAATAATGGCACTGTCACTGAGATTCTATCTACCGGAGAATCAGGCGTAGATAAGACACTCAATGCCGCTGAACTTGCTTCATGGACAATGATCACTCACTTGATACTGAACCTGAGCGAAACCGTTACTAAAGGCTAAAAATGGATCCTATTAGAGAATCAGAACTCATCGAAACAAGAAGGCATTTCTTCGGAAAAGCATCTGCTGGAATCGGCACTGCTGCTCTTGGTTCATTAATGAATCCGGACCTGTTCGGGGCAACCCCGAGCAATCCAATGGATCAACTCTCTCACCTTGCGCCCAAAGCAAAAAGGGTGATTTATCTTTTCATGTCCGGTGCCCCGTCTCAGCTAGACATGTGGGATTACAAGCCGGGCCTTGGAGAATGGTTCGATAAGGAACTCCCCGACTCTGTCCGGAACGGACAACGGATCACCACAATGACTTCTGGTCAAAAACGTTTTCCGATCGCTCCCTCAAAATTCAAATTCAATCAACATGGAAAGGCCGGAACCTGGGTCAGTGAGCTCCTCCCTCACACTGCCAAGATGGTTGATGACATTGCGGTACTGAAGGCCGTGAACACTGAAGCTATCAATCACGACCCAGCGATCACCTACATTCAGACAGGAAGCCAGTTACCTGGACGCCCGAGCGCAGGTGCCTGGGTTTCATATGGATTAGGAAACGAGAACCAGAACCTCCCTGCCTTTGTGGTCCTTCATTCGACAGTGAATGGGGGCTTCGGAGGGCAGGCACTTTATGAAAGATTATGGGGAGCAGGCTTCCTGTCGACTCGTCATCAGGGCGTTTCATTGAGATCAAGCGGGGACCCGGTCCTTTATCTTTCCAATCCAAAAGGAGTGAGCCCAAAGCTACGCCGCCGCATGTTAAATGAATTGGAAAAACTCAATAATGAAAGGTACGAGGCAGTAGGTGACCCGCAAATAAGGGAAAGGATCGCACAATATGAAATGGCCTACAGAATGCAAAGCTCAGTTCCAGAGCTGACTGACATATCCGATGAACCAAAATCAATACTCGACATGTATGGGCCGGAAGCTACTAAGCCTGGAACGTTCGCCGCAAATTGTCTACTCGCTCGTCGCCTAGCCGAGAGAGGAGTCAGATTTACTCAAATCTTCATCCGGCAGTGGGACCAACACGGGAACCTACCAAAAGACATAAGTAGACAGTGCGGCATCATTGATCAGCCCAGCGCCGCACTGCTCCGTGACCTTAAGCAGCGAGGCATGCTCGAAGATACTCTGGTAATCTGGGGTGGAGAATTCGGCCGAACCGTTTACTGCCAAGGCAAATTAACTAGAGAGAATTATGGACGAGACCATCATCCTCGGTGCTTCACTAAATGGATGGCAGGGGGCGGAATTAAGCCAGGAATTGTTTATGGTGAAACGGACGACTTCAGTTATAACGTGACTAAGGATCCAGTGCACATTCATGACCTGAATGCGACCGTAATGCATTGCCTTGGATTCGATCATGAAAAATTAACCTACCGCCATCAGGGGAGGGACTTCCGCCTCACTGATGTGCATGGAAATATCGTTCGAGACATCCTTGCATAGGAATCCTTAAGGGGGCTTTCTTTATTATATTGATAACCTTTCCCATGGTTATTCATTGCTTTTAATGACCCCTAAGTACAAAATCTGAACCTCGCAACAAGCAGCCCATTCACCCGCAATCCCGTGCACTCAACAAAAACCACGCAACGATCCCTACTACGCTCATTAGGAATTTCCGTTTTCTCATTGATTGTTCTCTCATCGATAGAATCAAAAGCGATCGACTCAATCGTTGTATTTAACGAGATCAATTATCACCCATCAGAAAACAATCATGCCCTTGAATTTATCGAACTTTACAATCAGAACAGTGTCAATGTTGACCTCACGGGATGGAAATTGACCGGTGGCATTGATTATTCTTTCCCTGAAAACACAATCATTGAAGGTCGGTCCTACTTGGTCA
>PVBE010549543.1_pt1 | contig 14847 bp, 12 predicted proteins | sample 1631181 | NCBI WGS metagenome assembly PVBE01 (sample SAMN08397723, study PRJNA350692) | Marine metagenome, whole genome shotgun sequencing project. | isolation source: water | place: Pacific Ocean | collected 2012-04
CATAATTTAACAAATATCGTGAAAGTTACTTCAGGATCAACTCCTGAAGCTGCTCAGATAGTGGATGATCTTTATAGTAGTATCATAGGGGCAGGAACACATAAAGCTTCTTCCATTAAGGTAGCTGAGGCAGCAAAAGTTATAGAAAATACTCAACGTGATATTAATATTAGTTTAATTAATGAATTAGCGCTCATTTTTCATAAACTAGGAATAGATACTGAAGAAGTTTTGTCAGCAGCTGGTACTAAATGGAATTTTTTGCCATTTCGTCCTGGATTAGTAGGAGGCCACTGCATAGGTGTTGACCCATATTATCTTACTTTTAAAGCACAACAAGTTGGTTATGAACCAGAAATTATCTTGGCAGGTAGAAAGCTGAATGATTCAATGGGACGTTATGTGGCAGATCATTTAATAAGTGCTATGACCCAATCCCATATAGAAATAAAAGATTCAAATATTCTAATTATGGGTCTAACCTTCAAAGAGAATTGTCCTGATCTAAGAAATACAAAAGTTATTGATCTAATAAAAGAACTGACTAAAAATGAGGCCAATGTTGATTGCTATGATCCATGGATCAATGTTCCAGAAGCAGGGAAAAAATATTCTATAAATTGTATAAGTAATCCTGAGATTAATAAATACGATGCCATTGTTATTTCTGTAGCGCATAGTGCTTTTAGAGAAATGGGTGCCTCTAAAATTAGAAGTTTTGGAAAGAAGAAAAGTATTATTTATGATCTAAAACACATTTTCCCAGCTGAGCTAAGCGATCTAAGACTGTAGTTATACAAAAGTAAAATTCCATGGATACATATTCAGAGCTTTTAGAAAAATTAAATAATAATCAAAGTAGATGGCTGATAACTGGTGTGGCTGGATTTATTGGTAGTAATCTTTTAGAACAATTGCTTCTATTAGGACAAAGTGTAGTTGGTGTAGATAATTTTTCTACTGGATATAAAAAGAATTTAGAACAAGTAAGAAACAATATTGATGAAAAAAAATGGAGAAGTTTTCAGTTTATTGAAGGGGATATTTCCAGCTATGATACTTGTGCTAAAGCATGTAGAAATGTTGATTATGTTCTCCATCAAGCAGCACTTGGGTCAGTGCCTAGGTCTATTAAAGACCCATTAGCAACTAATACAGCTAACATAGATGGCTTTATAAATATGATCATAGCAGCAAAAGATTCTAACGTTAAAAGTTTTGTATATGCAGCAAGTAGTTCAACTTATGGGGATCACACAGCCTTACCAAAAGTAGAAGAAAATATTGGTAACCCTTTGTCGCCCTATGCGGTTAGTAAGTATGTAAATGAGCTATATGCAGATGTTTTTCACCTATCTTATGGATTTAAAAGTATTGGGCTAAGGTATTTTAATGTCTTTGGAAAAAGACAGGACCCAGAGGGAGCGTATGCTGCAGTTATACCAAAATGGATATCAGCAATTATTAAACAAGAAAAAGTCTTCATAAATGGTGATGGTGAGACAAGTAGAGATTTTTGCTTCATCGAAAATGTAGTAAAAGCTAATTTATTAGCTGCTAATGCCGACCACTTGTCGAAGCATGAAGTTTTTAATATTGCCGTAGGAGATAGAACTTCACTTAATGATTTATTTGCTATTATAAGAACGACACTTATAGATTATGGGAAAGAATACCCTTATGAACCAATTTATAGAGATTTTCGTCCTGGAGATGTCAGACACTCTCAAGCAGATGTCAGTAAAGCTAAGAGGCTGCTAGAATACGAGCCTGAATTCAACTTATCCAAAGGCATGCAGAAAGTTATGCCTTGGTATATCGAGCATCAATAATATCTACTGATAAATTTTTATTATGTTTTCAAATATAAGAGAACTTTATTTGCTCTTAAGTAAAGAGCAACGCAATAGGTTATTTAGGCTACAGTTTTTAGTCATTATTATGTCTATAGCAGAAGTGTCAAGTGTTCTATCAATAGGACCTTTTATGACTTTGGTTGGAGACATAAGTCAGTTAGAAGGGCAAGGTTTTTTAGCAGATTGGTATCGGGATTTAGGTTTCACAGACACCACAGATTTTCTATTATTAATTGCATGCTGTGTACTCATAGTTTTAGTCATCGCTACTCTTGTATCAATGTATACTATTTGGAAATTATCAATGTATGCTGCACAGATTGGAGCTGATCTAAGCTCTAGATTATATAGATATTATATGAGTCAACCATGGTTATTTCATGCGGATGGTAATAGTAATCAATTGACTAATAAAATTGCACAGGAATGTGAAAGAGTAACATCTGGAATTATTACCCCTCTCATGCAAATGAATGCAAAATTATTTATGGTTATCATTATGTGTATAGCTATTTTTATCTATAGCCCGATCGTTGCCATTGCAGGAGCAAGCATTTTTTATTTTACGTATTTTTTTCTTTACCTAACTGTTCGTCAGCGTTTATCTAATAATGGGGAGGCAATAACAAACGAGCAAGCTAAAAGATTTAAACTAATGGGTGAAGGCTTTGGAGGTATAAAAGATATATTATTATTAGGACGTCAGGCTTCTTTTAATAGTAGGTTTTTTGAGGCTAGCAAAGGGTTTGCCTTTGCTAAAGGTAGAACTCAAGTTCTCGGACAAGCTCCAAGATATGCTGTTGAGCTTATAGCATTTGGAGCAGTTATTTTTTTAGTGATGTACTTACTAATTAAACTTGAGGGTAATCTTGGAGCTATTCTTCCAATTCTTTCTATTTTCGTATTAGCAGGATTCAAGTTACTTCCTGCATTCCAACAAATATATTTTAGCCTCTCCCAGATTAGAGGAAATTTATCAGGTTTAATAAATATTAGAAAGGATCTTTTGGCTAGTATCAATGACTCTAACCATAATACACAAGAAAGAACTAGTTCAAAAAGTTACGTAACTTTAAATGACTCAATACAACTTAAAAATATAACATTTCAATACCCTGGAACAAAAAGACCCGCTCTTTCTGAATTAAATTTAGAAATACCAGTAAATAAAGTAATAGGTCTGGTTGGTTCTTCTGGTTCTGGAAAGTCCACTGCGGTTGATGTTTTGTTAGGACTTATTGAACCTAACAAAGGTAAAGTTTTAATTGATGGTGAACCTTTATCTAAGGAAAATCTGAGAAGATGGCAGAATAGCTTGGGGTTTGTTTCTCAAGTCATTTTTTTAGCTGATGCAAGCATACGTGAAAATATAGCATTTGGCCTAAAGCCAGAAGATATAGATGATAAAAGAGTCAATGAAGCAAGCACCTTGTCACACTTAGACGAGCTTATTTCAGAATTACCAAATGGCTTAGATACTAGGGTTGGGGAGAGAGGAGTCCAGCTTTCTGGTGGGCAGAGACAAAGAGTTGGTATTGCCAGAGCATTGTATAATAATGCTGATATTTTATTTTTAGATGAAGCTACAAGCGCTTTAGATAGTATTACAGAAACACATATTATGGATGCGATTCATGATTTTTCTGGAACAAAGACGATTATTATGATTGCCCATAGGATTACAACGGTCGAACAGTGTGATTGTATTTATTTAATTGAAGACGGAAAAGTTATAGATAAAGGAAATTATACTGATCTGTCATCAAGAAATAGTATTTTTAGGAAGATGGCAAAAAAATCATAAATATTTTTTATATAAAGGTTAATAGGTTTAGTTATGGATGCAGATAGATTCTTGATTTCTCAAGGCGCTTCTTTGAGAGTTGCTCTTACACTTATTGAAAAGAATAACCATGGAATAATACTTACTGTGGATTCTTCAAATAAAGTGATTGGACTTGTGACTGATGGAGATGTTAGACGTTATTTGTTAAAAGCAGATGCCTCTCTAGATGATCCGGTAAGTTTATGTGCCAACACTGAATTTTTATGGGAAGACCCATCAACATCAAGAGAGCTTCTTCTGAAGAAGCTTGACCATAGGATTAGAGTTTTGCCACTGTTGGATGAAAATAAAAAATTAGTTGAAATTGTAAGTAGAGATTATCTTCCTGTACAACAGGAACAAGCAGTTTTTGCTAGGGCAAAAGCTCCAGTTAGAATAAGTTTTGGTGGTGGTGGTTCTGACCTAACACACTATTTTTCTGGGGAAATTGGCGCTGTCATCAATACAACTATTTCTATTTATAGTCATGCTACATTGAGGATTAGGGAAGATAGTGAAATTGTCATTAACTCTCTAGATTTAAAGAAAACTCTCAGTGCAAAGAATCTTGAAGATGCTTTAAAGCCAGAGGACAGCTTTGGCTTGATTCAGGCTTTGCTTAAAACAATTAGTCCTGACTTTGGATTTGAATTAGATGTTAATTCAGATTTTCCAATGGGATCAGGACTTGGAGGTTCAGCTGTTGTAGCTGCAGCGATATTAGGTTGTTTTAATCAATTTAGACAAGATCGTTTGGATCATCATGAACTAGCAGAACTTGCTTACCAAGCTGAAAGGCTTTATCACAGGATAGAAGGAGGTTGGCAAGATCAATATGCAACAGTATTTGGTGGGTTTAATTTCATAGAGTTTAAAATGGATCAGAATGTTGTTCACCCACTAAGAATTCATAATGATATTCTGCTTGAATTAGAAGAAAGTCTTATACTCTGTGATACAGGCGGATCACATAATTCTGGAAACATTCATAAAGAGCAACGGCTAGAGATGGAGAAGAAAGATATAAAAAAACACGTTCAAGCTAATGTAGCATTATGTTTTGAGATGCGTAATCAATTACTAAGAGGAGAGCTATTACGCTTTGGTATGTCTCTTAATCAGGCCTGGAAAAATAAAAAGAAACTCAGCAATCAGATTTCAAACAATCAGTTGGATGCAATTTATGAAAATGCTCTTAAGCATGGGGCTATTGGTGGCAAGCTTCTAGGAGCAGGAGGTGGAGGCTTCTTTATATTTTATACTCCCCCCAATAAAAAATATGAACTTATCGAGTTTCTAGGTGAATCTAAATTAGATATAAGACCTTTTGGGTTTGAAAAAGAGGGTCTTAGATCATGGACTGTGAGGGAATCAAAAATCTAAATTAAGATGAATAAGAGTTTTAAAATTGGTAATCATTTGATTGGTTCAGGTCGAACTTTCATAATCGCAGAAATTGGTAATAACCATAACGGCTCATTTAAGAGGGCTAAGAAAATGATTGATCTGGCCATAAAGATGAAAGCTGATTGTGTAAAGTTTCAAATGAGGCATTTAGATAAAGTCTATAGGAAAAGATCAATAAATAAAGCTGGGGAAGATTTAGGTACAGAATATGTACTAGATTTATTAAGGAGGTTTGAGCTATCAGTTGATGAGCAAAAACAACTTGCAGATTATTGCAAAAAAAGAGGAATTTTGTACCTATGTACACCATGGGATGAAGAGAGCGTTAGAATTCTTGAAGAATTTAATGTTCCTGCATATAAAGTAGCTTCTGCAGACTTAACCAATATTCCTTTGTTAGATATTTTAGTGAGAACAAATAAACCTTTAATTCTTTCTACAGGGATGAATACAGAAAAAGAAGTTATGTATACAGTAAAGTTTCTTAAAGATAGAGGCACCAGATTTGTCTTACTTCATTGCAATAGTACTTATCCAGCACCACTACATGATATTAATTTAAAATGGATCAAACAGTTAAGAAAAATTCATCCTTTCGTCGGTTACTCGGGCCATGAAAGGGGTATCAATGTATCTTTAGCTGCTACAGCCCTAGATTCTTGTGTTATTGAAAGACATTTTACCCTAGATAGAAATATGGAAGGACCAGACCATGCTGCAAGCTTAACTTATGATGAGTTTAAATTACTTATTAATGGGGTGAGGGAAATTGAAGAATCAAAGGGAGATGGGAAAACGAGAGAGTTGTCACAAGGTGAGATGATTAATAGAGAGAATCTAGGTAAAAGTTTAGTAGCCGCTTCATATCTAAAGAAAGGACACGTTATAGAAGCAAAAGATATTAAGGTTCTTAGTCCTGGTCAGGGGCTTTCTCCTCAAAAATACAAAAAATTATTAGGCCGTGTTTTAGATCATAATATGGATGAAGAGGATTTTTTCTATCCTTCGGATCTGTCTGATGAACTAATTGAACCAAGAGCGTATAAATTCAACAGACCTTGGGGTATTCCGGTTAGATATCATGACTTCAATGAATACAATAATAAAATAAAACCTGATCTTTGGGAGTTTCATTTATCTTACTCAGACATGGATCTTGATTTATCAGATTATTTTAAGACAAAATTTGAATCTGATTTTGTAGTTCATGCACCTGAATTATTTGCCGGCAGTCATTTGATGGATTTAGCTACTCCAGATACAGCTTATAGAGAAGAATCACTAAAGGAGACCCAAAGAGTAATAGATATAACAAGAGAACTTAAAAATTATTTTCCAAGAACTACAAAGCCTATGATAGTTGCAAATATTGGCGGCTTTACTATGGACAAGAGTCTAGATGAATCAATCATTCCAAGTTACTATGAACAGTTTTCTAAAAGCCTAGAGGAGCTAGACATGGATGGTATTGAGTTAATACCCCAAACAATGGCACCTTTCCCATGGCATTTTGGGGGACAACGGCATCAAAATATGTTCGTAAAAATAGATGAAATAACAGAATGGGCAACAAAACTAAACCTAAGAATATGCTTTGATGTTTCACATACTCAATTAACATGTAATCATTACAAATTAGATTTTTATGATTTTGCAAGGAAGATCGCACCTTTTACAGCACATCTACATCTAGGGGATGCAAAAGGAGTTAATGGTGAAGGCTTACAAGTTGGGGATGGAGATATTGACTTTGATCGTCTAGGAGCAATATTAAAAGAAAGGTGTCCTGGTGCTTCATTTATTCCAGAAATTTGGCAAGGACATAAAAATGGAGGAGAAGGTTTCTGGGTAGCAATGGAAAAATTGGAGGGTGTAATTTAATGTTTATTGAAAGAATTAAAAAAGATATAAAGGAATCTTCAGAAGTAAAAAATCTGATACTTAATGATGAAGCAATAATTAACTTAATTGACGAAATAGCCAAAGAATGTATTACTTCTCTAGAAAAGGGTGGGAAAATTATCTTTTGTGGCAATGGTGGAAGTTTTTCAGATGCTCAACATTTATCTGCTGAATTTACTGGGAAATATGCATTTGACCGAGATCCTCTAGCTTCTATTGCATTAGGAACTAATAATTCATCTTTATCAGCTATAGGAAATGATTATGGTTTTGAAAATGTTTTTTCTAGAGAGCTTGAAGCTATTGCTAAATCTGAAGATATTCTTATTGGTATAACGACAAGCGGTAATAGTAAAAATATTATAAATGCACTTGAAACAGCAAAATCTTTAAATATAAAAACATATATTTTTACAGGAAGATCTGGAGGTAAAATTCAATCAAATACAACCTGTATTAATGTTCCATCCGATATTACCGCAAGAATCCAAGAGTGCCATATTATGATTGGCCAAATTATATGTGGAATTGTAGAAGCTGAGTTTTTTAATAACAATTAATATGAAGAATGTTGTTGCTATTATCCCAGCAAGATGCGGATCTAAAGGGGTCCCAGATAAAAATATAAAAAAAATCTTGGGCAGGCCCTTAATGGCCTATTCAATTAAAGCAGCACAACAAGCTAAATTAATAGATAGAGTTATTGTTTCAACTAATTCTGATGAATATGTAAAAATAGCTATGACCTATGGCGCAGAAGCACCCTTCCTTAGACCTGAAGAAATTTCACAAGATCACTCGACTGATATCGAGTTTTTTTTACATATCATAGAATGGATGGAAATCAATGAAGGCTATGTTCCGGAATACTTTGTTCATTTAAGGCCTACAACTCCATTAAGAGAGCCAAATATTATAGATGATGCAATTTCAAAATTTATAGGTAGTGATTTTACATCCTTAAGATCAGTTCATAAGATGAGCGAATCAGCATATAAAACTTTTGAGATTGAGGATAATGTGTTGAATAGGGTTTTTAGACAAGATACAGACCTAGACAAGAGTAACTTTGCAAGACAATCATACCCAACTACTTATGATGCCAATGGATATGTTGATATTGTTAGGTCAAATCTAATTGTTGAAAAAAATTTACTGCATGGCAATAAGGTGTTTCCATATATCACTGAAGCTTCAAGTGAAATTGATGAAAAAGGAGACATTGAAAAAGTAAGATATATTCTAGAAAAGCATATTAAAAATATTAATGAGTTATTCAAAAATGACTGATTATTCTTGTTTAAAAGGAAAGACCGCATTTATAAGTGGTGCTTCTGGAGCAATTGGAGGGGCCATTGCTGAGTCTTTATCAAATATTGGAGTTAATTTAGTAATTTCAGGTACTAATCAAGAAAGATTAAATAAAATAAAAAAAAGATTGCCTTCAAATGTCAAAGTTATTAGTGGAGATATATCTGAACAGCCCGAGATTTTGAGAATTATAGATGAAACATTATCATATGGAAGAATTGATATTCTGATAAATTGTGCCGGTATTTTTGCACAAAATCCTATCACAGAATTAAATTTTATAGAATACAATAAAGTGATGAATGTTAATCTTCATGCTCCTTATCTTTTGTCGGTTGAGTTATCAAAAAATATGATTAAAAACAGGTGGGGGAGGATAGTTAATATTGGCTCTGCTTCTTCATATGCGGGCTTCAAAAATACAGTAGCATATTGTTCCTCTAAACATGGACTTCTTGGCATGAGCCTTGCTCTTCATGATGAACTCAGTGAATATGGAGTTAGAGTATATTGCATTTCACCTTCGTCAACTCAAGGTGAAATGGGCCTTGCAACAAAAGGACAGGATTACTCAACTTTTCTTCAACCTCAGGAAGTTGCAGATTATGTGCTATTTGCAATCTCTCAAGATGGGAATGCAATGAGCCAAGAAATATTCATTAAAAGAATGCATCTCAGATAAAAGAAATATGATTATCAATTTTAGGCATGTAGGACTGGTTGTAACTGACCTAGAAAAAGCAAAAACCTTTTGGTGTGATTTGCTTGGTTTTAAGCTAATTAAGGAAATGGATGAATTTGGCCCTCATATAGATGAAATGATGGGCCTAGTTAATGTAAGAGTCACCACAGCCAAGCTACGAGCGCCAGATAATTCTATGCTAGAATTGCTTTTTTTTGAATCCCATCCAGATAAGCCTATTTGGGAAGGTACACCTTTTTCGACTGGGCTTACTCACATATCTATGACAGTCAGCAATCTAAGTGAAACTTATAAAAAACTTTCTAAAGAAGGTGTAACCTTTCCAGCATCTCCCCAACGTTCTCCCGATGGTTCAGTAGAAGTAATATATGCAACTGGTCCAGAAGGTTTATTATTAGAGTTAGTTGAAGAATTATATTAGAGAAGTTAACTAATTCAATTAGTGCATCAATGAAAAATAAAATAGGTTTTATTCAGGGGAGACTATCACCTTTAGTAGATGGAAAGATCCAAGCTTTCCCAAGTGATCATTGGAGAGAGGAATTCTCTCAAGCAGAAGAATATAATTTCCATCTTATTGAATGGACATTAGATCATACTGATCTCTATCTAAATCCATTATTGTCGAAAGAAGGGAGATCTGAAATTAAAGAATTATGCTATAAGCATAATCTTAAAATACCCTCCTTGACAGGCGATTGCTTTATGCAAGCCCCTTTTTGGAAATCTTCTAAAAAGAACAGGGTTTTTTTAGAAGAAGAATTTTTAAATGTTTCTGATGCTTGTAAAGACTTGGGTATTTCATTCATTGTTGTACCATTAGTAGACAATGGAAGTTTGAATAATAAGACTCAAGAAGATTATCTAGTAGCTTTCTTAATGGATCATTTGGAGAAATTTAAATTAAATAATCAAAAAATAGTCTTTGAATCAGATTTTAATCCACATCGGCTTCATGCTTTTATTCAAAGGCTCGATTCAGAGTCTTTTGGTATAAACTATGATATTGGTAATAGTGCTTCATTGGGGTATAACGTTGATGATGAATTTAAAGCTTACGGAAACAGTATTTTGAATGTTCATGTAAAAGATAGGAAATATCGAGGTACAACCGTTCCATTAGGTGAGGGTAATGCTGATTTTAATAGGGTTTTTGAGAAACTTAGTGAAATCTCATATAAAGGGAATTTTATACTTCAAACAGCTCGAGCAATAGATGATAATCATATTTTACCTCTTATTAAATATAGAGATATGACACATAAATGGATGTATCGTTTTGGCTTATAATTATTTTATTTTTTTATATTATTAATTTATGGATTTAGAACTTTCAGATAAAGTTGCATTTATTTCTGGCTCATCACATGGCATAGGGCTAGAGATTGCAAAAACTTTGCATGCAGAAGGTTGTAAAGTAGTGCTCAATGGTCGTAATAAAAAAAATTTAGATCATGTTTCAAAAGAAATCCCGAATGCTATTACTATTTCTGCAGATATAACTGATGAAAAAGAATCAGATCGAGTCATAGCAGAAATTCTAGATAAGTTAGGCAAGTTAGATATCCTTATTTGTAATGTTGGTAGCGGCAAATCGGCAGAACCTGGCTCTGAAAAATTTAAAGATTGGGAGCAATCTTTTTCTGCTAACCTCTGGAGTACAACTAATCTAGTTGAATCTTCTCGGAAGCATTTATCAACAACAAAAGGTTCCATAGTTTGTATTTCTTCGATATGTGGAAACGAAGTTATACCTGGAGCTCCTGTAACTTATTCTGCTGCCAAAGCAGCATTGAATGCTTATGTTAAAGGTATTGCAAGACCTTTAGGTAAAATGGGTGTACGAATTAATGCGGTAGCTCCTGGTAATATTCTATTTGAAGGTTCAGTATGGGAAAGAAAAATATCAGAGAATAAAAGAGAGGTGGATGAATTTATTCAACGAGAAGTTTCACTAGGTAGATTAGGTTCAACAAAAGATATTTCTAATTTGGTTGCTTATTTAGCCTCCCCTCTTTCAAGTTTTTTAACTGGCAGCGTTTTGGTAATCGATGGTGGTCAAGTAAGATCTTAAGTATTAAATTCCTGAAAAAGTAATAATGTCATCAGAAAAATTTAATTTAAAAGGCAGGCATGCACTCATTACCGGCGGTGGAGGTCTTTTAGGGATAGAGCACGCATCAGCGTTGTTAGAATCAAATGCTTCAGTAGTTATAACTGATATTTCTGAATCAGCTTTATCTAAAGCCAAAAAAAAATTAGAGTCTCATTTTGATGTAGATCGAATAATTACTTATAAAATGGATGTATCTGATCTCAAAAATATTAAAGCTATAGCTAAAAAAATCGAAGACCTGAAAATTAGGATCGATATTTTGGTTAATAATGCAGCGATAGACCCTAAAGTGATTGAAGCTGATGGGGTTATTGAGACCTCAAGATTAGAAAATTTTCCTATTCAGGAGTGGGAAAGGCAGATTTCTGTTGGACTAACAGGGGCTTTTCTTGCAAGCCGAGTATTTGGAACATTGATGGCTAAAGATAAAAAAGGGGGGGTGATTCTAAATATCGCTTCTGATCTTTCAGTTATTTCTCCAGATCAGAGATTATACAAGAAGGATGGCTTAGAAGAAAAAGACCAGCCTGTTAAACCAATAACCTATTCCGTTATTAAATCTGGTTTGATTGGCTTGACTCTTTATCTTGCAACTTATTGGGCAGATGAAAATATAAGATCAAATGCCCTATCACCAGGAGGCGTATATAATGGCCAGGATGAAGAATTCATAACGAATCTTAGTTCATTGATACCTCTTGGAAGAATGGCTAATAAGGACGAATATCGCTCTGCAATACAATTTCTTTGTTCTGATGCATCATCATATATGAATGGGCAGAATATTATAATGGATGGGGGAAGATCCATCTGGTAATAATATTTTCTGAGCAACTACAACAACATAACTTCAATACAATAAATTTATATAAGTATTTTTAGTTCTTATTAAAGAATGTGCGGCTTAACAGGTTTTTTGGACTCACAACTGTCTTCTCCAGATGAGATAGAGAGAATTGTTTCTTCAATGGCTTCTACCCTAGTACATAGGGGTCCGGATGATGTTGGAACTTGGATTGATGCTCAATCAGGAATAGCTTTAGGACATAGGCGATTATCTGTAATTGATCTATCAAAAGCAGGTCATCAACCAATGGAATCTAAAGGTGAAAGATATATTCTTGCTTTTAATGGTGAAATCTATAACCACCTAGAATTGAGAAAAAAGTTAGAAGAATTTGGCAGAGATAATTGTACTTGGAGTGGCACATCTGATACAGAAACTCTTCTAACAGCTATTGAAACATGGGGTATCGAAACCACATTAAAGTTGTTAGTGGGAATGTTTGCAATAGCTATTTGGGATAAAAAAGAAAAAACTATCACTCTAGCCAGAGATCGTTTCGGTGAGAAACCAATTTACTATGGTTGGGTCAATAATAGTTTTGTTTTCGGATCTGAGTTGAAAGCTATCAAAACTTTCCCTGGTTTTAACAACCCCATCTGCCGTAAAGCACTATCAGATTACTTACGTTTCTTATATGTACCATGTCCAAAAAGCATTTATAAGGATATCTATAAATTAGAACCAGGGTCATTCCTAGTAACCAAAGCTTCTAGTAAACATTATAAAAATATTGAAACTCATAAATATTGGTCATTTGCTAATCATATACAAACCAGCTCTCAAAATAGATTTCATAATGAGAACGAAGCAATAGACTCTCTTGAGTCAGCACTAAATCAGTCAATAAAATCACAAATGTTATCCGATGTTCCTCTAGGAGCCTTTTTGAGTGGAGGTATAGATTCATCATTGATTGTAGCTTTGATGACAAAACAAGTACCTTACCCGATAAAGACTTTTACTGTAGCATTTGAAGAGTCACAATTCGATGAGGCACCTTTTGCTAAAGAGGTAGCTAAACATTTAGGAACAGATCATCATGAAATGCATGTCTCATCATTAGATGCTCAGAATGTAATTACTAAAATACCTGAAATATATGATGAACCATTCTCTGATTCATCACAAATACCAACTTATTTAATTGCTGCACATGCAAAGCAAGAAGTTACAGTGTCACTTTCAGGTGACGCGGGAGATGAATTATTCGGGGGTTATAATCGATATTTGTGGGCACCCAGAATATGGAATAAAGTTTTTTGGATGCCATACTTTCTAAGAGATATCCTAAGTTCTAATTTGGCAAATATTTCTGAAAATAGTTGGGAAAGAATTGGGTTTTACGTTAATAAATTTCAGAAAGGACTAAAAGGTATTGATCGCTTAGGTGAAAAGGCACACAAGTTAAGTGAAAAGTTTATTAATGTAAGAAGTATTGATGATTTGTACTTTAATTTGCTCAGTGTTTCTCAGGATCCATCTAAAATGGTTATTGGCACAACAAATTATAAATATTCTATTGGCGATTTAGCTGAGAGGTCGCCAAAGGATATAGGCTTAAAGGACTCACCTTCAAAAATGATGTATTGGGATACCCTGAATTATTTGCCAGATGATATCCTTTGTAAAGTAGATAGAGCAGCTATGTCAAACAGTCTAGAAACACGTGTGCCTTTTTTAGATCCAAGAGTTGTGGATATTGCTTTAAGACTTCCTATAAATATGAAAATTAGAGACAATCAGGGAAAATGGGCTTTGAGACAAATTCTATATAAATATGTGCCTAAAGAATTAATTGAAAGACCTAAAACAGGATTTAGTATTCCTCTTGGTTTATGGTTAAGGGGCCCATTAAGAGAATGGGCTGAATGTCTTTTAGATGAGCAGCGGTTAAGGGATGAAGGATATTTTTATCCGGAAATAGTAAGAAAGATTTGGCTTGAACATCTTACCGGTAAAAGAGATTGGGGGTCTAAACTATGGAGTATTTTAATGTTCCAGTCTTGGTATGAAGCAAATCACTGAGACCTTTATTTTTTAAGTTATAATTTATGATATATCTATCAGTATTTATTTTTTTAATATTGCTTCGTTTTGCGTGTTCGGGAAATAGAAAGCTTCTATTAGAAATTACACCACTTGTTCTTTTTTTGTTATTTATATTTGTTTCTTTTCGTTTTGAGGTAGGGTGCGATTGGCCAACATATAGGCTATATTATGCAAATTTTGAAAAAGCTTTTATTGGATTAGAGTTAACCATTATGAACCCTTTTTATTGGGTAATAATGAAAGTTCTCAAAACACTAGAACTTTCATTTGTTTGGGTTAATGTAACTTATGCCATAGTTTTTTTTACTGGCATTTGGATATTTATTAAGCGTCACCCAGATCCCCTAGCTATTATCGTCCTAATGTTTCCAATACTAATTATGAATATGCCTATGTCAGCTATTCGACAAGGTGCTGCAATAGGGGTGATGGCAGTAGCTTATTTAGCTTTCATGGATAAGAAATTAATTAAATATATTTTGCTTACAATTATTGCCTCTCTTTTTCATAATAGTGCACTTCTCTTCTTGGTGTTAATACCTTTTGTAAAAGGTCAGGTTAATTATAAGAAGTTAATAGCAGGAGGTTTTCTTGCTTTACCTGGTGTAATAATTTTAGCTCTATCTGAATTTGGACAGCTTGCTGCACTTCGATATATTGATACTGGATATGAAGCTTATGGGGCTATTTATCGTGTCGGCTTATTGGCAATTTCTGGTCTTATGTTTCTTATTTTTTTTAGAAAACAATGGTTAAAAAAATATCCACAAGAATATTCTATGATGATGATCGGATCAATAATGATGATAGTCTGCTTTTTAGTATTACCAG
>PVBE010564596.1_pt1 | contig 14847 bp, 14 predicted proteins | sample 1631181 | NCBI WGS metagenome assembly PVBE01 (sample SAMN08397723, study PRJNA350692) | Marine metagenome, whole genome shotgun sequencing project. | isolation source: water | place: Pacific Ocean | collected 2012-04
CAAGGCGTAAAACTCTCGCCATCTGGGCGGGAGACTAGCTCTCCCGGACCCCAAAAGTCATGCCTAAACACGCACTTCGGCACGACTAGTCCGATGGCTCCAGAAAGCCCTCACTAGGCCGTAAATCTAGAGCTCGAGGATCACGACTCCGCGGTTCGGATCGCTCTCATCCTCGGCGTCTTCGCCGGATGGACGGCGGGAGGGTCGGTGGCGCTCGATCGGAAGCTCCAGGCGAGGTCGCTCGCGGTCGCGTTCGCGGCGCTGCTCCTCTTCGAGTCTCCTGATTTGATCGATAATGAATGGCGGTAGCATTCCGAGCCTCCAACCGAAGTTACCTGAAAGTGTGAAGTGTCACTCTCGTTATCTATAGTTGGTTCTACTCCAGTCCCGGTCAAGATCGTGACAGTGGGTTCTATTGCACCCCCAGAAAAAAAACATAGGGTCCAACGACCCCCTATTGAGGTGCTTCCGGGCCTGTTCCTAGTGCCTGGCCTAGGAATCGCTGTTCGGCTCTTACCGGCCCACTGCACAAATCAGGGCGCTGACCCGGTGTCGTGATAGGGTCCGGCCCATGCGTCAGAGGGCCTGTGCCAGCACACTGGCGCCTTGGCTCACCCGTATTGTGCCGGGGCTAACGCTCGGGCTTGGACTCGTGCTCACGTCCTGCCGGGTAGGGCCTCCCCCCGTGACCCCCGCGGTCGTGGCCTTTGCGCGCGCCTCGTGGCCCCAGGCGACTCCCTGGTCCCTCGAGCAAGGACGGGAGCTTTTCATGGAGCGCTGCGCTCGCTGCCACGGGCTGCCCCGGCCCGCGTCCCAGGCGCCCCGGGCCTGGCCGGCGCTGGTGGACAATATGGGCAACCGGGCTGGAATGACCCGCGAGGAGAAGAGCGTGGTGCTCCAGTATCTGGCGGCGGCGTCCAAAGCGGCGCTGGAGCCCGACCCGACGCTGGAGCCCGACCCTTCGTCCCCAAGGCCCGAGACTGAGACTGAGTCGTCGGGATACTAGAGACCGGCGACGGCGCTGGGTTCCCCGATAGCGGGCATGCCAAAGGCCTGACCAAACGTGACGAAGATGCGCCCCGGCCAGGCATCGTAGCCCTGGGTCGCCATCGGGAAGCCCCAGTCGCCCCGAAGCACAACCCGATTGGCCTGGGGGAAGAGCACCCGTAGTCCGAAGCCGATGGATTGAGCCGGGCGCATGTTCGCGAAGCCGTTGAAGGCGTCGCCGATGTCGTAAAAGACTGCCCCGCCGACGGAGGCGGAGAGCAGCAGGAAGCCCGTGGTCCTGAGTTCGAGGGAGCCGACGACGGCATCGGTACCGATGAATTCGCCGGCGGGGTAGCCGCGGGGGCGGGAGTCGCCGCCGAGGGTGATCTGCTTGTTGAAGTAGTTGATGTAGTTGTCGATGACGAAGGCGTCGAAGACCATCCGCAGAAACTCGAAGCGCGGGGTGACGAGCCGTAGCGCGCCTGTGACCTGGCCGTCGTTCATCCCGGGCTCGGCGATTTCGATGGTGGATGTGGCGGTGGCCCGGGCGAGGCCGTCCGCGCCGAGTCCGAGCGTGTATCCGAGCGCCGTGTAGACGCCGAGCATGGATCGCGTGGACACGAAGTCTTTGCTCGCGGGGTAGAGGCGGACGATCACGTCGGGCCCGAGCCGGTAGTCCTCTTGGAGAGCCAAGGTGTTGAAGTTGTGCACGCGGAGGTAGCGAGTCGTGTAGAGCCGAGTCTGAAGGAAGGGGCTCACGCGGGTGTCGTTCGTGGGCAGCACGGTGGCCTCGAACTCGGCGATGGCCACGGGGCTGAAGCCCTCGGCGGCAAGATCTGGCGCCAAGAAGAACTGCCGTCTGGCCTCCACACCGAGGGTCAGATCGAATTTGATGAAGTAGCCGTACGAACGCGTGACCTCAAAGCCTCCTGCCTCGATATCGCTTCGGTACTCGTAGGGGATACCGGCTTCGGGATCGGAGGGCGGATGAAAGAGCCGGATGTCGATGCCCTCGAAGATGCGGGTGATGTCGTCGCGCCAGGCGAGCCCCGCGAGCCAGCTCCACTTCGAGGTGCGGGAATAGAGGGGCAGGCCGTAGACGAATCCGCCGAACGTGCCCTCCAGGACCTTGGTGTCGCGGTTGAGGACAAATCCGATGTTGGCGTTGGCCGTGAGCCAGGTGCCCGCGAGGCGCGGGTACTTGAGCCCGGCACCGAGGGAGAACGTGTCGAGCTCGAGCAGAAAGAGCACGTTGGCACCGATATGCGTCCCGGCAATATTCTCCTCGCTCGGCTGGATGACGAGGCGACGGATCGCCCCTTGATCGAGCACGAGATCCCAGTTGAGGCGCAGCGACCAGGTGTCCTTGGTAATGATGATGAGCCCGACTTTGTCGGGGCTGCTGCCCTTGACCGGCACCGCCAGCACGATGGAGAGCATGCGCCGGGCGCGCAGAGTCCGGGATGCCTCGCGCGCGTTCTCCCAATCAAAAGCGTCCCCTCTTTGGAACAGGAACTCGTTGCGAATGACATAAGCCTGCGTCGTGATGTGAAAGACGTTCAGGAAGTTCGGGAAAGGGTCTCGAGAGTCAAATACGTCCAGCGGCACGACCTGGATCCACTCGATGGTCTTGCCGACGGGGTCCTTGGAGAGGACGTAACCCTGCTCCTCGATCTCGTCCTCGATAATCTGCAGTTCAAGTGTTGAGTACTCCGCGGGCGCTTCCGCCGAGCCCACAGACGAGACGCAAAGCGAGACGAGCAACGCGCAAAGCGCATACAGCCAAAGTTGCCTTGCCCTCAAAACCGTTCGCCCACTCCGCTAGTCGCTCTCGTCGAGTCCAAACCCGCCCCTCCGGCGCCGGACGAGTGTAGCCTACACGGGTGAGCGGTTCCCGAGAACGCGACAACAGGTCTGAGCCGGTAAACCTGAGTAGCCCGGGCGCCTTGCTGCGCGACCGGGGACTGCACGCCAAGAAGCACTTCGGGCAGAACTTCCTGCACGACGCCAGCGTCGTGGAGAGCATCGCCAAGGCCGCCGTCCCCAGCTCTGGGGGCGCACCGGGCGGCAGCGTCGTCGAAATCGGCGCCGGGCTCGGCGCCCTCACCACCGCCCTACTCTCGCGGGCCGAGTACGTGGTCGCCATCGAACGGGATCGCGACTTGGTGCCAATATTGCGCGAGGAACTCGGGCGCCAGGTCGACGCGGGACACTTACTCATCCAGGAAGCCGACGCCAAGACGGCGGATTTCCTCGCCGCGCTGGCGGGACACCCACGCCCCTGGGCCATTGCCGGCAACTTACCCTACCAACTCACAGGCCCGCTCTTACGGAAGCTCTGCAGCATCGCCGGGGCCATCGATCGAGCCGTCACCATGGTGCAGCTCGAAGTCGCGGACCGAATGGTCGCGGCACCGGGCTCGAAACTCTACGGGACACTCAGCGTGTTTCTGCAAAGCGCTTTTCAGGTCGAGCGCGTGCGCAAGGTCGGGCGGGGTGCGTTCCATCCGCCACCGCGGGTCGATTCTGCCGTCGTCCGGCTCACGCCGCGTCGAGACGACAGAGGCGAGGCCGCAGAGGAGACGCCCGGGTTCCAGGCCGCGGTGCGTGGCGGCTTCGCCCAGCGGCGCAAGAAGCTTCGAAGCGCCTGGAAAGGCGTGCGCGGGCTGAATCGTGAGGCGATGGAGGCCGCGGCGGCGGCGGCGGGCATCAGCCTCGACGCACGAGCGGAGGAGCTATCCGTGGCGGACTTCCGGCGGATGGGGGACGAGTTGGACCGGCTAGTGCCGGTCAAGTCGAAGCCCCGGGCGCGGGGCGCGACCGCCGACGAGACCGACGACGACTGCGACGACGGCGACGAGAGCGACAACAGCGAGACCACGGAGGAGAACGAGCGTGCCAAATAAGGGTCCCCGTTTGCTGAAGGTGCCTGAGGGCGACAATCGGGAGCGGCTCGTCTGCCCCGAGTGCGACTACATCGCCTACCAAAACCCGCGCGTCGTTGCCGGATCGGTCGTCACCCGCGGTGACCGAATCCTGATCTGCAAGCGCTCGATCCACCCCCGCCAGGGATATTGGACGTTGCCCGCCGGGTTTGTCGAGCTGGGAGAGTCGCCCGAAGAAGGCGCGCGGCGCGAAGCGAAAGAAGAAGCCTGCGCGGATATCGCCATCAATCAGATGCTCGCCGTCTACTCCATCCCCCGCGTCGGTCAGATCCAATTCATGTTCCGCTCCACGCTGGAGTCGGAGTTCGCTGCCGGGCACGAAACGCTCGAGGCCAAGCTCGTGACCTGGGATGAGATCCCCTGGAGCGAGATCGCCTTCCCCTCCGTGACCTGGGCGCTGCATCAGTACCGAGAGTCAAAGGACCGACGAGACTTCGCGCCCTTCGGGAACCCGGAGGGGCAAGAAGGCGAACTCGACGAGCTGGGGCGGTGGCCTCAACGGCCGCCGACTATGTAGCGCTCTAACTCCTCGATCACGAATTCCTTTTCCGCGAGGACAGCTTTGACGACGTCGCCGATCGATACGATGCCGACGAGTTGGGTGTCTTCGAGGACGGGTAGGTGCCGGAAGCGTTCGCTCGTCATCAGGGCCATGCAGTCGTCGACGCTCTGGTCGGCGGCGACGCAAGTCACCTTCTGCGTCATGATCTCACCGACAGGTGTCTCGCGGGAGTCCCGACCTTTGAGGATTATTTTCCGCGCGTAATCTCGCTCGGTCACGATGCCGGCGATCTTGTCGTCGCGCAGAACGACGAGGGCGCCGATCTGATGGCGAGCCATCAACGCAACAGCGTCGTAGACCGTCGCGCCGGGGGATGTCGTGATGACCTCCGGTGCTTTCGTTTTGAGTACGTCTTGTACGGTGGTCGACATGGCGCGATTCTCCCTCTTCTTAACGACCCGACGAACGATCGCCCGAACGTGCCTCGCGCCCGCCCTCGTCGGGTTTGCGCGACGCCGGCGGGGCGGTCGGCCTGCGCGGCCCTGGTCTCACTTACTTAAGGATGCAGGCTCGCCGCCGGTCGCGCAAGAGAGCCGTGGCGCGAGGGCCGTAAATGCGCGGAAACACCGGACTCAGCGCGAATGCACGGCCAGTGAGGGAGTCACTCCGTCTTCGAGCGGGCGCTGAAGCCGACTAACCCTCGGTGGGGTCGTCGATGGACGGACCCGCGTCGGGCACGTCCTCGTACTTTACAGGCATCGGCGACGTGAACATGAACGTCTTGATCGCCGGCGGCGGGGGATCGCCGTAGAGTTCGAGCTGAGCAACCACCCAGAGTTGCTTGTCGACCAATTCCATCTGCTCGGGCGAACCCGGCTCGCCTTCGTAGGCGTCGAGGGACTCGTCGGCATGCTTGAGATCGAGTCGCACGCGAACGACATCGATATCCTTCTTCGGAATGAAGCGATCCGTCAGCATCACGGCTTGGTCGTGTCCCACCTCGACGAACCCGGACCCCACAGCGACGCGATGGTCTTGCCCACCTTCGCTGTACGTCACGATGCCAGTCCGCAGTGCGGCGAGCAGCGGACGATGGCCCGGGAGTACGCCGAAATCACCATCGACGCTCGGCGCGGTGAACTCGGTCACATTCGCGTTCAGCACCACCCCGGTGGGGGTGACGATTTCGAGTCCGATGAGTCCGGTTTCAGCCATGAGTCACTCGTTAGTCGTGTGGGCGGATTACGCGGCTTCGCTGGCGAGCGTCTGGGCCTTGGCTTTGACTTCGTCGATGCCGCCGACGAGGTAGAAGGCCTGCTCGGGAAGGTCGTCGAGGCCACCGCTGAGGATTTCCTTGAAGCCCGCGATCGTGTCCTTGAGGGAGACGAGCTTGCCTTCGAGACCCGTGAACTGCTGGGCGACGAAGAAGGGCTGCGAAAGGAACTTCTGGATCTTACGAGCGCGCTCGACGACGAGCTTGTCGTCCTCGCTGAGCTCGTCCATTCCGAGAATGGCGATGATGTCCTGGAGATCCTTGTACTTCTGGAGTGTCTCCTGGACGCCGCGCGCGACGTCGTAGTGCTCCTGGCCAACGATGTTGGGGTCAAGCATGGTGGAGCTGGAGTCCAGCGGGTCGACCGCCGGGTAGATGCCGAGCTCCGCGATGGAGCGCGAGAGCACCGTGGTGGCGTCCAAGTGCGCAAAGGTCGTGGCCGGCGCGGGGTCGGTCAAGTCGTCTGCAGGGACGTAAATGGCCTGGACCGACGTAATCGAACCCTTGGTCGTCGAGGTAATGCGCTCCTGGAGCGCGCCCATCTCCGTTGCCAGAGTGGGCTGGTAGCCGACGGCGCTGGGCATACGACCGAGGAGCGCGGACACCTCGGAACCGGCCTGGGTGAATCGGAAGATGTTATCGACGAAGAGCAGCACGTCCTGGCCCTCTTCATCGCGGAAGTACTCAGCGCAGGTCAGCGCCGAAAGCGCGACGCGGGCACGGGCGCCGGGCGGCTCGTTCATTTGCCCGTAGATGAGTGCTGCCTTGGTGATAACCGGCTGACCCGAGTCCATGAATGACTCGCTCATCTCGAGGAAGAGGTCGTTGCCCTCACGGGTACGCTCTCCGACGCCTGCGAATACCGACACGCCGCCGTGGGCCTTCGCCACGTTGTTGATGAGCTCCATGATGAGAACGGTCTTGCCGACGCCGGCACCGCCGAAGAGGCCAATCTTGCCGCCCTTACGGTAGGGGGCGAGGAGGTCAACGACCTTGATGCCCGTCTCGAAGATCTCAGCCGCCGTGGACTGCTCGACGAATGCGGGCGCGGGGCGGTGAATGGGCAGTCTCTTGACGGCTTCGACCGGGCCGGCCTCATCGACCGGCTTTCCGATGACGTTGAGAATACGACCGAGGATGCCCTCGCCAACCGGCATCATGATGGGCTCGCCAAGGTCTCGGACGCTCGTGCCGCGGACGAGGCCCTCTGTGGCCTCCATCGCGATGGTGCGAACGACTGACTCGCCCAAATGCTGCGCCACCTCAAGAACGAGGTTGTCCTTCTCATCAGAGACGTTGGGGTTGGTGCAGACCAAGGCGTTGAGGATCCGCGGGAGCTTCCCGGGGGGGAACTCGACGTCCACGACAGGTCCGATGACCTGATTGATCTTGCCCATTGCCGCACCGCTATCCGAACCGTTTGTAGCCGCCATGTTCGCTGAATCCTGTCTGATTCTCGGGTCTGCCCCGAAGGCGTTCACGTCGTATTCCGAGGGGAGGAGGTGAGCGCCGGTTCAGGGTTTCGTCGCGCCGCGTCTAGCACGTCGATGCAGGCCTGCCAACGAGCCTTTGTGTTGCTGGGGGGCTCCGGGCTCCGCCTGGCCTCCGGTGGGGCGTTCCGGGGTGCTTTCTGAGTTGTTCCAGCCGGATGGGGCGGGCCGGAGGGCCCATTTTGGGGGGCCGCGCGCGGGGCTGGCCGGCCCAGCTGGGGGCTTTGGGGGCGGCTGCCGGAGTGGAACTTTCTTGGTTTTGCTGAAGCACGGAGGGCTTTTTTCGCATCTCGCACCGGGTGGACGTCACGATCGCAAACGGCACGTCCACGATGGTGGTGCGGCGGACGCTCCAGAACCGCGGCGACCTAACCGTCTCCGTCTTAACCCCCAAATAATCGTGGACGTGCGGCAACGCGCAGCGCGGGCGCAACTTTCCTCGAGCCTCGCAAAGCGTCGACGTTTTTGGCGTGAATCGAGAGCGAGCACCGGAACTATCGCCGGTGGGACGTGTCAGAAAGAAGGTGCAGTACTTCCCTATCCGCTTCGGTCGGTTCTTGGTTTTGGCTTCCTTCGTGATGTTCATCGCGTCGTCTTCGACAGCGACGGGCGACTGGCTGGCGGCGTCGGTGAAGGCATCGGGCTTGGCGCCCTCCGTGGCTCCCACAGGGACAGGGCGGCCTTCAACCTGAGCACCGAACTTCAGGCGGCCGCAGAGCCCTGCAAGAAGACGCACCCACCCACCCCCGGACGGACCCTGCTCCTCGCCGTCGAAACAACGCGCGACGAAATAGTAGACGTCATCGTCGTCCCCGGCGCCGCTCATTCGACGCGACAATCCGGACTCACCAAGCGCGACACCTGCGTCATCGAAGCCGTGTGGAGCTACGGAATCCCGACCGGCGCGGTGCGACAAATTCGAAAGGCCGAGCAGATCACGTTCAAGTAGCCGCTCGGCCTTGAGCGCCCTCAGGCCCGGGCGCCGGTATCAGCCACGAGCCGCGACCGCGACAACGTACGAAACGCGTCCTTCACGTGCGGACGATTCAGCACCCGCAAACCCCAAATCCCAGCAACCAGACCGAGCGGCGGCAGCAGGATATTGAGGCCCAAAACGCAGCTCACGAGGGACGCCAGCACGCAGAGCGCATGCCGCTCGCGACGCTGAAGCGCGGCGGCAGCCTTCAGGTTGAGCCAAGCGTTGGGAGCGGCGACGGCGAGAACCGTCCACCAAATACCTGTGTAGTCACCCGGATTCATCTGCCCCGGCTCTAGCGCCGTGGCGTCGTATCCGATGGAAATCAACGCCATGATGAGGAACACGCCCATCGACATGCCGATGAGAATGCTCACGAGACCGACCGTCGCGTGATAGTTCGAGAAGCGGTCGAGCGTGCGCTGATCGGCCTCCGTAAACTCGACCCTCCGCGATCCCGCGGGCTGCCCTAAGCCTGAGACTGAAACTGAGACTGAAGAACTCATTGAGCGCAGCGTCCTAGCACGCCCGGCGCCGTGCAGGGCTCGCACACCGCCGGCCGCATGGCTCGGTCTAGAGTTCGAGTCTGGGCCCCGCGACACGGCCCAAGAGCCAGCCCAACAGCTGGGGCAGGAATTTTTCATGGTGCGCGGGGCGTGCCCGGGGTAGCCCATCGGGATGACCGCAGCACCGCAAGTGGGTTCCGCCGCGATTCCTCAGGCCGCAGGCACGTTGCCAGCCTCAACCACCGACCAGCTCGACAAGGCGGTCGACGCCGTCAGAGCCAAGAAGGACGCGTGGGTTGCCGTACCCATCGCCGAGCGAGTCGCGCTCCTCGAAGGGCTCATCAAGACCACCCTCGCGGCCTCGGACCAGTGGGTCGCCGAGGCGCTCAAGGGCAAGGGCATCACTCCGGGAACCCCACCCGAGGGCGAAGAGTGGCTCGGGGGCCCGATGGTTCTCATCCGCAATCTACGCCTACTCGCTCAGTCGCTGCGCGACATCGAACGGGTCGGACATCCGCAGTTGCCCACTGCGCCAAAGACACTTCCCAGCGGGCAAGTCGTCGCAAGGGTCTTTCCCACCGACGGCTACGACAAGATGCTGTACTCGGGATTCAGCGGCGAGATCTGGATGGACCCCGCAGTCACCGAGGAAACCCTCGCGAGCACTCAGGGCGTCATCTACCAAAAGAAGGCCGCCGGCGAGACCATCCCCGGCAAGGTCGCTCTGGTCCTCGGCGCCGGCAATGTCTCGTCGATCGGCCCCATGGACGCGCTCTACAAGTTCTTCGTCGAAGACCAAGTCGTCGTCCTCAAGATGAACCCGGTCAACGAATACCTGGGACCGATCTTCGCGGAGGCCTTCAAGGCCCTCATCGACGCCGACTACCTGCGCATCGTCTACGGCGGCGCGAAGGAGGGTGCGTACCTCTGCCAGCACGAAGGCGTGGACGAGATTCACATCACCGGCTCGGATAAAACTCACGACGCCATCGTGTACGGGGTGGGCCCAGACGGGCAGAACAATAAGGCCGCCGACACCCCCATCAACAACAAGCGCATCACGAGCGAACTCGGCAACGTGAGCCCCGTGATCGTCGTGCCCGGCCCCTGGACGGAGAAAGACCTGGCGTTCCAAGGCGCGAACCTCGCGTCGATGCTCACCAACAACGCCGGCTTCAACTGCAACGCGACGCGCGTGATCATCAATCACGCGGGCTGGGGCCAGCGCGAAGCGCTGCTCGATCAGGTGCGCGCGACGTTCAAACGAACCACCCCGCGCGTGGCCTACTACCCGGGCGCCGACGGCCGGCACGCGGCCTTCACGGGCGCACACCCCAACGCGGAACTACACGGCGACGCAGAGGGCAAGCAGCTCCCGTGGACGCTCATCCCCGGCCTCGACCCCAGCAAGCCCGAGGATATTTGCTTCACCACTGAAGCGTTCTGCAGCGTCTTTGGCGAAGTCGCGCTCGAAGGCGACGACCCCGTCGATTTCCTCGAGAAGGCCGTCAAGTTCGCCAACGACGAGGTTTGGGGAACGCTTAGCGTGACGCTGCTCGTGCATCCCGAATCGCTGAAAGATCCGCGCATGAAGGCGGCCGTCGATAAGGCGATCGCTGACTTGCGCTTTGGCAGCGTCGGCGTGAACCACTGGCCGGCGCTCGCGTACGGCTTCGTCTCAACCACGTGGGGCGCCTTTCCCGGTCACACGCGTCAGGACGTCCGCAGCGGTATCGGGGTCGTGCACAACACGTACCTCTTCGACCAGCCGCAAAAGACCGTCATCCGCGGTCCCTTCTCCGTGAAGCCCACGCCCCCGTGGTTCTGCACGAATAAAACCGTGCATCAGATCGCGCCCAAGATCGCGCGATTTGAGGCGAAGCCTTCCGGAATGAAGCTGCCGAGCATCATCTGGTCGGCAATGCGCGGTTGACGGCGAAATCCGCGTTTGGAATACGCTAGGGGTATGACGACGCCCCTGAGCGCAGCAGAGTTGCGCGAAGAGCTCCACCTCGAACCCCATCCGACGTGCGGGTTCACGAATCTCTCCTACGCGAGCCAGGGCGTCATCGCGAAAGATGCCCTGCCGGAGGCGTACAAGGAGGACCACGTCTTTGCCACGGCCCTCTACTTCATGGTCACGCCCGAGGCGGATATTCGGCTGCACGCGCTGCGCTCGGACCAAGTCTATAGCTACCACCTGGGCGCGGCCCTGGAGGTGCTCTGCCTCTACCCGGACGGCTCCTGGGCCCTGCACGCCGTCGGCCCCGACATTCGCGCGGGGCAGCGCCCGCAGCTTCCGATCCCCGGCGGCACCTACCACGTGTCACGGGTGAAGGATGGCGCAGACTACTCGTTGCTCGGTACGGTCGAGTTTCCGGGCTTCACGGAGCAGGACTTGGTGCTGGGCGACGCGCGCGAACTCGCGACCATGTACGCCGAGTGCGCGGATCTGATCGCGGAATTCACGCAACAGTGAGGGCCGCCCACGGCGACCGGATAGGACGGGTCAAGTCGGAGCGGGGTCTTGATCACCGGAGCCAATAGGCAACCGGACGACAAACGTCGTCCCTTCGCCTGCTTTCGTCGTGAACGAGAGTTGCCCGCCATGATCGCGGGTAACGATCGCCCAAACTGAAGCGAGTCCCGTACCCTCGCCAGATCCGACGTCGCGCGTCGTAAAGAAGGGGTCGAAGATGCGACTTTGGTATTCTTCCGGGATGCCATCGCCAGTGTCGCTGACGGAGATGACGACGTCCTCGCCGTCTACGGCCGTGCTCACCGTGATGAGGCCTCTTTCTTCTGGCCGAGCACTTTCGGCGATGGCTTGACCGGCGTTCACGACGATCTGAAGCAGCACGAGACGAACATCGCCAGGCGCGCACGTGATAAGCGGGATCTTCCCCAGGTCCGTCTTTACGTCCGCAGCCGTGTCGTAGTCGCTCTTGGCGATGGTCAGCGTTTGCAACACGGCTTCGTTGATATCCGTCGGCTCGAACACGCCCGGCGTCGTCGCGAAGCCCTTCATCGCACGCACGATGTTGGCGATGCGCTGAATTCCAGTTTGCACCGACGCCGTTGCGGCAGTGCCTTCCCTGCGAAGCACGTCCACGTCGGGGTCGTCGAGAAACTCCTTGATCTCCTTGCGCTGCTCCGCCGACACGCGCATATCCTTGGCGAGCGGCGCAAGCGTCTCGAGGTGCTTGACGGCGACCTTGCAGGCGTCGAGGAGCGCGCCAACGTACTCGATGTTGGCGGTCATGTACTGAAGCGGTGTGTTGATCTCGTGAGCGATCCCGGCAGCGAGACGCCCCACGGACTCGAGCTTCTGCGACTGACGGACGCGAAGTTCGGCGACGCGAAGTTCCTCGGTACGTCGATAGAGATCCGCCAGCGACCTGATCTTGGCGCGAAGGGTGTCCTCCGGGCAGGGCTTCAGGAGATAATCTACCGCTCCGAGATCATACCCGCGCTGGAGATGAGTCTTGGTTTGCCGAGCCCCCGAGATGAAGACGATTGGCGCGCGCGCGGTGTTCTCGATGCCGCGCAAGCGCACCGCGAGTTCGAAGCCGTCCATGCCGCCACCCAATGAAATATCGAGAAGGAGCACGGCGAACCGCTGCTGCTCGGCCAGCGCGATGGCCTCAACGCCGGAGCTGGCGGTCACGATCGGGTTGTCGAGGTCGCCCAGAATCAACGAGATCAGCGCGACGTAGTCGGGGTCGTCGTCGACGATCAGCACGGGCGTGTCTTCTAGCTCGCTCACCACGTCTGAGTTGTTCTGTCACGCTGGAACAGAGCACGCAACGGCTGGCGCGATGCCGCGATGTCGCGATTCTTGCGATAAGGCTCTGACGACGCCGATCACTCAGGGAAGCGCACTTGGAGGTCCGGGTAGTGGGCCGCCATGAAGGCCAGCGCGAGCACGGTGTGGCAATGAGAGACGTCCGGTTGACGCTTTGTTGGACACGCGCAGCCTAGGTAAACATCGCCGCGGCGCGCCGCCTCGGCGAGAGCGTCGAAGGGCGTCGGGTCGCTCTTGTGGCGGGCCGCGACGAGCTTGCGGTAGGCCCGGCGAAAGCACTCGACGCGCGCGGGATCGCGCGGATCTTCGAGCAACGCGTCAACCTCTGCGGGCTCTGGCGCCAGCACGTGCTTGGTGTGCTTCCGAATATCCACACGTTTGCCCGCCGGCAAGGGATCGCCGGGTCGGCGCTTGCCGCGAACCATCTGGTACCTCGCCAACATGCCGGCATCCTAACGCCGCCCGCCACGCGCGAGTACGAGTCTGGGCAGCCGCAGTGCAGCTCCCGACAAAAATCGACGCGGTCACGTCACAACTTGCGGCGTCATCGCGACCTGTTAGTATACTGTACGTTTGTACAGTTCACGCCAGCGTCGGCACCGAACCGCCGGCACCGTGCGCAAACACCTGCACCGAAGCGTGCACGCGAAACAGAAAGTGGGGTATGCGTCGAATGGTGATCGGCCAGGAGACGCTTCAGCGTCTGAGGGAGCAGACCGATATTGTCGCGCTAATCAGCGAATCGGTGCGCCTCGAGGTCCGAGGTCGCAGCCACGTGGGCCTTTGTCCTTTTCACAAGGAAAAAACCCCCAGCTTCCACGTGAATCCAGAGAGAGGATTCTACCACTGCTTCGGCTGCAACGTGTCCGGGGATGGCATCAAGTTTCTGCAGGAGCACGAGGGGCTGACCTTCATCGAAGCCGTCCGACAGCTGGCAGATCGCGCTGGAATAGAGCTTGAGGAGACCGACTCCCGCGGCCAGCGCGAGGAGGCGGAAGCGGCCCGACGGCGCCAAGAACTCTACGATGTGAGCGAACTGGCCGCGGCATTCTTCGAAAAGCAGCTCTCCGAACACCCGCTGGCCGCGCGCGCTGCCGAGGAGATCGAGCGCCGGGGCCTCGCCGACTCGACCGAGTCCCTTGAGGCTTTCCGGGTCGGCTACGCGCCCTATGGCTGGGATGAACTCGCCAGCCACATCAAGGCGCGTGGAGTCAGCCTCCGGGCGGCGGAAAGCGTCGGACTGCTCATTCCACGGCGGAGCGGCAGCGGGTATTTCGACCGATTCCGACACCGCCTGATGTTTGCGGTCGTCGATCTGCGCGGGCGGGTAGTGGCTTTCAGTGGCCGGATGCTCGAGCCGCCGGGCAAGGAGGCCCTGCAGACCGCCGGCGTGGCGGAGGATACCGGCGAAGCGAAAGGCAAGTACGTCAACTCCCCGGAGACGCCGATCTACAGAAAACGCGAAGTTGTCTTTGGTCTCCACCAGGCACGTCAGGTTATAAGACGCTCGGATCAGGCTATTTTGGTGGAGGGGAATTTTGACGTAGTGGGGCTGCACGCGCGGGGTATTGCGGCGGCGGTGGCGCCGTTGGGGACGGCGTTTACGGCGGAGCAGGCGAAGCAGATTCGCCGCTACAGCCCGAACCTCGTGTTGCTTTTTGACGGAGATGAGGCGGGCAAACGTGCCGTGCGAAAGTCCCGCGAGGTCTGTCTCGAAGAAGGGATGTTCACGCGGGTTGCGACGCTGCCTGACGGGGTCGACCCTGACGATTTCGTGCGCAGCGAAGGAAGCGAGGCGCTGCAAACGAGGATTGCGGCGGCCCGTAGCTTCCTAGAATATTTGCTCGACGATGTACTCGACCGAGGGTTCGCGGCCCACGACGCTCATGCTCGTGTTGCAAAAATCCGCGAGGCAACGGAACTCATCGCGAGCGAGCCCGATCCGACGGTTCGGGCTTTGGCACAAGGTTACGCTGATACTATTGCGGAGCGACTTGGCATAGGAGATGCCCGGACATTTCGCGAACTTGCAGCTTCCGTGAGGCATGCGCTCACAAGCGGCGCCGAAACACGGACCGTTGAAGCACCCCATCCAGAGCGTGCAAAGTCGAGAAAACGAGCACGAGACGTGGCATTTGCGGTTCTCGGAGCGCTCCTCGACTGCCCTGAGTTGCTGGTGGCCCCGGACCTCGAGCGCCCCCTCAGCAGCCTCTCGGGAGGCCTAGCAGGCGCAGTTGCTGCGTTGCGTCAGCTCGGCGATCGTGCAACTCCCGAAGAAGTGCTTGCGAAGCTCCCAGAGTCGGTCCATGCATTCGCGTCCTGTCGCCTCGCGGCGCCAGAACACGACGACGTAGAAAGTGCTA
>PVBE010356798.1_pt1 | contig 14845 bp, 14 predicted proteins | sample 1631181 | NCBI WGS metagenome assembly PVBE01 (sample SAMN08397723, study PRJNA350692) | Marine metagenome, whole genome shotgun sequencing project. | isolation source: water | place: Pacific Ocean | collected 2012-04
GACCACCCCCGGCATCGGGCCGATCACGGCCAGCGCGCTGGCGGCTTCGATCACCGATCCCGAGGTGTTCAAATCGGGCTGCGAACTGGTTGCCTGGATCGGGCTAGTGCCCCGGCAGACCTCGACCGGCGGCAAGCAACGGCTCGGCAAGATCTCCAAACAAGGCGATCAATATCTGCGTTGGCTGCTGGTCGCCGGCGCCATGTCGGTGATCCGCCACGCCAAGCGGAGAGGCACTAGCCAGGCGTGGCTTGCCGGCATGATCGCCCGCAAGCCAACCAAGGTCGCCACCGTGGCGCTGGCCAATAAAATCGCCCGCATAGCCTGGGTCGTCCTCATGTGCGGCGAGACCCACCGGCCAGTGGCTTTATAGCGCCCAGACGACAGACGGAAGCTCAACAGTTTGGCGGGGTGAACGTGACGTAATGCAAGATCGGTTGAGCCGAGGATCGGGAAAACCCGTTTGGGTCAGGGCCCATCAAGCGCGTGCTTTTGATTGGGACTCGATCCGGCGGATCGCATTAGGGCCAGCGGTCATGGAAACCGCATCAACAGGCCAGACACATGACTGCAGCCGACCAGTTTGTACAAATGTCAAAAAATCCCTTGCCAACAGGGAGCCGTCCATACATGACCAAAGTGTGACATTTGTCACTTTGATATCCGCTCGCATTGTGGGATGAATGTATGCGCCGACCAAGGAGCGACTCGCGGGGAGGCGTGGAGACGGCTGTACGCTTGAAACACTGTGGCCACGGGGAGGCTAAATGTCGTTGAGGGTGAAGTTCTGGGGTTGTCGCGGAAGCATCGCCTGCCCGTCGCCGGACCACTTGAAATACGGCGGCAACACGACGTGCCTGGAGATCGACGCCGGGGGCCACTTGTTAATCCTGGACGCGGGCACGGGTATCCGCGAGCTTGGCGAAAATATCATGCGCAGCGACCAGCACCATGTTCACATTCTGTTGACGCACACGCACTGGGACCACATCAACGGTTTTCCCTTTTTCGCCCCGGCGTTCAATTCCAAGAAATCGTTCGAGATCATGGCCGGTCACCTGTTCAACAAGAGCGGTGTACAGCACGTCTTCGAAAGCCAGATGGAAAACCCGGTCTTCCCGGTGCCCCTCAAGGCGTTGACGGCGGAACTCTATTTCGTGGACTTCGAGGCCGGTGAGGACATCAAAATCGCTCCCAACGTCAAGGTGAGGACAGCGTTTCTCAATCACCCCAACGACGCTACCGGCTACCGTATCGAATATAACGGCAAGTCGATTTGCCTGATTACCGACACCGAGCACGTTCCGGGCCAGCCGGACCAGAATATCCTGGGCCTTATCGAAGGCGCCGACCTCGTGGTATACGACTGCACCTATACCGAGGAGGAGTTTCCCAACAAAGTCGGTTGGGGCCATTCGACCTGGGAAGAGGGTGTGCGGTTGTGTAAGGCGGCCAACGTCAAGCAACTCGGCATATTCCACCACGATCCCACCCATGACGACGTTTTCATGGACAAGCTGGCCGAAGACGCCAAGAAGGCTTGGTCGGGAGCAATCGTGATTCGCGAGAAGATGGCGTTGAAGTTCGAGTGAACAGGGTCGCGTCATCGGGGGTAGCGCCTACGGAGCGCCATGCATGACATTTAGTCTGAAGCTGTGGGGGGTCCGCGGAAGCATCGCATGCCCATTGCCCGGCCACATGAAATACGGCGGCAACACAAGCTGCATCGAAGTGACGGTGAGCGAGCACACTTTTGTCATGGATGCCGGCACCGGCATCCGCGGCTTGGGGCAGGCTCTGGCGAAGAGGGAGCCCTTCGCGCTCACCATGCTGCTCACCCATACCCACTGGGACCACGTCAACGGATTCCCGTTTTTCCTTCCCGCCTACATTCCGCAATGGTCCATTAACATCAAGGCCGGACACCTTTCGGACCAAGAGGGCATACACGCCATCCTTTCCACCCAGATGGAGAGCCCCCTGTTCCCCGTACCGCTCTCCGCCATGCAGTCCGATCTCACCTTCGAGGACTTCAGGGCGGGGGAGGAGTTCGATATCTATCCGGACGTGCATATTCGCACGACACCCCTGAATCACCCGAACGAGGCGACCGGCTATCGCATCGAATATGACGGGCGGGTGGCGTGCTACGTAACCGATACCGAGCACGTGGCCGGGGAAATCGACAAGAACATCCTCGGTCTCATCGAAAACGCCGACGTGGTGATTTACGACTCCACCTATACGGTAGAGGAATATCCGTCAAAGGTCGGCTGGGGGCATTCCACGTGGAACGAGGGCATGCGCCTGTGCCGGGAGGCCGGCGCCAAGAGGCTGGCCATCTTCCATCACGACCCCGACCACGACGACGTCTTCATGGAAGGGCTCGAAGCGGAGGCCAAGGAAGCGTGGTCGGGCAACTTCGTTACCCGCGACGGCATGGTCATCACGGTTTGAAGATGGCGTGGGCCGAACGGCCCGCCGCGAGAACACCTCCGGCACCGGCTAATCTTGTTGCGGTTCCTAAGCGGTCTTAGGTTTGTTGCCGTCCGATTCTTCGCTCTTGTCGGCCGCGACCTCGTCGAGCGCGGCTACTACCAGGGCTCCAACGTCTCCTACAACGTCAAGAAGCTCACCGACTTCGGATGCCTGAACCAGGAACGATCGCTGCACGACCGGCGCTCGGTGAGCATCCGCCTGACCGACGAGGCCAAGGAGGTGGTGAAGGTCATCCATGAACTGGAGATCACCACGCCGACGCCCTAACCGTCCAGGAGACCGGCGTGGAGGAGCTCCGGGAAATACGCCGCACCTTGCTGCAGCTGGAGCGCACCTAGACCGACTACATTCACTACGGCGACCGCTGAGGTGCGGGCCGCTCAATCGGAAGCAAAAAGCGGGACGCACTCCAGGGCGTCGGCGATGGTGGCGTCGGCCAGCACCTCAAATCCATCTCCCCCCAGGGCTAATGCCGCCTGGCGCTCGCCGCTGTCGGTGCCGTGCCCGCTGAGCACGTGCAAGCCGCCGGCAATCCCCGCCCGCAGCCCCGCTCCGATGTCTCCCGCCCGGTCGCCGATAATCCACGATCGGGCGAGATCGAGCCCGAGATCGCCGGCGGCACCGAGCAACATGCCGGGATTGGGCTTGCGGGCCGGGTGCGACGGGTGATTGTAGGGCGCTTTCGCCTCGCCATGGTGGGGGCAGGCGTAAACGGCGTCGACGAAGGCGCCCTCCTCCGCCAAGTCGCGGATGATTTTTTCCTGGACGACGGCGAACGCCTCCCAGCCGAAGTAGCGGCGGCCGACGCCGGCCTGATTGGTGGCGATGACGACGGCAATGCTACGCCGGTTGGCCTCGGCGACAACCCTCGGAGCACCGGCAATCCAGCACACGTCCTCGACCCGGTGCAGGTATTCGACCTCCTCGAGCATGGTGCCGTCACGGTCCAGGAACAAGGCTGGTCGCGGCGCGCCGCCCGGGGGCGGCCGCAGGACTTGCGCCCATATTCCGGTGGCGTCGATGGGGGCGTTCCGGGGAAGAGGAGGCTTTGTGCTCATGGAGGCCTTATTAGGTGTCGACGCACCATATAGACCATCGGATAGCCTGCACAAGATGTCAGCGCTTCCCATATGACCAATAGGACGTGACGCTACGGGCGCGCCCGGCGCGCCGACGGGAGGGCCGACCATGACACCCGCCAACGACAATTGGGAAGTTTCCCCCGACGCCGTGCGGCGCTGTGCCGGGCGCTGGCTTTTCCTCGCCTTCGGCTGGCTCAACGTGGCCGTCGGCATGATTGGTGTCGTGGTGCCGGGGTTGCCGACGACCGTATTCCTGATCATCGCGTTGTGGGCCTTCACCAATAGTTCCGAGCGCTTCCGGACATGGCTGTGGGATCATCCCCGTTTCGGCCCGCCGCTAAGGGCCTGGCACCGGCACCGGGTGATACCGCTCAAGGCCAAGGTCTTGGCGGTCGCTTCGATGACCATGAGTTTTATTCTGGTAACGGCGTTCGCGGCAGAAAGCTGGGCGCTGCCGGCGGCGATGGTATCGGTGATGATGCCCATCGCCGCCTACCTCCTTACCCGCGCCAGCGCCGTGCCGGTACCGGCGCGAGTGCCAGTGCGGACCAAGTGAGGCCCGTTCCGCCTTTTCCACGCTGTCCACCGCCCCGACGCATCGTTTCGTGCCGTCTTGCCCTCGGTTGGGGGGCGGGTTTCAAACCTTCCCCTACGTGGCCTCTCGGATCATGTCGCGGGCGATGATCAGTTGCTGAATCTGGCTGGTGCCTTCGTAGAGGCGGAACAGGCGCACGTCGCGGTAAAAGCGCTCGACGCCGTGGTCGACGACATAGCCGGCGCCGCCGTGGATCTGCACGGCGCGGTCGGCGACGCGGCCCACCATCTCGCTGGCGAAGAGCTTGCAGCACGAGGCTTCGGTGCCGACGTTATCGCCGGCGTCACGGCGCATCGCTGCGTCCAAAACCATGCAGCGCGCCGCGTAAGCCTCGACCCGGCTGTCGGCGAGCATGGCCTGGACGAGTTGGAACTCGGCAATGGGCTTGCCGAACTGCTGGCGTTCCATGGCGTAGGCGAGGCTGTCGCGGATGAGGCGCTCGGCGATGCCGACGCAAAGGGCACTGATGTGCAGGCGTCCGCGGTCGAGCACCTTCATGGCGGTCTTGAATCCCTGGTTCTCGGTGTCGCTGAGGAGCGCCCCGGCGGGCACTTGGCAATCATCGAGGATGACGTCGGCGATGTGGGCGCCGTGCTGGCCCATTTTGCGCTCCGCCTTGCTGACGGTGAGCCCGGGCGTGCCCGCTTCGATGAGGAAGGCAGAGACGCCGCGCGCTCCGGGCTCTTGCGGATTGGTGCGGGCGAACACGGTGAACAGCCCGGCCTGCGGCGAGTTAGTGATGTAGCGTTTGGTGCCGTTGAGCACGTAGCCGTCGCCCTTGCGCCTGGCGCTGGTGGTGAGCGAGCCTGCGTCAGATCCCGCTTCCGGCTCGGTGAGCGCGAAGCAGCTGATCATCTCGCCGGAGGCCAGTTTTGGCAGGTATTTATTCTTTTGCTTCTCGGTGCCGTCCATGACCAATCCCTGGGATCCGATGCCGACGTTGGTGCCGAAGGTCGAGCGAAAGGCCGGCGAGGTCTGGCCGAGCTCGAAGACCACCCGCGCCTCTTCCTCCGTGGTCAGGCCGAGGCCGCCGTACTCCTCGGGGATGGACAGCCCGAAAAGCCCGAGCCCGCGCATCTCGCCGACGATCTCGGGCGGGATGGCGTCGTCTTCGGCGACTTTGTCTTCCAGGGGAACCAAGCGCTCGCGCACGAAGCGCGCCACGGTGGTGATGAGTTGATCGCGGGTCTCGGTGTCCAAGGCCATTCCTGGGGGTCCTATTCGATGGTTCCCACGTTCTAGTACGGGGTCAGGAATTCGAGGCGCGAAAACAAAACGTTGGAGACCGATCTGGACTTCGACGCGATGGCCACGGAATTGGGAAGCAGTTTTGGGAACTCGCCGTCCCTGTCCATGAGGAAGGTGTCGTAGCCGACGTCCCACAGGCAATGCCCGCCGTCGTTGTCGCGGTTGTTGTAGAAGGTGCGCGGGCCGTCCGTATCGCACACCACCCTGTCGACGACCTCGATGTTGGAAACGCCGTTGATCTCGACGTGCTTTTTCAGCGATTGCAGGTTTTCTTCCTCGGGCTCGAAGGCGGCAACGCACCCCTCGGGACCGACCAGCTTGGCCGCGATCACCGAGAAAAAACCGACATGGGTGCCGACGTCAAGAAATGCATCGTCCTTGCCCAGGGTTTTCATCAGGAAGTAGCTGAGGTCCGGCTCGTACAGCTTGCCCTGGGACAGACAGCTGTACATGACCTGGATGGAAAATTTGTCGAGGTCGAAGAGAAATTTCACCGATATCTCTTCGCCCTTGACGACCAGGTTGAGGTCGAGTGGTTTTATGTTGCTCATTGTGTGCTCGCGGGGGCCGATGATCGCAAAAGGGTGTCCGCCTCGGCGCCAAAGTGTGCCAGAGATGGCCCGGCCCCGCAATTGCGAGGGACAGGATCAGGCCAAAGAAAGGGCTTGGGCCACGGCTCGCCTTATATGGTACCAATGTGCGGAAACGACCCGCGCCAGAGGAGCCCATTCCATGCCCGTCATCAACCGCATCGCCGACTTCCACGACGACATGACCGCCTGGAGGCGGGATATCCACCAGCATCCCGAAACTGCCTTCGAAGAGCACCGCACGTCGGACGTCGTCGCCCGGCGCCTCGAGGAGTTCGGCATCGAGGTCCACCGGGGCCTCGCCGGGACCGGCGTCGTCGGCACCCTGAGAAGCGGCGAGGGGCCTTCTATCGGCCTGCGCGCCGACATGGACGCCCTGCACATCGACGAGCTCAACGAGTTTGACCACAAATCGGTCAACGACGGCCGCATGCACGCCTGCGGCCACGACGGCCACACCACCATGCTGCTCGGCGCCGCCCGTTATCTGGCCGAGACCGGCAATTTCCGGGGCACCGTGCACTTCATCTTCCAGCCGGCCGAGGAAAACGAGGCCGGCGGCCGGGTCATGGTCGAGGACGGGTTGTTCGAGAAATTTCCGGTCGAGACGGTCTACAGCATGCATAACTGGCCAGGCCAGCCGGTGGGCACGATTGCCGTCAGCGAGGGCCCCATGATGGCGGCCTTCGATCTTTTCGAACTCACGGTGACCGGGCGCGGCGCCCACGGCGCCATGCCGCACCTCGGCATCGACCCGGTGGTGGTCGGCGCCGAGATCGTCGGTGCCTTGCAGACCATCGCCAGCCGCGTCACCGACGCGCAGGACGCGGTCGTCGTCACCGTCACCAAGTTCCACGGCGGCGACACCTGGAACGTCATTCCCGACCAGGTCGTCCTCGGCGGCACCACGCGCAGCTTCCGTCCCCAGGTGCAGGACGCCGTCGAACCCGCCATCCGGCGCATCGCCGAGGGCGTCGCGGCGGCCCACGGCGCGATGGTTGAACTGCGCTACGAGCGCCGCTATCCGCCAACCGTCAACCACACGCGCGAAGCGGAGATCGCGGCGCAAGTGGCGGCAGAGATCGTCGGCGAGACCAACGTCGACCACCATCCGGTGCCGTCCATGGGCTCTGAGGACTTCTCCTTCATGCTGCAGGAAAGACCGGGGTGCTACGTCTGGCTCGGCAACGGCCCGGGCAAGGCCGGGTGCATGCTGCACAACCCCAACTACGACTTCAACGACGAGATCCTTCCCATCGGCGCCAGCTATTGGGTGCGCCTCGTGGAGAACGTCTTGTCGCAAGGCGCGTGAGGCGTCCGGCGCTTGTCGTCTCCGGCGAGCGCTTCAACGCCGACCACGACCAAGCCGTCCTGGCCATGATTGCCAGCGCGGGCCACGCCGACTGGCCGAGCGACACGCCCATTCGTGATCTCAAGAGGCCAGCCTGCGCATGCCGTCCATCGTGCGGTTGAAGGTTTTTTCCATGGACCGTCGCCTGGTCTTGAGGCGCATCGGGACGCTCGGGAAAAAGGACCGTAAGGCGGTGCGTGGCGCCGTCGAATCCTGGCTACTGTAATCACAAGCGCGCGCCGCGATGACCGCCCCCGCCGCCCCTTACGCCGTGAATGCCTGAATCCCCGTTTGGGCGCGGCCCAATATGAGGGCGTGGATGTCGTGGGTGCCCTCGTAGGTGTTGACGGTCTCCAGGTTCATCAGGTGGCGGATGACGTGGAACTCGTCGGCGATGCCGTTGGCGCCGTGCATGTCGCGGGCCAGGCGCGCCACGTCCAGCGCCTTGCCGCAGGAATTGCGCTTGACCATCGAGATGTTCTCGACCGGGCAACGGTCCTCGTCCATGAGGCGGCCGACGCGCAGGCAGGCCTGCAGGCCGATGGCGATCTCCACCTGCATGTCGACGAGCTTCTTCTGGATGAGTTGGTTGGCGGCCAACGGCCGGCCGAACTGGATGCGGTCGAGGGTATACTGACGCGCCGCGTGCCAGCAGAACACGGCGGCGCCGAGCGCTCCCCACGAGATGCCGTAGCGTGCCTTGTTGAGGCAGCCGAAGGGCCCGGCCAAGCCCTCGATGTCGGGGAACATGTTCTCTTGGGGAACGAAGACGTTGTCCATGACTACCTCGCCGGTGATCGAGGCGCGCAGCGAGAACTTGCCCTCGATCTTGGGCGCCGTGAGCCCCTCCATGCCCTTCTCCAGGATGAAGCCACGAATGACGCCGTCGAGCTTGCCCCAGACGACGAACACGTCGGCGACCGGCGAATTGGTGATCCACATCTTGTTGCCGGTGAGCACGTAGCCGCCCTGTGCCGCCTCGGCGCGGGTCTTCATGCCGCCGGGGTCGGAACCGTGGTCGGGCTCGGTGAGCCCGAAGCAGCCGACAAATTCGCCGGTAGCCAGCTTGGAAAGGTACTTTTGCTTCTGCTCCTCGGTGCCATAGGCGTGGATGGGGTGCATCACCAACGACGACTGCACGCTCATGGTCGAGCGGTAGCTCGAATCGACGCCCTCGATCTCGTGCGCCGCCAGGCCGTAACAGACGTGGTTGACGCCGGCGCACCCGTACTTCTCGGGGAGCGTCGAGCCGAGGAGGCCGAGCGCCCCCATCTCGACGAGGATCTCGGGGTCGTAGCGCTCGTCGCGGTTGGCCTCGACGATGCGGGGCATCAGCTTTTCCTGGGCGTAGTCGCGGGTGGTGTCGCGCACGAGGCGTTCCTCCTCGCTCAACTGGCTGTCCAGGAACAGTGGGTCGTCCCACTGAAAAGGTGTCTTGGCTGACATGGTGGCAATTCCTTCGCTGAGTTTTCGCGCGGGGGCGGGCGTGCCACCGCCGCCGTTCGCCCGATCATAACGCCGCGAACCCACGGGTCTTTTAAAAAATCATGCCGAAGGCAGGGATGTGGCTTGGATGGCCGTTAGGTCTGAGCCTGCCTCGTTCGCCGCGGACAGGTCGCGATGGATGGATTGGGCGGCGCTCTTGCCGGCGCCGGCGGCCAGAATGACCGTGGCGGCACCGGTGACCACGTCGCCGCCGGCGTAGATCTTTGGGCGCGTGGTGCGGCCGAATTCCTGGTCGGCGACCAGGCAGCCCCAGCGGTCGGTCTCCAGCCCGGGGGTGCTTTGCAAGAGCAGCGGGTTGGGCGTCGTGCCGATCGACAGCACAACGTTGTCCACGGGGATGACAAACTCGGAGCCGGCCACAGGAACCGGCCGGGCGCGCCCCGACTCGTCGGGCTCGCCCAGTTCCATGACTTGGCACTTGAGCCCAGTGACCCAGCCCTCGTCGTTGCCGAGCACCTCGATGGGATTGGTCAGCCAGTGAAATTCAACGCCTTCCTCGATGGCGTGGTGATACTCTTCGATGCGGGCTGTCATTTCGGTCTCGCTGCGCCGGTAGACGATCAGCCCCTTTTCCGCTCCCATGCGCATCGATGAGCGCACGGTGTCCATCGCCGTGTTGCCGGCACCGATCACGGCGGCCCGTTTGCCGACCTTCATCGGCGTATCGGCGGCGGGGAAGTCATGGGCCCGCATCAGGTTGATGCGGGTCAGGAACTCGTTGGCGGAGAACACGCCGTTGAGGTTTTCGCCGGGAATTCCGAGGAACCTGGGCAGCCCGGCACCGGTACCGATAAAGACGGCGGCGAAGCCCATTTTGTCGAGAAGGTCGTTGAGGGCGATGGTCTTGCCGACGATGACGTTGGTAACGATCTCGACGCCACGCTGCCTGAGGACATCGATTTCCCAATCGAGGATGGTGTTGGGCAGGCGGAATTCCGGGATGCCGTAGCGCAACACCCCACCCGGCGCGTGCAACGCCTCGTAGACGGTCACCGGATAGCCCATGTCGACCAGTTGGCCGGCGCAGACCAGCCCGGCCGGGCCCGAGCCGATGACGGCGATCTTGTCGACGCGCCATGGCTTCCGGGTGCCGTCGTTGGCCGGTTGATGGCGTTCCCAGTCGGCGACGAACCGTTCCAGATGCCCGATGGCCGCCGCGCTGAAGCGGTTGTTCATATGGCAAAGTTCCTCGCATTGGGTCTCCTGCGGGCAGACCCGTCCGCAGATGGCGGGCAGCGGGTTGGCGCCGCGCAGGATCGAGGCGGCTTCCGCCATTTCGCCGGCGGCGATGGCGTGGATAAATTCGGGAATCGGAATACGCACCGGACAACCGTCAACGCAAACCGCGTCCTGGCAGCGCAGGCAGCGTTCGGCCTCGAACATTGCGCGGCTCAAGTCATAGCCCTCGTTGACCTCTAGGAAGTCGTGGGCGCGCACGCCGGCGTCGCGTTGGCGCATCGGGGTTTTATCGACTCGCTTGACCGGCATCAGGCCGCCCCCGCCGGGGCTTGGCACTCGAGCACCTGCTTTTCGGTGGCTTGGGTTTCCATATCGGCGTACATCTTGTTGCGTCTGACCGCTTCGTCGAAATCCACTTGGTGGGCGTCGAAGAAGGGGCCGTCGACGCAAGCGAACTTCACTTCGTCGCCGACGGTGATCCGGCAACCGCCGCACATACCCGTGCCGTCGATCATCAACGGATCCATGGAGACCAGTGTCTCGATCCCGGCGGCCCGGGTGGTGTCGGCGACGGCACGCATCATCGGCATCGGGCCGATGGCCAGCACCTGATCGGGCCGCCCAGGGCCGTCCCCTTCACCGTCGCTGTCGATGAGTTGTTGCAGCCGTTCGGTGACGAATCCCTTGAACCCGGCGGAGCCGTCGTCGGTGCACAATTCCAGATGGCCGCAGACGGCGCGCAGCTCATCGGTCAGGATCAGCAGGCCCTTATCGCGGGCACCGATTATGGCCGTCGTCGGCGCGCCGCGCTCGGTAAGATCGCGCATCAGGCAGAGCAGCGCTGCGGCGCCGAAACCGCCGCCGACGCCGACCACATGGCCGCCGGGCTCAATCTCCAGCGCGGTGCCCAATGGGCCGACCATGTCGAGAATATCGCCGCCTTCATCCAACGCGCCCAACAGTCTTGTGGTGACGCCGACTTCCTGGACGACGATGGTAATCTCACCCCGGTCGGCGTCGTAATCGGCGATGGTCAGGGGGATGCGCTCGCCGTCTTCGCGGACGCGGACGATGACGAATTGCCCGGGCCGTGCAGCCGCTGCGATCAGCGGCGCCACGACAACAAACAGTTTGGTGACCGAGGTCAGAGCGCGTTTGCTACGGATCCTAGCCATTCGTCACAGCCCCTCGTGACCATGCATGATTTTCAAACGTCGCCAACGCCTATCGGCCTCGTTTTCAATGGCCTCAAGCCGTTCGGCGTTGTCGGGCGCTAGCAAGTGCCTAGTCTTGCCCATCAGTCCAAGCCAGTCGGCCACCGGCCGGCGGCGTCCGACGGCATCCGGGTCGTAGGTCAGGGTGGTGTGCCCTTTCTCCACCTCGTAGAGGGGGAAAAAGCATGAATCGATGGCCGCTTGCAGCACGTCCTCGGCGGCGTCGTCTGTGGTCCGCCAATTGAGCGGGCAGAACGACAGGACCTTGCCGTAGACCAGCCCCTGTCGTTTGGCATACCACTGTGCCTTGGCCACTTTGCGCATGAAGTCCTCGGGGTAGCCTTCGCTGGCGGTGAATACAAAGGGCAGGTGGCAGGCGGCGAAAATCTGTGGCGTGTCCTTGTGGTGGAAAGCTTTACCGGTCTTGGTCTCGCCGACTTCGCTGGTCGAGGTGCGGTGGCCCATCGGCGTGGCATAGGAAAGCTGGGCACCGGTGTTCATGTAACCCTGATTGTCGTACTCCAGAATGATCATGCGGTGATTGCGATTGGCGGCGCCGAGCGCCGGTCCCATGCCGATATCCATGCCGCCGTCGCCGGTGACCATCATGAAGGTGATGTCGGGCGATCCCGGTAGCTCGCCGCGCCGCATGCGCTCGAGATACATTTCGACCAGCCCCGACATAGTCGCGGCGCCATTTTGGAACAGGTTGTGGATATAGGTAATACGGTGCGAGGTGCGCGGATAAGCGGTGGTCACCACCATGGCGCAGCCGGTCTGGAAGAGGACCACCAGATCGCCCTCGAGGACGCTGTAGGCCTGGTGTAGTACCGGGAAAATGCCGCAGCCCGGACAGCCACCGTGACCGGGGGCGACCCGGCCGGGCACCGCGGTCATCGCCCACAGGGGTTCCAACTCGACCTTGAGCCGGCCACTCTTCTCGTCCTGGGTGACCTTTGCCATGCCGCGCGAAACTTCCTCGGTGGCAATGGCGGGCAGTCCGGCGGACGGTTTCGTCTCAGGATTGCCGGCATAGGCGCCGTAGTAGGCGAAGGGCGTGTCCACCGATCCTTGCGCCGCCGCCTCGAGGACCTCGGCGAAGAACTGTTCGGCATCAGCGTCGTAGAAATCCCTGCCGCCAAGACCGTAAATGCGGTTGAGGATCAGCGTATGGTTCTCCGCGTCCTGTTGCAGCGCGGCGCGGATCTCAAGGGCTAGGTTGCCGTTGCCGGCACCGTAGGAATCACTGCGGTCTCCGACCAGCGCGGCGCGCACGTTCTTGAACAATTCGCGGATTTCCCGCCCCGGGAACGGGCGCAGCGAGTTGAGCGAGACGACGCCGACCCGCCGGCCCTCGGCGCGCAACCGGTCGGCGACCTCCTTGGCGGTCTCGGCGGCCGAGTTGAGCAACACGACGGCGGCCTCAGCGTCTTCCATGCGGTAGGCGTCGACCACCGGGTAGGTGCGACCGGTAAGCGTCGCCAGTTCGGCCAATACCTCGGGGATCACCCGCTTGGCAGATTCCATCGCCTCGGTCAGCTGCATCTTGTTGTTGATTAGGTCGGGATCGTTCATGTAGGGCCCGAAAGTCACCGGGCGAGTGGGATCAAGTGCCGTCACCGGTGCTCCCGGAGGGCCGATGAATTCCCGGACCGCGTCGGCGTCGTCGAAGATCTCCAGCCGGCGTTTCTGGTGGCTGGTGAAGAAACCGTCGTAGGCGACCAGCACCGGCAGCCGCACGTCCTTGTGTTCGCCGATGCGGACGGCGGCGAAGTTGAGGTCGTAAACTGCCTGCGGATCGCGGGCGAGAAGAATAATCCAGCCGGTATTGAGGACGAAATAAAGATCGGAATGGTCGCCGCGGATGTCGAGGGGGCCGGAAATCGTGCGGGTGGCGACGTTGAGCACCATCGGCACCCGCGTCCCGGCCTGCACCGGCATTTGCTCCAGCGCGTACAGCAATCCCTGGGACGAGGTCACGTTGAGCACCCGGCCTCCACCGAGCGCCGCGCCGTAGCAGATGCCGGCGGCGCCGTGTTCGCCGTCGCCCGGTACCATGACGATGTCGTGGGCACCTTCCGCCTGCATCTCGGAAAGGGTCTCGGCGACCTCGGTGGACGGCGTGATCGGGAAATATCCCATCACATGGAAGCCGATGTCGCGTGCCGCCAGGGCCGCCGCCTCGTTGCCGTTGCGGAAGTCGGCGCACTGGCGGATCAGGCCTTGTTCGGCGGGGCATTCTCCGGTGCCGCCGGTTTCGAGCTTTGCCTCGATGACTGTTTCCCCATTGGGCGTCACGGTTGCCTCCATTCTAGCAGAACACTAATCAACCAGTTGCGGGAACAGTGGTTTGTTCAGTTCCGCCACCAGTCCCGGGGTTTCCGCCTCGCGGGTCATGGCTCCGGTTGGGCATGTCTCGATACAGCGCATGCAGCCCTTGCAATACCGGTAGTCGATGCCGCTCAGCTTGGTCGCGGTCGGCACCGGCTGGTTGCCCTCGGCTGTCCACACCAGGCACAGATCAGGGCACGCCATGTCGCACATGCCGCAGTGAATGCATTTTTCGATATTGAGTACCGGAAGCCACCCGGTCCGCGAGGCAGACAAATCGTTCCACGCCGTCGAGCCGACATTGAGGATGATGCCGCCCGGGGGCGCCGTCCGGTAGCCCCAGAACGGATCGGGCCTGATGATCGGCAAATCGTCCTCCGCCCGTCCGACGTCGGGCAATATTTCGAACTCCGCCGTGCCGCGGCGGAAAGCGGCCTCGTTGCTGGCCATCGCCTCGGGGCGTTTGCGGGCGAACTCGTCGCTCAGCGCTTGCAGCAGGGTTTCAGCATCGAAAAGCGCCACCGCTTCGGCCAGGGTGCCGATCAATACGGCGTTGGGTCGCGATTTCTCTTCGGCGGCGATGCGCTGGGCATCGATGCGGATGATTGTCGCCGTCTGCGGCAGGCGGGCCAAGCCATCGGGGATTTCACCAGGGGGGCCGGTAAAGATCAGCGTGCCATCGGTGCGCAGACCGGCGACGGTCGCCGGATGGCTGAGCAGGGCGCGGTGAAAGACGACGACGACATCGGGGGATTCTACCGGGGCGCTGGTGCGGATGGGCTGATCGGGCGGACCGAGTCTGACAAACGATTTTATCAGCGAGCCTTTTTTTTCCGAACCGTAGGAAGAAAAGTGGGCGCCGTTGAAGCCCATGCGCAACACCGCCGCCGTGGCCAGGATCTGACCGGCGGCATGGGCACCGAGCCCGCCGATCGATTCAAATCGGAGCTCGAAAAAGCGGTCCTTATGGGGCAACGAAACCGTTTCATCCATAAACGACTCACCTCGGGCAATCGGAGAGTTATTACGCGTGACAACCGACGATCGATTAATACGGATAGCGCTTGGATGTATTGACTTTGGTCAACCTGGAACCGCGTTGATGGGGGCGATCAGGTGGCAAGCGGCTTGGTGAACTTCTCGACGGCAACGTTGACGCGGCCGGCGATCGGCTTGGCGGCGTTCTCCGCGACCTTCACCGACATGTCGGACATCTTGCGGCTCTCGGTCACCAGCTTGTCGTAGCCGCC
>PVBE011905572.1_pt1 | contig 14838 bp, 14 predicted proteins | sample 1631181 | NCBI WGS metagenome assembly PVBE01 (sample SAMN08397723, study PRJNA350692) | Marine metagenome, whole genome shotgun sequencing project. | isolation source: water | place: Pacific Ocean | collected 2012-04
CCAATGATCCTTCGTCTGCCGCATTTTTTATAGTTGCTGGTTTAATAAATCCAGATTCTGAATTAATTTTAAAGAATCTATGTCTCAATCCCATGAGAATCAAATTTGTTGAAATTTTACAAAAGATGGGAGGTAACATTAAAATTGCAAATGCTACCGAAAAAGATAACGAAGTAATAGGAGATGTAGTGGTAAAGAGCAGTCAGTTAAAATCGATACAAATTACCGAAGACTTTATTCCCGCAATAATCGATGAAATCCCCATTCTTTGTCTTGCTTGTTCTGTAGCAGAAGGAGAATCAATAATCTCGGGTGCTAGCGAGCTAAGATTTAAGGAATCTGATAGGATTAAAACTACCGTTACAGAACTTAGCAAACTCGGGTGTGAAATTCAAGAAATCAACGATGAGATAAGAATTACAGGAAAGGAAACTCTACAAGGTGCTCCATGTGAAAGCAATGACGATCATAGAATTGCAATGATGATTGCTATAGCTGGAACTAAGGCACTCGGCGAAACTGTTATTAACAATGCGGAATGCGTATCAATTTCTTTTCCTAATTTCTTCAAATTATTAAAAGGCTTCAGAAAAAACATACAATGACGATTATAACCATAGATGGGCCATCAGGGGTGGGGAAAGGAACTATAGCAAAAATAATTTCAGAGTTCTTGGGTTTTTATTATTTAGACTCCGGTGCTATGTATAGGGCCTTGGCTCTTTTTGCGGATTTACATGGAATTAAAACAGAGGACGACAAAAAGTTTAAAAAACTCTTGATTGATTTTCATGTAAGATTTGTTAAAGAGGGTGGAAAAGACAAAGTTTTTATAAATGAGGATGATGTAACAGATGACATTAGAACAAATGAAATATCTACTCTAGCTTCTCAATTTGCCGTAAATGAAACCGTAAGGGGAGTTCTGAGAGAGATGCAAAGAAGATTAGTTAAAAATAAGAATTACGTTGCTGAAGGACGAGATATGGGTACATATGTATTTCCAGATGCAAAATATAAATTCTATTTAGATGCTGACCCAACAGTAAGAGCGCACAGGAGGACGTTACAATTACAAGAAATACTTGAGATTAAGATGAATCAAGAAAAAGTTTTGGAAGAAATAACAGAAAGAGATAGATTAGATATGACACGCAGTGTATGCCCCCTACATCCAGCAAATGATGCTATCATAATAGATACATCCACTTTAAGTATTGATGACGTTATTGGGAGGATGAAACTGGTAGTGAAAGATGCCTAAGAAATTAATCATTGCAGATAGTGCCGGTGTGTGTTTCGGTGTAGAGAAGGCTGTTTCAAGCGCCGAAGATATTCTTGATGGAAACAAGGATGTCGATGTTAAATCATTTGGTCCTTTAATACATAATCCTCAGACAGTTGACATCCTCAAAAAGAAAGGCTTGTCCGTAATTAATAAAATTACAAAAAACGAGAAAGGGACCGTAATTATTAGGGCGCACGGCATTCCTTATTATGAAGAAGAAAATTTACAAGAATCTTCCTTGAACATCGTAGATATGACCTGCCCTATAGTAAAAAAATTACAATTTGCTGTGAGATCGTTGTCCGATAATAATTATTTTGTCGTAATTGTTGGTAATGAAAGTCATCCTGAGATAATTGGGGCCAGAAGTTATGCCGACAATAATTGCTTAGTAGTTAAAAACAAAGACGAATTAGAGAAAAGTGCGCTAAAATCTAAGAAGATAGGAATAGTTGCCCAAACAACCATCCCAATAGAAACCTTTTGGGATGTCGTAAAAACACTGAAGACTTTCGAAAACTATGAAATTAAAGTTATCGACACTTTATGTGATGATATCCATAACAAACAAATAGAATCAAAAGAGATAGCAAAAGACGTTGACGTAATGTTCGTTATTGGAGGAAAAAATAGTTCGAACACTAAAGAAATAGCCGAGTTGTGCAAACAAGTAAATTCATCTACATATCAAATAGAAACATTTGAAGAGATAAATGAATTAAGCCTTAATCTGCAAGATAAGGTTGTTGGAATCAGTGCCGGGGCATCAACTCCTCCTTGGCTTATCAAGCAAACAATCGATAGGGTGTTGCTTAATGAATAATATGAAATATTTTAGCTTAAAAAACTTAGTTATCGTGGCCGTACTAGCACTATTTGTTTATAGCGCATTTGTTACAGTCAATCCGACCGACAAGATTGCGGTATTAGAAGTTAATGGCATTATCAAGAATCCTAAAAAATATCTAGATAGCATACGGAAAATTAAAGATAACGAAGCAATCAAGGGGATGATTGTCCGCATCAACTCTCCCGGTGGGACTGTTGGGTCTTCTCAAGAAATTTATAGCTCTTTAGTTGATTTAAACAAATCAATACCTGTTGTATCAAGCATTGTAGATGTTGGCGCTTCAGGTGGTTATTTGGTAGCTTGTGGATCGTCTTATATCTTCGCAAATTCTGGATCTATAACTGGAAGCATAGGCGTTATTAGCCAGTACTATGATATCTCAGAGTTAATGAAATTTTTAAAGCTCGATGTCGAGATTATCAAATCTGGCAGACTAAAAGACATGGGAAATCCTACTAAGAAGCTTCGTGACGACGAAAGGAAGCTTCTTAATGCGCTACTTAAAGATGTTCATGGTCAGTTTCAATTGGTAGTCCAAGAAAGAAGGGGCTTAACCGATAGAGAAATAAAAAATATATCCGATGGAAGAATTTTTTCCGGCAATCAGGCTTTAAAGCTTAAACTCATTGATGGAATAGGCGGTTTAGAGTCTGCTAAAGAATATATTGAAAAGAAGATAGAACTATACGATTTAGAATTAGAATATTTTCCGAAAAGAAAAAGAAAATTCTTTGACAGAATATTACCCGAACTAGATAGCGAGGATTTAGGAGTAAGGTTTATAAAAAAACTTTATTATCTTTATAGCCCAGATTTTTAAATATGTTAGAATCAACTCATTATGATTAAAACCGTGTTGATATCTACTTTGTTTTTGTTGGGAGTAGTGTTTATTTTCCAGAACCAAGAAGTCATTTTAAATGAGTTCTTCATCACCTACGACATTAAAATATTCTCATTTGAGAATCAGCCTTTGAGTAATTATTGGTTACTCATGATTGCTTTTTTATTAGGTGTACTAATTTGTTTAATAACGATGGGAGTAAGTTTGATATCAAAAAGCCTAAAAATTAATGAACTTCAGAAAAAGATTAATGCCTTGGAACAAGTTTCCACTTCCAAAGAGGCCAAATAAAAAATTGATTAGAAAACCGCCTTGGATAAAAAGTGCAATACCAATTGGTAACAATTTTACGAATCTCAAGAAGCTCGTATTAAAGAATAAACTACATACAGTTTGCGAAGAGGCAAAATGTCCAAATCTCGGAGAATGTTGGAAATTAGGAACATTAACGTTTATGATTCTGGGTAACGTCTGTACAAGAAGTTGTGGTTTCTGCGCCATTAAAACTGGCAATGGTGGTATCATTGACCATCTCGAGCCCAAGAGATTAGCTAGGGGAATTTCGGATTTAAGAAAAAATAACAATCTTATCAATCATGTTGTATTAACGTCAGTTAATAGAGACGATAAAAACATAGAAAGTGCTCAGATTTTTTCTGACTCTATAAAAGAGATAAGAAATCTGCACCTAGGGATTGAAATTGAAGTATTAATTCCTGATTTTCTTGGAGATAAAAGAGCCTTTGATATGATTATCGCTGCACAACCTGATGTACTGAACCATAATGTAGAAACAGTTGAACGTCTATACTCTCTTAATCAAAATACCGGGACGAAAAGGAAGCGATCCGTAAGACCGCAAGCAAATTATGACAGATCAATGAACTTATTAAAATATTTCAAGGATAATTCTCATATCATTACAAAGTCAGGGTTTATGGTTGGTCTTGGAGAAGACGAAAGTGAAGTACGAAAGTTAATCGATGACCTCGATAATGTTGGGTGTGATTTGATAACCATAGGGCAATATTTACAACCTACCAAAGAACACATTAATGTAACTAAATTTTACAGTCTATCGGAATTTAAAGAGATTGGAGTCTATACTAAAAGCAAATCTAATATAAAATCGGTAGAATGCGGTCCCATGGTAAGAAGTTCTTATCATGCAGAAACTCAATTAAAGAGAATTGTTCACAGTCAATCAAAAGAGCGAGGAATAGTTTGAAATACATCTTAGTACAGGCAGATGGAATGCCTGATAGGCCAATAAGAGAACTAGATAACAAAACTCCGTTGGAATTTGCTGATACGAAATCTATCGACAATCTGGTAAAAGATTCAATTATCGGAACGGTAAATCACATACCTGAAGGATTAAAATCTGGAAGTGATGTAGGAAATCTCAGCATATTGGGCTATAATCCAGAAGATTTTTATACAGGAAGATCGCCGCTAGAGGCCGCAAGCATAGGTATAGATTTAAATGAAAATGATGTGACTTATAGATGCAACCTTATACGTACCAGCATGGCCAATGATAAAGAGATAATGGACGATTACTCTGCGGGGCATATACAGAACTCAATTGCTAATATATTGATAAAGTTCTTAAAAGAGGAATTAGATGATGACAACTTTACACTTTTTCAGGGAGTAAGTTACAGACACATACTCGTATGGAAAAATGGGGATGTGTCCCCGGTTACTATTCCACCACATGACATTTCACAAAAACACATAGGTAATTTTGTCCCGAGTGGACAGGGTTCGGAGAAACTTAATCAATTAATGAATATGGCAAAACAAAAAATTAAAAAATTTAAAGAATTAAATAATGAATATGAAAATTTGCCATGTAATGGTATTTGGCTTTGGGGACAAGGTAAGAAAACCACTCTGCCGGATTTTCAATCAATCAACGGAGTCTCGGGATCAATAATTTCAGCCGTCGACTTGGTAAAAGGAATCGGAAAATGTGCCGGCTTAGAAATCGTAAACGTCGAGGGGGCAACGGGATATTTGGATACAAACTATAATGGTAAGGTAAAAGCGGTGTTAAATAGTTTGAACAAACATGACTTTAGCATGATTCATATTGAGGCACCAGATGAAACAGGTCACGAAGGAGATTTTAATAAAAAAGTTCAGGCTATCGAGGATTTAGATAGAAAAGTCATTGCCCCTTTGGTTTCAGGTCTAAATAAAAAGTTTGATGAGTTTAAACTTTGTATAGTATCTGATCATCCAACACCAATAGAGTTAAGAACTCATAGTTATGAATATGTACCTTTTATGATATATGATTCAAGAAAATCAATTAAGAACCATAACCAGAGTTGCTTTGATGAACAAGCTGCCACAAAATCGGACTTAGAAATTCGGGATGGATTTACTTTATTAAGAAGATTCCTTAGCAAGTAGCTTGGCTTTTTTCCAAATTTCTTCATCGGACAGATTATTAATATTTTTTTTTAAATTTATAAATATCTTGGCTCTTTTTAGAAATTTGTCCGAGCTCTTATTTAAAGCAATTTCAGGATTAATCTTTTCTTTTCTGCAAAGATTTGCAACGGTAAAGAGGATGTCGCCAATTTCTTCCTCAGCTAGTAATCGATTCTTTTTTTTAATAGCCTCCTGATACTCCTTAATTTCACTAAAAAGGACTTCTAAGAGTTCCTCCGAAGATTCCCAATCGAGGTCCAACTTAGAATAATTGTTTGATATGTCTACCGCTCGAATTAGCGAGGGAAATGATTTTGAGAATCTATCCTTTTCGTTATTTTTTTCGTTTACTTTCTCTTCATTCCATATCTTTTTTGCCTCATCTGCATTTTTGGCAACCCTTTCACCAAAGACATGAGGATGTCTCCTGATTAATTTTCTTGAATGAGTACCAATTACATCCTCCAAACTAAATAAGTTCTGTTCTTCCGCAATATTCGAGATGAGCAATATTTGCAACAAAAGATCTCCGAGCTCCTCTTTTAGGTTGTTGTAATCCTTTAAATCTATAGCTTCTATGACCTCATAGGATTCTTCGACTATGTGAGACCTTAACGATTCAAGAGTTTGCTCTCTATCCCAGGGGCACCCTTCTTCACTTCTCAATTTTTTTGTAATACGAACTAGCTCTATAAATTTTTCTTTCAATTTGTTAAATCCTTAGAAATTTTGGGAATCTTGTTAGATTTTTGTAACCATCTTTAGTCACCAATATCGTATCCTCTATCCTAACTCCACCAATTTTTTTGTAATAGAGTCCTGGCTCAACGGTTATAACATGATTCTTTCGTAGAACTTCATTACTCTTAGAGACCCTCGGAGGCTCATGGATATCCAATCCTAACCCATGTCCAGTCGAATGAATAAAGCCTTCGGGATGGACTCCTTTATAATTTGTATCAAATCCACGCTCTTGAAAAAAATTAAAAATTTTATTATGAACAGTGCCGCTTTTAATACCGGATTTAACTAGAGAAAGCCCAAGCTTTTGAGCTTTCAAGACTGTATTGTACATATTCTTCAACTCATCGCTCGGATGCCCTTTAACTACCGTCCTTGTCATATCTCCAAAATATCCTGTGTCCATATCCTTTGGAAAAATATCTACAACTATGGGTTGGTTCTCTTTAATAGGGCCAGATCCTTGATGGTGAGGCAAAGATGAGTGTTTGCCAGATGAGATAATGCAATCCGGACACTCAAGGCCTAAAGACAATAATTCTTTTTGGCAGAATCTTCTTAAAAATTCTGAGCTTAAAATTTTTCCATTATTGTACAGATTTTTGTTTCGTGACTTTGCGGTTTGTATCTTACCAATTACTAATTTCATAACCGATTCCGTAGATCGCATAACTTTAGAAATCGACTTAATCTCAGTTGCTGTTTTGATAGTTCTGGAATTGAAAAAGATTGGCGATTCCGAGGGAGAAATCTTAATTTTCTTACTTAGTAGTCCTTTAAAAAGAAAAGAAGGAAAATTATAGGGTACTTGTAGTTCTTTAACTTTAAACTTATCTAATATGTAATTAATGATTTTTATTATTTCACTACTTCTTATAGTTTGTGAAATTTCCCTTGAAGATAAAATCTCATCAACATCTGCCTCTTTTATGCCTCTTGCAAATTCTAAATCATTTAACACCAGATATGTTTTGTTTTTATACTCAAAAAATATTACTGGATCAGGTACTTTAAACGAGGTTTTATAGAACAAATCGGATGAATTTTGAGTATCATCGTATATTAATCTCATCATATTCATTTATCGAGTAATATACAGCATATATCTATAAACAAAAGATAATTGCGAATTCCGTTGGTTTTATTTACACTAAATACTAATGTTTAACATTAGCGAAAAAGCAGCCGGGGAAATCGGAAGACTTCTCAAGCAAGAAGATATGACTGAGGGATTTTTACGAATCAGAGTAGTTCCAGGTGGTTGTTCCGGTTTTTCTTATGAGATGGGTTTTGACAATCAAGTAAATGATTCAGACCAAGTTTTCGAGGAACTCAACGTTAAAGTTGTAATTGACAAATTTAGTTTTAATCACCTTAACGGTGGAACTTTGAATTTTTCTGATGGAATCAGTGGATCGGGTTTTGGAATTGAAAATCCTAACGCAAAAGCGCAGTGCGGATGCGGCTCATCTTTTACAGTTTAAACAGTTTGGTAAATCATAACAGGTTAATTCTCTTAATTAATTTAATCAAAATCAGACAGCCAAGGACAAGAAAGACAATCGCTAATGTCACATTCCCAGTCGCAAATTGAATAAGGCCAAAAATCATTAGCAATATCGACAGAGCCAGAAATATGGAGCTAATTAGCGGAGCAGTAATGCTTTTTAGATTATGAGAACTCTTTTTGTTATCAAAATTCCAAAAACCATCAGGGTTAATTTGATTATAAAACTTGGTTAATGTTTTATTTGTTTCTGGAGGAGTTACATACGTTGCGAGTAAGCCAATTAAAATCGAAAGTGGAATTATCATAATTTTTGTAAAAAAATCAACAGAAATTACATTCATTTCATTAAGCACATAGGTCGTTAAACTTAAAAAAATGGATGCTATTAAAGCCGCTATTTCAGACCATGAATTTATCCGCCACCAAAACCATCTGGCAATCAGAAAAAATCCAAGGCCAGAGCTTACGCCCCATAGAAAAATCCAAGCTTCCCCAATATTGTGGATTGAGAGTCCAACAAAGAGCGCCAAGAAAAGAAACACAATAGTAAAAAGTTTTGACATATAAACATAATGTTCCTCAGACTCATTTTTCTTATAGAATCTTCTGTATAAATCATTAATGAGATAAGACGACCCCCAATTTATTTGGGTGCTGATTGTGGACATATATGCAGCCAATAAAGTTACTATTAGAAAGCCTTTAAATCCACTACCCACATAATCTCTGATGAGCAAAGGATAAATTGTTTCGTTATCCAGGCTATAATCAGCATTTATTGGGAAAATAATCAGTGTGCACAGGCCAATTATGAGCCAAGGTGCAAATCGAAGAACGTAATGATTAACCACAAACCATATAGTACCAAGTGCTCCGTCTTTTTCAGATTTAGCAGAACATAATCTTTGTATGATATATCCTCCACCATCTGAATTGTGCGACGACCACCACACAACCGTCGCATAACTTAAGAAAAGCATAAAATCGTCATTGTTAAAAATCGAGGGAATCATTCTTAGCTTTTCAGTATCTATAGATTTTACTAGTTGAAAGTAATTATCTAGGCCACCAATGGCCGAACAATTTATCAAAATAATTGCAAGAATAATGGATCCAGCAAATGCTATAAAATACTGCACGAAATCATTAATAACGACTCCTTTTAGTCCAGACGAAGTTGTGTAGAATAGAGCTACAAGTGTTACCAAAATTAGCAATATTGTACTATCGAAACCAAGTATGGTATTAAAAATTTTCAAAAAGGCACCGATGATCCATCCAGAAATTATTAGGTTGAAGAAAGTAGAGAAATAAAAAGCTTTAAATATTCGCAGATATTTAGCTGGCTTTCCCGAATATCTAAGTTCAATAATTTGATTGTCCGTAATGACCCCCGCCCTTCTCCAATATCTAGAAAAGAAAAAAATGACCAAGCAATGTGTGAAGAGAAACGACCACCAAAACCAATTTTGCCAGATGCCGGGGTCTCTTATCCAGGAAATTACAACTATAGGCGTATCAATAGAAAGAGTTGTAGCAACCATTGATGTTCCTAGGAGCCACCAAGGAAGATTCTGCCCAGAAACAAAGTATGATTCAATGCTGCTTGATGCTTGCTTTCTTAGGTAAATACCAATTAGACAACTTAGGATTAGATAAGAAGCTATTATGATTAAATCAAAATTTGTTAAAATTTTTAAAAAATCAAAGTATTTCACTGTTTTAAAAGATTTCTCGCCTTTATTTTTAAATTATTAATTTTTTTTATCTTTTTAACGACCAATTCATTCGACTGAGAAAATATTTTATCGACAACTTCGATTGCCTGTTTGGGTTCAATGGGGTCTAAGATTAAATCGCCCCCATTTTTAATAAAAGATTCGATTATTTCTTCTTGTGTAAAATTTTCTGTCAAAGCCCCCATTTGTAATGAGTCAGATATGATAACGCCTTTGTATTCTAATTCGTTTATCAAGAGATTATTTATAATATTTCTCGACATTGATGCAGGAACTATATTTCGATCAAAACATTCATAGTGAATATGGTTAAGCATGACTAGTTCAACTCTATCAATCAAATCAAAGAATGGTTTTATATGAATGGAGTTGAGCTCATCAAGGCCTAAATCAGAGCGTACAATACCAAGATGCGTATCGCCCTCCGCTGCTCCATGCCCAGGGAAATGTTTAATGCAAGGAACAACATTGTTTGAATAAGACGAGTCTATAAAAAGAGAAGCCATAGTAACAACTTCTGATGGATTGGATGAATAGCATCTATTTCGTAGGATTTTTTCGTCAAACTGGTTCACATCAACCACGGGGGCTAGATTAAAAGATATTTGATTATCATACAATTCCTTACTAATCTGAGTAAATTCCATATAATTCCACTCATTATAATCACCACATCGATGGCCAAAACCATTTTCTGCATCTATAAAGAATAATATTTTCTTTCTAGAATTCTTTTGAAGTTCTTTTTTTATAAAATTAAATCTTTCAAGAGAAAATCTAGTTTTTTCTTTGAATATAACTTCGTCAGTTGCAAATAAAATAAAGGAATCAAAATCATACTTTTTTATCAAATCAATCGTATTTTCTAAAGATAAATCTGAATTAACATTAATTCTTGGCACTATAAGGTTTGATAAATCGTCTTTCATATCACGAAGCGGAAATTTTTCCTAATAGGATTCTCTTGTTTGAGCCAGTAAGATTTCTAAGGTCGACTTGCTTATTGGTCAATCTCAAGTATGCCAACAATGCAAATAGTATTGATTCTTTATATTTGGATGGCATTCCTAAATCGTCTGATTTAGCGAAAGTTAGCTGTGGCAGTCTAGATTTAAGCTTTGATACAATATATTTGTTTCTCACTCCTCCACCTGATAAAACAACTAGCCCTGGTGATGAAAAAGGAAATATAAATTCCTCATAAGACTTTGCAATAGATTCCACTGTAGCAAGCGAAAGAGTTGCTAATAAATCGTTGAATTTAATCCTTTTTTTAATCGAATAATTATACAAGTCGTTGGCATATTCTATTCCAAACTCCCTATTTCCAGTGGACTTTGGGGGTAACAAATCAAAGTAAGAATTGGACAATATTTTATTAAACAATGGCAGATTTACTATTCCTTTGCTTGCCATGGAACCATTATGATCAAAAAAAATCTTTCCTTTTGATTTTATTTGGACAACTTTATCTATTAAAGAATTAGCGGGGCCAGAATCGTAGCCAATACATTTTGAAAGCGTAGACTCAACCAATGTTGAGTTTGCAATACCACCAAGGTTCTGACAGATAAAAGGTCGTTTGATTTTCGGAAAGAGATAATAATCTAAGATTGGCATGAGTGGAGCTCCTCCACCTCCTACAACAATATCTTTTTTTCTAAAATCAAAAACGGTTACTATCCCTGTATTCTGAGAAACCAAATCTGGCTCTGTTATTTGTATCGATATTGTTTTCTTAAAATCCTGCGAATGATGAATTGTTTGTCCGTGTAAACCAATTGCATCAATTCTTGAGGTTTGTATCTTATTTTTCTTTATAAATAAATTAATTTTTTTAGAGACAAAATCACCCAGTTTTAAACTAAGAGTTTCAATATCATATATTTTTGAATTAGGTCCCGAACTGAGAATTTCTTTCTTTAATACAGTAGGATAGTCAAACGTGTTAGTAGACAATAAATTAATTGATTTACCATCAAATTTAACCAGCGAGATGTCGAGTGCATCTGCAGAGGTCCCAGAGTTAACGCCTATGATTTTCAAAACTTTTTTCTTACTTAGCATAGCTATTTTTTAAACAATTCCTTCAAAGACAAATTAGGAGATAAATTCCTGGCTTTGCTATAACTAATATTTTTCTTAAACATTATAATGGCTATCTTCATATTCCAGTTGCTGCCTTCTAGCAACTTCAAGGATTCGGCTTTCTCTAGATTAAGAATGGTGGAGATATTCCTTACAGCTCTTGCTCTAAGTTTTTTTGTGATTGGAGAGATATTAACCATCATATTTTTAAATACTTTTTCGGCTTTAATCATTGCGGTAGTAGTAATAATATTAAGTACATTTTTAGTGATAGTTCCGGATTTCAATCTGGTAGAACCCGCAACAAGTTCCGGGCCAACTTCGAGTATTAAATCAAATTGCGATATCTTCTTTTTTGGTTTATTACAAGAAATAAAAATCGTCTTTGCATTAATCTTGCTTGCATAATCCATTGCCGAAAGAACATAATTAGTTTTTCCACTTGCAGAAATTCCAACAAGAAGATCTCTTTTCGAAAAACCTTTGGTAAGTAAATCCTTTTTCGAACTTGTCTTTGAGTCTTCAGCCCCTTCAACGGCTCTAAAAACTGCCCTGTTTCCACCAGCAATCAATCCAACAATATCACTTGATGAGGTTCCAAAAGTTGGAGGACATTCAGCAGCTTCAAGGATTCCGAGCCTCCCACTAGTTCCAGCCCCAATAAAGAAAATCTTAGATCCTTTCGAGAATGCCTGAAAGAAGATTTCCGACGCCTTTGCAATTTTCTTTGAATTTGCTTTTAGGACTTTATTGAGCTTTTTTTCCTCATTTATAAAGGAATCGACTAACTGATTAAATGTCTTGCGGTCGGTATCTATATTCGTGTTTATTTTCTCAGTTGAAAGGTCTTGAAAAATGTCTTTCATATCTATAAGCCTTGATATTCTAATTATAGCCTTTAAATATTATGAATTTCTATATAAAATATATTAACCCAATGAGTAAAATTAAGACCGCATTAATCAGTGTCTGGGATAAATCCAATCTAGACAATCTCGCAAGAAAGCTTTCAGAAGTAGGCATAAAAATAATTTCTAGTGGAGGTACGGCTAAATTTCTTAGAGAAAAAGGTATTAGCGTTCAAGACGTATCTGATACAACGGGATTTCCGGAGATGTTGGACGGTAGAGTAAAAACTCTACACCCAAAGATTCATGCAGGGATATTGGCAATTAGAAATAACGATCAACATATAGCAGACCTCAAGAGTCAAGCGATTAGCTCTATAGATTTAGTAATTGTAAATTTTTATCCTTTTGAAGCAACCATTGCAAATGAAAGGGTTAGTTTTCAGGAAGTCATTGAAAATATTGATATTGGTGGCCCTACAATAGTAAGAGCAGCTTCGAAGAATTTTCAAGATGTTAGTGTCATAGTCGATCCTTCAGACTACGAATCTCTTATTGGGAAAATATCTAATGGTGCACTAACCATCGATAAGGAATTTAATTACAATCTGGCTAAAAAAGCCTTCTCTTATGTTGCAAAATATGATGCCGCGATATCTAATCATTTAGGTATCTTAGGCCTTGATAATTCGAAGAATAAAATTCCAGAAACATTAACACTTCATTATAAAAAGTCATACGATTTAAGATATGGAGAGAATCCACACCAACAAGGATCTTTTTTTGTTCAAGATAATATCACCGAATCCTGTATTGCTAATTCAAATCAATTACAGGGAAAAGAATTGTCTTTAAATAATATTTACGATGCCGATTCTTGCCTTGAGACAGTCAAAGAGTTCAAAACTAACGCTTGTGTAATAGTGAAACATAACAATCCTTGTGGTGTCGCAGAACACGAAAATCTCCTACAGGCATATATCGATGCACGAGATTGCGATCCAATTAGCGCTTTTGGAGGAATCGTTGCGTTTAACAACAAAGTTGAGAAGGACGTAGCCGACGAGATAACAAAAACATTTATTGAGGTGCTAATAGCACCTGAGTATTCCGAAGATGCTTTAGAGATTTTAAAATCCAAACCCAATCTTAGAGTGCTAAAAACCCCTCCTCTATCTAATAAAAACGAGACTCTAATGGACATAAAAAAAGTGGTCGGAGGCATACTTTATCAGGATGCAGATATTACATCTGATGAAGATTTTATAGATTACAAAGTAGCCACTAAAAGAAATCCAACTGAGGACGAAATCAAAACTTTATTGTTAGCTTGGAAAGTCTGTAAGAATGTGAAATCAAATGCCATAGTATTTGCGAGAGGCAACAAAACCGTTGGGATTGGAGCTGGTCAAATGAATAGAGTAAATTCTGTACAACTCGCCAGGATAAAAGCCAAGGATCATTATGGGACCGAAGGGTCCGTTTTAGCCTCTGATGCCTTCTTTCCATTTAGGGATGGTGTAGATGAAGCCGCAAGTGCAGGTATAACAGCCATAGTACAACCTGGTGGGTCAATCAGAGATGAGGAAGTTATTCAAGCCGCCGACGAAAATAATATAGCTATGATATTTGTCGGAGTTCGACACTTTAAGCACTAATTGTCCAAAACAATCTTTTTTTCTTTGACCAGAAGCCCCAGTGAATAATCTAATGCAGTAATTGAAACATTGTAGTCCGCTAACGCTTTATTGTATTGAACCTGGGCATTAATTAAATCTCTCTGGGCCTTTAAGACATCCCTCATCGTTGCCATGCCAATTTTAAATCTCTCCTCCTCAATGTTTAATACTTCTTCTTGTAAGGATAGATTCAACTTAGATGATTCAATCTTCTTTGCATTCGACATTACTTCCCTGTAAGAACTTCGTGCTTCTAAGTTAATCGAGTCTAACAATTGATCTAGCAGTATAAGTCTTTGATTTTTCCGAGCAATCGCTGTCTCGTATTTTCCTTCAGCAGCATTGTTGCCCAATGGAATGCTTAGTCTAGCACCTATACTCCAAGTTTTGTTTTCTAAGGATCTCAATGTGTCCATCGAATCTGAAAATCCTTCGTCGTACTTATTGGCAATCTTAGGAGACCCAAGTATTGAACTAGAATAGTCGGGATTTTTAGAACCTCCGAGCCCTGCGTACGACAATGACGCTTCAATATCAAAATCTGGTAGTAATTGGTTAGAATAGTATTCGACAAGTTGCTTTGAGTTTTCAAGTTGCATAGACTCTTGCCTGATTTCGGGTCTGTTATTTAGCACAATGGATTCTAGTTCGTTTTCTTCAATCCGTTTTAACATTTTTTGTTCAATATCATCATTAACAGTGATTCTTTGAGAGAAAGGTATCGTTTGGACGAAATCACTTGAGTTTGAAGAAACAAATTTGTGGGTAAGCTTTTGACAAGGTTTCCGGTTCCAGCCGCGGTTAGG
>PVBE010106733.1_pt1 | contig 14837 bp, 15 predicted proteins | sample 1631181 | NCBI WGS metagenome assembly PVBE01 (sample SAMN08397723, study PRJNA350692) | Marine metagenome, whole genome shotgun sequencing project. | isolation source: water | place: Pacific Ocean | collected 2012-04
AAAGATGATGCTCGACAAAAAGCAATCTATCGGCAGCAACAGGCAGCTTTCCTAGAATCTGCCCTTTAATCCACAACTTGTCGTTGAACCAGGTGATCATCGACTCGCGGAAGACGCCCCACGATTTAGGAAAAGTCCCCAAGGTAGTCGTCAAAATGCGCTCGAATTTGAGCAGTGGCTTCTCATAGAAGACGACGTAATCCAGCTCGGGGGCGGTAATGCCCGCATGCTCCAGGCAGAAAGCAATCGCATTCGCGGGAAATCCGAAATCATGCTTCTTGCGCGTGAAGCGTTCTTCCTCGGCAGCCGCCACCAACTCGCCTTGCTGTAGCAGCACGGCGGCCGCGTCGTGGTAGAAACAGGAGATACCCAGGATGTGCATGAGAGAACAGCCGACGTTACATGGTCTTATCGCGTTTCGTCATCAAGGAAGCAGCCCTACTTGTGACAGTGCAGAAGCAACAATGGTAGCAACCACATCATTGCCAGCCTGGGTGAAGTGATCAGCGTACAGCAATGGGCTATGTGCCGCAGCTTTTTGTAGTTCCGGTGCTGTATCTATGTAAAAAAAGCCAATTTCGCTACTCTTCCGTTCAAGCCAATCGCTGATGTATCGCTGATTTCGAACATCGCCAATTATGAAAGTTGATGGATTATTGATATAGGGGGAATAGACCACCGACGCTGTTGTGAAGTACACGACAACCATCTGCGCTCCAACTTCCTCCGTTAGGCTCTTTACGTTACGCAGGGCTAACTCATATTCTGGCAAAACTGATTTAGGATCATCGAAAAGGAACTCGGCCAGCGGCACAAATCGACCTACATCTACCTGCACTGTGGTTGCGCCGTTGTCAATTATTGCTGGTGTCAATTCCTGTACTCCTCGCTCCGTATTTGAGCCCACCTGTATTCGACCGGCCCGAATTTCCTGCACCAAGTTCGCAGCTACGGAGAAGTTGGCTAACCACTGCAACACATCCATCCCTTCATCCTGGTGGCTGGAGCTTCTTGCCACTGAATATCTTGCGATTCCATACCAGTAATCCACATAGTTACCACCAGACCTCGCTACTCTAGCCCAGCGTGAGGCATCTCCAAAATCGTTATTGTCCCATGTGCCCACAATAACTATTCTTGACTTTTTCTGAATACCTAGCCGCCGCAAGGATTAAACCCAATGTTGCGGAGGGGCACCGCTGACAGCAAGATTCAGAACAGTTGCTCCGGTCCCGGCACGCAACAGGTCTGGCCACGGCTTAGGGACACCCTCGTTATAAGTAAAAGAGTCTCCTAGTGCGACGATCTATATCTGCTCATTTCCACTAAACGTACCGACCGGGTTTCTGAAGCCGATCTCATCGTAACAGAAGGATACGGTTTCTCCAGGATCCCCACCAGCAGCATCCCTATCGACACAACTATAGGGCTTGTACCACACATCCATTCCATCCCACTCGATATAATCGTGGGCCATGGCTATACGGTCACGAGACTCGATTGTTGCTCGCTTAACCGTGTAGGGTAAATGATGCCACAATGTATCTGGTGATCGGGAGGCGATTAAGCGCACACCCAACTCAACCAGCAGGATAGATACCAGTCCTGAAGCGATCGCCACAGTAATCCTTTGCGTTGCCTTCAGTGATCTGAGCGACAGCGACGCAAACACGGCACCGCCAACGCCCAACGCGACGATGACAGCCATCGCCCGCAAACTATACCTCCCGAGGAGGACCGGGTAGGCACTTTTGTGCAAGATCAACGGTATTTCCACGGCCAAGGTGGCAATCACTATGCTGACAGCCACGAGCCTGGAGTATCTACTTGCCATCAGAACTGCCTCCGTGCATCATCGAGAGTGCGATCCCGCGTCTCGCGCTCCAGCCACCAGATGGAACGGTCGTGGGCCTTCACGTTCAGCGGATCACTCAACAGGCGCGCTCCGAGCGCAAATGGCACAAAAATCGTGAAATAGAAAACGCTCAGGATAATGCGTGCGATCAAATCCCCAATCGTTTGGCCAAACTTTCTCCATGCGCTCCAGATGCGCCGCGCTTTAACTAATGTCGTCAATGCGGTGTTCCCTGAAGTGCGCGCCGACGCGAGTCGAATTCCTCTTCGCTTTCATACAGCATCAAAACTGTTTCAATGGCGCTGCTTTCGCGCTGCGAGAAATTGTATTGGAGCACGGGCGCCCGCTCGCGGACGCCATAGCGGGGCGAAATCCAGCCTTGCTGCAATTCCGCTGTCGCCACCGCCCGAGTGCCAGCGCTCAACGGGAAAACGGCCAAGTTGACTCCGTCAGCACACACGGTACGCGCTGTCAGACCGTCTAATTCCACCGGCAGCGCCGAGAAATGAAAATACACGCGCAATTCGCTCGGCTTCCCGGCGTCAGCATAACCAGCGGAATCCGTCAGCAACCAGTATCCGCCCTCGCGAAAGAACTCAAACCGCCGCCGATGATACAGCATTTCGCGCCCGGCTGCGCGGCTGACATATTCAGCGTCCAGCCAGCTGCGGGCGTGGTCGCTGCCCCGCTGGTGCACCCTGACACGAATGTCATCACTCAGACGAAAAAGGTCGCGCTCCGGAATGCGGTTCATTTCGTGTGCGTCAACCTGCACCGTGTTGTGCGCGGCGGTGGCCCGAAATGCATTTCGCGCCCGATAATCACCGGTGTACGCGTATGAGCCGGGGTCGACGATAAACGCCCGTTGCTCGGCGACTAACTCGAAGCTCAGCGCGTCGTTATGGGCGTGCAGGCCCCACCCGCCAGCGCCGTTCTCACTCGCATTCACAGCCATATAACCATCGTCCACGCGCAGCACATGCCAACCGGCGTCCGGGAACACCGCCGAGCGACATTCATTTTGGAGCGGTCGCTCAATCGAAGCAGCAGCCTGTTCGCCGAAAGCCCAGATGACGGTCTCGCAACGTTCGGGTTTCAATTCGGGTATAGCTGCGGCTGCCAGCCAGTCATCTCTATCAAAAAAAACCGCGCCGACCGCCAGCAGCCCGCGCGCATCTTGGCCTGTGCGCAGCCGCTCGGTGTCCGATTCAAGCGCCAGCCAGCGCCCGGAATCACAGTCACCAAAAAGCGGCATCTCCCCGTCCGGGCGCAGCAGCCCGACGATCACGGTCAACATCCCGGCAAGCCGCTCGCGCACAATTGCGGGCATGCTAATCTCGTTCAACTGGCAGTAGGCGCACGTCCACAACACCATCTCAGTGACGAACAGATGATAGCTGCTCGAGGCTTCGTAATCCGCGCCATCGGCGTAAATCTGGGTGCGCAGTTCCCGTGCCAGCAACCGCAGGCCAGTGCGCAACCATCTATTTGCCTCCGGAGCCGGCCGCAGATAAATGCCCAGCCAAATCAAACCGCATAAATCGGCGACGAAATGATTGGAGCCGGGCCACCCAGCTTCGAGATTGCGCGCGATGAAGCGCCCGTGCTGAAACAGGCTCTTCAGGAAAGCAAGCGACAACTGGTTGTCCAACTGCGGAGCTGTTCGCATCAGTTCATACGCCCAGATTAGGTTCACCGCGCGAATGGCCACTTCCATCGCATTCGCCCAGTTAGGTCCGAACCCGCACGGGTTGTCGACCCACCAGTCTTGCAGCTGCGCCATGAATTCAGTCGCGTAGCGCGACTCGCCCGTAAGCGCGAAACATTGCCCCAGAGTGATTGCGTGGTGGAATCGGCTCAACTCCCAGGGCACCTTAACATCGAAACCGGCGTCCAGGTCGACCAGATTCAAGCGGGTGAAATGCTGGCAGGGCCAAGTATGCCCTGACTTGAAATCACACCGCCACGGAATTGACGCGCCCAGCTCCGTAGAGCCAGAACCTAGAAGGTCAAAACGATGGGCCAGCACGTCGTCGCCGCACTGCTGCAGCCTAGCCGCCAGCCCGGGGGAACGAGCAGTTACCAGCGCTGCTCGCCCGGCTGCGTTACCTTGCCAGAAGAAGCGCGGCACGTCTCGTATTTCGAAATCGGCCAGCAGCTGCTCGCGGTCACGCGCCTGAAACGCCCGCAGCAAAACCCGCTCCTCAAATTCTCGCGGTATGGCGGGGGCGGTGGCAGCCGTCCAGCCTCGGCGGAGCAGCTGCCACGCCACACGCGGATAGGCCGCCAGCGGCACGGCCTGTACGCGACCGACAAACGATTGCAATCTCTCGGCAGCGCTCAAGTGCCTATCAGCTCCTCGTAAATGGCAAACGTGCGCGCCGCATTTTTCTGCGCATCAAATAGTTCGCACGCGCGCCGGTAGCCAGCCACGCACATTGCCCGTGCGCGCGCCGGGTCGGACAGGATGGCGATAATAGCCTCGGCCAACTTCTGGGGGTTATTGGGTGGGATGAGCAGGCCGGTCTCATCATGGCGCACCAATTCACGCGGGCCGCCCAGGTCAGAGGCCACAACCGGCTTTGCCATCGCGCCGGCTTCGATAACTGGACGCGCGAAATGCGGGACAACGGAAGGAAAAACCAGCAGATCTGAGGCGACGAGCAATCGCGGCACGTCGTCGCGATCACCCAGAAAACGCAGTGCGCCGCTGGCTATGGAAGCGCCGGCAGCAGCCATCACGGCGCGGTCGTAGGCATCGGCACGAGACAGGCGTTTGAGCAATGCCGGCAGCGGTTTGCTGGCACCCACCTGCGGTTTTGGCCCCGCCACCAGAAAGCGCGTATTGGGGATTTTCGCCCGCACCAGCGGCAGCGCGCGTACAAAGGGCAGCGTACCTTTCGGCGCGGAGCAGCCACCCAGCATCGTCACCACATGCTGCGCCGGAGTCAGATTCAGGTGCGCGCGCGCCGCATCCAAATCAATGCTATGATCAAAGATGGCAAAATCAACGAAGTTGTGAATGACGCGAATACGATCAGAGCGCAGCAGCTGCGCAGCATCATTCTCGGAAACCGCAACCACGCGCGTGGCATGACGCGCAATCCGCCTCCGCAGCCAACGCCGCCGCAGCCCGAAATATCCACGCGCCAGCGGTTCGCGAATGTGCCAGACAACCGGCAGCCTTTCCTGAAAGGCAGCCTGCGCCGGAGCTGCGAGCGTAGATGAATTCAGATGCACCAAGTCAGGCTGGAAATGCCGCAGATAACGCCGCGCGGCAGTCACGGAAGGCAAGAAGCGCAGCGCTTTTCCGGGCAATTGCCACAGCAGTGCATTCCCATACCAGACCAGTTCCGTCTGACTGAAATCGCTGATGTCTGTCGCGACGTGAGTCTCAATCCCGGCTGCGCGAAAGCGTTCCACAACCGGGCCGGCGGCAAGGCAGAGTACAATCGGCTCGAAGCAACTACGATCCAATTGCTGCAGCAGAAGAAGCAAACTCAACGGCGCGCCGCCCAACGCGCCGCCGTGATGGATGTAGAGGATGCGTTTCATGGCTTTTCGGCGTGGATAATCAAGAACCATCCCCAAAGCCGGTCGAGACAGGCCAACACACGCCGAACTGCCCGCACCGATAAAGATGGATTCTCGTCGAGCGCCCGAAAGCGATTGAATTGAGTGACAAAACGAAAATTGGCGAGGCCGGAAAAAAGCCGCTGCGCCGAGCGCTTGGTGTACACCTGCGAAAGCGGATTGCGCAGCCCGCCGAAATCGGTGCCTGCTCGCACCACATCCGCAAAACGCAGCCGCTGCCCCGCGGGCAGAATCAGATCTCGCCAAGCCGGGCGGGCAACCAGCAAGCGCTCGCGGCTGTGGGCCGGCAAGCTGTTCAGCAGCCACATCAGTGCGCCCAACATAATTACGATGTTCCACCAGAACCAGCGCGAATTGCGGTTGTAAACCATCACTGTGGCACCGCCGCCAGCTTTCAGCACGCGCATGATCTCGCGCGCAGTCTGGACAGCATTGGGTGAATGATGAATCACGCCAGAAGAGAAAACGGTCTCAAAAGCATCTGGCGCAAACGGCAAATGCTCTGCATCCGCGACCAGGAATACTGCCGACAGATCCTGCAGGAGCAAACGTTCGCGCGTCAATAGCACAGCGCGCTGCGCTAGGTCCATAACAATCAAGCGCGCGCCGTGCTGTGCCAGCCGCTGCGCGTTATAACCCATGCCGCAACCCAGTTCCAGCGTGCATTTACCCTGCGCGAGCGCAAAGTCATAGTCAGCATCCAGATTAGGGTAGAGCAGCCGGGTCTGGCGGTCGCGCTCGTTAAAGAAGTCGCGGCGATCAGCGGCAAGATGCGCGACTTCTGCTTCGCCAGCGGGATGAGCTTGCCAGTAGGTTCGGACTTCGTGGATGGTGGGCATAGAATTCAATGCAGAAATGTCCCCTGCCAACGCTCAGGCACAGTCAATGCCCAGACCCGCATGCAGAATCCGTTGCCAGCAAACACACTATCTAAACCTGACTGCACTATTCTTGAAAGGTTTCGCTAAGGACGACGGAATAAACCTCATCCAGCACCAGCAAAGCAGTCAGATTGCGCATACTGAACCCGTGTTGCAGCCCTTCGGCAGTGAAGACGGCCGTACCGCCATCAGGGCAACAGATGCTCGGGTGCAGACCGTCTGGAGACATACCTTGATTTAGCAAATCTCTCAGCGCGCGCCAATAATTCCACACCGGAATCCGACGCTTGTCGGCAAGCTGTAGCAAAACCCGATTGCGTTCAAACACGGCCTCGGCATGCTCTGCATCAATCAAGTTTGGGGGCAGTGTACTCAAAACCGGAATGCTGCCGTGCGCCAGGATGCGCTCCACCACAGTGTCCATATAACCGTTCATACTCAAGGATAGGGGTGTGCAACACTTCGACAGTGCCAATCATCACCAACGTTACTGCGGGGCGGCTGTTGCGCATCTCGCATTCCAATGGCGTCTCATCTGGTTCGCACAGAGGCTCCCAGAAACGAGTGCCCGCCGCAGGCGCGCCTGCAGGGAGGTATGAATCTCAGGTATGACCGGAAAACTCTCCAAATCATGCGGGTCGTAACGCTGGCCGCTGCATCCCGCGAGTACTCCGCAAGTAAGCGCCAGAATTGTGCGCCGCATTTTCCACCCCTCTTCACCGCAACATCACCTTCCACGTTGAGATGCGCCTACTTCGACGCATTGGCTCGCCCACTGGTCAGCACGACCCACGCCCAGCTCACCAACACCGCCAGGAACGGCACGGCGGGAAGTGAAAATCGATAAACGTTTTCAGCAAAGATAGGCGATAATGAGAGCACTCCGATGGCAGCCGGAGCGGCGCCGAACAGCAGCACAGCCCGATCCCATCCAAGCGACCGACCCGCCCGATGGAAACCCCACACCGCCAAGCACCCCACCAACGCCGCGGCCACCGCCATCAGTGTCTCGCGCCACAACAGCCTCCGCGCCGCATCGAGAAGATAATCGAAAGCAATCACGTTCATGGCAGTGTTGTCTGCATAATAAACCGTCTCCGCCATCACATCCAGCACTCCGAAATAAAGGTATCCGGGCAACCAGGGAATGTATCCGGGTGTACCCAGTTCGAGCGATGCCAGCCGGTTGTAAAGTACCTGCGGCAGGTACAAAGTCGCTGCGGCGATCAATAAAAGCGCGACATGCCATCCGCGCCGTTTCAGTCCGAGCACCAGCACTCCCAACAGTAACAAGGCCGCAAAATGCGCCCGGAATAGCAGCATGACACCGAAGGCGACGCCGCTGAGAAGTGGCCAACGAAGCTGGTTTGAATCCATTGACAGCGCCAAAAAGTACGCCCCCAGCAGCGCGAAGAAAACCCCCGGGCCATCCGGCCCGCCCTGCAGCCACGCTACGCCGGGCACGTAGGGCATGCGCAGCCAGTCCGCGCGTGGGTGCGGCCAGAAGAGCAGCCACAGCAGCCACGGCATCAACGCCCACAGGCCGCCTGCGAGGTAGCCGCATCGCTCGTGCCGGGTCAATCGCGCTGCTAGCCGCCCGACCACCAACACTGAGAGTCCCCCGAGCAAAAAGCCATTCAGCAGAACGACCAAAGGCAGCAGGGCGGAGAAAGTTGATGCCCCCGTCACGCGGATTGCCAGCGCCATTAACGCGGGCATTCCCAGATTGACGGAGAAATACCGTGCGAATGTTCCTCGCGCCAGCACATCACCGTAATCGAAATAATAGTTTTGGTCCCCGCCGTGGTGGAAATACCAGCCATCGTGTGACTCCAGCGGCGGAAAACCAACGATTAGAAGCAGCACTATGAGCAGGCGCAACAGCGCAAAACCGAGATACACCTGGTCGGGACACCGGAGCCTGCGCGCCACGCGACTAAAAAAATTCAACGCGTATGGGTTTTCTTTTCTTGAGAAGGCTGCTCTTGTACCGTGTTTAGCGGCCCGGTCAATCCACTCGGCCCGCCTGATAGGTGAACTCACGGGTGCCACGCTCGCGTATCACCCGGGCCGGGTTGCCGCCCACAATAGTGAAGGGTTGCACATCCCGCGTAACCACAGACCCAGCCGCCACCACGGCGCCTTCTCCGATGATCACCCCTTTGAGAATCACGGCCCGGGAACCTATCCAGGCGCGAGTATGAATCATGATCGGCGCATCGCGGCGAGAAAACGCGGGGTCATCCGGGTCATGGTCAGAGGTGTACAATTCAACCGCGTGCCCGAAGACGACGTGGTCGCCGATAGTGATGCCTTCCCCGGCCACGAAAAAGGCGTAGTGTGGAATGGAACAATGCGCGCCAATGCGAACCTTATCTATTGCCCCGCCCGCAAAGCGCACTCCGCTCCAGATTTCAGTGCCCTCCCCGATGCTGATTCCGCACACCTGCCGATAGTACGCATTGCGAATTGCGCTGCAGGGCACATTGCTAATTACCACGTTCAGCACCCAGGTGCGCAGGAAACCGACCATGGGCACCGCGCCCTTCCGGTTGAACCAGCTGCGCAGTGCTTTCAGCATGGCTCCCGCCGCGCCGCGCCGAGGTTGTAAACCTGCAAGGATGCGAGCTGCCGCGCGCGGCAGAAATCCGAAAAGGCCCCGTTCGCACGCACATCATCGGAGAGCAGCAGCCCGCTCTCTCGCAGCGCGGGAAACGCGGTCTCGAATTCCCAGGTCATGTTCTCATAACTGTGGTCGCTGTCATGCAGAAAGACATCGATGGTCTGTAGTTGCTGCAACACCCGTGGAAGATGCTCACGCGAAGGGCCGAGCAACTGCGTGTGCGGTGCCTTCAACTCATGCGGGACAACCCAGCCGGAGGACGCTCCGGAAGGCAGCGCCTCGTGATAGCTCTCATGCACGGGCAGCTGTGTTTCCCGAACGGCAGCGGGTGGCAGGTCAATCGTGTGCAGGTGCCCGCAGCCGTTCCTCTGCATAGCGCGCAGGATGAAAGCAGTGGATTTGCCGGGCGTCCCGCCGGTTTCCACCACGGTTTCCGGGCGCAGGGCGCGCATTATAACGTACAGCGTCACCTCGTTGAAGAAGACCGATCCGGAATTATCCACCAACATGAAATCGACTGCGCGCGGCGAGTAACGCGTGTATCGGCTCAAATTCCCGCGCACCGCCGCAAGGAAAATGTGGTCCGTTTCAATTTCCTGCAGCAATGTGCGGCTTTCTACGGAGGAAAGCCCTACGCAGAAGCGCAGCAGCCCGAGACGCCTCCGCTCAAAACGCAGCCCCCGCGCCAATATGAGTGGGTTGTGACATTCACGAGCGCGTTGCAGCCACACTTTCGCTTCTCTAAGCATCATTTTTCCGCGCCGCGCCGCAGCGCCCGACGCACCGTGGCCCACACAGTGTACGCCTGACTGCGTTCAAACAGCAATATCACCAATGCGAACGCCACAAGGCACAACCCGCCCTTGACGGCCGCACTCCCCCACAGCGAGAGCGGGAGCCATGGCGCGAGCAAGCGCAGCATACCATACACCGCTAGCCCAGTCAGCGCAGGCCACAAGTACACATCCCCGGCCGGACGGCCCAGTTCCTCCCCGACGTACCGGTCGGCAAACGAGAGACCTATGATAGTCATCACACTCACCGCCACCGCCGCGCCGGCTGCTCCCCAGTACCAAACTGCCGGCGGGCACGCCAGCAGCAGAAACACTGCCTGCTGTGCCACCGTGCGGCGCATGCGTTTCTCTTTTCGAACTGCAATCAATAGCTGGCACGCATTCTGATAAAGCGGACGCAGCAAGATAAACCCCGCCATCAGCCGGAACAAGGGCACTGTGGGCAACCAGCGCTCGCTCAGAACTATTGTTACGACCTCTTCAGTTGCCGTCAGCGCGAACACTCCCGAAAGAAAAATCATGTGCGTCAACAACCAGGACAGATGACGATATGCGCGCCGCAGCGTCTCGCGACCCTGGGCCGCGCTGCGCGCATAGAGCGGAAGCGCAATCTGGCCAATCATGCCGGCGAACACGTCCATCGGCATCTTGCCCGCGGTATAAGCACGTGAGTAAAATGACTCCGGCAACACACCGGAAGATAGCCACACTTTCGGGCGCACACGCCCGATTGTGCCCACCAGCCAATCGTCCAATTGGAACACTATCTTCCCGAGCAAGCCTGCGGTCCACATGGTTAATCCGAATTCCAACAGCCCGCGCGCCAATTTCGTGTCCCACACAAATGCGGGCCGCCAGCGGGTGACAAGCGTCACTCCCACCCCGATGACAAGCGCCGGCATGGCGACATCCACTAGAATTGCAGCCAGGTAATGTCCACGCCAAGCCAAAGCCACTGCCGCGACCAGGCCCAGCACGGCGTGCAGCACGGTCAACCGGCCAAGGATGTCCTGGCGCAGCTTCCGTTCGAGTAAGTAGCGCGGTGTGGAGGTCAGGCCCTCAAACCCCACCACGAGTAGCAGCGCGAACACCGCCACCCACACAGCCGAAAGCCAGTTGCCGGGCACTTCACCAACCAGAAATAGCGCTTGCGGTGAAATCCAGTAAAGTCCGGCCGCCAGCAACAACCCGCTCCATGAAAGCAAGTTGTCCAACCAGAACTGCACCGAGAGCGTACGTCGGGAATCATCTTCCCACGTCACTATAACGGTGCGGAAATCAAGTCGGAACACGCTGAAGTAAGTGACCCATGCCTGCCCCACCGCGACCATCCCAAAATACTCCGGCGGCACAATGCGAGCCAGTACCACTGTTTTTACCAACCCAAGACCGAACAGCCAGTAATGAGAACCCCCGGCCCACAACGCGCTGCGCACTGCCTGCTCAGGGAGACCGTACTCCTCCGAAGAAGTACTGCGGGGCTCGGACATCATGAGTCTAGCAAGTCGAAGAGAAAATCAACGGTGCACGCCGAGATCCGCTCATGAGTGAACTGCGCCAACACGCGTGCACGCCCTTGCAAGCCGAGCGCAGTACGCTCATCCGGATTGGCTGCTAGCTCTCGCAAGGCAACCCGCAACCCGTCTGGGTCGTCCTCCGGAACCACACGGCCAGCGCCTCCAATTACCTCGGGTATTTCCGCCGAATCTGAACCGACCACCGGGACACTGCACGCCATGGCCTCTATGAGCACATGCCCGAACTGCTCTTTCCAGACAGGTGTGGTCAAAGATGGCAGCACGAAAACATCCATCGTCTGCATGAGTGCGGGAATCTGAGCGTGGGGCACGGAAGGGTGTACACGTAATCTCCGGCCCTCCGGGAGGGCCGCGCCCCAAACGCGGAGTTCAGGCTCCAACGGGCCATTACCAACCAGCAGCAAATCGAAATCTCTGCCAAACCCTTCCAAGGAGCGCATAAGGACTCGCAACCCCTTTTCGGATACTAAGCGTCCGGCATAACCAATTACGAAATCGCCCAGGCCAAGTTCCTTCCGCAGCTTATCGCCGTCACCGGGTGAGAACAGGGTGGCGTCCACGCCCAGTTGGGGAAGCACCAACAGTGGCCCAGAGTACCCGTTTTCGCGCAGAATGAATTCGGCGGAGCGACTGCCCGCAATTGCCCCATCGCTGTTCTGCAGGTTAAAATGTTCGATTGCACGGAACGGCTGCCGTGGCCGATACGGTATGTTCCACCAGGTAAAAAACACTGCTTTCGCCTGCGGGGCAAAACGCCGCTTGGAGAGCAAGAACTGGGTGTAGGCAAGCGCACCCGCGCCGTTCTCCACCACGATGATGTCCGGATGAAAGCGCCGCATGTGCAAGTCCATTGAAAGGTAGAAATAGCGCATTTCATCGCCGGGTAACGCTATGCGGGTTGGGAAAATTCGGTAGGACGCCTCCGGGTCTAGGTGCGGGTAGATGGTTTCCAGTACCGGTTCGCGCCATATATGCGGTACCACAACCGCCAGATCTATCCCCTCTGCTCGCGCGATGGCCGCCAGTTTTTTCTGATTCTCGTCGACTAGATAGGTGTGGCCGGCGTAGAGCAGCCTCAATTCTGCGCACCTCGAGAAACGTTGCGATTGTGACGGAGAGCTTCCCAGAAACCCTGCCAGATGCCCACGACGTTTGCGCATCTTTCCAACGCTACGGCCCAGATAAAAGGCATCCAGTCTGCCCGATGGTGGGACGAATACAACGAGAATCGCCACGCATACATCCCGATCGGCACCACAACAATAATGGACACCAGCAAATGCATCAATTGTTTTATCGCTCTAAATCCAAGGGTGCGGGGTGAGATGCCCTCCCGCTGAATCCCTATCTGGGCAGTACCATGGCCGCGCCCGATGCGCTGTCTGAAAAACTCGCTCACACCTGAAGGCATGATATGACTAACGATAATGCTGCGGTCAAACACTCTGTTGCAGCCGTGCGCCTCCAAGCGCTCTCCGAACCAGCCATCCTCACCAGCCAGGAGCGGCGCCGAAACGCCCTCAGGAAATAGCCCCACAGCAAAGGCCGCCTTCCGCCGACATGAAAACCCCTCCGTCCAATTCATGTTCACCAGCGTATCTGGTCCATAGTAGAATTCATGCTGAGCCTGAATGTAGCGTGGGAATAGGGCCTCGGTATTAGAAACCCGGCTCTCCACCAACACGTAGTCTGCCCCGCTACGGTAATGACCTTCCAAACAACGAAGAAAATCAGCAGGCAAATGCACATCCGCATTTAGGATTACCATGATCTCGCCAGTGGCCGCCAGAATGCCTTGGTTGCGGGCAGCAGACCTTCCCTCTCCGCGCGTCTGGCGGATGTACCGTACCCGCCTGTCCGTACAGGCTTGTACAATCTCGGGGGTGTGGTCGCTCGAATCATCTACCACCAAAACATCGAAATCGGGATGGTCGAGAGCACACAGTGCGCGCAAAGTGGCGCCGATATCTTCTTCTTCGTTGTGAGTGGGAACGATTATTGAAAAACGCAATGTTGTGTCAGCGCGAAAAGTGTTCCGGGTAGACATCGTGAAACGCCCCCAGTAGGATTTTCTCCACCACCGCACGGCTGAAGGTCTCCCGCGCCAGGCGCACGCAGTTTTTCCGCAGGGTCGCCATCAATGGAGGGTCACTCAGGAGTTGCAGAATACGCTCCGCCATGGCGGTGTCATCATTCAGCGGCACCATGAAACCGGTCTCTCCATCTACTAATACGCTTTCGGGTCCGCCGCAGCGCGTTGCTACCACCGGCGTACCGCAAGCCATGGCTTCCAGCACTGAGATGCCGAGCCCCTCCTGATTGGATGATAGCAAGAACAGTTCCGCGCCCTGATACAACCGCACCAGTTCCGTCTCGGTTTGCCGTCCGACAAAATCCACCTCCGCGGCCACTCCGGCCGCCGCAGCCATGGCGCGCACATTCTCCCAGGGCTGGTCTCCAGTGAGTATCAGCCTGAGATTGGGTCGCTGTTTGCGCGCGCGCGCGAATGCCTTGAACAACATATTTACGTTCTTGCGCGGGTCGTTAATGCGCCCTGTGAACAACAGATAGGGGTCCGAATCCGATTGCCTGCCGTCGGGCACAGACGAATGGAAAACATCAGTGTCCACCGGGTAGATGGCAACACGCACCCTGTCATTCGCGGCGGGAAAACTGTTGCGAATCCTGTCAGCGATGTATCCGCCATTTGCAAGCACCAGTGACGCTCTTTCCAGTACCAACTTCTCTTCCCACCGTAGCAGGCGCGCGGACATCCCACTCCCCATTTTCACCGCCCACTTATCACCCGCGAGCGCTCGGCCGGCAAGTTCATCCGCATACAGGGTGGAGACCCAAGCAATGAATCGCACTCCCAAAAGTGCTGCCGGCAACCCGCAATGGGCCGCTCCGGACACGACCACTTGAAGCGCGCAGTTGCTATGCGCATTCCTCGCGAAAAACATGGGGAGTGCATACGTTGCCCAGATAGGCAGCGGCCAGTGCGGAATCGCAAGCCCCGCATATCCCTCGAACTCGGTCCGATATGGACGCGGATGCTGACCAAAATAACGCATCTTCGCGCCCCACCCGCCGGCCGGAACCTGGTCGGTAGCCGTGTAAAGCAGACGCGGCGAATGTCCGCACCGGCGTAGCAGTTCCGCCGCCACGCGCACTTTCGCCATCACTCCCCCGTGCTCCATCGGCTCAAGGGTGTGAATGCATGCGTCGGCCACAGCTAGTCCAAACTGCCGCGCTTAACCAATTCCCGCGCCTCGCGGCTAGAGCGAAGGGTTACTACAGTTCCATGAGAAGGGGTGGGCGCGCTCATCGCCTCTGATTCAAAATCGCATCGTAATGGGAAATCACTTCACGGTGATAATTCTCCCAGGTAAATTGCTGCACATAGTCACACGCTGCCCGCCCCATGGCAATTCGCTCCCGTGGGTGCTCGTAAAGGTAGGTCAGTTTTCGAGCCAGAGCCTCAGCATCTCTAATTGGTACCACAAACCCATCTTGTCCGTCTCGAATTGTCGCACCCACATTCTCGGTCAC
>PVBE011716762.1_pt1 | contig 14837 bp, 6 predicted proteins | sample 1631181 | NCBI WGS metagenome assembly PVBE01 (sample SAMN08397723, study PRJNA350692) | Marine metagenome, whole genome shotgun sequencing project. | isolation source: water | place: Pacific Ocean | collected 2012-04
ATAAGAATGAATGTAACATCTATTGTTGGTGATTGGTTAGATGGAACTATAGATAACGATGGATTTATAATAAAAAGAAGTAACGCAGATGAGGGTGATAAAAAGAATTATGGTATTATGAAATATTTTTCTATGGATACCAATACTGTTTATTCACCGAAATTGGATATTGCGTGGGATGATTCAACTTGGTCTACTGGTAGTTTAGCTGCATTAAATGTTACTGGTTCTGATTATGTTTTATATATGAAAGGGTTGGTGGATGAATATAATGAAAAAGGAAAAGTTAGATTTAGAGTTGTAGGGAGAGAACGATTTCCAGAAAAAGTATTTTCTAATACATCTGAATATGCTGCCATTAGTTATTTACCAAGCGGTTCATCGTATTATTCTGTTAGAGATGCTTATACAGATGAAACATTATTTCCTTTTGATGAATTTACAAAATTAAGTTGTGATTCGTCTGGAAATTATTTCGATTTGTGGATGGATAGTTTTCAACCGGAGAGATATTATAAAATCGTATATAAAATAGTTCAGTCAAATGGGTTAGAAAGATATTTTGATGATGATTTTTCGTTTAAAGTTGTGAGGTAGATAGATGCCAATTAGTCCTAAAAAACAAAAAGAACTTCAAAATGAACAACCAGGTAAAAATTCTTCTCAAGAACTAAAAGAAAAAGAAAAAAGACAACAGAAGGCTGCGGCTGAGGTTTCTAAAAATCTTGGTCAAGTTGAGAAAAATATTAGGGATGCTGGTGGTAGGGTTGTTTTATTTCAAGATAAGGAAACTGGCAATGCTGTAGATTTACCAAATCAACATATTACAGTTAAATTAACAACTCCTGTATATGATGAAGAAGAAGTTGGAGTAGTTATAGATAATGTAGTTGATGAATTACTTCCTAAAAAAAGAGTAGCTCCAACAGAAATAACATTAGCTGAAAGGATTAGAAAATTTTTTGTAGACTATGAACAATTAAGAGATCCTATTTGGAGTTCTAATGAAATGGCAAATCAAGATTCTCATAAATATTTGGTTAAACAAAGTAAAACATATTTACCAATACCAAAAGTTCCATTAAAATATGATGGAGATATTGTTGGAACTAAAGGAGAGGGTCAATTGGTGGATGGTAATATTATAAAATTGAGAGAAGCTGTATTTCTTCCGGCTATGAAGGGATATAAAATTGATTTGTATGGGTTAACAAAAAAGGTGAATCCTGTTTTACTTGTAAAAGATATATTAACTGTAATTACAACTAAGTTAAATAGATTGGGAGTTAAGGAGATTGATCCGAAGCAATTTACAAGTCGTGTAAAAAGAGCTTTATTAGCTAAATATGAAACAAGCCAAGTTAAATTTAAACAGTTAAGTGAACTTGAAGCTAAGCTTGTTGAAGTATTTGATGAAATATATCCTAATATGGAAAAGATTCCACTTGAGGGCACAAGATTACCAGAACCAGAACCAAAACCAAAAACTGTGGTTGATAAAGTAGCACGCAAACAAAGGAAAAAGAGAGCATGGTGGGGAAAACGTAGAAAGAAAGGTGTACGATATATGAATCCTAGAAATAAAATTCGTAGGGGTAAAAGTGTGAGAAGAGGGGAAAGCTTCTTATCTGCTATGAGAAAAAGAAGAGGGAGAAGATAATGGCATATAGAATAGTAATGGAATTAATACCAAAACCAGATAATGTAGAAAACTGGAAATGGGATGAAACAGATGAAGGTAGAGGAACACCACAAAATGGCCATGCCGATTGGAAGACACACTTTGGTGGATATGCTTGGACTGCTAAATTAAATACCAGTGATACTATTTGGGAATATGATAATGAAAGTGATGCGAATACAAAAATGGCAGCATTAGATGCAGCAGATTCAACTATTAGAAGATATAAGGTGATAGAAGTATGATTTTATTTAAATCACCAAGGAGAAGATAGTGCCAAGTTTTTTATCTAGAATAAGACGGAGTGCTAAAAAACGCAGAAGGGTTGCATCTGCTGCTGGTAGTAGACGTGCAAGAAGGAGCAGAAAGATAACAAATATTACGAAGCGCCGTAAGCGTACGAGTACATTGTTTGGACGTAGTAGTCTTAAAAGACGGAGTGGAAAGATAAAAAAGTATAGTAAGCGTAAGCTTACAATGTGGGGAAAACGTGGGGGTGGTAAGAGACCGAAAGGATTACATCTTGAATCAAAAAGAAATAGAAGAATACGAAATAGAAAAAAACTTCAAAGACCCATAAGAAGACCAAAAACCCGCATCAGAACCAAAGGAAAACTTACCAGTAAACAAAGAGCATCTGCATTTAGAAATAGAAATCGCTTGAGAATGAAGAAGGCTATTTTAACGCAAAAAGCTACTTCAGCTAGAGATGTGATGAATCAACGGGTAGAGGAAGCTAAAGGAAAAGTTCAAAAAAAGTTAAGATCACGAAAAAAGAAAGTTCCAACAATAACTAAAGAAGAATTAATTTCAGAATTACGACTGTCTTTGAAAAAACAATTTATGAAACATGGAAGATCAGCTCCGTCTTATACTGGAACGATTACTGAAATTTTATCTCCTGATGAAGTTAAAGTTGATACGGTTATGAATACTAAACAATTAGATACTGGATATCTTTGGAGAGATTTTGAAATAGATTATCCTGTAAAAGAATCAGTTGAAATTTCTGGAGTTGAATTAGAAGAAAAAGATTTAATTATCGGTGAACAAGAGTTTGATATAGATCAAAAAACTTTATATTTAAATGAAATAAGAACCAGAAGTGAAGAGTTAGTAACAAGAGTTTTACAATTTTTTAAGATGAATGGATTTTTAACCGGCAGTATAGATGACATGGCAGATTTGTCACATAAATCAACAGATATGATTAAGATGGTAACTGATAATTTAGGAAAAGCCCAAGACAAGTTTACTATAGTTCAACAACATTCTGCTTCACTTGCAGCTATACATAGAAATCCTTCTGGGTGTAAAGGTCCATTGGATTCTATAGCTCCTGATGTTATTCCAGTTTTTGAATTTTTTAATACTAGAACTAGGGATTATATGTATACAACAAATTTTGAATGGAATATTGAACAAGATCCTGGACTGGGTTATTTTAAACAAACAACGTTTAAGGGTAGTATTAAATGGAAGTCTGGAAAATCAGCAACTGTTCAATGGGAAAGTATTTTTAACGATTATACAAAAATAGATGAACAAGTTGTGAATTTAGAAACTACACCCGATAAAAGAAGTGAAATTAATTTTGGTGATGATACACCAGCTGCTGGAGCTCCAACTGACAACTTTATTACGATGAATGAAGCATTTTGGAAACCAGCTGAAGCTGGCAAAACTCAATTTCAGTATCAGACTGATGACACTGGATTTTTAGAGATAATGTGGCCTGGTGGGGATTGGGAACGAATATGTGTAAGCGAGCATCCGAATTGGGCGAAATCTAAGTTTCTTAATATACCAAAGGAATGGGTTGACAAGGGGGTAAGAATACCATTAAGATGGATGCAATCGGAAGGTTCTGGTAAAGCTAAATGGGGGATACAAACTTATGTAAAAGGTTCAACAAAGAAAAAGAGTAGACAAGAACCTATTTATAAAACTGTATGGAAGTGGAGAGGACGAACAACAGTTCATAGAGGTTATAAAACAGTTTGGTATATAGGAGAAGGTTGGGATTATTTAACTCCAAAACAACTTTCGTTAGCAGCTCCTGAAAATTGGCAATATAATACTGTTGCTTTTGGTGCTTATGATCCGTTACTAGCGGAACATATGGATGCTACAAAGCATGTTTTAGTTCATAAGATGTCAACTGGTCCTACTAATACTGATGCTTTTGCTGCTGCTGGTAGGAAAACAAAAAATGCAACGGGTGGAGATCCATCAAGAGCTAATGAAGCCGCAGGATTACATTATTTATCGACACAAGATGCAGGACCCAAAGATCATAAATACTATAAACCAGATTATTGGAAATCTTTAGGAACTGAATTTGCAGCATTAAAAGGACCTTTACCAGCTCCACACCCAACATATAGAAAAGAAGTTGAGATAATAACGAATAAAAAGACTAAAAAAGAACGACTTAATGTTAGAGGAGCTGCAGAATCATTCGAAATTTCAAGAAAGGAAGTGGTTGAACAAGGAAAAACTCTGCCAATTCATTATTTTTATAATAAAACAACTGGAGTATATAGATTTAGACCTATAGAAGATGGTAGAGTTAGACAAGCCAGAACAAAAGAGGGAGAGGTAAAAGTAACTAAAGATAATGTTCCAGTTATGGAAAAATTAGAAGATAAAACAGGAACTAATTATGTTCCTGAATTAGCTGGGATTAATCACTCCGTTAAGTGGAAGAATAAACCAGTGTCACCAATTGAAATTGGTGGGGGATTTGAATGGAAAGGTATTGCTTTTTATGCATATGAACCACCCAGCATACCACCAAATGTTGGACCAATAGTTCAGATATATTATGGTAGAAGGGTAGCACCAACAAAACTTCAAATAAGAGCTGGTTGGGGAGTATTAGAAAAAGCTATAACATTAACTTGCAAAGCTTCGGATCCAGATGGTAAGGTTGTTAGATATATTTGGAAGTTGGATAGACAAACTTCTGATATAAGGTCTGTTAAACCTGAGAGACCAAAAGTTCTTTCACGGACTGGTAATTTAAAATACACCTTCCCAATAGGAAAAACAACAATTAGTGTAACAGTTACCGATAACAGAGGCGCGACGGCTAAAGATATAATTGATGTAATAATATTAACACCAGAACAAAAGAATTGGAGAAAATGGTCATATAATGAGATGACACAGCTTCAAGGTAATATTTTTAAAATACCATATCTATGGAGAAAAGATAGAGGGTGGCCATATAGTGATAAACACGGAAGCGGTGTTTCTGATATGAATAAAGAAGCGTATGATTTTTATAGTTTAGGGTTTAATGATTCTAGAAGGGGTAGTGCGAGGCGGAGTTCAAGAAGTTTAGATGCACATAAATTTAGCAAACAGAAAAAATATAAAGAACAAGTTGTAAGTAGTACATATAGGAAATTTAAATTATGGAGAGGATGGAGAACAGAGAAAAGATATAAAACGGTTAACAGAGTTAAAAATTATACTGTTTCTGGCGCACAAATGACTACTCATAAAGCAGTAACTGATTTAGCTAAACAGCAGGGTCTAAGTGGGAATATTAAATCTATTGGAGTTTCAGAAACTGGTATTGATAAAAGAATGAAAGGTATATATGATGCTGGATATTCTCATGGTAAAGTAGGACCACATTATATTATAGAAAATGATACATCTCCAAATATTGTAAAATCAGATAGTGCTATGAGAAGACAGGTTAGACGGCAGGTTCGACCTATAAGAAATGTAGTAAAGAGTGCTCAAAGGGCTGTTAGGAAAGTAGCACGAAAAATAGGTAGATGGTTTCGCAGGTGGTCTGATATTAGACTTAAAGATAATTTAATAATGGTAGGTCAATCGGAGAGTGGAATTAATATTTATGAATATAATTATATATGGAATAGGCCTGGAACAAAGAAGTTTCGTGGTGTAATAGCACAAGAATTATTAGAAATACATCCAAAAGCAGTTGGTAAACGATTTGGATATTATACAGTAAATTATAATAAAATAGATGTGGATTTTGAAAAGGTTAAGAACTAATGGCAAAAGATAAATTAGAATTTAAGAATGAAGATGAAATATTAGACGCTAAACAAAAAGTTCGTGGGGAACGATTAAAGTCTAAAGACAAAGATATTTTACCAGAACCAACTTTAGAAATTACTGAATTTGGTAAACCAGATAAAATTGATATGTCTGATGAATTTGCTGAATTGCATATATATGATGCTGGTGGAAATTTACTTGAATCTATATATGATAATCTTGAATGGACTGTAAGGAAAGCACCAGGTGGTAAAACAACTCAAGGCCAACAAGTAGTTTTAAAACCTGGTAATGATTTAAGAAATGCTGGTTATAGAGTTGGTAAATTTAAAGTAGTATATAATTTCTTTTCAGAATTATTGGGTACGAGATTAGATAATAAAGTTTATATTGAAGAGATATCAGCTACAAGAAAAGAAATAAGAATTCTTCCTGTTAGGAAACACCCGAAGGCTAGTTTAGATCCAAATAAAAAACCATTTATTAAAAACGGAACTGTTTATGATGGTAAAACAAAATTTGATGATCCTATTAATATAGCAGAAAAAATAGTTTCCAGAATGGATAGGAAAATTACTAAAGTTAAAAAAAATATAGAAAATTATACTAAAAGACTTGATCATTGGGAAGAACACAATAAAACATTTAATTTAACTGGTGAAGTTGAACTTACAAGGCAAAGTAAAAGATTTACTCCAATACCTTTTAGAAGAGGATTAACTAAATATCCAAATAAAAGATATGGTTCTCTTGAAACTAAAAAAATAATTGATGGAAGAATTAAACGGTATGACACATATTTAAAACGAGATAATTTATATTTAGCTAGATTAGTAGACAAAAGGAAAAAACCACAAAGTAATTTAGATAGATTAACTAAATGGAAAGATAAAGTTAAACTTTTTCATAGTGATGATAAACAATTTTTTTATGATTTTTATGATTTTACGCAAGGAACTGATACTGATTCATACACTTATTCAAAGGGTGTTATTAAGTCTTCTGGAACAATAAGAGATAGAAAAATAACAATTGAAGATGGTAAATTTCAAAAATGTTTTACTGGTGGATGGATACATGTAAAAAATCCAAATACAGGTGAGGTTACATATAAAGCTAAAATAAGGATGATAAAGGGAAGTGGATCAGCTCCACGAACATTGATTGTAGATAGACCATATATGGTTAATGGAGAAGCTACAATGTTACCTGCAACTAGCAATTTTGAAATAAAATATCAAAATTCTAGAGTTGTCAATAGAAAAGATTTAAAGAATTTAATCTGTTTTGATAAAAATAGAAATTTTGTAATGACTAATTGGGAAATGGATGATGTTACTTATACTGATTATCCATACTCAGTTGTTTTAAGATTATATGAAGCATTATCTGAAGATATAAAAGTTAAAGATAAGCTCTGGTTATCAAGAGAATCTTTAGCACCTGTAATTGAAAATGTAAATCTTTTTAATACAGCTGATGAAAAGTTAGGAAATTTATTAAAACCACCAAATTTTGATGTAGATGATAAATATGTTCCTGGGGCAAGTAGACCAACAACTTATGAAACTTGGGATGATTTATTATCAACTCAAACAACTACAAAAGATGGAATAATTAATGAAATTTTTAGTGGTAGTTTAGATTCAGCTAGATTAAATATTAAGTATAACAATTTTGAAGATTTTGTTAACTTTAGTTCTGCTACAGAACAATTAAAGAATTTTAAGTATAAGTTAACATTAAAAGAATTATATGAAGATAAAATAAATGAATTGACTGATGTTACTGGATCAGATGTTATAACGAATAATGTATATGTAGAAAAAACTGATTATGAGAATAAAAAACAGAAAATTTTAAATGACTTTAGTGGGTATGAAAAACATTTATATTATACAACACAATCATATTCTGATCAAGGAATGTTTTCTGGAAGTGTTATTGATACTACTTGGCCAAAGTTAAATTCTACAACATTATATCATACAACTTCATCGGTAGCAGAGAGTTGGTTTGATGATCAAGTTGCATCATCATTATTATATGATAAATTAAATACGGATTTTTTATTTAATAATTTACCACTTCACATTGGAGATGATGATTCTAATGTAGAATTTCATACTTTTATATATATGATAGGTCAACATTTTGATACACTATGGCAATATATTAAACAATTAACATCTGTTGTTTCAAGAACAGATGATGTTACCAAAGGTATGTCAAAAGATATTGTTTATTATGTTGCTAAATCATTTGGTGTTTCTGTAGAAAAAGGAACTGATGCGAGACGGTTGTGGAGAGAATATTTTGGTTTAGACATTAGTGGATCGGCTGTAACTGGTGAAGCAGCTGCAGTTGGAGATGTTATTACATCAGATGATTATTCTAAAGAAATATGGAATAGATTATTAAATAATTTACCTATGTTATTGAAGACAAAAGGAACACATAGAAGTATAAAAGCATTATTAGCTTGTTATGGTATACCACAGACCATATTAGAAATTAAAGAGTATGGTGGGCCACCACCAGACACTTCTAAACCATCATATTATTATAAGGATGAATTTGGTTATGGAATCAAAATGGAAGGACACCAGTATATTTCTAGTTCTTGGTCGGAGTTTTCTCCAACGAATAGATTTCCAGATGGTGTGGAAATAAGATTTGATTTTCCATATACAGGGATGAAATCAGATTCATTTTTAGGAACGACAGGTATGTTAGCAACAACTTCAAGTTTTACTATTTTAGAAAGTTCTGGTAGTAATAGAGCTACTGGTACTGGGGCTGCTAGTTGGGCTATAACAGCTGAGAATGTTGGGGGAGTTGACGATGATAGTGGTGTAGTTAAATTTTATTTAAATTATGATACTGGTGAAACTGAAGTAGTATCAACCACTGCATTACCAATTTTTGATGGTCAATATAATTCTGTTTTAGTAACGAGAACTGATAGTTCTAATAATCTTTTAACATCAGATGCTACAGGTTCGGATATACGTTATCATTTATATGCCGGTAAATATAATGTAGAAGCACATAAAATACTTTATTCTGATCATACACATATTGTAATAACTGGTTCAACTAACGCAGATAATGTAAAAGCTAATGAAAGTTTTATAACCCCATCAACGTTATATATAGGTGGTGCTCCTGGTAATGAGTATGGTCATCAATTTATCGGTTCATTTCAAGGATATAGAACTTGGAATGGAGAAGTATTATCAGATAGTACATTTTTAGATCATGTAGCTGCTCCAACATCTTATACTGGAAATTATTATAATTCTGCTAATAAATATAATAGTGTTAGGTACTCATTTAATCAAAAGAAGAATCATAATTTAGCTGGATATTATACTGAAAGTAATGATAGAACACATTTACATTCTTCAGTTGTTGATGAATCAATAAACACATCAGAAGATACACCTGGTTATGCAGTTGGATTTCCAACGATAGCTTCAGATAAATATCATTATGAATGGGAAGTTAGTGAAAATAGATATTTGGTACCAGCTATTGGTTCAAAGAGACCTACTAATAAAATTAGAATTGAGGATAATGAACTTGTTCATGGTAATTTAAATACTAAAAAATCAGTAGAAGCTAGCTCACAAGATTCTGCTCCTCTTGATTCAAATCGTTTGGGAGTTTATTTTTCACCAACAAATTTGATTGATTTGGATATAATGAGAGAGTTTGCTGGTATTGATTTGGCTGATTATGTTGGAGCTCCGTTGGATAGGTATAGACCTAATTATCCTGATTTGAACGTAGTTAGAAGATTTTATTTTAAAAAGTATATTGATTCAGCTGGTAAAGCTCAGGGAAATTTGATTTATGAATATTTGAAATTAATTGATTATTATGATAGATCATTATTTAATGTAATTATGAAATTCTTACCAGCACGTGCTAATAAAAGTGTTGGGATACTCATTGAACCACATTTATTGGAAAGAAATAAAATAGAATGGAAACCGATTAGAGTTGAAGAGAGAAATTATGAAGGTGGTATTGATATTGAACAATATATTGCTGTAGATGATTATATAGTTAATCACATTGAGGGTGTTATAGATGCAGAAGATGCATTATGGCAAGATACAATAGATCCTGATGGTAGTGTTAGGGGTTATGAAGGTGGTGTAGATTCATCTACCTTCTGGAATTTCTTTGGAGAACTTCATACAGAAGTAGGTACTATTGATGATTTTGTATCATTAATTAGTGAAAAACATTATGAAGAAGGTGGAATTGATCCTGATGGGTATTGGGTATTTTCTGGTGAAAAATCAAATCTTGAAGGTGCTATAGATCCAGATAGTTATTTTAAATTTTTTGGAGAAAAATCAAATATCGAAGGTGGAATTGACCCAGATAGTCATTTTAATTTGTTTGGTGAAAAATCAAATCTCGAAGGTGGAACTGATGCAGAAACTCAAATGATTTTGAGTGGAAGAACACCAAATTATGAAGGCGAAACTGATGCAGAAACTCAAATGATTTTGAGTGGAAGAACACCAAATTATGAAGGTGAAACTGACGCAGAAACTGAAATTATTTTAAGTGGAAGAACACCAAATTTTGAGGGTGAAACTGATGCAGAAACTGATGTTAATTTAGCTGGTAATGCGATAGCATATGAAGGAACAATGGTATCACCAGATAGAGAAAAGTATGAAAATCCTTTATTTGCTACTTTAAACCAATTATCTTGGAGCTTTGTTAGTGGTTCTGACAGAGGATCTGCAATAAGATCGATATTAAGAGGAGGTGAAGTATTTGCTGAATTTAATACTGATGTGGGTAGTGAAATTAGATTTATTGGAACAAAATATAATATTTCGGGATCTTATGATATTAGTAGTCATATAACTACACATCCATTTGGTTTTAGAGAACTTTATTGGGAATCTGGATCTATGACAGTTAATGGAGTAGAGTATAATGTTACACAATCGAATCCATTTACTAAAATAACCAGTGATGATTGGGATAATTATTATCAAAACGGGGTGGTTAGTAATAATATAGTAAGAAGATATGTTGCTGCTGAAGTTACACCGCCATATTCTACTGTAATAGCAAGACAAAGATTTGATGGTATGAAGATGACAAGTGGGCCTGTTGTAAGTATTGATGAAGTTGGAAATCAGATAGTTGGTAAATTTGGTAGTATAACACCTGTTGATTGGTTGTCTTTATCTGATAGTAAAGATACATCGGATGGTGGGCCAGTTGTAGTAGTAACAGAAACAAGTCCTACTACACTTGTTGTTACTACTACGGAACAGCAGGAAACTGTGTACACTGAATAAGTAAGATAAAAAAAAGTAAGAAAATTTATAAATTGAATATTTATATATGAACATAACAAGCTAATTAAGTATGATGTTTTAATTGAAAATAAATTTGAGTGATATTTATTTTAGAAGTAATGGAGATTTATAATGGGATATTTAAATAATACACAAGTTGTAGTCGATGCGATTTTAACAAAAAAGGGCAGAGAATTACTGGCTAAGGGTGAAGATCAATTTACAATTACACAATTTGCACTAGCTGATGATGAAGTAGATTATTTATTGTGGAATCCAGCCCATCCAAAGGGTACTGATTATTATGGTGTGGCTATAGATAATTTACCAATGGTAGAAGCTAATGCAGATGAAACACAGATAATGAGATATAAACTTGTAACTCTACCAAAATCAACTGCTAAGATGCCAATGGTAACAGTAATAGGTGGACCATTTGTTTTTACTAATCCTGGTGATACAATTCCTTTCGAACCACAGACAACTGGTGGATTGACTAATGATACACTTGGATATACAGTTGTTTTACATGATTCAGATTCGGCTGTTCTTGATGTATTAGAACCAGCACCTGGATTTACTGGAGCAACAATTCCAGCATTTTTAAGTGATGATGATCAAAAACAAAGTTTAAGTGCTGTTGGATTAAAATTTCAATTAACTTCTAAATCACAACCTAATGCTGAGATGAAAACTAAACTAACAGTTATAGGTAATGAGACTGGTGGGACTGCAACAGTTGATATTACAGTAAAGAAAACTGTATTGACTGTAACATAATTTATAGGGAGAATGATAAATGGCTATTTCAAGAGATCAAATTCAACAAATAATCGGTGAGGGGTTAACTGAATTAGCGCAGCAAGGTGTGTTGGATTTAGGTGAAGTTTCCGCTATAGTAAATGCGATATCAAATCCACTAATAGAAACCTTTGAGGCGCAAGCTGGGTTATCAGGATTGCCTGTAAGAACATTTACAGAGTTTAATCCATTAGCAGATATTGTATCAAATGTAAAACATAAGGTTTCTAAACCATTATGGACAAAAATTGGAACTAGCGGAGAAGCTGCGACATTAACTACTTTTTATACTAATGCTAATGAATTAGTAGGATTAACTACCGCTTCAACATATCCTTATTATTATAATGTTTATGATGAAGATCCATCATCAGTACATTCAGCATCAGCTGATCCTAATTTTGCTGTTGCTTATGGTCATAAGACTGGTGGTGGTGCATATAATCACAATTCTAATACTGCTTATGGGTTACAATATCCAACTCGTGCAATTTATGCACAATATAAAGCTTTGGTGCTAGATCCAACAGATGATAAGTTTACTATTAATGGAGATGATCTCGATGATATTTGGGTTGTTAACATTAATAGAGCAAGAATTAAAGAAAAACTCGATCCAGGTAACTGGGAATTAAGATTAAAAGGTACTGGCGGAACACTTCGACTTATTGATGATTCATTACAGGGAATGAATCCATATGGTTCGGTTGATGCACCATCTCAAGGTGGTAGAGTTTATAATGTTATGAGTGGAACAATTGAACTTCCTGATGATGATGTTAATTTTGCTGTTCCAACAGGTTCAACAAAATATGGATTCGCTTATCCTGATTTGGGTATTGTTATTTTAAGCCCAAGGTTGTTGTCATCGTCTATAGGAGTGAGTCCAATTTCTGCAAGTCTGGTCGGTAATCTCTTGACTCCACATACAAATTTGAGTGCTTTTGTAACTGCTCTTAATAGTGGATCATTCTTTAGAGCTCGTTCTGAAGAGGATATAACATCAACACATTATTTCTGTAGAATACAAAATAAAGATTATAACTTTAGTAATAATCCTACCTTTTTCTCAGGATCTGATGGTTCATTTACAAACGCATCATTCTTTAAGGACCCAAAAGTTTATATAACTACTGTTGGTCTCTATAATGAAAATAATGAATTGTTGGCTGTTGCTAAATTAAGTAAACCACTTCTTAAATCATTTTCAAAAGAAGCAGTAATTAAGGTAAAGTTGGATTTCTAAATTAGGCACACACCTAATTAGACATATAAATTCCCTTTTTTGATATTTATTAGAAAAGGGATTTTTATTTATGGAGATTATTAGATATGGCTATTGGAGCATTTAAAAAATTAATACCGGGAGATTATCAAGTTACTCCGTATAAAGCGCATAAAACTTGGGAATTTACAGAAGCTTCTGTGGATGATAGAGATATTAATGTTTTTAAGGGTGAGTTGAATAATATAACTGATTTAGCAGCTAGAACAGGATCTGATAGGGAAATATTAACGGTTAAGGATACAATTTATAGAGAGATAAGACATTTATATTATGGTGGTAGTCCTAATAGAGGAAATGGTTTAGAACCAACTTTTACTGGTAATGGTGATAGGGCGGGAGATCCATTTCACACATTTGGTTCTAACTCAGATAAATCTTTCAAACAATTACAAGATAAAAAGATAACTTGGATATTAGTACCACAATTGGTTTATGGTGAAAACATAAAACCCGCTTCTGTTGTACTTAAAGATTATTCTACTGGTAATGTAATTACTTTAAATGACGATAAAAATGGCAATCTTTTTGATACAGCTGATTCAGATAGTTTGGCTTTATTAGATCAAGTAACTACTGAATTTTTATATGATTATGATAATTTAGTTGGATACTGGCCGGTAAATGGTACATTATTAGATAAATCAGGTGATAGTAATGATGGAGTATTTGAGGGTGGATCAGCAGCTTATACAGAATCAGCTGCTTATTATAAAGCTTTAACTTTTGATAGTTCAAGTAAGGATGTTGTAAAGTTGGGTGATATACTTGGTAGTTGGACATCTACAACTGGTGAAACTGGTTCGTATGCTTTTGGTAATACAGATAATTTTTCTTTAAGTGTTTGGGTAAAAAAGAATCAAAATCCTGGAAGTGGGGATACATTTAATATTTTTGGGAGAGATGGTTTATATGGAATAGACTATGAGTATGATACTAATACTATAAAAGCTGGAATTAAAAGTAGCAATACCTTTCCTCCAACAGCAAATACAATGACTACTGTTGCTGATATAAGTTCTTCTTTTACACATATAGCACTTACATATGCACCAAAATCAACGACAGGGCTGAAGTTATATGTTAACGGTGAATTAACAAATACGGAGACTTCTGTTGGAGTTGGAGATTTTAGTAATCCAGTTGAATTAATTACTAATGGTGATTTTTCTACAAATTCGGATTGGATTATCGCGGGAGGTGGGTGGACTATTGATACTACTAACAATGAGGCTGATTGTTCTGGTGGTCAATCTGGTATAGCTACATTAACACAAGAAGATGTTCTTGAACAGTATCGACATTATGAAATTGGTTTTACAATGAAAAATCGTACTGCTGGGAGTGTATATCTTTACGCTGGTGAAGGAGTTATAACTGGTATAACTAGATTAGCAGATGGTACATATTCAGAAACTTTTTATACATCTAATATGAGTGGAGATTCTATTTCCATAAAGGCAACTCCAGACTTTTCAGGTTCGATAACTGATTTTTCTGTTAAAGAAGATGTTGCTGATGGTTCGTTAATGCTTGGTGGAAGTGGTTCATTGGAAGGAATTTCTACTTATTTTGATGGGTGGATAGATGAAGCAAGAATTTATAATAGAACATTAACTGCTAAAGAAGCAAAAGCTTTATATGATTTTCCAGATGGAATTCCGTATGTAGGAAATGTGTTTTATGA
>PVBE012035986.1_pt1 | contig 14837 bp, 14 predicted proteins | sample 1631181 | NCBI WGS metagenome assembly PVBE01 (sample SAMN08397723, study PRJNA350692) | Marine metagenome, whole genome shotgun sequencing project. | isolation source: water | place: Pacific Ocean | collected 2012-04
CTCGACGCCATGGCCGACGCGGTCGTCGTTGCTAATTGTACAGAGCTGGCTCGCGTTTCGCACTCGCTCAAGTCAAGCTCTGCCAATATTGGTGCGCTTAAGCTCTATGCTGTCTGCGTAGAGATCGAGGCGACCAGTCGAGGTGGTGGGACCGATGGTATGGCCGCTGCCGTGGCGGTGGCGCGCAGGGAGTATCAATCTGCAAGGGCAGCGTTGGAGGAACTTGTGAGTCGATGAGGCCAACTGCAAGGCGAAGGACCAGGGCCGAAGCAGGGTTGTGCAGGGCTGACCTGTTTGGAACGATCGCGCATGTCTATCTACACGGTCTTTCAGCGAATTGATCGATTGCGTTTGAAGACGCCATCTGAGGGGCCTCTTTTTCACGCCGACGAGTGGTTGATTGCGCAGCTCTTCGAGAGCCTACGGACCGTCGGGCGGCCCCAGCACATTCATTTGCACTACTGGCTTTCTACATCCACGCGTGCTCTCCTCGATGATGCCTTGAGAGATGCGGCATTCGCTGACCGACACGACGAGTTGCGAGTCCTGCGAAGACACGTCCATGATATGATCGCCATTGCTATCAACCTTCGCTCCTACGACGCTCCGTTTGCACTGGCGGCGTGGAGAGAGGAACATTGCGCACACCATGCCGATGAGGCGGAAGAGGCTGTTCTGCCCCTGTTGACGGGGCTGAAAATTCTGCTGATGGCGTTGGTGTATGGCCGCGGTGCCGGTATGGGCGCGGCTCAGACATTGATGAAGGAAGCCGATGGCGAGGGAGGCCCTGTTGCACTCTGTCTTTTTGAGCACCTGACCGAGGCCTTCAACAACTCAGCGCTTCTTTCCCCAGATGTCGATGGGGCAAAGATAGACCATGAGGATCTTGGAACGACTTGAGTCGTATTGAACGCGCCCTTCTGTTTTCCAGTCACCGGTGACGTTCTTGTCCAATCGAGCATCAAGTTCGGCCGCTGCTGACTCAGGGATGCGCCCAAACGCAACAAACTGTCCTGCGTCATCGGCCCTCAGACCGTCCTGTCCTTCAAGTCGGAAACCGTTATGCGGTGTAGCTGTCCCCCCGCGAAGACTGTCATAGAGATAGACGAACCCTCCAAACGGGTTGTCGGCAGTGGTCAATCCCGGGGTGAGATAGGGACCGTGCCAGTCCGGTGAGTCGCCGCCTCGGGAAAGATCATGAAAGCGTGGCTCCAGGTAGGAGCTTCCTGAGAACTCCACGGCACCGCGACCATTGTCGTCGATGAATCGCCTGACGGCCCGTTGAAGACGGTGGACAGTAATCTCCATGCTGTCGGCCTGCGAGGCCATTTCACCCCGTCGGTTGACGGGGACAGCCACCAGCAGGACCATGAGGAGAAACGCGCCGGCGAGAAGAATCTCGGTCCAGCGCAGCGAGCGTTTCGATGTAGGCGCAGAGGATTGCATGCATTCTTGATCGACCGTCGGCAGCATGCGGCTGAAACAGAAACCTGCGATCGTTTGTTTTGGGGCGTGCAGGCTTCTAAAGGGCACGCCGGCTGTTAATGGCGGCATCGATGGAGGGCGTCTCCTCGATCACGGCGGTCCAAAACGCTTTGTCTCGCTGAGGCGATTCGTCGGGGAGGGTATTTCTTGAATCCACACTTTTGCTGACGCAGGCAGGATCGCCGTCGTGGAGTGATGCGATTACCTGCATGACTTCGTCGTAGTCAAAGGGTGGCGCGGGGTCAGAGACAGGTGTCGGTTCATGGTCTCGGCCGGCAGATGCGCAGATGATAAGAGACGTGTGATCCAATGCCAGTTGCCTCGCCAATATGGAAGCTGCGAAGACATTTCGCAAACCTGACAGGCCGATGACATCGGCCACGTCGTCGAGGGGTTCCATGGGGATGAAGGCTTCTTCCACAAGCTGTTCCGCAGCATCGCGCATGCCTTCGAGATAGCGTCGGCACTGCGCCTCATTGATCGTCGCTTGGTGTGTCAGGAAGCAGGCTGCATCATTGGCCAAAGGCCGAGATGACGAAGGGGTCTGGACACCCACAAGGTGGCAGTCGCTGTTGGTCATGCGGAGTCTTGTGCCGGCACCCAGGACACCGCCGCCACCCAGTTCCGCAACAAAAGCATCGACGCGTCCTCGACCGACGTGGTCCTGATAGAGGCGAAGGGCGAGATCTTCAATGGCTGCGGCTGTTACTTCAGCGTGGTATCGCCAGGCGGCAGGATTTCGGTTGAGGTCAAGCACGAGCCGATCATCACCGCGAGCGTAGGCGTGCTTGAGGACCTCATTGCAAGGTACTCTTGTGAGGGTTGCTCCCACTGAATCCAGGGCCGCGTCGAAGGAAGGGTTACTGTCGGCCCGAGCAATGACTTCTGAGTCGAACCCCATGAGGCGCGCGACCGCCGCGGCGCTGAACCCCCAGCCACCCGTATCGGGGATGATGAGTCGGTCTGCACCCTCGATCAGTGTGCCTGAGAGAATCCCTTCAATGAGGCAGGCCCAGGCTGACCCTGCATGGTGCGATTGAGTCGGCATCCCATTGCCCGGAATGACGGCTATGGGCGTCGACGTTCCCGTCATTTCAGCCGGAACCAGGACGTGTTGCATGGGTGATTGTCCGTCGTGGCGGCAGAGGTTGTTGAGGTTTGCCGGGTCAAGCGGTGCGGAGCATGCTGCTGCCGCAGCCGCCTCCTGTGTTGCGACAGAGAACTGCTCGGGGTGCTTGAGCTCTGCATAGGTGGGGCTTACGTTCATTGTGTCCTCAGCGGGTTCCTTGTCTGCCCAACGGTAGAAGCGGTGGGGCGAAGCACAAGGAGAAAGTCCTGATGTGTCGGTGCCGCTCGTCTTTCGTATCCTGTCGACGTGGAACGATCACTGACCAAAGAACTTCTTGTTGTTGCCTGCATTGGCGTAGTCGCGTTCATCATCGGCTTGGGAAAAAGGGAATTGGGAAACCCTGTTGAGCCACGCTATGCAGGGATGGCACTGGATATCGCGCAAGGAGGTCCAGCGTTGGTGCCCCACAATGGCGGCGAGGCCTATGATCAAAAACCACCGCTCGGGCTTTGGCTCGGAGCGTGTTCATTAAGTGTTGGCGGTGCTGAACCATCGGAATTTCTGGTGCGCCTGCCGGGTGCACTGTCTGGTGTTCTTGCAGGCATTGGCGTTCTTCTTCTGGGGCGACTGCTTTTTGGCGGGAGCGCCGGCCTTCTGGCAGCCATCATGTTCCAGACGATGTGGATCATCTATTGGTCTGGTCGCTTCTATCACTTCGATGTTCCACTGACTGCGACAGTCATCGGGGCTCTTTATGCCTGGTTGAGGTTCGCAGATGCGGACGGCACTAGCAGATTGCGCTGGGCAGCAACGGCCTGTCTTTGTCTCGCTGTCGGGGTCCTTATCAAGGGACCACCTGCGCTCGTTTTTCCAATCGGTGTTCTTGTGGTGTACCGCATCGCCTCTCGCAATCGATCCCTCGCTGTTGTTCGCTGGCTGACTCCTGTCACTCTGATCGCGATGATGCCTGCGGTTGTGTGGTTTCTCGGGGCGTCGGCGCTGGTTGATGACGACGGCGCGTGGGCTCATGAACTTCTGGTGCAGCAGGGGTTGCTTCGCCTTGTCAGTGAGGCTCACAGTGGCAAGCATGGATTCCTCTACTACCCTTCGATTCTTTGGGGGATTGCCGCGCCATGGAGTCTCTTTCTTCCGGCAGCTCTGGGGTGTCTTTGGAGGGACAGAGAGAAATCTCGTATTGGCTTTCTCTTCTGTGTGACCTGGTTCCTGGTTGTCTTTACCATTTTGATGTGCGGTGCCAGCCGTCGCAGTCGCTATCTCATGCCGGCATTGCCAGCGATGGCGCTTCTGCTGGGTGCGGGATTGGATTTGCTCATGCGTCGATGGGGCATGAGGCAGAATCTGATTCCTTGGCCTCGCTGGAATTTCCGAGTGGTGTCCGGACTTGTCGGTCTTGTTGTCGGGGTGGCAGGAGTTGTCCTGGTGTTTTCAGGCGCAGGCCATGCGCCGTTCGGGTCGGACGACCTGCGCCTCATCCTTGAAGATTCTAAAGGCGTGTTGTGGTGGGGATTGAGTTTGCTGGCGTCTGCCTCGGTGCTCGTCGGGTGCCTCATTCGAAACAACGTTTCCGGCGTGTTCTGGTCGATGACAGCGGCGCTGTGTGTTTGCGTGATGACCTGGTCGCTCAGTTGTTCGGTTGCAGTGGATCGTTTCAAGGGGCTCTCTGAGGTGCGTGAGGCGCTCGCTCATGAGATTGCTGGCGGTGCGGGGTTTTTTATTGCGGGGACGCACGCAGTTCGAGAATCAACGCCGGGGTATTACCGTTTCTATCTGGGCCGGTCCGGTCAACCAGTCGGCGTTGATGGCAACCTGCTGCGGCAGCGCATGGAAAGCAGGCTGCGGACGGTTGTACTCGTCACATCGAAGGAGCTCGCGAGGAGCCCCGATGTCATCCCGGACGGTTACGTCCTGCACCCTCATGGTTCTTTTGCTCGCAAGAGGATATTCCTTTATACGACGCCTTGATTTCAATCGGTAGCCGTCCCCCAGTTACGGCACGATTCGAAGCAGAAAGGCCGAGCAAGACATGAGTGATACCCTTTGGCTGGTCGTCGGATTTCTGGGACAGGGCATGTTCTTCATGCGGTTCCTTGTGCAGTGGCTGCACAGTGAGCGCGCAAAGAGGAGCGTTGTTCCTATTCAGTTCTGGTACTTCAGTATCAGCGGCGGTCTGGTTCTCCTTGCCTATGCAGTCCACAAGGGCGACCCGGTCTTCATTGCCGGGCAGAGTACAGGCGTGATCATCTACCTGCGGAACCTGCATTTTATTCGCATTGCCAGACGTAACAAAAGCACATGTTAGTCTGTGGCTCATGAAGTCAGTCCGAGTGGATTTAACATGAGTCGTTACACAATTATTGTCGTTGCTGTCCTGGCCAGCGCTCTCGGTGCCCTGGGGCAGGATCCAAAGCCCAGGAAAATCGCACCGCCGGAGGAAGTGGTTGCCGCCTACTTCACGGCTATCGCTGATGGAGATCTTGCTGCACTGGCAAAGACCTACACGCGGCCGCTGGAGGGGATATATCGATCATTGGCGGCATTTAGAGCAGAGCACAGGAAGCTCATTGCAGCGACAGTCGGACTCTTCGGGAAGGCCGGTGCCACTGAAGTGGATGACAAACGATACAACGTCACGTTGCCGCCCATCTTGAGTGGCAAGGTCGGAGTTGCTGTCATCAAAAAAAATCGGGCGGCGGTTTCGGTGTCTCTTACAGTCAAGGGCCAGAAGGAGCCCCATGCAACGAAGATGATTCTCGAACTTCAGAAACGCGAGTGGCGTATTGTACAGGTTGGTGCCAAACCTCTACCTGTCCCTGTTCGCCCAGAGGCAAGTATCGTTGAGTGGGATGTTGCCGCCGAAGCCACTCGGCGGATTTTGAAGTTTCTCTCGCGGAACAAGGTCAAGTCCGCCTCCGATATCGTCTCATTGCGAAAGAGCTACATGCAGATCGTCACAAAGGAATGGACGCTGGCGCAAAAGCTCGGCAAGCGCCCCGCCTCTCATCCAACCTCGCCTCCACCACGCCGCCCCAGAAAGTAGCGCTCGGTAGTCGGCACACCGTCCAGGCTGTATTCTTGCCTGTCCGCAACCCGATGCGGCGCGTTTCGGCTGACTATTTGAGGCTGATCATGTAGTCAACCAGTTGGTCGAGTTCGGCGGGTGTCCCGACGAAGTCAGGCATCTTTGTATCAGGCGTGATTGCTTTTGGATTCTTAATCCATGTCACCAAGGCGGGCTTCTTGAGTGTGGCCCCGACGCGGGTGAGATTGGGGCCGAGTTTCGGCGGTGCGTCGGTGACGTTGTGGCAAAACCAACACCTGTGGGACTGAAACAGTTTTTCGCCCTTCGCCACGGAGTCGACAGCCTCGGCCACAGTGTCACTTTGTGCCTTGGATGTCGTTGGCTCGGTGGGTTTCTGGTTGGAGTTGATTTTCGGTGCAGCCTTGGGTGAAACGGCTTCGCCGCATGCGGAGAGCAAGATACCGAGCAGTGTGATAATGATCGAAAGGCGGAGAGACTGCATTGAGAAGGTGCTCCTACGGACTATGGCGACACCGAGAGAGTATGACCATTCTCTCCGTGAGTCCACCTTTGCATGGTGGATTACTTTATGTACAGGAGCGTCGGCTCTTTGGCGTTCGCATTGAATGTGACATGGCAGCCTGACCTGATGGCGGTCTTCAATTCACTCTTCTTGCCTCCTGGCCAGAAGACTGTGATGGAGAGCGCTTCCTCTTCATCTCCGAGCCCGAAGTGTACGCGGGTCTCATTGTGGGCCAGGTAGCTGTAGCCGCCTTGCACAGTTTGTGATTGTGTTTTGGTTTTCGTTTTCACAAGAACTCTGGCGCCGGGGATGTAAGTGCCTTTGGCTGACACAACATCCACAGTCAAGAAATTCCTGTGAGGGGCGTGGTTGATGAGCAGCTCAGGGGAGTCATCGATTGAGGTGACGACGACATCGATATCACCGTCATTGTCGATGTCTCCAAAGATTGCAGCGCGTGACACCTTCTTTGTCTTCAGTGCAGCGCACACAACATCGCTGGTAGGACCGAATGTTCCATCGCGTCGGTTCATTTGAAGGCGATTCGGTTGCTCCCATGTGGCGTTGTCGTTGAGGAGGTGGGCGTTGTCATAGATGTGACCGTTGGCGTAGAAGACGTCCTTGAAGCCGTCGTTGTCCATGTCAACAAAACCGACACCCCAGCCAAGCAGAGGCCTGCTGTCATACCCGACGCCAACCTTGAAGCTGACTTCGTCGAAAAGGCCGTCGCCTGTGTTGCGATAGACTGAGTTGACCTGATCTTCGAAGTTCGTGACGATGATGTCTTCAAAGGTGTCGTTGTCGTAATCCGCAAAAGCTACACCCATGCCGGCCTCTGGTGCCGCATCATGGCTTAGTGCGACACCTGCAATCAGTGCGATGTCTGCAAAGTTGCCATTGCCGTCGTTTTCCCAGAGATTGTTGGGCGTCTCGTCGTTCGCGACGTAGATGTCAAGGTCGCCATCGTGATCAAAATCAACCATGGCAACGCCCAGCCCTTTCTCTTCAGGAAGTGGCTTCACCCGCGAGTTTGTCTCGTTGCGAAAGCGGCCCTTTCCCTGATTGATAAAGAGAGCGTCTCTTGCACCGTCGAAGGGCTGTGGGCCGCAGTAGATGGGGTGGCGCCCCTGGTGGCATTCTTGATGGTCGCGCAAGTTGTATTTCAGGTAGTTTGCCACATAGAGATCGAGCAGCCCGTCGCCATTCACATCACCAAATGCGGCACTCGACCCCCAGCTTGTCCCGGTGATGCCCCGTCGCAGTCCCTCTTCAGTGAAGATACCTTTGCCGTTGTTGATGTAGAGGCGGTCCGGCCCGAAATTGGTCACAAAAACGTCGAGGTCGCCATCGTTGTCGATGTCGGCAACGGCGCAGCCGACACCGTAGTCTCGGCGGCCCTCAAGGCCTCCTGCTCCCTTCACTGCATCGAAGATGCCCGAGCCATTGTTCAGAAAAAGAGCATTGAGTGCGTCTCCCTTCGCGCCAGGCAGGTGACCTCCATTGATCAGCAGCAGATCGAGATCTCGGTCGCCGTCTGCATCAAAGAGCGCGCCACCACTTCCCAGCATTTCAGGCATGAACCGTTGACCGGTCGCGCCGGTGGAATGCACAAAATGAATGCCACGCGCCAGTGATTCCTCGGTGAACAATTCGCGGGGAGCACTGTCTTCTGGCACTGAGGAACCGTTGTCAGGTGAAGCGGAGTCGTCACCGCACGACATCCAGAGCAAGGCGCTCAGGACGAGTAACAGTGTGCCGACAGGTAGGGTTCGCTGCATGGCGACTTTTTCTCCTCATGTGTTGCGTTTCATGAGCCCGCGAACCACCAGGGACAGGATTAAGATGGTTGCCAGGACCCAGCCGACAGTACGCGCAATCACAAGCACACTGTCGATTGGAAGCTCCATCAGTCCGTACGCCCCCAACGCGAGGAGGATCAGGATGACGGGCAGTGCTTTCTCCAGACGGGTCATGGGCGATACTAACGCGATCTCATGAAGCATGTCCAAGTCTGGCACGAATTGTCGTTTCAAACAGAGCCCGACCGTCCTATAACACTCCATGGCCGACACACTGACACTCAGAGTCCTGCGCTATCTTCCAAAGAACCTCATCAGCCGTTGCTTTGGTCGGTTGGCCCGCAGCAAGCGTCCGCGCTGGTTCATTCGGTGGTTCATGTCGTGGTTCGCTGGAAGGTTTCAGATTGACCTCAATGAGGCCGAGCAGCCTTTTGATTCCTATGACTGTCTGCAGGCACTCTTCACGCGTCGACTGAAGGAGGGCGCACGCGTCGTGGATCAGGCGCCGAAAATCCTGGTCTCACCGGTTGACGCCTGCGCCGGCGCATTCGGTCGGATTGAGTCCGGTCGTCTCATTCAGGCTAAGGGACTCGACTACACCGCTGAAGCCCTGTTGGGCGACGCCGACCTGGCGAGGGCCTTTGACGGTGGGAGCTTCGCAACACTCTACCTTTCGCCCAAGGACTATCACCGCATACACACGCCCTGTGCGGGGCGTGTTGTTCGAACGATCTATGAGCCCGGGACATTGTGGCCGGTCAATGAAGGGGCCGTGGCGAATGTGCCGCAACTGTTTGCCGTCAACGAGCGAGTCACTTCGATCCTCGAATCCGAGCATGGTCTCATTGCCTGTTGCATGGTGGGTGCGACCAACGTCGGGAGCATTCGACTCGCCTACCGAGACCTCGTGACCAATGGTGGTGGCGCACGAGAAGACGTGTGCGAGGCCTCTGTGGTGCAGTTGGAGCGAGGTGCTCATCTGGCGACCTTTGAGTTGGGGTCGACCGTTGTCCTGCTGGCTTCTGACGCTGCGTGGGAGTTTTCGGGTCTTGAGTCGGGCCGATGGCAACCGATGGGACACAGCATCTGCACACATGGGAATCAAAGCGTATAATCGCTCCTCTGATTCGCTTCTGAGGTCGAATGGATGACCATCGCTGAGATTTGGGTTCTCTCCACGGTTGTATTGACTCTGACCTTCCTGGTTATGGAGTGGCTTCCAGCCGGCATTGTGGGCGTGCTTTCCATGGGTGTTCTCATCCTGGGGCACGAGACGGTCGGCGGCTTATTGCCCGGCGCGAACGATGTGCTGAGCGCCTTGACACAAAAAGCCGTGATCGCTGTTGCCGCGATGTTCGTACTCTCGGCAGGAGTCTCGCGAACAGGTGCTGTCGGTCTCATCGCCAATCGTCTGGTAACGGACGATGCCCATGGGGCACGCCGAGTCATGACAGCGATCTTCGGGATCGTGCTTGTCGCTTCGGCATTCATGAACAACACGCCCATTGTCTTGATCTTCATGCCTGTGGTTCTTGGCCTCGGCAGTCGGTTGAAGAAGGCACCCAGCAAGCTTCTGATCCCATTGTCCTTCATCTCGATCATGGGTGGGATGTGCACCCTTGTCGGCACATCGACGAACCTTGTCGTCGCCTCGTCAGTGAGTGAGTCCTCCGAAGGCGCGATGACATTGGGTCTGTTTGACTTCGCTCGAATGGGGTTGATCCTTGCTTTTGCAGGTGTCGTGTATTTGCGTTTGTTTGCTTCGAAGCTGTTACCAGACCGCCCCTCACTCGGGCTTGCAACGGAGCAGGGGGTAGCGACGGAGTACATGACGGAGTTGCAGATCAAGCACGGGTCGCGCCTGGTGGGTAAAACCGTCGGAGATGGTCTTCGGCGGGTGCACAACGTGCGTGTCCTGCAGCTTATCCGAAACGACATCATTCGCCCTGCGCTACCCTCTGAGGTCCTGCGGAGCGGCGATCGGCTGCTGGTCAAGGGTGATCCAGCCGCTATCATGGGGTTTCATCGAGGGCACGATACAGGGGTCATGCCGGCGATCACACCGGAGCAGTTGGCAGCTCCTACCGCGCCCAAGTCGGTTGCGTTGACACTGGCGGAGGTTGTACTGACTCCCGCCTCGCAGTGGATTGGGCTGCGCACGCGGGATATCCACTTTCATGATCGGTACCGAGTGAGTATCTTCGCGGTTCAGCGGCACGGCTCACACTTGCGGGAGAAAGTTGAGGATCTCAAGCTGCGTTCTGGTGACATCCTCCTGGTGCAGGGGACGCCCGGAGATCTCGCGACGATTCGTTCCTCCGACAACTTGCTCGTAATCGAGGGTGTCCAAAGCGGGATTCCCCTCACGCGTCGTGCACCTGTTGCAGTGATGGGACTGTTGATTTTCCTTGTGCTCGCCATGATCGACCCGGCCGCCGTTCATATCGCTGCCCTGACGGCAGCGCTGCTGGTCGTGGTGGGGGGCGCGCTGACGGCGCGCGAGGCCTACGCCTCTATGGACTGGGACGTTTTGTTCTTGCTGGGCGGTACGCTCGCCCTGGGTTCAGCTGTGGCGAGTTGTGGTCTTGCGGAGCGGATGGCTACGTCAATTGTGGACAATTGCGGCGGTAGCGGGGAGGCTCTCACCATTGCCATCATCTTCCTCTTTACGGCCCTGCTGACCCAGATCCTCTCCAACATCGCCGCCGCCGCGATCATGACGCCACTCGCTTACGCGACAGGAATCGAGATGGGGCAAACCTCGCCGATGGCGTTGGTCATGGCTGTCGCGTTCGGTGCCAGTTGCTGTTTCTTGACCCCTGTGGGTTACCAGACAAACCTCCTCGTCTATGGGCCGGGCGGCTATCGATTCACCGATTTCTTGCGCATCGGCTTGCCGCTGACTCTGATGTTCTCGGTCCTGGCCACGTGGTTGCTGCCTCTTCTCTATTGAGCTTCGGTCACAGCAGGGCGAGGATTCGGTCGATGATGAAGAGGGCGCTCTGCATAAATAACCGCCACTCAGGGGGTAGGGCGTGGGGCGTGAGTCGAGTTAAGGTTCTGCTGGACAACAGGTTCTGTTGGCTTGAAAAGAAAGGCCGATTTTCGTCGAGAGCCGCTCGGCGATGCCACATTGAGCGATGAGTAACCCACAGGTTGATTCTGAACTTCTGACATTGGTCGCGGCAGGTGACCGCGAGGCGTTTCGGCGTCTTGTGGAGCTCTCCGACCGACTGGTCACGTCGCTCATTATTGATCGAGTCGGCCCTCGCGAAGAGGTGCAGGATTTACGCCAAGAGGTTTTTTTTCGTGTCTACAAGGGACTGGAGTCATTGCGTGATCGCAACAAGTTCAGGTCATGGCTGCGCGGTATCTGCCGTAACGTTGTTCGTGAATTCTGGACAGCACGCTCACGGCGCCATGGCGCTCTTGCAGAGAGTTACGACCCGGCCGCTCCTCCTGAAGAAGATGCCGAAGCTGTCACGATCGAATTTGTTGTGAGTAAGGGGCTTCAAACATTGCCTGATCGCTATAAAGAGGTCTTGCGGTTGCGGTACTTTGCTCGGATGAATTACGATGACATCGCCAGTACTCTTGGGCTCACCTACATGGCTGTCGACGGCCTGATCCGCCGCGCGAAGGCTCGTCTCAAGGAGACAATGTTGCCTTTGCTTGAAAGGGAGGGCCTCAAGTGAATCTTCATCGATCGACAGAGCGCCTCATGGAGAGCTACGTACTGGGTGATCTCTCTCCTGAAGACGCCCAGGAGGTTGAGCGCGTCTTGGCTCGAGGGGACAAGGACTCACAAGCCATGGCGGAGATTCTGAAAGTCGAGGGCGCCATCCGAGACGCCATGGCAGTTCCAGAGTTCTCAGGCAACGTCGCGGACGATGTTCTCAGCCGAGTGGCAAAGCGGACACAGTCTCAGCTCAACCGAAAGCTCCCGAAGGATTTGGCCGCAGCCACAGTTGAAGAGGCGCTGAGTAGCGGGCGTGTCACCAGGCGCATTGTTGAGGGCCGTCAACGCCAGAGCCGCTTGGCCGTATGGCTGCGTGCGGCAGTCTTCATGGCTCTTATCGGCGGCACCTACGCTTTCATTATTCGCGGCATATTTGTCGGGGGCGAAGTCTCTTCATCAAATGGCGTTAACTCCGTCGCACTCGAGGAATCAGACGTCCTTCGGCCCTCCAGACTGGGGCGCGTCCGTTACGCCAATGTGGAACAAGTTGTGGATCGGCGGCCCATTCTGTCGAAGGCACGCCCCAATGACTACAGTACGGTGTTTCAAGATCAGGTGATTGAAACCAACGCGCGCGAAGGCGCTGAGGTGGACCTTGCCAAGGGTGGGCGATTGCTCGTTCTGCCCAACACGCGCCTGGTCATTGTCCGAGGCCCTGTGCATGCCAGCTATAAGGTGCGCCTTCTGCGAGGCGGTCTTCGTGTGGATACGCGGGGGCGTCGTCCGCTCCACGTGGCTTCGTCGGACACGTATTCTGGGCAAATCGAGGGCCGTGGCGAGGTTGAGTTGCTCGAAGAGTCTCCCTTGCAGTCTCTCTACAATTCCCACCCATCTATGCTTGTGCGCCTCAAGACGCGGGGCGGGAGTTTTCAAAATGGCACCACAAATCTGAAGCTCAAAGCAGGTGATCTTGCGTTATTGAATGTGAATCGTGCGGTGAGGCTGGCTGCTGAGGATGCGTCGGCCGCGCCTCGGCCACAGTCCTTGACTGCTGCAGCACCCTTGGGCGTTCTTCGCCCAATGGCGTCGGCAATCAAGTTGGGCAATCGAAGCTTCTCGAGAAGTGTAGTGGCATCTGAGATGATGGAGGTGTTCGGAACCAGTGCCGCAGAGATCATTATTCGATCAATCGTTATTCAACGTGCGCTCGCCGCCCAGGGGCTATCCATCTCTACGGCGCGGCGGGGCGATGCCGTGGATCTCGTCAGTCGAGAGGGTCGGTTCCTGGCTCAACCTCTCCGCAGCCGCCGAGCGGTTGAAGAGCGTGGCTTTCATCTCGCAGGTCTCTTTGCTCTTGAGAACGCTCGTAGCCGCAGCCGCCTCTCATTTGATCATCGTACGGCGTTGGCAACCTATCGCGACGGATGGAACCGTCTCGCGTCAAGTATGAAGGTGCGATGGCACCCACCATCCGATGCAACAGCTTTGACCCTTCTCTTTTCAGACCATGAGATCCTCGTCTCAAGAGGCGATGTATGGGCTGGTCTCAAGTCCTTCTTGCGCATCTCTGAGCTGGATCAATTAGTGCAGTCGCTGATCGAGCGGGAGTGTGTTCAGCTTTGGCTGGCGGCTCGGGGCGACCTTATGCCGCAACGTGTCCCTACAGACCGGAGTGACCCCCGATTGGCTGCGGCCATGCGGTCCATGCTGATCATGGAAGGGCGAACCGAGGCTTCCGCCACAGCGAGCAGCATCATCAGAGCTGCCATCATGCCTTCCATTCGCCAGCCGAGTGAACTTGAAGTGGAGCAGTTCCTGTCGTCGAAGAGCTATCGCCCGACTCAGGTCATGTTTGAACACATCTCGTTCCCCTTTACCAACGCGGAAAACGGAAGCAGCACCTCTAACAACCCGAAGACTAAGAAGGCTGCCGCCCACGGTGCGGCTCAGGGCTCGGCGAGGCGCTGGCGCGCAGGGGCTGTTCCGAGAGTAGCCGCTGCGGGTGCACGATCCTCATATCTTTGGCCAGGTCTTCCAGTTGCCCGTGCGGGACCCCGTGCGTGGTGGCCGCAGATCTACGGGGCGTCGTTCACTGAGCAGGTTCTGGCATTATCAGAAGGTCAGGTGTCTGAGCCCATTGAGGGGCTGGAGTCCTGGCATGTTGTCCGTGTCCAGCGCCGCCGCCCCTTGATTCTTGACAAGGCTCAAGCCAGACGCATCGCTCAACGAGTTATCGTCCACAAACGCATTCAGCGTCGTCTTGCGGGAATCATCGCCCAGCAAACTGTGGAGAGGCTCGACGTCTCGTCTCTGCTGGATGGGTGATGCAGCACCTTGTGCGACGACCGTGACGTGTTGGTAAGCTGCTTCGACGAGTGAGCGAGGCCCGACCGAACCATGAGAATCAGGACATCTCCCCCTGTTTGGTATCTCACGACTCTGATTCTCCATCTCATTGTTCATCCGGCGCTCTTTCGTATTCGCGTGAAGGGTCATCGTCAAGCCCGCGGGCCGGCAGTCATCGTAGGCAAGCATTCCAGCTATTGGGATGTCCCCATCACGGGGATTCGCGGTTGGATGATGTATCGCTCCATACCTCGCTTTGAGATGGGGAGTTTTGTCGGCTACGCATTGTTGGGAAAGCTCGAGTGGCTCTTTCGGCTGCTAGGCGGGTTTCCTGTCATGCGCGCGAAGGACATCCTTCGACTCAAGCACATCACAGGAGGTTCTCGGGCCGAAGTCAGCGAGGTCATGAAGTCTGTCAACAACGAAGCCAAACGAATGCGCCGAGAGGTGTTTGAAAGCGAAGGTGTGTTTTGCTTTTTTCCAGAAGGAGCTCGCAACAAGGCCGCCGTCGGCCGCATGCGTTCTCGTCATGAAATCGATGAAGCCATAGAATTCGCTCGCGAACACCCGACTTTTCACGTGCAGCCCATTATCTGTGAATTTGGCCCGAGTCCTCGCTTCCGCATACCGTTTCTCATTCGCCGCACAGTGCAGGTCGTCATCCTTGATCCGATACCATTGACGAATACGACGACGCAGGAAGTGCTCGAAGCTGTCGATGCTGGTATCCGCGCCAATTGGTCGGCGTGTCTCGATGGATCCGCGTAGGGCATCCGTAACACAGGATTCAGCATCTCGCAGCCTCACGCATAACACAGCCTGGCAGAGCTACTTTTTCTCCGGCTCTTGCAGCGTCTGGCGCAACGCCGCGGCTATACTCCTGGTGAGGCCTTCAG
>PVBE010211799.1_pt1 | contig 14836 bp, 13 predicted proteins | sample 1631181 | NCBI WGS metagenome assembly PVBE01 (sample SAMN08397723, study PRJNA350692) | Marine metagenome, whole genome shotgun sequencing project. | isolation source: water | place: Pacific Ocean | collected 2012-04
GATCGGCGAACACGAGCCCATCTTCCACATTTACTTCATACGGACCAGTAGTGTTCTTAAACGGGATCGTGCCAGGCGCGCTGACACATGCGACCAGTAATTCCAAAAGAGAGAAAGTCAAAAAACACTTTGGTAAAACCCTCATCGCTATTTCGATCCCCACTTGTTGATGCCGAACACAAACTTTTTGTTATTCAAGCCACAAGTAAAGCGTTACTCAACGAAGTAACGCAAGGCGTTTAGCCCTTCGTGGTACTGATGCTGATTGCGGTCTTTGTGATGTTTTGGCTGCCCGATATTGTACTCTATATTCCGTTCAAGCTTAGCGCTGGACACGTCGACGTCTATCGCCGGCGGAAGTTGCGCCGGGCTTGTGATCGGGTAGCGGGTGCGGCTTCGTCTCGGTGGCGGTAAATAAGGCGACCCTTATCCAAGTCGTAAGGAGACATTTCGACGGTAACGCGGTCGCCGACGAGCGTACGAATCCGGTTCTTCTTCATGCGACCGGCTGTGTACGCAACGATCTCCTTCTCATTTTCTAATTTTATACGAAATTTTGCATCGGGCAGAATATCCGTAACAATGCCCTCAAATTCCATAACTTCTTCTTTGGCCATACTACTCCCCATGTGAGCGCTAGCGCGCTGGCCCACGCGATCGAAATGTACACATGACATGCTCGCTTGGGAAGCGAATGTCAAGGCCACCGAGCCATGGTTTTGGTAGGCATTCATCACAAAATTGAGCTATTAGGTCTCAGTCAATTTGAATTCTCTCAACACATTTTGATTGCAAGAACGCCACTAGATCAAAGAGTTTGCTCACTCGATCGCACACCGGTCTCAACTCCTATTTGGTCGAACGCAGCACGTGAAAATGGGGTGGCGGAAGCTCCTACAGCCAATCCAACAATTCGGCGGCAAATGTTGAGAGCGTATCGTCACGTGCACCCATAACGACGATCCGATCGCCCGATTGGGAGAACTCGATCACTTTTTCACCACACACCTCACGATCGGCAAAGGCATGAGCTTCGCGGCCCCGGTCCCGGACGGCGCGCACGATATCTTCGCTTGAGACCTTGCGCTCGACGGTACCGCCATAGTAAATCGGCTCCGGCATAATTAAGACGTCGTTTCCCTCGAGGCCACGCGCAAAACAATCGATTAACGCATCTTTCATCAAGGCCAAGGGCCCGAAGCCGTGAGGTTGAAACATGACAAGAAGCCGCCCGGGAAAGTTGTGAAGCGTTGCCAATGTCGCCGTGATCTTATCGGGGTTGTGGCCAAAATCGTCGATGACCGTTACTCCTCTTGATGTGCCGACAAGTTCGAGCCGCCGCCGAATGCCTTGAAACGATGAAAGCGCATCGGCGGCAACCTGCATTGCCAACCCGCTGGCGCGCGCCGCAGCGAGTGCGGCCAATGCATTCGCTACATTGTGCGCGCCCGGCATAGTGAGCTTGATCTCTGCCGTTTCGCCGGACTTGGCCTCGGTCACCCTAAACGAAATTCCATCAGGAGCAGGGATCAATTTATCCGCATAAAGATCAGTATACGGATCTATTAAACTATAAGTAAGTGCTTTTCCGGGTTCGATCTTCGCGTTAATTGCTGCCGTCTCATCATTATCTAGATTCAATACAGCGGTTTCGGCCTTGTCGATAAAGTCTTGAAAAAGGCCGCGCAATTCTTCGAGGGGCTTGTGATCGAAGGAGATATTGTTCAACACGGCGATGCGGGGCGCAAATAGCACAATCGAGCCGTCGCTCTCATCGACCTCGCTGACAAAGAGTTCGCGGTCACCGGAGACCGCGCTGGCAAACGGCGCTTCTGGCGTCACGAAATTCTTCATCACCGCACCGTTCACGATCGTAGGCGCACGTCCTGCCTGCGACAAGATCCAGCCAATCATGCCGGTGGTCGTCGACTTACCGCTAGTGCCGCCCACGGCGATGCTCCGCGCGGCGGCGTTGAACAGTTCGGCCAACAGCTCGGCACGCGTCAGCCGAAAGGCGCCGACACGGGCGGCGGCAGCCACGTCGGGCACCGTCTCTTCAACTGCTGCGGATGCCACCAGAATCTGGTCCGGGCGGGTCAAACCGCTGCCGTCCTGCGGATAAAGGCAGATCCCGTGCATGCGCAAGAACGTGAACTTATCGGCGGTTCGCCCTTGATCAAGCGAGCGGTCCGAACCCTCGACCTTATGGCCCCGGGCCTTGAGAATCATGGCCAACGGCAACATGCCACTGCCCCCGATCCCACAAAAGAAATAGTTCTTGTTTTGATTCATCGGACAAAGTTAAAGAGAGTGATCCGCTCTGGCAAAGCATTGTAGGGAGAGAGGCATTTATAATGAGTGAAAGCGCCCTCAAGATCGGTATTGTCGCCCCCGGCTCGCGCATCGAGGAGAGCGTCGCCCAAAAGGTTAAGGACGAAGCCGCCGCTCTTTATCTCGACAAGCCCCCGGAAATTTACTTTCATCCCCAATGTTTTCTGTCATCCAGGCATTTTGCCGGTGATGATGCCGCCCGCGCCCGTGCCTTCATCGAATTCGCCAATGATGAAAGCTATGACGCTTTGTGGTTTGCCCGCGGCGGCTATGGCTCGTGCCGCTTGGTCGATGATGTGCTTGGCGAGGTGTCGAATGCTGCCAAGAAAAAGCTTTATCTAGGGTACAGCGATACCGGCGCACTTCTGGCCGCACTTTACAGTAGGGGGTTCAGCCGCTTGGCCCATGGACCCATGCCCGTAGATATCACGCGCGCGGGCGGCGATGAACCTGTCAGGCGAGCGCTTCGCTTTCTGGTTGAAGGCGCGCGCGATACGCTCGAACCGACGGTCTCGCCAACCAAAAAGACCGCCGCATTCAACATCACCATCTTGAGTCAGGTGCTGGGAACACCCTACCAGCCGGATCTTTCGGACCATGTCGTGATGCTCGAAGAGGTGTCGGAACAAATGTACCGGATTGACCGCGCGCTCTTTCACATCACCAGTAATCCTGAGATTAGAAACGTAGCAGGTATCATGTTGGGCCGCTGCAGCGACATCCCGCCCAACGACCCCGACTTTGGCCAGACGGAAGAGGGCGTTGCCAAGCACTGGTGCAACCATGCGGGCATTCCCTATCTTGGCCGCGCCGACATCGGTCACGATACAAAGAACAAGATTGTGCCGTTCGGTGTTCTACCGGGGTGAGGGAAGGCGTTGAAGAAGAAGAAAGGTGCAGCACACCACTTTCAACAACTTCATGACGGGCTCTCTGAACCTTGGAAGATAACCGCAGTTGGTTTGGAGCAGCCTTGCATCATTTCCGGCAATCTCAAACTTTCAGGCGTTGCTCTAAACGCCGACGACTTTTCATTTGTCGAGCCTGGCGAAATCCACGCGGTCGAAAATCTCGAAGATACCCTCATCTTCATCAGCTTTAAAAAATCCTTCTAAAACATTAACTTATTCTTTGCGACGTTGCCAAATCTGGCGCAGGTGAGCAGAGCACGGCGTCGTCTGACCATTGGTCAGGGGCCATTTTGGCTTTCTGGGCAGTTCGGATTGCTCCAAGGAGACACTTTATTCGTATAAAGTAAGGCACAAATTATTCCAGGGGTTCTTCATGCTGGGCTTAGACAAACGACTGATTCACAAAACCACCCAAAAGTGGCTTATTTTGGGCATGGTGGCGGGCCTCATGGATGTCGCGCTGACGCTGGCGTTATTTTATCTCTTGGGCATATCGCTCGACCAGGCGCTGGTCGGCGAGAACCTGTTCGCCGGGATCGTCGGCTTTGTGATTCTCCTTTTCTTACTGAAATTCTCGTTTGCCTGGCTGTTTCGAACCGCCCAGTCGAAGGCAAGCGCCGAGACCAAAGTCTCTGTACGCGACATGGTGTACCGTCACGCCTTGAAGCTCGGTCCCGGACTGTTGGGCAAGGGTCGCACCGGCCAACTCGTCAATACCACGGTCGATGGAATGGACTGGCTGGAAAACTATTACGGCGTTTATTTCATCCAATTTGCGGTCGGCATGGGCACACCTGTCCTCTTGTGTCTATTCATTTTAGGTGTGGATTGGGTTGTCGGCCTCTCGCTTATCGTAAGCATTCCCATCACACCGTTCTTTATTCGTGCCGTTTCCTCATCATTTGCAGACGTAAGCCGGCGCTACTCGCAGGTGCTGGACAGCCAAAGCGCGCAGTTCCTTGACTCGATTCAAGGTATGTCCACATTAAAGTCGTTCAACCAGAGCCGCAAACGCGGCCAGGAAATGCGCATGGCCAACGAAGAGTTGCGCCAAGAAACCATGGGCCTGTTGTTCGTCAATCAAATGATGATCGCTTTTGTCGATTTCGGCTTTGCGCTGTGCTCAACCCTGGTCATTACGATTGTCGCCCTCATTCGCTTGGACGGCGGCTTTGTCTCGGCGGGAGAAGTGGTGGCGCTCATACTTGCAAGTTCTGTATTCACTAAAACGTTAGGCGCGCTCGGCAAGTTCTTCTTTGCCGGCGCCGTAGGACGTGAAATCGCCAATAAGATTCTAAAATTTCTTGAGGAAAAGCCGAGCATTCAAGACTCTCCTGCGAACAAAAATGAACCGCTCAATCTAGAGCGACCCGCGATCGAATTTACCAGCGTCTCGTTCAGCTATGAGGGAAGTGACGTGCCTGCGATCAACGATGTCAGCTTCAATATCAATGCGGCTGAAACGCTAGCGCTGATTGGTCAGAGCGGCTCGGGCAAGACCACGCTGACAAATTTGATCTTGCGCACGCTTAAGCCGAGCGCCGGCACGATCAAACTTGACGGTACGTCTTTGGACGAACTTCCTGTCGACTGGGTGCGAGCGCAAATCGCGCTGGTGCCTCAGGATCCATTTCTGTTTTTCGGGACCATTGCCGACAACCTCCGTGTCGCCAAGGAGAATGCCACAGACAACGAGCTAAAAGCTGCAACGGAGGCAGCCGAACTCTATAATTACATTATATCGACGCCCAAAGGGTTCGACACCATGGTGGGCGAACAGGGTCTTGCCTTAAGTGGCGGGCAGGTTCAACGCCTGGCGATTGCCCGCGCCCTTCTGAAGGACTCGCCGATCGTCATCCTCGATGAACCCACATCGCAGATTGATGTGGGGACCGAATTCGAACTGACAAAGGCACTGCAACGACTCACCCAAAACAAAACCGTGCTCCTAATTGCCCACCGCCTCTCAACAGTTGACCAAGCCGACCGGATCGTTGTTATGGGAGAAGGCAAAATCATTGAAGAAGGCACGCGTGAGGAGCTCTTAGCACATGACGGTATCTATGCGCGCATGGTCAAGATCAAAAGGTCGACAGAAATCCACGGATTTAAAAGCGAGGAGGTCACCTAATCATGAAAAGTGATTGGCAAGTCATGCAGCGGCTTCTTCGGATCTTATCTCCGATGAAATGGATCATGCTGTTTTCCGCGAGCATGCGAATTACTAAAATGGTCGGCGATACGGCCTTGATCGCCGTAGCCGCGGGCACGGTCTTTTACTATGTAGTCGAGCCGTCATCATCCGTGCTGTGGCAAGGCACCTTGTGGCTGGTCATCACCGCTGCCATTGTCGGCACGAGCCATTACCTTGAGCAATTTGCCGGGCATTACGTTGCTTTTGTTCTGTTGGCCAAGCTGCGCAACATGTTTTACGACTCCATGGAACCGCTGGCGCCCGCAAAGACGGCCAAGCTGCAAACCGGCGATGCGATCGGCCGTGTCATGAGTGATTGCGAACGCATCGAGCCGTTTTATGCGCATACTTTGGCCCCGGTCATTAGCGTCGTCTTTGTCCCGATCATATTGCTGAGCTATCTGTGGACCATTCACCCGTCGCTTACCCTCACCATGGGGCCGTTTCTCGTCATCATCACTTTTGTGGGGCCCTTCGTGCTCACCAAACTCAGCAAAGGGGGCGATCGCGAATGGCGCGAGATGCAGGGTAAGGTCAATGCCTATCTCACCGACAGTATTCAAGGCATTCGCGATACGGTGGCCTTCGGCTATGGTGATAGGCGGGCACGCGAAGTGGCAAACTTGGGTAAAAAACTCCAAGCAGGACAAGAGCGTTTATTCAAAGCCGATGCGCTGCAGCGCGGATTCAACGAAATCATCATCACCATCGCCATTATCGCGACCGCTTGGGTGGCGATCTCGCTAGCCAATCAGGGTCTGATTGACCCCTTGAAAGATATTCCGATCGTCCTAGCAATCGCTGTCACAGGCTTCACGACAAGCCTCGAGTTTTGTAATGCCTATAACGATTTTCGCGTGTCAATCGTTTGTGCGCGGCGCTTTTTTGAATTGATGGATCAAAAACCGGACGTCGTCGATCTTGTCGAAACCGGTCCAGGCAAAGTCGAACCGTCGATTCATTTTAACCATGTGAACTTCGAATACGATGTAGAGGACGAAGCCTGGTCCCGCAACAAAATGATCTTAAAAAATCTTAAACTCAATATTGGAGCAGGCCGACACATTGCGCTCGTCGGCCCCACCGGTGTGGGCAAGTCAACCATCATCAACTTGCTCATGCGGTATTGGGACCCGCAAAAAGGTAAAGTGTGCATTGGCGATGCAAAGGTGCAGGAATTCCTGTTGAGTGAGCTACAAGATGAGATCTCCGCCGTCTCCCAGCGCAGCTATATCTTCAATTCAACAATTAGAGAAAACATCCTCATGGGCAAACCGGATGCCAGCCAAGAAGAATTGGAGCGCACCGCGGAGCAGGCCAACCTTCTCGACTGGATCAAGAGCCTGCCCGACGGCTTTGATGCCAAAGTCGGTGAGGGGGGATCGAAACTTTCAGGCGGCCAGCGTCAGCGTGTCTCCATCGCCCGTGCGATTTTAAAAGATGCGCCTATCATCCTGCTAGATGAGGCCACGTCCAACCTTGATGTAGAGACAGAAAAAGATGTGCTGACGGCTCTCCGGCGCCTATGTCGGGGGCGGACCACGTTGACCATCGCCCACCGCCTCTCGACGGTGGTCGATGCCGATGAAATTCTGGTCATGGATAAGGGTCACATTGCCGAGCACGGCACACACCAGGAACTTATGAAGAAACAGGGCTGGTATGCGCGCATGTTTGAAATGCAGCGCGACGAAGTCGATGCCCTAGAACCGAGACTCGCGTGATCCCAAGGGTCACTTTACGCACAGAGATAGCCAGTCGAGTTCAGGCTGTGGATCAATCCTGCCTTCTTTTATCAGTTTCTCGGGTGCCTCGTCATTGAAGTCAGACATTATCTTTGCTGCTCTTACAAATCTTTTAGCTAGGCGACCATCTTTGATAAGCTGCATCCGATTCATAAAATCCAAAGGAATCTCACCATAAATATTTGGCACACTTAGATCTGCTCCTGCGTCTATCAGCAACTTCACCGCTGCGACAAATACTTTTTTGGCGGCCGCCGCCTGAGCTAATGATATGCTTGCTCGGTTGCGGGCCGTAAGTAGTTCACTCAGCACCCAATTCAGCGTCCGTAACCAAGTCCGGAAACGTCACATTCCAGGCGCCGGGCGTGATACCCTCGCGATTGGCAGCTTCTATTGTCTTATTGAAGGCGGCCGGGTTGCCGGCCGCGGCAATGAGAATCGAGGCCAAGTCGCCGTAATAGATTGTGCCCCGGAACATGTCGCGCCACTTGTCTCCTTGGGCGATGTAAATACCTTTGTCGGACGCTGGATCATGGACGAGACCGACCGGGCGCACAATGGTGTAGGCGAGGCCGCTAGCGCGCAAATGTTCCTCGCCTTTGAAACGCCACGTGAGCGCGTTGCCGAGCGCCTTGTTGAGAGGATGATCGGGATCGCTGGCACCCAACGCCGTCAGCAAGATGAAATGTTCGACGTCTGCAGCGACCGCTGCATCGACGAGATTGCGCACACCTTCCCAGTCAACAAATTCCGGGCCATTGGGTCCTTCTCTTTCACGCGAACCGATCACGCAGATGATCAAATCGGTGCCGTCCACGATCTCCATCATGCGCGCCGCATCGCGCGCGTCGCCCTCGACCCAATTCATATCTTCAAAGTCCACGCCCAAGCGCTCGACGGCTCCAATCTTGCTCCGCGTCATCGCCCGGAAACTTCGGCCTTCTTGTCTGAGTTGCGTAATGATGTAACTCCCCGCGCGGCCAGATGCACCGGCGACAAAAATGGTTTTATCCGTAACGCTCAAGCTTTGATCCGCGTTGTCCGAACACGCCTGCAATGGGATCAACGCCAACAGAAGCACACTCATCGCGCACATCCGCGATACATGATTAAAAACAAATCCACGTGTCATGCCCGTTCTCTCCCTTGCTCGACGCCGACCGAACCGTGAGCCCGGAGCGTCATCTCTGTTCCCACTCTCGCCCCACCTTCACCCACACATCTTCGGCTTTGGCCAACTCCTTTTCCACTTGGCCCAGCTTAACCTGAAGGTCGACGAGCTCAGTGCTGTTTCCTGAGTACAGATCCGAATCGGCCAACGCTTCTTGCAATTGAGCTCTTTCCGATTCCAAACGATTTACACGGGCCGTGGCATTGGCCAGTTGTTTCTTGAGTCCCGCGACCGCCGCTCGGTCTTCAGCCGCCCGGCGGCGGCGTTCTTTTTTGCCTGCAGCGCTATCATGAGACTCGACGGCTCGCTGGGTCTTCGGTGGCTTGCTGTCTTGGCCAAGCACAAACGAGCGGTATTCGTCCAAATCACCGTCAAAGGGGACAACGCTTCCCTTCTCGAGCAACCACAAGCGGTCAGCCGTCAACGAAATAACGTGGGGGTCATGGCTGACGATGACAACCGCGCCTTCAAACTCGTTTATAGCTTGGACAAGCACTTGACGAGAGATCACATCCAAATGGTTGGTCGGCTCGTCAAGCAGGAGTATGTGGGGCCGATCGCATGTCATTAGTGCAAAGAGGAGGCATGCTTTTTCACCTCCCGAAAGGTCAACAATCTTCGTCTCGGCGCGCTGTTGACCAAAACCGAAGCGCCCCAAATGAGAGCGGAGCTCCTGTTCCGTATCGCTCGGCCACTTGCGCCTCAGTTCAACGAGGGGCGTTACACCCACATCCAACTCGTCAGATTGATGTTGGGCGAAATAGCCGACGCGCAATTTATCGGGTTTAGTTACATCACCCGATAGAGGCAACAACCGTCCGGCCAACAGCTTCATCAATGTAGACTTGCCGTTACCGTTCGCGCCCAACAGCGCTATTCGATCATCGTCGTCGAGGCGCAATGAAATGTTGCTCAGCACCGCCTTGCCGTCATAGCCGACGCCGACCCGGTCCATGGAATAGAGAGGCGGCGCGAGGCGGCCTGGATCGGGAAATGCAAAAGAGACCCCGCCCTCCTGCTGATATTTGGGGATGGGCTCCATTCTTTCCAGTATCTTAAGGCGCGACTGAGCCTGACGCGCTTTTGTCGCTTTATAGCGGAACCGATCAACAAACTTTTGAATGTGAGCACGCTGCGCCTCTTGTTTCACGCGGAGTTTTTCATTGAGCTCAAGGCGGCGACGGCACGTCGTCTCGAAACGATCGTAGCCGCCCTGGTACAACGTTAGCTTTCCATGCTCTAAATGGAGTATTTCATCGACCACCCGGTTTAAGAGAGTGCGGTCATGACTGACCAGAAGTACCGTGCCGCCATAATGGCGAAGAAAGTCTTCGAGCCAGAGGCTTGCCTCCAAATCCAAATGATTTGTTGGCTCATCCAATAGCAAAAGATCTGGCTCAGTGAACAATAAGGCTGCCAGCGCCACGCGCATGCGCCAGCCGCCTGAGTATGAACTACACGGCTCCTGCTGGGCGGCTTCGCTAAAGCCCAATCCCGCCAGAATTCGAGCTGCACGCGCACGGGCCATATGCGCTTGTTTATCTTGAAGGCGCATATGCACATCGGCAATTCTGTCCGGATCGCTGGCGATACGGGCTTCGGCTTTCAGGTTGATGAGCTCTTGGTCCGCGGCAAGGACCGTATCGATCAAGCTCTTGAAGCCCGAGGGGGCCTCCTGGCGTGACAACCCTACGCGCCAGTTCCGGGGAAGGTCTATCGTGCCTTCATCGGATTCCAGCTCTCCCGATATCAAACGCAACAAGGTTGTCTTGCCTACACCATTGCGCCCAACAAAGCCGACTTTATGTCCGGCACTGATGGCGGCGTCGGCTTGCACGAGCAGGTCTCGCGGACCAATACGATAAGTCACTTTATCGATGCGCAACATGGATCATGCTTTAACACGTCCGGGACCTATGGAGGTAGATGCGTTTGTTGAATTGCAAATGCATGACAGGGATTGCTGCCCCGCCCAGACTTTCGCATTTTGCAGTCACGTCGTGAGGGGTGATCTACGTGCCTGCTTTTTGTCGCTCAAGTCATAAGTCTAGATTAGTATTACCGAAGGTTTGGTGTCCAATCGGAAACAGTCTATGAGTGGATCCATAGCCTTTAGCTAACTCTGAAACTTGCGAGGCACACACATGCCAGAAACCAACGACGGCGCAGCTCCCATCATCTTGATCACCGGATCTAATCGCGGCATCGGCTTTGAACTTACTCGACAATATCCAGCTAGAGGCTAGCGCGTGATCGCGACGGCGCGCGCCAAAGGACGCCGTAAAGTTAAATAAGCTCGCTAATGACCATGAAAACATCGTTGTCGAAGAACTCGACGTCACTGATCACGAGATGATCAAGGCGCTCCGCACCAAGTACGTACATCAACCGATCGATGCCCTCCTTAACAATGGGGGTCTCTCGAGCACACCTAAGCTCGAACAGATGTTTGATCAGCTCACCGTAGACATCACACGACCGCACTTTGGACCCGGCGACAAAGAGCGTAGCGCCCAAGGCCGCTCCTACGGCACGTTTTGTTCACGCTTAGATGGTAAGAAGACGCGAACATGAGAATCGATATCATTCTTGAACCGGACAAGTCAGCGGACGAAGTCGTCGAACTGGGCAAGCTTGCGGAAAACCTTGGCTTTGGTGCGATCTGGATGCCCAACAAGCTCGACGGCAAAGATCCCTTTGCCAGCTTTTCCGTTTTGGCGCGCGAAACCTCGACCATCAAGATGGGTCCTATCGCGGTCAGTCCGTTCGAACTGCACCCGATCAAGATGGCCACATCTCTCTTGACGCTCAATGAGATATCCAATGGGCGCGCCGTTATTGTTGTGGGCGGCGGGGGCGGCACCATTGCGGCGATGGGAATCAAGCCTGAGCGGCGTATGCCGGCGATCAAAGAATGCATCGAAATCGTACGCGCTGCAGCCAAGGGAGAACACTTCGATTATGCGGGCGAGATCTATGAGGTCCACGGCTACGAGCCCACATGGGTGACCCAGCCCGCACCGCTACTTTATGTCGGCGCCAACAAACATAAGGTGATGGCGTTTTCTGCAGAAGTCGGCGACGGCATCATGATGAGCGATATCCCCCAGCCGATCGTTGCAGACTATATCAAGTTCGCCCGCGATAGGCTGGACGAGCAAGGTAAGTCAAAGAAGGATTTTCCCATAAACAATTTCTTTGCCTGGCACGTGAAGAAAGACAAGGAGGACGCCCGCCGCGAGGCGCGGCGCTGGCTTGTCCTGCGGGGCATGTTATTCCCGATGTATCTACGCCCCTTCCTCAATGAAGATGAGGTGCAGCTCGTGTGCCGAAATAAGGGTGCATTCTTCAAGGCCTATGCAACCAATACTCATATTATTGAGGGTGTGCCTGACGAGGTGGTGAATAAGCTTGTTGATGGGTTAACCTTGTGGGGTGGTCTTGAGGATATGGATTGCATCATCGAAGAACTCAGGGATTTCGAAAGCAAAGGGCTCAACGAAATCGCCTTGCGCATTTACGAAGACCCCGCCGACTGCATCCGACTCATTGGAGAAAAGATTATACCGGCCTTGAACTAAGGCCAATTCTGAATACCCTTTCCCAATATCGTTATTTCGAAAGAGCGAGATTCTTGATAACAAATAAATTAAGGAATTGGCATAATGTGTTCGATCAAGGAGCGAAATGAAGATGAGAGCAGAACCCTCATCGACTATCTAGAGCAGCACTGTGCCAGGCCCGAGTTTTAATGCTGCTTCACTAGCAACCTGGTTCTCTCCTGATTTTGGACAACATATGCACATTGGATAAGCACGTCGACGACATGGTGATAGGTCGGCGCGTGATGCAGACCCAACAAGATTCCTGCCACTCGTAGACGAGTCCTGCACCCAACTCAGCACAGCACTCGACATAGGATGCGGCTCCATCATCGATTCTGTCTATCTTGCAAAGCTCGGATGGGACGCCACCGGGCTTGACTTCATGCAAGAAGCAAGGGCAAATCCAATAACTGGTAAAATAAGGGGACGTTGGCCCATTGGAAAAGCTAAGGAGACCATGACCGCTTGTATCACGGCCTGCGGCGCACAATAAAAGAACGGATTACCGGGTTTCTATCACCGGAACTTAGAAAGCTCAAAAAATTCAACCACAAAGAAGCTAGAATGTGTGAAGTCTGTGAGGACATTTGTTGCGAGCATAACGGAGAGCATTGTCGCGACGTCGGCTCGGACGTCAGAATCGCCTATTACTGGTTCCGGCGTGGTTGAAACTCGTTAGTTTCCCGCATCACAACAGAAAGCCGTTTCTTTGAATTCAGAGCCCAATGCTAAGAGACTAGGCTCCATCTGGTTCGCGCCAGGAATTACTTATTCCAACGCGGCAGTCGGCATCTACGCAAGTTTCACGACCTTGAACTTGCTGATCTACTTAAATTTTATTCAACCCTACCTACTGACTGAGCTCCTAGATATACCGCGCGCGGAACAGGGCTCGATCACCGGGCAGCTTGCGGCCCTTCAAGAAGTTATCGTCATCATCTTTATATCGTTGATCGGCGCCTTGTCCGACCAGTGGGGTCGGCGCCTCGTGTACGTCATTGGCTTTTTGTTTATGGGCGTAGGTTACTTCTTATATCCTCTCGCCGATTCCGTTTCTCAGTTAGCAATCTTCCGCGTGGTGTTTGCAGTCGGCGCGGCGACGGTACCGGTCATGATGTCCGCCATCGCTATTGACTACAGCCAGCCAGTATCACGCGGTAAATGGATCGGCATCATAAATCTTTCGAGCGGTCTCGGCGTTTTGTTCATGTCGCTCGTTATGGCAAGAATTCCCGCATGGCTTGAAAGAGCGGGATATGAAGGCGCCGTGACGGGCCGTTATACATTTTGGATCACGTCTGCCGCCTGTTTTGCCGCAGCGGCAATCTTGTTTCTGGGGTTAAAGGGCAAGTCGTCCGGCACGACGGCGGCAAAGCCAAATCCATTTTTATTGGTCGTTGAAGGACTCAAAGCGGGCGCACGGAATCCAAAACTCGCCTTAACCTACGCCGCCGCCTTTATCGGACGTGGCGATATGATAGTCATCGGCCTATTCCTTCCCCTTTGGGCAATGCACATCGGCATGGAGAACGGCTTGTCGCCGGGTGAAGCTATGACACACGCCGGCATTCTTTTGTCCGTCAATCAAGTCGCCATCATCTGTTGGGCCTTCGTTGCGGGGGCTTTGAACGACCGCTTCAGCAAGATCAGCGTTCTTGTATTCGCCTTTACAGCGTGCTCCGTCGGTTATTTCGGCCTGTGGCTGATTGGCGACCCATTTAACAGCACCGTCTATATCGCGATTGTGATTTTAGCAATCGGTTCTGTCAGCGCCACCGTGACGACGACCGCGATCGCCGGTGAGGAAGCGTCTGTTGATTCGCGCGGTTCCATTCTCGGTGTGATAGGCGCCATGGGCGCCATTGGCATCATGATAGTAACTATCATCGGCGGCGAAATATTTGACGCCATCGACCCGACGGCGCCGTTCCTCATGATAGTCTTGTTCAATTTAGTTATCATTGTGTGGGCGCTTTTTGTTCGTCTCTCGGGAAAGAGGTGAAGCGCATACGCCACTGCGACTCACAAACCATCGGATCCTGCATAAGCGGCTGTCTGAGCTGCAGGGATCGATTCGGAACAGCATGAATAAATCCGTGAACAAAGACGAAGATCCCGTCGAACGTGACCGCGGGTGCGGCTTTGAGATGGGCTGCGGGGGCTAACCACTCGTCGTGCCGCACACTTAAATTAGCCGCCCCATCAGTTCAATTGATGAACAGACCCGGTTTGGAGCTAGTGCTTTGCCCGGCCAGATATCATACTCGTGCACAACATGTGAAATCCTGATTCGGAAAGAGTTATTGAGATGAAGAGTTACAGACTACCTGCGTTTACACTGTGCGTACTTTTTATGACCTTAGTACCAGCTCACGCCGACGGCGTCCTAGTCTTCGGGGGGACAGGCCGTCTCGGATCGGAAATCGTCAAGCAACTCTTCAATGCCAGCGAAACCGAGGTAACGGTTTTTGCCCGGCCGACATCCAACCGTAGCCGCCTCGACAGTTTTGACGTAACATTCGCGGCCGGGGATGCCTTAAATGAGGCCGACATTGAATTGGCCATGAAGGCAAACAACTTTAGCGTTGTCATCAATGCATTAGCCTCTCGAATAGATGCCCCCAATAAGACTTTTTACGAAACCACTCAAGCGAACATCTCCAAGTGGGCCAAAGAAACCGGTGTCGGACGCGTGATTCTCAATAGCGCCGTCGGGGCCGGTGACAGCAGCATTGCCTATCCCGATAACATGAGATCCATGTTTGGTGATATTTTGAAAGACAAAGAAAACGCCGAAAACAATCTCATGAAGTCGGGCCTCGAATACGCCATTATTCGAAACTTCCGCATTCTGCCCGAAACTACACCCATCACAGGCA
>PVBE011502197.1_pt1 | contig 14836 bp, 12 predicted proteins | sample 1631181 | NCBI WGS metagenome assembly PVBE01 (sample SAMN08397723, study PRJNA350692) | Marine metagenome, whole genome shotgun sequencing project. | isolation source: water | place: Pacific Ocean | collected 2012-04
AATCTGATATCCAGGATAGTCAATATTTACATCACAATTTGGATCTTGTGTACACTCATACCATGAGTTAAATTGCTCTATCTCCTGACGTGTAGTTATATAAAACTGATCATATTCTAAACATGTCTCAGGTTCAATTGTTGCAGCACCATAATCTAAAGTACCTTGATTGATATTACCTGTTTGACCATTTGGTCCCATAGATAATGGCCCAGTCCAAAAATCATTTCCAGAACGAAAAGTAAGAGCGGCTATTTTTAATTGATTATTAACATCCATTCCTCCCATCCAAAGAGCTCCTGCATAAATTACTTTTTCACCAGATCCAACAGGAACTTCATAAGCAGCATCATTTTTTGATCGATCCTGCCACATAGATCCTCCTGTTTCTATTAAACAAGAAACATTATTATATTCTAACATCTTTCTACCTGTAGCTGGCGAACAATTAGCAGATTTTAATTGCATTGAGTTCGTAGGCTTATTGGAACCTGATTTAGAAGGATCATGCCATGCATTGGCAGTGCTACCCAAAAAAACAATTCCTACAAAAATTAAAGCTATTTTATTCATACTTTTCATAATTCTATATCTTTTTGATGCTTAGAAATCAATTTTACAGCCTAAACGAATTTGCCTAGGAACTCCATAATTATATGGATTGTCTGCTTTTAGTGCGTAATAATATCTAAATGCATCTTCATCATTTTGTGTACTAATAGAATTTTGAAATGATGCAGCATTTAGATAACCATCATCATTCACATTACCAGTTGCACGATATACATTTAAAATATTTCTTGTGTCAAATAAATTTCTGACAAGTAAATAAATATTCAAATTAGCTGATTTCTTTTTTTCTTCTCCAAATTTTAAAATCACATTCTTATCTATCTGAAGATCAGCTCTAAACTGCCATGGCTTTCTAGATCCAAATGGCTCACCTTCTAATACTGGATTTGGTGAAGAAATCAAAGCCGCACCAGTAATTCTTTCTTGACGAGAATAAGGAGTACCTGAAGCAAAATTACCAACTAGATTTGCTCCCATATTTTTCAAAATTTGTTTCCCTCCAATCATAGGTCCATTATAGTCCTTTCCTTCACCATAACGATAATCAAGGGTTGTAATAATCTGATGTCTCTGGTCATAAGAATAAGGGTAAATAGTTCTTAAATTTGGAGCATCTGAAGCAATAAGATTTGCTGCAGCTGTTGGATTAGATCCAGTTCCATCAGCAAACTGAAGTGTATATGATGTCCTCATAGTTACATTACCAGACCTTCTAAGATCATAAGCAACTGTAAGTCCCTTAACAGTTCCAAAGTCAATATTTCCCCAAGTAGTATAGGTTTGAGGAAAAGCACCAATCTTATTTACTAAAGCAACTTGATTTCTCATCTCCCTATAGAATCCAGAAATCTTTAATGAAGACCTTTTATTCAACACTTGTTGAAATCCTAATTCATAATCAATTGTTTTTTCTGGTTTAAGATCAGGGTTATTTACCCAACCTACATTTCCAGTTTCTAAATAATAATAGCTTATTGGGTTCAGTCTATTACCATTAGTAGGTCTTTTGGTTAACACATCATAATGAGCAAAAAACAAAGCTTCATCCGAAATAGGGAAAGAAAATGCTATTCTAGGCATCACATTGATCTGTGGCGTATAATCCTCAAACGCATTAGAGCTAACATTATCGTTAGGGCTAGTTCCTTCAGCTAGATATGGTTGAGGAACAATAAACCCACTAGGGACTATTTCCTCAATATCATTAACAGCAATACCATCAGCAGTATACCATTGATTTTCATCTCTATACCCACTAATAGAAGTTGGGTTTTCAATATCATTAACATATACTATGGCACTAGTAGGTATGTTAGTAGGATGAATTACAGGTTGAGAATTAAGATCAGAAACTTCATTTACAGTTCTAGCTGGATATAAAAGAAATTGATCCTTCAAAACTGATTGATTTGCATCGTATCTATCTATACGTACACCTACATTAAAGATTAAATCATCAAAAGAAAATTTATCCATTATATAACCTGCAATATAAATTGGTTCAAAAGCACCCACAGGACGTGTATAATTTCCATAATCATCCTTTGCGTTAAAGAAGTCATCAAAGCTTGGTCTTCCACTTATCTTTTTTCCAGTATGATCATAGCCATAATAAGTAACATAACTATTTCCTTGATTTAACAATTCATCTGCACTAAACATAGAAAGAGAATAAAAAGTAGGATCTAACTCATCTACATTAATAAAGTCTGTTCCATTAGGATCCATGCCTAGAGAATTTCTTAAATTATAATCAAAAAATGATTGAGCATCATCTCCAGAATATGTTCCAGGAGCACCATTTAATGTAGCAAAATCAACATTTAAAAATGATCCGAAATAAGAAAGCGAGGCCTGATTTTCATCCAACGCTCTTCCATAATCTGTATGTGAATTAGCTAATTGACGCATTAATTGCCATAGGCCAACAGGCGATACACCAAAATACCTATCTGTTCGTTGTTCATATTCAAAACCGATAGATAAAGCATGATCTCCCACATCAGCAGAACCAATACCAGTTACACGAAATTGAGTTTGATTGTTTTGAGATGAACCATTATATGCATAACCTATATTTCTCCATAAGCCATATACATTTTCTGGCAACATTCCATTTAACAATGCGCCACCATCTAAAAGTTGAGTGTAATTTTCATAATTCCCAACCACATCATCATATAAAGTAAAATATTGATTGGTAATAGCAGCCATATCTCCATTTGTTTCTGAAGGAGTAAATGTTACTTGCAAATCATTGACCCCACTTTGAACACGATCAACAACCCCATTTCCATCATAATCAGTAAACTCATATGAATTCTCTTTGTCAATTTCAAACTTCCCTAAATACCCATAATTAAAATAATTATCGTCATGAGTAGCATCCTGAACATAAGAATAAGATTTAGAATAATCTACCATAATAGTATAGTATGCATTCTTTACTCCACCTTTATTTGCAGCTTCTCCTTCTTCTAATACTTGTTGAAAACGTTGAGTGAATTTACCGTAAGCTCTCCAGTCAAAATCTGTGAACTTACCATAATTATCAAAATTAAATAATGAGCTTGTCCAGTCTGCACCATTCCTTTGAGCATATGCACCAGAAGCACCAAATGTAATATTCATATTTGGACCAGCATTAACATCAATCTTCCCAGCTAATGAAGCATTAGTGCTAGCAACATTTTGCCTATATTTTACTTTTTCAAAATGACTAGAGTTTAAAAAATCTGTATTATAATAAGCTCCAAACCCTAATCCTGTTGGTCTTAATGGACCTAATAAATTAGGATCAATTAGAGAATCTCTATAGTCTGGTCTTAAACGGTACTGATCAGTTCCTAAAGGTCTTGAATCAATAACATTACTAAAGTTACCCGACACAAAGAAGCCTAAAATAGGTTCAGTTTTTTCTCCAGTACTATCTCTTTTCATTAATAAAGGACCTGAAACTACACCTTCTATAAGATTGTATCCATAATTATCTAATCCATAAGTGTTTTCTCCAACTTTAAACCCAGAGGTAACAGCCTCGATACCACCAAAATAAAATCTAGAAGCCCCTCTAGTGGTAATAGAGATAATACCACCTGTTGCATCACCATAGTTTGCTGGAACACCACCAGTCATTACATTTACCTCTTCAATTGCAGACTTAGGAAGATTAGTAGAACCTCTAACTTTAATACCATCTATATAATAATATGTTGCATCTCCCCTAGATCCACGAACAGATGTAATATTTCCATTTGCATCTGATTGTACACCACCTACAGTCGTAGCAATAGAAGTAGCAGAACGACCAGGCATTTTAGCTAAATCTTCTCTTGTAACAGTTCCACCTGACGCACCTCCATCTTTATCAATCAAAGGCACTTTATATGTCACAATCTCAACTTCAGCAAGAAGTTCAGTAGATTCTTTTAGCTTAATAGGATCTAATGGTAATAATTTTCCACCTTTTACAACTAATCCTTCAACCCTATAAGTCTGGTAACCAATAAACTTAACCACTAGATCATAAGAACCTGCATCTAGATTGCTAATCTTAAATTCACCATCCATATCAGTAGTTGCACCTCCTTTTAAATTACCAAACTGAAAAATGGCAACATTTACAAAAGGCATTCCTTCAGACATTTCATCATATACTTTACCTTTAATGCTTCCTCCCTGAGAAAAAGAATTTAGGTAGATGAAAAATGAAATGAAAAACGTGAGAGTAATTTTTTTATACATAGATTCAAATTAAGTTATACGTTATAAAATATTTAATCTTATTATCAATATTCAAACTTTTATTTAGAGCAAGTCACAAAGAAAACGATTCTAATGGAATTTTTAATGTTTTTTAAAATTATTTTCATTCAGCCTTTTTGTTATAGTGAAATTAAATTAATTAATAATAAAATACACACCTTAGGAAATTTGTTTAAAGGTTGATATAAATGATTTTACGGCATTTTTTTACTTTTTCCTGAACCACTTCTTCCAAAATGGCTCAACATGTTTTCCTTTTTTATTTCTTGAAGATTTCTTTTTTGACCGCCTCATCATTTTACGAGTACTTTTATCCTGTAATTTCACATGCTGTTTTAATATCTCCTTTTCTGCTTTTTCGTTTTCTTTTTGTTTCTCCTTTTCAAGTTTCTCCAATCGTTTCTTCTGTTTTTTTGTATTTCCAGTTACAGGCTGTTTTGCATTTTGTGCAATAATATTATTTGATGAAATACTCAACAACAAAACAATTAATATGAATAAACCACGTTTTTTCATGAGATTAAATTTAGTAATTTTGACTTATGACAATTACTTTTCACTTTGAATATTAAAAGAAAAATATTATTTGCTAGCTTATTTATTTCAAATCTGTTCTTTAACTACGGATGCATTAAAAGCAATCAAATTGTTCCTTATGTATATGTTGACCTTTATGTAAACATCTCCTTACCTAGTTATTCTAGCTTAAATGCTATTGGCGGTTGGGTATATGTTTCTGGAGGCAGTCAAGGTATTATTATATACAGACAAACTGCTGATCAATTTTCTGCCTATGATAGACATTGCACCTATAATGCCGAAAATCCTTGCGGATCAGCTTCTGTTGACTCTACTAATTCTTTTGTTAATTGCTCGTGCGATGGTAGTCAATATCAACTTTATGATGGTCTAGTGATACAAGGTCCTGCTACTTACTCACTAAAAGGCTATCAGACTTCTTTTGACCCAATGACCAATACTATTCATATTTTTAATTAATATGAAAATAATAATCTTTCTTTCTTTTATTCCTTTCTTATTAATTAAAGGTCAAAACAATGAATCTATTTATGACCAAGATCACTCAATTGGCCTTGGCTTAAGCAATAGCATAGCATTACTAAATAATTTTAACGCTGACTCAATTAGCAAAAACGCCCCTTCCTATTTTTTTGATTATAAAAAAAACATAGACAGTTCTGTTTATTATCGATTTTATCTAACATCTAAAATCTCTAAAAATAATTCTGCATCGACATTGTTGTTTAACGATCTTTTTATTGCTACTGGATTTGAAAAAAAAATCAATAAAATAAAAAATACTGCTTTAAAAATATATTATGGAGCAGACATATATTATAAAATGAATTTAAGAAGGTTCAAGATCGGCTTAACAAGTGGTAGTTCATGGAACGCGGAACTTTTTGGGCTTGGCATGCTAGCCATATCTGGAATTGAATTTTCAATAAATGAGCACCTGTGTTTAGCTACAGAACTCAATGCAGGAATAGGGTTACAGCAGGTTGGAGCTATTAATACTCCCGGGATTATTGAATGGGATTTAATTAGCGTGAGTTCAAGAAATTTATCTATTGGCTTAAGATATTACTTTAATTCTCCTTGATAATTACTGATTTTTTGATTGAGGATAAACATTGTCTTCCTGATGAATATCTGCTAACCTTCCTGAAGGGTCTATCTTAATTTCTTCTATAAGCTTAAAAGGTATATCAATTTTAAAAGAATATTCTGGAAGAACCCATGGCCAATCAGGTAGTAATTCCATCTTCATAGGGTATATATCTTCTCTTTTTTCTCCCCTCATTATCCTTAATGGTATGTTATACCAATGAACAGATCCATCTTTTAATTTCACAAAAACATCTAAAGGCATGGGGATTTCCTTGTTTCTTGATAAGACTATCTCTGTACTTTTGCCTTTTTTATTTACATCCTTAATACCGTAGTCTATCGTATTAACTGTCTCAACAAATTGTTCAAAATACCAATCTAATTCTAGTCCGCTTACTTTTTCCATAACTCGCTTGAAGTCTGTAGGAGTTGGATGCTTATATCTCCACTGATAATAATAATTTTTCATTCCTTCCATGAAAGCTTTATCACCAATTATATATGCTAATTGACTTACAAAAACAGCACCTTTATTATATGCATTAGTACCATACACATAATTTAACTTATAAAAATCTGCATGGGTAGTTAAAGGCTCTTGATATTCTGATTTAGCTAACCTATAATAACCTCCATATTGCCTATATAAGGGATTAAGTAAATTTCTATCATATAAAAAATCCATTGTCTTATACTGTGCATAAGTACAAAACCCCTCATCCATCCATTCATATTTAGATTCATTAGTAGCTAATAAACCCTGAAACCAGCTATGAATAGATTCATGTACCGTTACACTAACCAATCCTCCAAAGCTTCCACCAGAAGTAATTAATGTACACATAGGATATTCCATTCCACCATCACCTCCTTGTATAACAGAGTACTGTGGATAAGGATATATTCCAAAGTTTTCATTCATGTAATTAAAACACCTAACAGTATAATCTTTTAATGCAACCCAATTATCATTTAGTGTATCATTAATATGCAAAAAATGAATGATAGTTCCATTGTCAAGAATACTCTTATCGTGTATATAATCTGGATCAGCTGCCCAAGCAAAATCATGTACGTTTTCTGCTACAAAATGCCAAGTTTTTGTTGCTTGATCATTTTTTTTAAGCTGAGCATCTTCATCTTCATAACCACAACCAACTTCTTGTGGATTAGCAATTATTCCAGTTCCTCCTAACACATAAGAACTATCGATATTCACCTTAACATCAAAGTCTCCCCAAACTCCATGAAATTCTCTACCTATATATGGGTTGGTATGCCATCCTTCAATATCATATTCGCAAAGCTTTGGATACCATTGAGTCATAGAGAAATCAACATTTTCCATATTATGTCTACCAGTCCTTCTTATCTGAATTGGAACCTGACTTTCAAAATCCATAACAAAAGTCATCTTATTTCCAGGATATAATGGATTATTCAAAATCACCTCCATTATAGTACCCTCTACATTATACTTCAATGGTTTATTACCTTGTGAAAGTGAAATAATATTATGATAACCTATTTCATTTTTCTTCAATTTGGAAATCTTATCATCAACTCTAGGGTCAGGATCCTGAATATTCCTTGACCTTATATCCATCATTGATCCTGGCTGAAAAGCATTGTAATATAAATGGAAAAAAATCTTATTTAATGTATCAGGCGAATTATTAGTATATTCTAATATTTGATTCCCCGTAAACTGATTTTTTTCAGCAAAAAAATCAATTTCCATTTTATAATCAACTTGTTGTTGCCAGTAGCCCTGCTGTGCAAAATATTGAACTGTAAAAAAGATCAATACTATTAATGAAATTTTCCTCATATAAATTGTTCCTTAGTAAGATTAAGCCATTCTAATGTGCTATTACAAAAGATATCATTTACAACTTCTTCAGACAGCTTCATGTCATTAATGAATTCTCCAATTTCAAGATCCCCTAAAGGAAATGGATAATCAGACCCTAATGTCACTCTTTTTGATCCTTGCAATTTTAAAATATATTCAAGCATTAGCGGATCATGTGTAATACAATCCACCCAATATTTACCACAATATTCCCTTGGATTAACATTATTGTCTATTGCAACAAGATCAGGTCTGCAATTAAATCCGTGTTCTATTCTACCCAATGTAGCTAAAAAAGAACCACTTGCATGACAAAAATTAACACGCAATTTAGGATACTTATCAAAAATCCCTCCAAAAATCATAGAGCACATAGCTCTAGATGTTTCAGCAGGCATCCCTACTAACCATGGAAGCCAATATCGGTCCATGCTCTTTTTGCCCATCATATTCCACGGATGAACCATAACAGCAAGATCTAACTTTTCACATGCTTCCCAAATCTCATGAAATTCAGGTTCATTTAAATTTTTATCCTCAATATTTGATCCAATTTGAATCCCTACTAAACCTATTTCTTTTAGTCGATGAAGTTCCTTCACAGCTAACTCAGGGGATTGCATTGGAACTGTACCTAATCCAATATATTGTTTAGGATATTTATTAACCAATTCTGCAAGGTCATCATTTAAAAACATAGACACTTCCAAACCATCTTTTGGTCTTGCAAAATAGGCAAATAAGACTGGTATGGTACATACAACCTGTACCTGAGTACTAAATTGACTATATTCTTTTATTCTAATCTCAGGATCCCAACAATTTTCATTAATCTCTCTAAAAAAATAATCTCCTTGCATCATTCGAGCCCAACCTTTTTTATGGTGATCTAAATGTATAAAGCCATCATATCCAAATTTCTCTGCCCATAAAGGAATTTGCTTTGGCATTATATGAGTATGCATGTCAATTTTAAGCATCCTTATCATTAATTTTTTTGTCTCCCTGTTTATGACCTGGGACAGGATCATAACCTGAACTTCCCCAAGGGTGACATTTAATTATTCTTTTAAATGAAAGCCATAAACCAGTAAATGGTCCTCTTATTTTTATAGCTTCTATTGCATATACTGAACATGTAGGATCAAACCTACATGCGTTTGGGAACAATGGTGAAATTAATTTCTGATATCCCCAAACTGGAAATATAAAAATATAACTAAGTAATTTAAGCATTACCTGACACCTAACTTCTTTTTAATGTCTCTAGGAAGTGCATCTTTATGAATTAAAATATTCATAGTTTTATACCTAACATAAGGAAAAGAAACATAGAAGTATCCATCGCAATCATTGTAATTAGTACCCCAAGAATTTTTCACCTTAAAATATTTTGTTCCCTTCTGATCTTTATATAAACCTGTAATATGCATGCCATGATCATCTGTTTTTTCTTGACTATCAAATGCCAATTGTCTTTCTTCTTGATTTACAATCCATTCTTCTACAGGCATAACAAATGCATTACTGATCTTTTCAGCTCCTGCTGAATTAAAATATTTGTCATCTTGACCTTTCTTCTCTATAGTAGATTCATCTGAAGGTAATACTGCTAATGCATCTCTAGCAGAAAATCCTTTTTCTGAAACATCTGCTCCCCAAGCAAAAGTATATCCATTTTCTATTCCTTCCTCCATTACCCTCATCATCTCATCAAGAGGAAGATTATAGCTAGATTGTAAAGCCCAATTATCTTGAACTTCTAATACAAATTGTTCATAAAATGGATGGTGAGTATAAGAGGTTATAGAAACATAATCTTTCATGTTTAATCCTAGTTCATCAGCATAAGACCTAGGGCTGTATTCTTTTCCGTCAACTGTAAATTTAAAGTCATCTAAGTTTTCAGGAAGATCACCTAAATAAGCATCTACAACTCCTTCATATGCTCTTAACCAATTAGCAGTCAGCTTACCTCCTTGAGGTTTTTTTGCCAATTCTTTCACCATTGCATGTAACATTGATTCCATTTCCTCGTGCAAATGAGTATCAGACCCATAATTCAATCCTTTATATTCTGATTCAGGAACGATACCATATCTTTTAATAACCCAAGGAATATCATGAAAAGCTCCACCTTGTCCAAAATTAAACGTTCCATACATTCTTAAGTAATTAATTGCCTTGCCTATATAAGCATTTCGAACAATAAACATTTCTGAGAGATTCAAATTTCCTTTATTCATTCTAATAAGCTCAGATTCAAAAAAAGATAAAGATGAAAAACTCCAACAGGTTCCAGTTCTATTTTGATTCTCTACTGGGGTTGCATCAAGTTCGTTAATCTTAGTAAATTGATATTCACTTCCGTTTTTATTGGTGATTTTTTCTTGTCCAATTATACCAATACTTATAAATAATGGTAAAATAAATAATGTAGCTTTCATATTATTAAGTAATTATGTTATTGTGTATGTTGTTTTTTCTTTATTATCCTTTATTACTATACCTAATTTAATCAATTGATCTCTGATTTTATCAGATAAAGCATAGTTCTTATTCTGTTTTGCTTCTTCTCTCATTCTCAATAAAATATCCATTAATCCATCTGTAAGAGTTTCATTACCTGAGATAACCTCATCTATTCCTAAAACTTCCTTAATAAATCCATTAAAAGTTTCTTTCAATAATAAAAATGTTTCTTCAGAAATCATACCAAAAGAAGAGTCAGCTAATTTTGAATTTACCTGCGTTACGATCTCAAATAATGTTGCAATGGTTTTTGGGGTGTTAAAATCATCATTCATATGTATGTAACAATCCTTACATAAGGATATTACTTTCTGATCTACAGATTCATTAAAATTAGTCTTATTATATTCAGTCTGATTTAGCTTTTTCTTCGCCTCCATTAATTTATGAAAGCCTTTTTCTGCAGCATTTAAAGCATCACTAGAGAAATCTAAAACACTTCTATAGTGTGCTTGAAGTATGAAAAACCTAACAACCATTGGAGAGTACTCTTTTTCAAGTAACTTATTATCACCAGTAAATAATTCTTCAGGTAATAATGTATTTCCAGTTGACTTTGACATTCTCTTTCCATTTAAAGTAAGCATGTTGCCATGCATCCAATACTTTACAGGAGATGTTTTATTTGCAGCATTGCCCTGAGCAATTTCACATTCATGATGAGGAAATTTAAGGTCCATCCCTCCACCATGAATATCCATTTGATTTCCAAGATATTTAGTCCCCATTGCAGAGCATTCTAAATGCCACCCAGGAAATCCAACTCCCCAAGGAGCTGTCCATTTCATAATATGTTGTGGAGTCGCTTTTTTCCACAAAGCAAAATCGACAGATGCTTTCTTTTCATCTTGACCATCAAGGTCTCGTGTTCCAGAAATTAAATCATCAATGGATCTCCCACTTAACTCTCCATATTTATTTCCATCAGAAATATATTTTTTTACATCAAAATATACAGATCCATTTTTTTCGTAAGCATACCCATTATCTAAGATCTTTTTGATCATTTCAATTTGTTCAATTATATGGCCAGTTGCTGTAGGTTCTATACTTGGTGAAACTGCATTGAATAATGACATAACCTTCCGAAAATTAAGGGTATACCTTTGCACAATCTCCATTGGTTCCAACTGTTCTATTTTTGCTTTTTTTGCAATTTTATCCTCCCCTACTTCAGCATCATTCTCTAAGTGCCCTGCATCAGTGATGTTTCTAATATATCTAACGTTATATCCAATAAACCTTAAATATCTTACTACAATATCAAATGATAAAAAGGTTCTGCAATTTCCTAAATGAACCTCACTATAAACAGTTGGTCCACAAACATATATTCCAACATTTGGAGATTGAGAGGGTTCAAACTTTTCTTTAGTCCCAGATAAAGAATTATAGATATAGACCTGATTAGTCATAGAAGATCAAATATCAAAATTGGAATCCAAATTTACATGGTTTAAAAATTCTTCTTTAACTTCTTGTTTGTTAAATGATCCTGAATATTGAGCTGTAATAGTAGCACTTTTAGTATCTCTAACACCACGCATATTTACACATAAATGTTTAGCTTCAATAATACATGCGACATCTTCAGTGCCTAATGCACTTACTAGTTTATTAACAACTTGTATTGTCAATCGTTCTTGAACCTGTGGACGCTTAGCATAAAATTGAACTATTCTATTAATCTTTGACAGTCCAATTATTTTATCTTTTGCAATATAAGCAACATGTACTTTGCCAATTATGGGAACAAAATGATGCTCACAAGTTGAATAAAGCTCAATATCTTTTTCAACAAGCATCCCATTATATTTATAATTATTTTCAAACAAAGAAATTTTTGACAGATTATCAGGGTTTAATCCATTAAATAATTCATTAACATACATTTTAGCTACTCTTTCTGGTGTTCCTTTTAAGCTTTCATCTGTAAGATCAAGTCCTAGGATATCCATTATGCTATGAAAATGTTCTGCAATTTTATCTATCTTATTATTATCAGATAATCTAAATGCATCCTCTTTTATTGGTGTTTCAATAGAAGACATACAATGATCTTCACCAAAATCCTTAATATTACCCATAGAATTTTAAATTATTATTACAATTTCTGGAGATTAGTAAACTGTTATTTTGATTTTACCCAAACAAATCTTCCTTGTTTGTTAATATAACCTTCTTTACCTGTTTTAAAATCGCCTATTCTAACCATAGCATATCCGTTCTTAAATTCTGCTGGTTTAGAAAACTTAAAAGGAATTATCTCTTTTCCTTCTTTATCTATATATCCCCATTTAGCCTCTTTCCCTACACCTTTTGAAACATTTGCAAGACCTTCACAGTAGTTCATAGCGCCATCATACCTTGCTTCAATAGCAATTTCACCATTTTCATCAATATAGCCATATTTACCACCTCTAAAATTCCCATCTCTAAATAAAGACATGCCTTCATGAAAAGCAAATGCTCTATCAAATTCTGCATCGATTATAACTTTTCCAGTATTATCTATAAAACCATATTTACCATCCTTTTCTGTACCTACCCCAAAGTCAGCTTTCCCTTCTCTAAAATCAAAAACCCAGTCATATTTAGCCGGAATAATAATTTTTCCTGTTTTATCTATAAATCCCCATTTTCCATTTAATTCAACTCTAGCCATCCCCTCATGAAACTCATATGCCTTTTCATAAATTGGCTGAATAACAACTTTTCCACTTTTATCAATATAACCAAATTTGACACCTATTTGTAATCTGGCCATTCCATCATGGAATGAATAAGCATAATTACAAGCTTCATCAAAGATTTTCTTGCCTGTTTTATCAATATAGTGCCATCCTGATTCATCTTTAACTGCAGCAAATCCTTCACGAAATTCAGTTCCTCTTATATAAGTTAATGGTATAACAACTTTACCGCTTAAACTTATATAACCATAGTTTGATCCTTGTTTAACCTTAGCCAATCCTTCACTAAAATCATCAACATCATCATAAATAGCATCAACAACCAAACTCCCTGAACTATTTATAAAACCTTCCTTTGAACCATCTTTAATTTTAAATAATTCTTGAGAAGTTAAAGGGTTTAGCACCAAACAAAGTGAACAAAAAAATAATACTAATTTCATTTATAAACTATATTATTAATAAATCAAAGGACTAAATTAATAAATTTAGGAACTTATCTAGATAAGATTACATAAATAATGCCACTAATTAAAATACATAAAACACATAATGGTCAAATTGGTATTTGGGAAATTGATGAAAAAGAGAACAAATTAAAGCTCTTAAAAACTAAATCAAAAGAATACCATCCAAATATCAGTACTTATAAAAATAACCATAAAGTTAACCAAGTATTATCAACTAAATTACTTGCACATAAAATGTATCCTAACCATGATCTAAAAAAAAATGAATTTGGCAAACCATTCTTAGATCCAGAAAACATTTCAATTTCTATTTCAAATGATCGAGACTTAATTGTTATGATGGGAAGCACCAGTAAATGTGGAATTGACCTTCAATTTCCAAAAAAGAAAATTGATCTGATTCAACATAAGTTCATTAATAAAAATGACTTTTCATTTAAAGGAAAAACTGAAGACCTCCTATGGACATGGTGCGCAAAAGAAAGCATGTATAAAATATATGGTGTTCCGGAAATATTTTTTAAAGACCATCTGAAAATCACAATACTTAATGAAAATACACTATATGGAGAATGTCTTCATGAAAAATATTTATTTAATTGCCATATAAATAAAATGCTAATTAATAATTACTTTTTAGTTTATACCAGTAACTTTGAAACCATTATAAATTAACATGGACATATCCATTGAAATAAACAATAGAGTAGCTCAAAGAGAAAAAATGTGGGCTATTCTAATTGACCCAGGTAAAACAAAAGCAAAAGAGCTTCCTCAATTATGCAATCTCATCAACAAAAGCTCATGTGACTATGTTCTTGTTGGTGGCAGTCTTATTAACAACATTGAATTTGATAATTTCATTTTTTCTCTAAAAAAGAATTTAACCAAAAAAGTACTTATATTCCCTGGAGATAACACTCAAATTTCATCATATGCAGATGGCCTCTTATTATTAAGCTTAATAAGTGGTAGAAATCCCGATCTTTTAATTGGTCAGCATGTTCAATCATCTTTTAAAATTAAAGAATCTGGCTTATGTGTTTTACCAACTGGATACATTTTGAATGTAAGTTTGTCATTTGCTTCAACAGAAGATTTCGATTTATATCTAGCTGACACAAACCTAACTTTCGCATATACTTCTTCAGCAGGCTCTTCGGTTCCAGAAACAGTTACTACTGTTGGCACAAACATCTCAAACGGGGGAATTACAATTGCAATTTATGTTGTTGCATATACAGGATATGGCCAATACTACCTTTCAATAAGCATGTGGTCTCCTCCAACCATTACTCAAAATGATGCTGGATCGG
>PVBE011348072.1_pt1 | contig 14835 bp, 13 predicted proteins | sample 1631181 | NCBI WGS metagenome assembly PVBE01 (sample SAMN08397723, study PRJNA350692) | Marine metagenome, whole genome shotgun sequencing project. | isolation source: water | place: Pacific Ocean | collected 2012-04
CAGCTTTCTTTTTCGATTCAAGAGGCCTACCACGGACTTCTGATGAAACAACGCTTCCCGGTCGTAGTGCTCGATCTAGGCATCGATCCGGCCGAAGTCGACGTCAACGTTCACCCAGCAAAGACTGAGGTCCGCTTTCGCGACCCTGGCCTGGTGCGGGGTCTCATCGTTGGTGCGTTGCGCCATGCGTTGGCCAAGGCCGGGCACCGGGCGTCGACGACCGTCGCTGACGCTGCGCTGGGTGTGTTGCGTCCGGCGAGTAGCCTGCCTCATTCCGGACAAACGGTATACGCCACACCGGGTTCTACGGTGCCGCACGAAATAGCGGAAGTAGCGGCGGCTTATTACGCGCCGCTGGAGGGACAGATCCCCGGCCTCGACAGCGACCCGGCGGCTGCCCCGGCCTACTTGGAAGAAGGTATTGTGGTTGATGCGGACCACCCACTGGGTGCGGCGCGGGCGCAAGTTCATGAGACCTACATCGTCGCTCAGACCGGCGACGGTATTGTCATCGTCGACCAACATGCGGCCCACGAGCGGCTGGTCTATGAGCGCATGAAACAGGCGTTGTCCAATGGCGACGTGGCGCGCCAGGGTCTGCTGCTACCCGAAGTGATTAACCTTGACGACGCCATCGCCTCGCGACTGGCTGAGCGCGCCGACGAGCTGGCCGAACTGGGCCTGGTGTTGGAGAAATTCGGCAGCGGCGCGGTGGTGGTTCGCGAGGTGCCGGCGCTGCTGGGACAGACCAATGTGGCCGCGCTGGTACGCGATCTCGCGGATGACTTGGCGGAGATGGACACGACCCTGGCGTTGCGCGAGCGTCTGGAAGATGTGTGTGGCACCATGGCCTGCCATGGTAGCGTGCGCGCCGGCCGTCAGCTCAATCCCACAGAGATGAACGCACTATTGCGCGAGATGGAAGTGACCCCCCACGCCGGCCAGTGTAACCATGGCCGGCCCACCTACGTCGAACTTAAACTCGCCGATATTGAACGCCTGTTCGGCCGCCGGTAAGTAAGGTTGCACGAAGCTATTAGTCTTCACCCTAAGCTTGTCGAAGGGTGGAGGCTAAAATTCTCGTACTTCAACAGGCTCAGCATGAGGGTTTTTGTTCTGTTTACGTGCGCTTTAACCGTTGTATTCGAGGAAATGCAGCTCGGTCGAGCCGTAGGAGCGGTAGTCGATTTTACTAAAACCATCGGGTAACGCCAGCTCCGCGCTGCGTTCGGTCTCGACAGCGATGAGCGCGCCATCGGCCAGCCAGCCAGCGGTAGCGAGGGAAGGCAGCGCCTGGTTCGCGGTGCCGCTGCGGTAAGGGGCATCGATGAACAAGAGCGAGCAGGTATCCGGTGCTGGTGGCGGGTTGACGACATCGGCTGTGCGGACGTCGGTTGCGACTTCTTCGCCTAAGGTTGCGATATTCTCGCCCACCACTTTGAGCGCACGGCGGCTAGTATCGAAGAACGTCACATGCGCCGCGCCGCGCGACAGAGCTTCCAGGCCCAGCGCACCGGAGCCGGCACAGCCATCGAGCACACGAGCACCGCTGAGCATGTGCTTGCTGTCGAGGATACTGAACAGCGCTTCGCGTACACGCTCACTGGTCGGTCGCGCGAAGTCGCCGGCTGGCGCGGCGATACACCGGCCGCCGTGCCTACCGCCGACGATACGTAGCATCGGCCTTCACGTTGTCGGGCAGGTTTGATGCCAATACTCGCGCCGGCACTTCTTCGACATGGCCACGTGGCAACTTACCTAGTTGAAAGGGCCCGAACGAAGTGCGGATTAGTCGGCTGACCGAATGGTCCAGATGTTCCATCACCCGGCGTATTTCGCGGTTTTTACCTTCGCGCAGTGACATCAAAATCCATGCATTAGCGTTGACCTGGCGCTCTAGGGTGGCGTCGATGGGGCTATAGTTGACGCCGTCGATGGTCACGCCCTTGACGAGGTCCTTGAGTGCCTTGGGGTCGACGGTGCCGTGCACCCGCACCCGGTACTTGCGGATCCATCCAGTCGCTGGCAATTCCAGGTACCGCGCTAAAACGCCATCGTTGGTCAACAGCAGTAGTCCTTCAGAGTTCATGTCGAGCCGGCCGACGGTGATCGCTGTCGCTAATTCCGGCGGCAGGCCGTCATAGATTGTTGGCCTTCCTTCTGGATCGCGGCGGGTTGTTAGCCGTCCCGCCGGTTTGTGGTAGCGCCACAGCCGTGTCGGTTGGCGGTCTGGCAGAGGTTTGCCGTCTACCAGGATATTAGTGTCGGGAGTTACGTTGAGGGCCGGACTGTCAATCACCCGGCCATCGATGCTGACTCGGCCGAGGGTGATCCAGCGCTCGGCCTCGCGGCGTGAGCACAGACCGGCCCGCGCTAGCACTTTGGCGATGCGCACGCCGGTCGAGGTCTGATCCTGTTCACTCATTACTGGGTCCGTTAGCCATCAGGTCTTCGCCGCTTCGGTAACGAACGCTGCAAAAATAGCGTTGTCGCCGATGGAAACGCCATATTCCGGATGCCACTGGACACCGAGGCAAAACCGCTGGCCGGATGCTTCGATACCCTCGATCACACCGTCGGCTGCAACCGCATTGATAACCACGCCCTGGGGGGTGCCCAGCGCCGCCTGATGGTGGGCACTGTTGACCTGCAATTCGTTGGCCTTGACGATTTTGTGCAGCAGGCTGCCCTTTATGATTTTCACCGAATGGCCGGGCTCGTCGCGCGGGTTGGGTTGCTCGTGGGCTAGGGCGTCTTCGATTTCGTCGGGAATGTGCTGAACTAGGCTGCCGCCGAGGACAACGTGCAGCAATTGCTGGCCGCCGCAAATCCCTAGCACCGGCGTATCGCGCTGTACTGCGGCGTGGATGACCGCAAATTCGAAGGTAGTGCGGCGATCTTTGGTGGTCACCGTGGGGTGGCGTTCATCGGCGCCAAAGATCGCTGGGTCGACGTCGAACGCACCGCCGGTGATCATCACGCCGTCGATTTGGTCGAGATAGGCGTCGGCCTGCTCGGGTTCGTGGGGCAGAGCCACAGGAAGCCCACCAGCCTGAACGATGGCCTGGCTGTAATTTTTGCGTAGAGCGTACCACGGCAGGTTGGAATAGCCGCCGGGTCCCTCTGAATCCAGCGTGATGCCAATCAAGGGCCGTTTGGTCGGATTTGTCATGGCTGGACTTTACGCCCGCCGACCGCGCCGTTGCAATTTTAACGGTTGCGCGGCACGGTCAGACGATGAGCGATGATCGATACATGGAAATGGCGATCGCTGAAGCCCAAGTCGGGGCGGGCCGTGGTGAAGTGCCTGTCGGTGCGGTTGTCGTCGACGCAGCTAGCGGTCGGGTGCTGGCCCGGGCTGGCAACCGGGTCGAAGCCGACAACGACCCCACCGGCCACGCCGAACTACTGGCGCTGCGGGAAGCGGCGGTGTTAGCGGGTGCGTCGCGCCTGACGGACTGCGATCTCTATGTGACGCTGGAACCATGTGCTATGTGCGCACAGGCGATCTCGTTCGCCCGCATTCGCCGGCTTTATTTTGGCGCCTACGACGCTAAGGGCGGTGGTGTCGAGCACGGCGTGCGGATTTTCGATCAACCGACCTGTCACCATGTGCCTGAAATTATTGGGGGTCTGGAAGAAGCAAGCTGCGCGGCGCTATTACAGGATTTTTTTGCTGCCCGACGGTGAACAGGGCGGTGATTTGTTAGTTAACCATCACGAGAGTGTTCCCTAGCGGGATAGAATCGACCGATCGACGTCTTTTGTATTTGGCGGCTATAAACTGCGTTGAGCATGGACCGCTCACTAGCACTTCTTCAAGTAATCCGGACGGTCTTCCGATTAAAGCGGTGATTGAAGTCTTTCTGACCGAGCCGGCATCAATTTCCGGTGAAGTTACGGGCGAAGAAAACGCAGGCAATGAGAAGCATAATATTTGGGGTAAGATTCAAGGAATCGTGGATGACGAATACGATGACTTGAGGGATATCGTGCAAACTATATCGCTGATCTATACGTAAATCCTTGCCGCGTTAGTCGTGACGCTGAGAGATTCTGAGCTCGGATTTTACCAGCTTGCTGGCCTCGTAATAAGGCCGTTCTCCCTTGATTGTTACCCGGTGGCCCTTGCGCTCGTGCGGCCAGTAGTCCCATAGGGCGAAATGCTGGGTGCAGCGGTTGTCCCAAAAAGCGATAGCGTTCTCGGTCCAGCGGAAGCGAACCTGGAATTCGGGCCGCTGTTGGTGGCTGTAAAGAAAATCCAATAGTGCCTTACTTTCGGCCGGCTCCAATCCGTTGATGCGGGTAGTAAAGCTGGGGTTTACGTACAGCGCCTGGCGGCCCGATTGGGGGTGGGTGCGCACCACCGGGTGTTCGGCGCTGGGATAGACCTTGCCGGTGTCGTCGATCCCTCGTTCAGCGTAACGACCGCGATAAATATGCTCGGATTCGTGCGTCGCGGTAAGGCCTGAAAGAAATTCCTGCAATGTTGGCGACAGCGTTCCGAAGGCCGCGCACATGCTGGAGAACAGCGTATCGCCGCCGATTGGTGGCAACACGCGCAACTGTAGGCACGTGCCCAGTGGCGGCTCGACATCGCACGACACGTCGGTATGCCAGCCATTGCCGTCGGCATAGGTGGAATTCTTGTGGGCGTGAATGATGAAGAGTTCCGGATGGCCCTCGGGGTGCGGCGCGGCTGGGTGGTAGTGCAGTTCACCGAACCGTTTGGCAAACGCGACCTGCGCTTCCGGATCAAGCGGCGGTTGGTCGCGGAAGAACAGCACCTGATGTTCCGTAAACGCCCGCTCTATTTGCGCGAATTCGGTGTCCGACAGGCTCTCTACGTCAGCACCGGAAACTTCGGCGCCAATCAGGGCGGTTATGGGTTCGATGTGCATACGGGCTTCCTCTGCCAGGAATGTTAAAGCGATTTTCTGTGTCTGGCTACGCGGCTAAGCGATTGCCCGCCCGCCTTGTATGGGTGGCATCGGCGTGCTTGTCTTGGGGCAGAGCCGCTCAAGCGGCCAATACCGCCGGGGGCCAAGTGGTGGAGGGAGATAGCACGTGACCGATTTATCGCGTAAAGCGCTCAATATTGAAGATTTGCGCCGTATGGCGAAGCGGCGCCTAACCAAGGCCATCTTCCAGTTCATAGACCGGGGCAGCGAAGACGACATCGCGCTGCGCCACAACCGCGCGGCACTGGAGCGCATTAAACTAGTGTCGCGCGTGCTCAACGACACGTCGAACCGCGACCCGGCGATCACCTTGTTCGGCAAGCCCCAAGCGTTACCGCTGGTGATCGGTCCTACTGGGCCGGCAGGATATGCCTGGTATCGCGGCGAGACCGCGCTAGCGTGTGCTGCGGCGAAGGCTGGCATACCTTTTACGATCGCCAGTACGTCGAACACTGCGATGGAAGATGTCTTGGCCAACGGTGGCGGTACCCAGTGGTACCAACTCTATGTCTGGCGCGACATGGAAGCCTCGATGGTGGCGGTTGAGAGGGCTCGCGATGCCGGTTTTAAGGCGCTGGTCTTAACCGTCGACTCGACCATTCCCTACAACCGCGAGTTCGACATCCGTAACGGGATGACGTTTCCGGTGCGCATCACACCGCGCAATACCATCGATACGTTGCTGCATCCGCGCTGGCTGTTCGGCACATTGGGCCATTACGTCCTCGCCGAGCGACGCATGCCGCGCTACGTCAACATTCAAATTCCCGATACGTTTTCACCGACAGAAGTGCGCGGCTTTCTCGTCAAGAACGATACGTTGGATTGGGATTTTTTACGCCGGGTGCGCGACATGTGGCCGCGCACGTTGATCGTCAAGGGTATCCTCCATCCCGACGACGCGGTGATGGCGGTAGACTGTGGCGTTGACGGGGTGATTGTCTCCAACCATGGCGGTATCGCCAGCGACGCGGCGCCGGCGCCGATCGATGTCCTGCCGGCGGTCGCCGCCGCAGTCGGCGGCCGGGCGACGATCATTGTCGACAGCGGCTTTCGGCGCGGTAGCGACGTGCTCAAGGGTGTGGCGCTTGGCGCTAACGCCGTGATTATCGGCCGCGCGATGCTCTATGGCGTTGCGGCCGCCGGTGAGGCCGGGGCGACCCGCGCGCTGGAAATCCTCGACGCTGAAATCCGCCGCACCATGGGGGTGATGGGGGTGACTGACATCGCCGCGCTCGGCCGCGACCATGTGCTTCTGTCGGGGCAAGTTTTGTCTTAGATACTTGCGGTTTGTGACCCCCTAGTTTTCCAATGGGGCGGGTAGGTTTTGTCATAGTCCAGCAGGACTCCAACGCGTTTCAGCCACGCCGTGATGCCGGGATAATTTTCCCCGTTAGGGCGAATACCAAAATTCAAGGGAGCCGCGTCGTCTCTATAGGCCTCACGCACGAGGCCCTGCAGGATCGGTAACAGAACCATATTGTCAGCCGATAGGAATTCGCCTACCAGGTAATCTGCTTTGGAAAGTATGTCATCGGACTATTTCAAGGCGTCGCGGGCGGGGTCACCGCTTATCCAGTAGCGTTCGTAAGTTGTTGAATTACTTTTGTGTTAGCGGCCGCGGACAAGGCTCCCGAAACCAACTGGGATGACGATCCATCAGAACCAAGCAGCTAATACTTTTAATTTGAAAGTAAGCTACCGATTTTTGCCCGCCATCTGTGCAGATGCGGGCCGTTCAAATGTTGATATGGAAAAGTCAGTTCCTACGCCCCCCGGGCGACAGCGCGCCAGCCGATGTCGCGGCGGCAAAAGCTCTCGGGCCAATCGATTTTTTCGATCGCGGCGTAGGCCTTGGCCTGAGCCTCGCTGATGGTGGCACCGCTAGCGGTGACGTTTAGCACTCGGCCGCCATTGGCTAGCAGACGTCCGTTGTTTTCCATGGTGCCGGCATGGAAGACGATAGCGTCTTCCGGACTGACCGCACTGAGTCCACGAATTTCGCTACCTTTGGCGTAGGCGCCGGGATAGCCTTCAGTGGCCATGACCACTGTCAGCGCGGCGTCGTCGGACCAGCGCAAATCGAATTTGTCGAGAGCGCCGTCACAAGCTGCCACCAGCGCCGGTAAAATGTCCGAGCGCAGGCGCAGCATTAGCACCTGACATTCCGGGTCGCCGAACCGCACATTGTATTCCAGTAGCCTTGGCCCCTCGTCGGTCAACATCAGCCCGGCATAGAGCACGCCGGTAAAGGGCGTGCCCTCCGCCGCCATGCCCGCGACCGTGGGGGTGATGATGCGCTCCGTAATCTCGGCCTGCAGCACCTCGGTGAGCGCTGGTGCCGGTGAATAGGCGCCCATACCTCCTGTATTGGGGCCGGTATCGCCGTCGCCAACCGCCTTGTGGTCCTGGGCGCCGACCAGCGGCAGCGCGGTCTTGCCGTCGATGAGAGCGAAAAAGCTTAGCTCTTCGCCGACCATGTATTCCTCGATCACCAGTTCGCGGCCGGCGTCGCCGAAGGCGGCGTCGGTCATCGCCGCGTCGACGGCAGCCAGTGCCACGTCGACCGATTGCGCCACCGTGACCCCCTTGCCGGCAGCTAGCCCGTCGGCCTTAACGACGATCGGGGCACCCTGATGTTCGATATAGGTTTTGGCGGTATCGGCATCGGTAAAGCGGCCATAGGCGGCGGTCGGGATGCCGTACTTGGCGCACAGATCCTTCATGAAACCTTTCGAACCTTCAAGTTTGGCGGCGGCGGCACTCGGTCCGAACGCCTTGATGCCGACCTCGGTGAGTTGGTCGACCAGGCCCAGCACCAGCGCCGCCTCGGGACCGACGACGACAAAGTCGATGGTGTTTTCGCTGGCGAAGCGCAGTAGGCCTTCGACATCATCGGCGGCGATCGGGACGCATTGAGCGTCCTGGGCGATGCCCGCGTTTCCCGGCGCGCAATAGAGCGCGTCGCACAGGGGCGATGCCGCGATCACCCAGCACAGTGCATGCTCGCGCCCGCCACCGCCAACTACCAATACCCGCATGTTTGATCCTTCGCTATGTGCCGCTGTTTTTGTATTATGCCAGATGAGTCGATGAATACGTACGCTCCTGATACGCCTACCCACGAGGCCACCTCTAGCAACGAGCCGCCGGTCTACGGCGTCGCCGAGCTCAGTGGCACCCTGAAACGCGTCGTCGAGGACGCGTTCGGCTATGTGCGGGTGCGCGGCGAAGTGTCCGGTTTCAAGCGTGCCGCCTCGGGCCATCTCTATATGGCGTTAAAGGACGCTGATGCCAATATGGATGCGGTGTGCTGGCGCGGCACGGCGGGCAAGCTCGATATTGAACCCGAAGATGGGCTCGAGGTCATCGCCACCGGGCGGATCACCACCTACGCCGCGCGCTCGAAATACCAATTAGTGATCGAGCGGCTAGAGATCGCCGGCGAAGGTGTGCTGCTTAAGATGATTGAGGAGCGGCGCAAACGGCTCGCCGCCGAGGGTCTGTTCGACGAGGACCGTAAGCAGCCGCTGCCCTACCTGCCCAAAATTGTTGGCGTCGTTACCTCGCCAACCGGCGCCGTCTTTCGGGATATCATGCACCGGCTGAACGACCGCTTTCCGCGTCGGGTGCTGCTGTGGCCTGTGTTGGTGCAGGGTACAACCGCAGCCGAGCAAGTGAGCGCGGCAATCGCCGGGTTCAATGCCTTGAAGGCGGGTGGCGACGTACCGCGCCCGGATCTGCTGATCGTCGCGCGTGGCGGCGGTTCGCTGGAAGATCTGATGGCGTTCAACGACGAAAACGTGGTGCGTGCGGCGGCGGCCAGCGACATTCCGCTGATCTCCGCCATCGGCCATGAAACCGACACCACTCTAATCGATTTCGCCGCCGATCAGCGGGCGTCAACTCCGACTGCGGCGGCGGAGCTCGCTGTGCCGGTGCGCACTGAACTCCTGGCCCAGGTGACCGATGATGGCGCGCGGCTATTTGGCGCCATGACTCGCCGGTTCAGTGGGTTAAAACAACATATCACTGGCTTGGCCCGCGGCCTACCCGAACCCCGCCGCCTGATTGAAGCCGCTATGCAACGCAGCGACGATTGGGGCGAGCGCCTAGCCCCGGCGATGGCGAGCCTGATCGACAGCCGCCGGCAGCAGGTCGGTGAGGTGGCGGCTCAACTGGTCCGTCCCGGCGATTATATCTCCCGTAAGCACCAAGATCTGGCAGTGGCTATCCAGAGCGACGCGCGCTTCAGTCGCTTGGGGCAGGCGATATATCAGACCCGCGCCCAATATTTGGAGAACACCGAAAAACTTCTCGAAAGCTATTCCTACAAGGGCGTGCTTGAGCGCGGCTTCGTCGTTGTGCGCGATGACGCTGGCGCGCCGGTGTCCGCTGCCGATATGTTGTTGCCGGGCGACGATATATCGTTGGCCTTCAAAGACGATGGCCACGCCGAAGCTGTGGTATCGTCGGTGAGCACGGGCGGCGGAGTGCCTTCGCAAACTCATGCCGCCAAAAAAAAACCAAAAGCAAATCGCAAATCGCCATCCGACGATTCCCAGGGAAGCCTGCTGTGAAGGCAATTTGGCTTGTCCTTGAGTGGTTTCTCCTAGCCGCTGCGCCAGCCGCCGCAGTCGAGCTAACCGGACCTCTAACCCAAGGCGGGCTAATCGTTGGCACGGTAGCGCCGGGGTCGAAAGTTACCTTCGAAGGACGCACGCTGCGCGTCGATCCCCGAACCGGAACCTTCGTGTTTGGCATCGGTCGCGACTATGGTCCCGAAGCGAAGTTAGCGATTACCCATTGGGACGGACGGCAGGAGAGCCAAGTTTTAACCATTGCACCGCGGCGATGGCGGATCGAGCACGTCGATGGGCTGCCGCCAAGCACAGTGACCCCACCGCCGGAAGTCTTAAAGCGCATCCACCGCGAGGGTGCGCTGATCAAGGCGGCACGCTCACGCGAAAGCGCCACTATGGATTTCCTTCAGGGCTTTATCCTGCCGGCGACGGGCCGGCTCAGCGGCTTCTACGGCAGCCAGCGTATCTTGAACGGGCAGCCGCGTCGGCCCCATTACGGCCTCGACGTCGCCAACTCGGTCGGCACGCCGGTGCACGCTGCAGCGGCGGGCGAGGTGGTGCTGGCCGAGACTGACCTATTTTACACCGGTGGAACGGTGGCGATCAATCACGGCCATGGGCTGACGACGATCTATTCCCATATGAATTCGGTCGGCGTGAAGGTCGGCGATAGCGTTGTCCAAGGTGCACCAATAGGTACCATTGGCGCCACCGGCCGCGCCACCGGACCCCATCTCGACTGGCGGCTCAACTGGTTCAATGTGCGGCTTGATCCGGAGCTGGTGCTACCTAAAAAAGCTGAATAATCTGACAGTTTCCAGAACACCTCATCCTGAGCTTGTCAAAAGACAAGGTACTCCCGGCCTCATACTTCGACAGGCTCAGCATGAGGCCTTTTTATTGGCCAATCAGCCTTGCCAGTAATTTTCTCACCCGCGCCTCATCTTGCCATTCCAGGGTCACCGGCACCGTTTGCACCATCGAGCGGGTTTGCTGCGGCAGGCGCACCCAGTCTTTTTCGGTGGTTACCGGCGAGGCGTCGAGCGTCGTGGCCTCAACGCAAATCTTCATGATCTCGTCGGTCTTATAACGATGGTGGTCGGCAAAGGCGTGGCGGGCGGCTACGGAGCAGCCCATTTTCTCCAGTGTGGTGAAGAACTTCGCGGGGTGGCCAATACCGGCGAAGGCGACCACGCGCTTGCCGGCGACGAACCCAGCGTCTTGAGTTGGCTCGAGGTGGGCAGTGAGCACGGGAAAATCCGGGTGCATGTTGGCCGCGATACCGGTCTTATCGTCGCCGACGATAACAAGCGCGTCGGCGCGTGCTAGGCCCGCCACTACCGGTTCGCGTAGGGGGCCGGCGGGCACCAATCGGCCGTTGCCGAATCCGGTGACGCCGTCGACTACAACTAGGCTAAAATTCTTGGCCAGCGACAGATTTTGAAATCCGTCATCCATGATGATGAGTTCGGCGCCGGCTGCAGCTGCCGCCCGGGCACCGGCAGCGCGGTCGCGTGCTACCCAGGTTGTTGCGGCGCGCGCCAGTAATAGCGGTTCGTCGCCGACCTCATCGGCGCGGTGGCGGTAGGCTTTGACCTGCAGTGGTCCGGCTTCGCTGCCGCCATAACCGCGGGTAAGAAAGGCCGCCTTGCGGTCTTTCAGTAGTGTTGCTAGCGACAGTACCACCGGGGTCTTGCCGGTGCCACCGGCAACCAGATTGCCGACGCAGATAACTGGTACGGCGGCCCGGTAGGGATGGGCGAACTGGTTCTTGAGGCGCCTGGCGAGCGCGTAAACACCGGCAGCTGGCGCCAGCAACGCCGACACCGAACCCGGTGCGCCATACCAAAATGAGGGCGTTTTCATGGGGTGGCCGCGGGACTGGTTGGGGTGATGCCGTCGAGCAATGGCGACAGTGCCGTAGTTACCCGGTCGAGGACATCGTCTTGCGCTGCTGCCGTCGTCGCCGCGGCGTCGGCCATTTCTGCGGCCTTAGCGGGGTTCGCCAGCAGTGCTTCGACCGCTTCCGCCAAGGCCTCGCTACTATCGACCTGGCAGCTGGCGCCGGCTTGTGCGAGTTCATCGGCGATAGCCTGGAAGTTGGCAATGTGCGGTCCGTGTAAGATGGCGCATTTTAGCACAGCGGCTTCCAGCATGTTTTGACCGCCATGTGGGATTAGCGAGCCGCCGATAAAGGCGACTGGCGCAATCCGGTAGAACAGGCCCAACTCGCCGGTTCCGTCGACCAGGTAAATGTCGAACGCGTCGGTGATTGGTTCGGACAGGGAGCGGCGGGCGACCGTCAGGCCTTGCCCTTCAAGGTGCGCGGCAACCTCGGCTCCCCGTTGCGGGTGGCGCGGGGCGACGATGGTCAACAGGCCGGGAATTTTCTCAACGGCGCTCATATGGGCCTTGGCGACGATCGCCTCTTCGCCGTCATGGGTGCTGGCGGTTAGCCATACCGGCCGCGATCCGATGGCGTCTTGCAGTTCTAGGAGGTCAGTAGCAGTCGCTGGTAGCGGGGCGGCGGCAGTCTTGAGATTACCCGATACCGATACATTGGCCGCACCGAGGTCGAGCAAGCGCGCGGCAATGGTTTCGTCCTGGGCCAGAACCAGTGAAAAGCTCGACAACAGGTGATGGGCGAGGCCGCGCGCGCGTTGCCATCCGGTGTGCGAATCGGCGGATATGCGTGCGTTGAGCAGAACCATGGGGATGCCGCGCGCGGCGGTCTCGAGCAATAGATTTGGCCATAATTCGGATTCGACCCAGATCGCCAAATCGGGTTGCCAATATTTAAGAAAGCGGCGCACCCAGGCAGCGCGGTCGATGGGAACAAATTGGTGGAGGGCGCGCTTCGGCAGGCGTTCGTCCATCAGGCTAGCAGACGTTACGGTGCCGGTTGTTATTAGGATGCTGAGCGCCGGCCGCTCGCGGATAAGCTGGTCGACTAAAACTAGCACCGACTGCGCCTCGCCGAGGCTCGCCGCGTGGATCCATACCAGGGATCCTTCGGGGCGCTGCAATGATGCCACGCCGCGGCGCTCTTCGACACGGGCCGGGTTTTCTTTCCCGTGTGCTATGCGTTGCCGCAGTAGCAACTGAATTAGCGGCAAGCCTACTGTCGTGAGACCACGATACAGGCCGAGCAGCGGCAACGCGCCAGTGAAATTAGTTTTGCTCATGCGGGCGCGGGTGCTGTCGCTAGATGATCTTGCGAATGAGCCTCTAGCTCGGCCGGTTCGTCTCGGAACTGCAATTTGCTTAACCGCGCATAAAGACCGCTTTTGGCAAGAAGTTCGACATGAGTTCCCGCTTCGACGATGCGCCCACCATCCATCACGTAAATCATATAGGCGCCCATGGCCGTGGCTAGCCGGTGGGCGATGACCAGAGTCGTTCGGCCCTGGGTGAGCCGGTCGAGGGCCTGCTGCACCTGGCGCTCGGACTCTGCATCGAGAGCGCTGGTGGCTTCGTCGAGCAGTAAAATTGGCGCGTCGCGCAGCATCGCTCGGGCGATGGCGATGCGCTGGCGCTCGCCGCCCGACAGGGTGGCGCCGCGGTCGCCGACGACAGTGTCGTAGCCTTGGGGTAAGGCGCTGACGAAATCATGTGCAGCCGCCGCTGTTGCCGCGGTAACGATGTCCTCGCGCGATGCTTCTGGCCGCCCGAACCCGATGTTGGCGGCGACACTGTCGTTGAACAGGGTAACGTCTTGGCTGACCAGGGCGATCTGTGCGCGCAGATCGGCCAAGGTCAGGTCGCGCACGTCGGTACCGTCGATCGTCACGCGCCCCTGATTAGGGTCGTAGAAGCGTGGAATTAAGTTCAAAATCGTCGATTTCCCGGCGCCGCTGGGGCCCACTAGCGCCACCGTCTGCCCTGGGGTTACGGCGAAGGAAATGTCATGCAGGGCCGACACTTCCTCCTCGTAGGAAAAATCCACGGCCTCGAAGGCCAGGGCACCCTGGCAGGCCTCGATACTTTGCGCATCGGTGCGATCGACAATCTCCGGTTCGGTATCGAGCAAAGCGAAGCTGCGGTGTACCGCCGAGAGGCCTTCCTGGAGGCTGGCGTTGAGCGCACCCAGCGAACGGATCGGCTGATAGGCCATGATGACGGCGGTAAGGAAGGCGACAAATTCGCCCAGAGTTCCGGTGCCAGAGATAATGCGCCAGCCCCCAAACGCTAAAATCGCGGCGATAGAGGTGCCGCCCAGGATTTCGAGAATCGGATAAGTGCGCGAACGCCCTTTGACGGTTTTCATCGTCAGTCGGTAGACACTATCGAACAAATTGTTCGCACACTTCTGTTCGTGGGCTTCCATACGATAGGACTTGATTAGCCTGACGCCGGCCAACGCTTGGTCGAGATTGGCTGTCATCTCACCCATTTCCACTTGTGAGTTGGCCGCAGCACGGCGCAGGCGGCGGCCGATGCGGATGACCGGGCGGCTGCCGATAGGCAACAGGACGACGACGATCAGCGCCAGCAGCCAATCGAGATAGAACATCATGCCGATCAATGCAGTCGCGGTCAGCGTGTTGCGCACCAAGCCGACCAGCGACTTCGATAGTGCGTCGCGCATCATGTTGACGTCGTTTGTGAACCGCGACATCAGCTTGCCGGCTGAGGTTTCGTGGAAACTGGAGATATCGGCGCGCATCAGGTGAGCGAACATCGCCTTCTGCAATTGGTTGATGATGCGCAAGGCCACCGATTGGCTGACGACGGTTTGGGCGTAACTGGCTAGACCTTTGAAAATGGCGACCGCAACGATCACCAGCGGCATCAGAAAGAACCCTTTGATGTCGCGTTGTTCGAGTAGGTCAATCGACGTTTCGATTAATTTTGGATAGACCGCTACTGAAGCCGCGACGACGAGCATCAGAGCACCAGCGATAACTAATTGCGCCAGATGGATGCGCATCCAGTCGCGCCACAGCCGGGCTACCAGGAAACGGGTGGTGCCGTCCAGCGCGGATTTGGTTTGTGTCTGTTCAGTCAACGGCGCGCAGCCCCTGCGTCGTGCCGAACCGGTATACCATGACGGTGCGCTAGCTCAACCGCTACCAGCGACCGTCATGCCGCCGATGCGCACGGTCGGGGAGTTAGTGCCGTAGCGGAACTCCAGATCGTTCGCTGGGCGCAGATTCCGATACATGTCTTTAAGATTGCTGGCCACGGTCATTTCCGTCACAGGGAAGGTAATCTTGCCGCCTTCGATCCAGAAGCCGCTGGCGCCGCGGCTGTAGTCGCCGGTCACGCCGTTGACGCCCATGCCCATCAGC
>PVBE010708083.1_pt1 | contig 14833 bp, 23 predicted proteins | sample 1631181 | NCBI WGS metagenome assembly PVBE01 (sample SAMN08397723, study PRJNA350692) | Marine metagenome, whole genome shotgun sequencing project. | isolation source: water | place: Pacific Ocean | collected 2012-04
ACAACTAGACGCACGAAATTGCCGTAATTCCGGACTTTTCCTTTACCTTATGTATCCGTATGCTACGACAACAACGCTATTTTACTTGTCTTATAATCTATTCCAGATGCTCGGCTCACTTTTGTGCCGAAGTTCATCATTGTGATAATCATAAAAGTAGTCAAATGTATCAGTTCTAAATAAATTAGCTATGTACATAAAACTAGCAAGTAGTAATAATGTGCCTAATACCATAATTTTTTTATCCTTCTACTGTTATTGATACTCATTACTAATAAGACTAGCACAAGATATAGTGTAGTCAAGTGCGTAGTGTGAAAATTCTTCCAGATGCAAGAGTAAAGCGACATAAACCCTACAAAGATTGGTGATGGTAAAAAAAAAGAAGATGGTACAAAGCGATGGTTCAAAAAAATCTTCCGAAGCTGGTGATGGTAAAAAAAATCCAATGAAAATAGCGTTTTATTCCTGATGTGGATACCCCCTGTGGCACAGCGACAAGAACGGCTAAAAACATAGCTCTCCTGACCAGATGAACAAAAAACCCAACCCCGAAACCGATATTGTCGCCAACAGCACCACCAGACAGGGACAAGAACGACCTGAACTTGTCGCCACCTGACCACCCAGCAGGAATTGAACACAAACGACCTTTTTATAGTCTTAAATGACCATAAAAAAAATGGCGTACTCTGGAAATTGACACCACCACAAGATATAGTGTATTAGAATACCAAGCAAATAAGCATTAAACACAAAACCCTGAAAACCCCCACACGAACGCCTTCGTGCCGTCGGCGGGTCAAAGTTGATTTTAGGCAGGGCTCTCCTGAGCTGTCCGGATAATCAAGTTATCCGTTACATGTAGCTTTTAAGTGTCACCAAGTAATGAGTTGGTAGCTACTATAAGGGGCTCCCGAAAGAGCCCCCTAACTAGCTACTAGCTAGTATTTCTCCTATCTAATACCTAACATTTCTAGAATTTCAGAATTGTATTCAGTAACTCTTCTTTTCTTTCTATGTCTACGTAGCCTAATGATTGACCTAGCCCTCTTATATAGATACGCAATAGCGTCTCCTAAAAGAACAAACGGTACAATCATAAACATTCCATATTCCGCTACGAATATGAATATTGCCATTGCTGTCATAGTTAATAAACTATAAATAGCAACATCTGCTAAGTATTGCATTAGTTTTCTTCCTCCCTCGCTGGAGTCATTGAGAAGTTTTCAGACCAATGGTCATATGGTTCGCCGTCTCCTTGACGTTCGAATGTCTCATATTCCATTGGCTGAGATTCCATCCATTCACCCATAGCTTCTTCAACACTGTCTGCATCGCCAATGTTATCTTCATCAAGATAACCATCAGCAATTAGTTGTTCTATGGTTGTTTGGTAGTCGGTTTGATAACGTATACGTACGTCTTCTTCAACTACACGAGTAGCATGAACTCTTCTAGTCATGAGACCAGCTAACTCGTCTTCCCTCATCCACGAAGGTAGTCCTGGGTCAAATGTCCTTGGACTCATGACCTTACCTCCATTCTTGCATTCTCAAGATTAGATAAGAATAAACCAGCATAAGCTCGCTTATCATCTAACTGAGTCTGCTCTTTTCTGTGTCTTGTGACACAACCTGTACTTGTCCAATGTCTTCTAAGATACCTAGCAAGTTCAGGGAACTTATTTGAATTGTTTACAAATGATATAAACTTAGATATATTGTATATATCATCAAACGCATCAACATCGTTATAACTTGCTTGCTCTATGAATAGACTGTAGTAATACATAGCATTTACGAATCCCATCCTCATATACATTCTTTCACGATTGTATGTAGATTTAGGGAACCTAAATTCTATTGTATTATGTCTACTCTTTTGAACTATCCAGTTTCTTTGATGGTCTAAAGTACCTCTCTCCTGTTCAACTATTTGTTCGTAATAGTCTTCAACAGAAGGTAGTCTATTCCATCGAGCCCAGCTTCCAAGTTTCCTCTGACCGACAATCTGTATAAAGCGTGCACCACGCTCTGGATTTTCGGTAGATTCTCTCTGGATTCTGGCATCACCAAAGAACTCCATCAATTTATAGAACAGAACCAACTGTTGGTCACTGAATATACCAAGTGGCATATGCATGTGACCTCCAGTATTTGGTCCTAAATGTCCTAAGAATATGTATTCTGATTGCATTTCTTCAAATGTTCCTAGAATACCTGTTTCTTTGGCAAACCCGATAGTCATTGGAGCGGTGACAAATTCTCTGCCACCACTGCCTAATGAACCATCGCCCTTATGACACATCATAGGTGCGTATCTAAATGTTGCCCAATCTCTTTGACTAGATTGGTTCCTTAGATAGTCCCTAACTTTACCATTAGCTGTATTCACAACATCTTGGTAAAGTGCATCTCTATCTTGATAGTCAGTTTCGTGGATGATTGAACCATCTCCGAATTCTAACTCTATTTCAAGACCGAGTGGGACACCATGTGCAACTAGTTGAGCCCTAAGGTCAACTAATTCACTAGCATCTACTGTGCCACTCACAGGTTGATACAAGTTCTTCTTGAACCCATATACCAAACTGCTATCTCTCAACTGGTTGTTAAGAGCAGGTAACTCAGAATTACGGACACCAACGCCGTAACGACGTCCTTTAGGTCCGAGTTTCATTATTTCTTACCTTTCTTAGATTTCTTTTTAGCTTCAGCTTTGTCGAAATTATCAAGTGCAAGTTGCAATTGCGTCTCGCTCTTTTCAATTTCTTCATCCTCAGCTAAAGGAACCTGACAAGAATCTCCATCTGATATGATGTCAACTCCTGACTCAATCAATTCGTTATAGAGGACATAGCATGTCTCTTCATGTTCAGGATATCCCGCTAGGTCTAGCGGTGCCTTACATGAGTCGCATACAATTTCGCCATCTTCAACTACTAACTGATTGTCTTCAAACCAGTCAACGACTGAATCGTAACCCCACTCTGCACATAGGTCGATAACTTTATTTCTAAACTTATCATTTTCCCATGCTGTGGAAGGTACCATCTTCCATTGAGCTAAGGTTTCAATAGTTTCCTCATCTATCTCAGCAACAGGTCTAATTGATGAATAGTCCCCGATTATAACTTCACCGGTTTCTGTATCAACTATACGTTGCTGATTTCCTGTCTGTGATAGGGATGTTTTGCTATTCCCCCAACGATTCATCTTCCATGAATACTCTTCATGTGAATCATTGGAGTACCAAACTCCATCAACCCATTCTCCAGCCTGCTCATTGACGATATAAGAGTCCCTATGTAACTTAGGATTACTAGATAATATAACTAGTTTATTACCAGTACCAATCATCTCTCCTAAGTGACTGATGAACCTATTATCATCAAGTCCTGTAAGTTTGACATGTTGTAACATTGTCTCATTAAAGTAACGAGTGTCACTAATATCTCTCTTAGCAGGTGGATGAAACTGCCTAGGCATTATCCCATTATGTGCAAACACTGTCTGAGTGTCTACATAGAAAGGATGGTTATTATCCATACATACAGAACCATGAGTTGCTATCCTCATATGAACTAATATGTCAGAATTGCCATACAGTTTCTTAATCTCTTTGAATTTCTTCTTGAATGGTTTAAGCTTCATGGTCTTATAGACCTTAACTTTTCCATCCTGAATCCAAGAGATTCCGCCGCCATCACTATTGTGTTTCCACATAGTGTCGAGCTTCTCTTGCTCTATCTTCATACCCGAAGGTATGTTTGCTATGATACACATTTTATTCTCCTTCTACTGTATCATTGGTTGCTCTATCGTTCCAATACGCTTCGTTACTGCGTACCAAACTGTCAACCTGTACATCCATGTTCGATGAACTTGGATATATATCACTAAGCTCAAAGAGGTTTCCCTCTCTAGCTAAAGCAATAAAGTTTGAGTACCTGTCTCTCCTATCTGCAGTATCAAGTAACCATCTCCAGAAATCATTAACGATTTCTACATAGGTACTATCTTGCAAGTACAACTTGAAACTATTGTTATATAGTCCTTGTTGTACTGGAGAACCTTGGTAATCATCTCCATTGTTATAGTGATAATCTTCCATTCCGTGTTGTACAACCGTATGCCATGCGAATCTATAAATAGCTTCGACGAACTCTGGTCGTGACAATACACGTCCTGGGACTGTGGTGCTATTGAAGTATCTCAATTCAATAGTGCCGTCCTTAACTAAGTTGATACCATCGTACTTATCAGCTCGGTCTTGTCTTCTCCTCACTGCTGTAAGATGTGTAGCATCTTCTGGACGACCACTTCTTTGAATAGGTCTTCTCCAATGAGCCCACTGACCATCTGGTCTTTGTGCAATTCCACCTAAGATGTTTTCTTCCCATTCATTTTCATGAACGATTACATCATCTTGGAATTTGTACATTATTTCTAAGAATGCCCAAAGATGTGCAGTTGTAAATGCGTCGTGGTCAATGTGTATATGAATACCATTGTTCCTATCCCTCTCACCATCTGCATTGTAGAATGCACGGTAATTAGTACGCATTAACTCCCAGAAGTCTTGTGGAACTTGATGCCAAGCATTCAAGCTCATAGCTTGAGATACTAGCTCATGTCCCCATGGACTTCCACTATCTACTGAACCATCTCTGACTCTGTAAATCATCTGCACTTTCTGGTTCTGTTCTTCAGCCCAAGCTGGGTGGAATAACTCCACTAGCTCTCTGTGAACATTCTCCATGGCATTAGTATCATGGTTATGTAAGTCACGTCTACCAATCATTTCAATCTCCATTCCATAGAATGGACCATATTCTCTGTGCCACTCAGGAGTTCCAACCTGGGAACTTCCATGTTGTGGTGTATGAGACCATGTAGATTGTCCTAATGGTTTCAATGCTCTTTGATTAATTTGATAAGCCATACCTGGTGACGCTTGTCTCAGCGAATCAGGGAAATGACCCATTAATCTTTCGACCATACCAACTTGCCATATTGGGAATGTGTAGTCGTGGTCCTGCCTACCTAATATAATGTTGTTCATACCATGTCTAACAATATGCAACCCACTTCTTATTACTCTGGTTGCATGATTATTAGTTGGTGCTCTTGAACCCCATCTACTAGTTTCGTTCAGGAACTCAGTCCAGTCAGAAGCTTTATATACCTTAAGGAATAGATAAGGTAACGTATTACCATGATATCCATCCCTTGCAGCTTCAGCTTCAGTGTCTGATATTGAATAATTATGTGCATACCAAGTAGTACGGTCCTCGTACTCATGGTCAACATCACAATCATCATCATCATAATCACATTCTCCATTATGAACTCCAGGGATTACAAAACCATCTGTATCGCTCGTAACAAACGCATCAAAGGTAGCTACACCTTCAAGGTCGTCTTGAGCAATAAAGTCATCACCCGTAGCAAATACACCAACATGTTGCATGCTGCTATATACATTTGCTTCTGGAGTGAAGTGGTAATTTTTATCCCACGCCCAGTTCATAAACTTCCTGACTTCAATAGGTAATGACAAGTCTTCGTCATCTTCCCAATCGATTCTCTCCCATTGATATCTGGAAGAGTTTCTACTGGTACCCGATTGTCTTTCATATATGTTATATGAAGGTCTATGGGTATATTCCCTAAAGTAGTTCTGGATGTTAGTTATGTTGTCAATGAAGCTTGAGTGAATCATCACAAAAGCATTGAACTCATAGCTATAACCAAAAGTACAAGCAGAAGCACATGTATAACAGATTGAAAATCTGCCATTATTTGAGTGCTTAACTGCAAATACAGTATGGTTTCTATGAACAACACGGTTACAGGATTTACATTGTTTGTAATTCCTTGTTCCCATCCATCTATCAGGTTGTATTATTTCCTTACTCAGGTGATTGAGTTTCGGTCCATAGTATCCGTAACCGGTACCAGGAAGTTCATTCTCATATCCACCAAACATAACTTGCCAATCTAATGACGCGTTAGGTTCAGATTTAACAGGATATACACGTCCAATAAACGAACCTCTAACTAAACCATCTTCGTTTTCTAACACGTAGATGATTATGTGAGTCGCCTTTCGGATACTAACATTTTGATAAGGGTTCATACTTCTCCACTTATCTTTGTTAGCCACAGTCGGTGTACTATCCAGTCCCTTTATATGCTTAAGGAATTGCTTGAAATCGCCTCGAGATAGTTCTCTTGGGTTGCTTGCCCAAGCTCTACGAGCGATTATCGTCGCATTGGCATTTAATTCTGCCAATACATTCCATAACTGATGAGCTTGTCCATGTATTTGATGTTGCATAGTTGTGCTCCACTCTGAATTTTCAGAGTTTTCACACTCACATACTTCATCCATTGCATGAAGGTGCTGAGCATTAATCAATGTTACATGCTTAACTCTCAGCCTCTCAGGTTCTGGTTCATCTGACCTATCAACAGCAGCAATTAATTGCCCACCATTATTATGATAACGGTCAAGAATCCCCATAATATGAGAGTCCTGTTCGTTCAACAGTACGGAAATATCTTGGTCTATATCATGTGCTAATTGATATTCGCCCAAGTGTGATTGAAGTGAGAGTTGCATTAAATCTCTAACGCTAATGGTGTTGCTAGAACCATCTTCATTAGTCGGATTTATGCTATCCTTCCAATCTGGGTATGCTATGTTTTCCATAGTCTATCCTCCTCCTGCTATGCTCCGTATTTCAGGTAACATAGCTGTCCTGCTTTGATATGTAATAGATAACATTAATCTATCACACTATCTCTGTCAAGTCGAAATTGCTATTCTTCACTAGGAACGCCAGCGAGCATAACTTTTTCGAACTCTTCTTGCCAGGAATTGTCTTCCTTATAGTTGGATTTTAATTCATCCTCTATAAGGTTGACATGCCTGTCAACGAGTTGTCCAAAGTAGCCCATTTCTTGCCATTCTTGTGGAGTCCAGCCATAACGCATACGGGGCTTTCCATCCTTCCGTTTTAACTTCTTGCCATGCTTATTCAACACATGGAAGAAACGGTAAGATTTCGAGACGTCTACGTCCTCAGGAATATTCCTAAGGTTCTTCGGCACAAGCACATGACGTTTAGTCTGCCATGCTTTCCCGGTACGTTTTACTTTACCGTCTGGCTTGAGCTCGAGTTCGCCTCGAAGGTAAGCACCCATAAATTCGTCCTGACTGTAAGTCTTCTTTCGAGACTTAGCAATCTCAGACTTTTTATGGTTTTGCTTTTTACTCATATAATTCACCTCCTTTCTTACACTGGTTGTGTGTGTTGTACATAATTTATATACCTCCTAGGTAGTTATACAACTTGATACTGTGCATCACATTTATCGTTTGATGCTTCTGTGCAATCAAACAGCAAATGGAATATGCTAGTATCGCCTTTCTTAGTTTCTAATATGTCAGAGAAACTAGACTTTTTCTGTTTGAATAATTTGCTATGCGATTTGCAAAATAACATAACAGTTTCATTCGAGACAGAGTTCTTCTGTTCGATGACATATCTGAGTGATTTACTCAATATCATTTCCTTTCCGATTATTTGTTAGTTAATAATCTCCTTATTTAGGGGATTAGCTGCTTGGATACAACTCTCCCATCGTTTTCCCGTGGGGGTAGAATGTTTGACAACTACCCTCCACTCTTCTTAGTACGAGACCTTCGCCTACACCATTTATCCTTTGTGTCATCGAAATATCTTGGAATATTTCATCCTGTGTGGCACCGTAAGATTTCCACACGAAATATTTCTCGTGACTTTCTGGATACAAGCTGTATTCCCAATCCCATACCTTTCTAGGTTCTATTAAGCCCAGAGCTATCCTGAGCTTTAATAAAAGCTTCTTAAGTGCTTTCATTATAAGAACCTCCTTTCCAGGTATTGGCGAGGTACTCATTCTTCCCTCGCCCTTGATACTAGGCAAATCAACCCTTGGTAGGATTGTTCTGCCTATTTATTTTGGCAGCATGCCTACGTTGGTGACGATTCATTTCACCAAAAATGCCTTCTTTAGGCATAATACGTAAGTATTTCATGACTGTCCTTTCGGTTTGTACTAGCTTATTCGTGCTAGGTCTTAACGCTCGGAGTGTTGTCAACTCCGTCGTTAAGGCAAACCCTGGCATCCCTTATATGTACTACATCACCATCTTTTACATAGCGACGAGTAGCAATAAGGGCACCAATTTTGGTTCTCCAGTAACGAGTCCCACCCGTATCGCAATTTATTGCCATACGATAGTTAGACCCTTTCTGGATTACAACGTACCAATTATTCTGGAACATTGTTACCTCCTATTTTTTATCCAGTCAGATGATAGACTTTCTACCACCTCATATAATGCATAACTATCTTTACCTGCGTCATGCATTAATTCTTCGACATATTCTGAATCTGTATGTTTATTCACTAAATCTTTCAATCTACTTGGTTCATTTGGAAATGCTTTCTTATATGCTTCTTTAGTACAGAACCAATCATGATTAGTTATATCTAATCCATATAACTCTAATGTTTGTTCCCATGCACTTCTATCAAATGAAGCATTATGTGCTATTAACAATCCCAAATCTGGGAACCTACCTAATCCAATAAACTCAATTATTTCTTCATAAACTTCTGGCAATTCAGGTTTATTCCTTACTTTCCACTTAGCATTTCTGCCCCATTCTTTGAACTCATACCACTTCCAGAATGGCTTAGAATAATAATGCTTCTTATGAGGTCTAATAGTCCACACACGTGTGCTGCCGTCTCTCATATTTGTGATTCCTATTTGCCAGATATCACTAAAGTCACCTTCTTCGAAGTAGTTATTTGATGCAGCTACTGTCTCCACATCTATGGTGAACTTATTATCAGAACGTAGCCATCTAGCTCTTCTGTAAAGTTCCATAAACTCTTCAGTACTCATACGTTCAATCTCCTTCCTTTTCTCCCTATATGCATTCACAGTTCCCCTAAGCTGTGTTATTAACTCTTTCATTTCCATATCTTGATTGGTCATAATTCACCTTTCACCTTTTGGAGTGCAATGGCACTACATCTTCCTCAAGACGATGTCCAGCTCCTCTCCTGTTAAGTCCCACTGTTCTCTCTCTTGCCATTCGTTCCAACTAAGGACTTCATCGCTGAGAGGTAGTGATACTTTCATATCTCTGATACTCTTCACTTCTTCAAGTGACTGCTGAGCAAGACTTCCATAGATGCTTGTTTGCATCCAGAACTTCTCAACTGTATTCTCAGTTACTGCCTTGTAGTTCTTTATGTCCCAGATTGTTGCTGAGCCATCATCATGTAGTTCAATGATGTCTGCAGTACCTTGGTAAGCTTTACCTAGGAAGGTACCTTGGACTTCTTTCTCAAGTAGTACATTGGCATCGAATCCAATATGTTCTACAACTATGGTTGCTAACTTCATAGCTTGTATTGGGTCGGTGTACTTATCTTGCTTAAGGATGCTGAACTCTAATGTCTTATAAGTTAAGGCAATCTCTACTGCTAAGTGAACAAGTGTTCCCTGAGCTGCAGACCTTACGCCCTTACTGAATGTTCCCTCGTGGAGAACTTGACTGCTATCTCCCTCAACAACAAATTGTGCTGATTTTGAAGGAGAACGTGCCATGCCAAGCTCAGATTTCTCCTGCTCGATGGCTGAATATAAGGCATCCATACTCATATGATTAAATGATTCATGTTGTTTCATGTCATTATCTCCTTTAGTAGTATCATCAGTTTCAACAGACGGTACTTTACTAACCGAATGTGTAGTCTGACTTTTACTTTCTTCAGGCATATTATCCTTTCCTATTATTAACCAAAGCGGACTTTCCGCATGGTTCTTGTATTATCGTATTACCAATAGACAAGTCCAAGCTCACCATCATCATCTATTCAAAGTGGGTGATGAGCTTGATTTATCTACTTACTCTCTTACTCTGAGGAGTCAGATTCCTTAAGTTCAACGATATAATAATCTCCGTTGATTAAGAAAACGCCATCAACTAACTCTGTTCCTCTTTCTTCAGGAGTGTAAATTTCACCAAATAGTCTGGCAATTTCTCCATTAGATTCAGCAACATAGTTGCTTATGGCTATATCCATCAGAGCTTGAGAAGCTATCCTGTTTCTAGTAGGATTATGCTTACAACCACTAAAAGAATCAGACATTCTACAGTCTTCTTTTCTAGTAGCAATAGCACTAGCTCTACTAAATTCAGAAGTAGCTAATCTATTAAGGGCTTCTGCAAGTCCTTTCATAGTAGCTCTCCTTTTTTTAATGGGGCGCTAATTTCATGTACAGCACCAGCCAGCTCACTGACATTCAATTCAATGAGCTGAAGCTGCCTACTTAGTTAGGCTTTTTATGATTGATTTAACTACATACTTAATGAAGTAGTAGAATAAAGTCAACCACAATGGAAGTAAGATGAGGTCCAAACCATTAAAGATTTGGTCCCCATTTACATCCAGCGAGTTAATTATGTCAATAGGTGACATTTTCAACCCCCTTTCCGGAGCGGTTATGCTCCTTTACGCACTCACTACATAGTGGGCAACCATGCCAACTAGGGAATGAAGTACGACAATCTCTACATTTACGTAGGATTGATTTTTTATACAAGTTAGTCATTATATCCTTTCTTGTACATTTAAAAGTATCAGTTAGATACCATTGAGTCCACCTGAGGGAAAAAGGGAAACCCCCAGATGAACTCTAGCTATCTAGCTACAGCTGTAGTCATAATCGTCAGGCAAAATTGAATATTCTTCATATTCAACATCCAAATTAGGATATTCATAGTAAGAATACTTCTCAATTAAGAGTGCCCAGCTTAATGGAATAAATTCCATAAAGCTTTGACGCTTATATAACCAACTGCAAGTTAGTCTTGAGTAGTGTATAATTAGTCTTGGCGACTTAATCACCACCTTTCCGGTATTCATAGATACCATTGAGCCCACCGTATTCAATTGATGGGCTCTAGCTATCTAGTAACGGTCAGCTATTGTTCTCCATACTGCATTATTTGTTTCAGGAGAAGAGATGCACAAAAACGGCATCTCTTTCACGCTGAAATTAATCCATAGACAATCTATGAACCAGAACTCACGTTCTATAGTTGCAGCAGAGAAAGCAAAGTCACCAGTTAATAGTAACTTTGAACCTTTTAGGATAGACATTATTCGTGTCTGCCAGTTAGCATGTGATGCTGCTAGCATTTCCAACTTATAATATCTTCTCATAATTGGCTCCTTTCTTTACTTATACCAATGACTTTCACTGGTATGTATTAACTCTTCCATGTATTACCATTTCAGGAACCCGGGGGTGCCTATGGAATCAAAGAGTTGTTATACGCTGGCGCTTAAGTGGGTTCCACAAATTATTTGCTTTTTTCAAAGACCACCTAAGATGTGCAATATATGGTATAATTCCCTTGTTTATGGGTAGAAAGACTAAATTAACTCCTGAAATTCAAGATACTATATGTAATTGGCTTAAATTAGGGTATTATCAGGAAGATGCAGCCATTATGTCGGGTATATCCCCTTCTACCTTCTATGATTGGCTTAAAAAAGGCGATGAAGAAGATAATCAATTAGACGCAACTAAAGAGTTACCGTCATCCCAGCATCCTTTACCAGCATTACCAGAGGACAGTGATATAGAGATTGTTCATGTATATTCGGAGTTTTCGGAGGCAGTAAAAAAAGCACGTGCCGAAGCTGAGGGTGCACATATCAAAAACATTAGAAAAGCTGCCGATAATGGTACATGGCAAGCATCAGCATGGTTTTTGGAACGTTCTTTCCCTAAGAAATGGGGCAAGAGGTCTACATTAGACATAGAAGCCGAGAATAACGAGCCAGTACGTTTCCAGATAACATACGGAGACTAAGTGTCCCCCATATTTTATTTACTTTTTCCTTTGCCCACCTAAAACCTACACTACCCTACCAATACCCTACCCCTTTTTAACCCCCTTTTTTCCCAAAAAAATTTTTTTAGCCCCATGCTTCGTGTTGTACTTAATAGTCCTATTAATAGGTACCAGTATTTGATTTACTACTACTTAATGGATTTACATTCAGAGTTAGGCGATTTGCTTAATGTACCTAGTTGGTATAAACTACATATATGTTATTTAAGGAAGGCTTATGAAAAAAGAAAAAGACAATGTAGTTAGAACTAAAAAATGTATGAGATGTGATACATTGAAACAAGAAAAGGAATTTGTAAAAGACTATAAGGAATTAAGAAGTGAACTACTTAATATTTGCAATACATGTCTAAAGGAAGAATCAAATTTGCTAGGCGAAAGTCTTAAAGAACTAAAAGGTATCTATATATATCTACAAAAACACTATTCAAAATATATAACAGAGGAAACTTACAATAGATTTTGGGAACAAGCTTTATATGATTCTAAAGCCAAACCGGTAGATTATGGTGGAAACTACGATATAGGACATTCGTTAGCTAGAAACTAGTATAACCAGTCGTTTTCTTCTTCAATTTTGTTAGGATTTGGATATCTTTTATTAAAATCTATATACCAGTTGAAAAGACGATGAATAAGCACACATAAGTAACATAATCCCACGATTCCTAAAATTGAAGTTGTTATTACAAAAAATATATCCATTGTGATGTTTAATCATACTTGAATATCCTGATTTTTAAGTGATTTAAACCATTAGCATGTTGATAATAACTACAAATGCACTTACAGCTACCAACCAACCTGATAATTCTTGCCTTCCTAATTTTGAATTAACTTTTTCGTGTAATTCATCAATTCTTTCGTTTATTTTTTCCTGCCCATCTAAGACCAAATATATCATTTCCTTCTGCGTCATTCCATTACCATTACTAGGCTTACTAGGCATTAGTTACCGCCTTTCATAGGACATGCTGAACATACACCTGAACATAACCCACAAATCATTTACTTCTCCTGTCTAACTTACCAAATGCCTCATTTATCTCATCTAAAGTTACTTTACCATCGTCTAAATAAGCTCTAGCTAAGTCTTCTGCTACTTTTACGCAACCAAGTGTACCAGCTAATATCACAGCATCGAGTATTTCGATACCTATTAACGTACCAGCACCTATAGTTGCTAAACCATTTGCTGTAAAGGTTGCTATCATACGAGCTAATATTTGTCGTATTTTTGCAAAAGTACTTAATTTTTTCTTAGACATTATTTTCGTCCTCCTAATGCACTACCCGTTAGTATTCCTCCGAATGCTAAATGGAATAATCCACCACCCTTTAATGTGAAAGGTTCATGTTGGGATACAAGCTTCTTTAGATATTCCATTTGTACTAATGGGTCTTCTATTTCTTGTAAGTGTGACATATAATCAGCAAGGTCTAATCCCATTCTTGCTATACCGTAGTAAATAGGCACTACCATAAAATCGTAAACACAAATTACTAGATAAACTATTAACGCAGTCCATCGCCATTTCATTACACTTGCATCAATGTTTGACATTATCTACACCTGTGACAACTTTTATGTTTTAAGTCGATAGACCAAAAATAATCTTTGCAATCGCTACAGGGAATTAAATGGTCTGGTCCGTCTGCGTTACTTAATTTAGCCATCTTCTCTTAAACTTATTGTTAATAACCATATAGTTATTGATACAACTATTGCTATTCCGACGATATCTTTAGCAGAACCTGTTAATGTAAGCCAAGCTATAAAAAAACCTAGTAATGTGAAAATCTGTGCGATACTCTCTTTTAGTGCTTTTATTAACCAAATAAGGAATATCTTTATTAAAGTTGGGATATATTTAACAAATCTTACGAATTTTCTCCAACTCCACTTGATTGATACAAAAAGACCTTTTATTGAGCTTTTTCCACCAATCCAAACACCTTTAACTAGATTTAATACGAAATAATATGGTAATCCAATGATTTTGTTTAAGAATCTTATTACTTTTTTTATCATATATTAAAATCTCCTAGTCATTAATGCACCAGCTTGAGCAATTATTTGGGAAGCGATGATTACTGGAACCACGACTTCTTGTGCTTTTTCTTTCTGGTCACTAGTCATATCAGCACCTACAGACCCCAACTCATCTAATTTTAAGTCTACACTAAGAATCTCTCCAACGGGGTTTTCTAAGAATGCCTCTACCTGTATTTCAGTTACAGCATCAGCTAAAGTATATGGTTGTGATACTTCTTCTTCAGAAGCTTGAACAGCTCTTTCAACGAACTCATCAACGGCTTCTGCTACATTTTCATCAGTTGCTGCCTGTTCTGCGATTATTTGAACGTCCTCTGTTTCTTCAAAACCCAAAACTTCAGCTACTGTCTCTACTTCTTCTTGAGACAATTCCTCTACTGTCTCAACATCTACAACTTCGGCAACAACTGCCTGAATGACTTTAACTGTCTGTTCATCAGCTACAGCAAGGTTTTCTACACCTACTTCTGCTATCTGTTCTACAACTACAACTAATTCTTCAGTTGCTAATTCTTCAACGAACTCTTCAATAACTTCATCAAGTTCTTCTTCATAAATTTCGAGTTCTTCTTCAGATAATTCTTCAAGTTCCTCTTCTTCAAGAATTACTATATCTTCTGCTTCTATAACTTCAGCTAGTTCTTCTGTGTCTACAACTTCTTCAATGACTTCAGTAGCAACTTCAACAACAAGTTCTACTTCTTCCTCAGTAAGTTCTTCAATATCTTTTTCTTTGATTTCCTCAAATTCCTCAACAGTAACTGTCTCAGGTA
>PVBE011462367.1_pt1 | contig 14833 bp, 12 predicted proteins | sample 1631181 | NCBI WGS metagenome assembly PVBE01 (sample SAMN08397723, study PRJNA350692) | Marine metagenome, whole genome shotgun sequencing project. | isolation source: water | place: Pacific Ocean | collected 2012-04
CACCATGGCCACCAGAAGTATGAGGATTACGGTTTTCGCAAGCATTTAGAAATCGTTGTCAGGAGACTATAAGTAATGTTACCAAAAACACCGAGCGTTTCAGTGAACTGAGGTGTCGACGCGACGGATATCCCATCCCCTGGCGTTGCTCAGCGCAGCAGTCATATGCGCGGGTTTTATCGGATTGGGGATCTGGCAGTTACAACGCGCTGACGAAAAGCAAGCCTGGTATGACAGTTATTCATTGCGGGCGACCGAAGCGCCGATCCAGATTCCAGGCACCCTGTTGCAGCCAGGCCGCTCGAATTTTCCAGCTCAGGCGTACGGCCGGTTTGATGGGCAAGGGCAGTTTCTCTGGGATAACCGGACGCATCAGGGCCAGCCGGGTTTTCATGTGCTGACCCCTTTTATCATTAATCCTGGCGACACTCGGATTCTGGTTGACCGGGGCTGGATTCCGCTTTTGGGATCAAGGACAGATCTTCCAACTCCGGAGATTCCCCAAGGGATCCGAACCATCAGCGGACGTCTTGTCGAACCTATGCGTTCGTTCACCCTGGAAGACCATCCGCCAGTATATGATGCAATCCTGCGTCAGAACCTTGATCTTTCGGCATTTGCTGAGTCAGCACCCTATGCAGTCCATCCTTATGTATTCCGACTTGCTCCGGACGAGCCGGACGGATTTGTTCGAGCGTGGCCGGCGCCCGATCAGACGGCAGTCAAGCGCCATCAGGCCTATGCGATCCAGTGGTTCGGGATGATGTTCGCGTTTTTGGGTGTAGTGGGCGCCATGCTTCGGCGCGAGATTAGAGCAAGGCGAACTCTTGTCAGGAATTAAATCGATGACTGATCCCAACCCAGGTTCTGTTTCCCAGACAACTCAAAGTCGTAAGCGCTGGATGCTGATTGCGCTGATGGCGCTTTTTTTGTCGCCGGTGGTCGCGGCTTGGCTATGGAAGCCAGATGCCTTCCGTAATCAGGGGGATCTGATTGATCCACCCCGACCCCTCACCAATGTGCAGATGATTTCACCCGACGGTAGCAGTGTTGACCTCAATGCCCTCTTCGGCCGCTGGACTTATCTTTTCTTCGTAGACGCTGACTGTAATGATTCCTGTAAGCAACTGAGTGACGCGATCGAGCGTGTGCGCTTGAGTCAAGGAAAGAATGAGAAGCGGATTCGCCTGATAGTGGTAACACTGAATCCGGACTCACTGTCGTCATTAAGTCAGATCCGCCTCGCGATGCCTAAGACTGTCGTGCTTGCCTTGGAGCCATCCAAAAGGGAAAGATTCCTGTCGCAGTTCATATCCGAGACTGGCGCACTAACTCCGCAGCCGTCAAAGATCTTTCTGGTCGACCCACTGGGTAATCTGATGATGACTTACCCCGTCCAGAGTGATCCTAGCGATCTTCGAAAAGACATTGGTCGATTGTTGCGGGCGTCGCGAATCGGTTAGTCCGGCCCGTTGATCCCGTATAATTCACCGCCGTTATGAAAGCGCAGGCCTCCACATCATCGCAGACGTCTTCAAGCTCCAGACAGACGTTGCATGCTTACTATGAACTGACTAAGCCCAGAGTAGTGGCGCTGATCGTATTTACGGCCGTTGTCGGCATGTTTCTTTCAGTGGAGAGCATGGTGCCGGTTTCCGTGCTAATTTTTGGCGCCCTTGGGATTGGCCTTTCTGCTGCATCCGGAGCGGCTTTCAATCATCTGTTGGATCGCAGGGCTGACCGTGTCATGGCCCGGACTTCCGGCCGCCCGCTTCCGACTGGCGCCGTTCACACCACCACTGCACTAATTTTTGCCAGCGCACTGGCCGTCGTGTCGATGCTAGTGCTGGTTACGATGGTCAATATCCTTACGGCGGCGCTTTCTTTTGCATCGATGATTGGTTATGCCGTGGTCTATACGGTCTGGCTTAAGCATGCGACGCCACAGAATATCGTCATTGGCGGCGCTGCCGGTGCGATGCCGCCGGTGCTGGGCTGGACTGCGGTCACTGGTGAGGTGGCATCGGATGCCCTTTTACTGTTCCTGATTATCTTCTGCTGGACGCCGCCACACTTCTGGGCACTGGCGCTATATCGGCGAGATGAGTACGCTGCAGCCGGCATTCCCATGTTGCCCGTTACCCATGGTGAGAGGCATACGCTGCTTCAGATGGTGCTTTACACCGTGTTGTTGCTAGCGGTGAGTGTTCTGCCTTTTGCGACCGGGATGTCCGGTAAGATGTATTTTGCGGGGGCGCTTATTCTGGGAACGATGTTTCTGGTCTTTGTGGTCCGGCTGTATCGCAATTACAGTGATGCACTCTCCAAGCAGACCTTTGGTTATTCAATTCAGTACCTCGCGATGCTGTTCGCGCTCATGCTGATTGATCATTATCAAGTCCCGCTCAGAGAGTTCATCTTTTCACCCTTCATCTAGCCGTAGCGCACCAGACAGATGTCGGGGGGATATGACATCCGGCTGAGACCCGCTGCCATGAATAGTTCGAGCCCAGAAAAACCTTACGCCATCGCCTGTGATCGCAATCGGGAACCTATCCTTGAGGTTTTACGGCAGTGCCTTCCCAAGCGTGGCAGGGTATTGGAGGTCGGCAGCGGAACCGGACAGCATGCAGCCTATTTTTCGTCTGCCTTTCCAGATCTCGAATGGCTTCCGAGTGATTTACAGGAGAATCTTGAAGGGATATCCCATTGGCAGGAAGAAGCAGGCGATAACTGCCTTGCGCCGATCAGCGTAGACCTGCTGTCGGATAGCCTGAAACTGCCTCAGGCTGACGCAATCGTCTGTATCAATACATTACATATCGTTGCCTGGAAGGGTGCGTGCCAGTTGTTTGTAGCGGCAGGGGATGTTCTTGCACCAGGGCAGGGGATGTACCTCTACGGACCTTATCGATATGCGGACCGTCCGCTTGAGCCCAGCAACGCGCAGTTTGATCAATGGCTGAAAGCGCGCGACCCCGTGAGCGGTATCCGAAACTTCGAGGACCTCACTCGGGTTGCCCAGGATCAGGGTTTTGTTCTTGATGCTGATGTTCCGATGCCGGCCAATAACCGCTCACTTTGTTTCAGGCGCGTTGCACAGCAATAGTCTTTCTGACTTAGGTTGTTGGGCCCTCGCGAGCTTTTGAATCAAAGTCGGTCGCGTATTGCGAACCAGGTCATCGCAAGGGCAAGCAACGGAGATCGCAGGGCTCGGCCTCCAGGAAAGCGCGGTGTCGGGAGCCGGTTCATGACGTCGAACCGGCTGGCTATGCCATCGATCGCTTCCGCAAGCATGACGCCGGCGCCGGTGGCAAGTGCAACCCCCGAGCCGGAGTACCCGGATGCTGAGAAGATATTCGCACTATGACGCTGAAAATAGGGCAGGCGTGACATGGTAATGGCTAGCGTGCCGCCCCAGCCATACTCTACTTTTGCTTCTTTTAGATCTGGGTAAATTTTGAGCATGTACCTTCGCACAAAGGTTTTGATATCCCCGGGGAAGCGGTAACCATAACTTTCACCGCCACCAAAAAGCATTCGGTTATCCGCCGAGCATCGGAAGTAATTGACCACAAAGCGCGAATCCGACACACAGGCACCGTTGGCAATGAGCTTGCGGACGCAATCATCATCTAGCGGTTCGGTTGCAATGATGTAGTTATTAATCGGCATCACGTGCTGGCCGATGGATTTTTCTAGCGAGCCGATATAGCCGTTGCACGCGTAGAGCACATATCTTGCAGTCAGAGAGCCCTGAGCTGTGTAAAGGCGTACTGGATCTCCGATGTCTATGTGGGTGACTTCGGAGCGCTCAAATAACGCTGCGCCAGCCGTCATTGCCGCTCGGGCAATACCTAGTGCGTAATTGAGTGGGTGCAGATGGCCCGCGCCCATATCGAGCGTGCCAGCGGAATAGCCTTTGCAACCGACCAGGGTCTGCATCTCATCCGGTGGTACATACCGGATCTTGTCGTAGTCGTATTTTTCGTTGAGCAGTTCGACAAACTGCCGGGAGTGATGATCATAGCGACGCCGGTGATTGGCATGAATCGAACCGCTCCGGTAGTCACAGGGAATCTGGTGCCGGGCGATAAGGTCTGTGACCAGTCCCTTGGCCTCTTCGGCGATTTTCCAGGCATCACGGGCAAGGCCGCTATCCATTTTTTGCTCGAGTTCATCCTGGGCCACGCGCTGTCCTGTGCCAACCTGACCTCCATTGCGGCCGCTCGCGCCCCAGCCAATGCGATGGGCATCGAGCAGACTCACCGAGTATCCACGCTCGGCAAGGTTCAGGGCAGCGGAGAGACCGGTAAAGCCGCCCCCGATGACGGCAACATCACAGCGATGGTCGCCTTGTAGTGGCTGTGTTTCCGGAATGCCGGTGGCCGTGGCTGCGTACCAGGATGGCGGATAGACCCCATCTTGATCATTGAGATGGAGGAGTGGGTTGGAATACCTGCTTGTCATGTTGGTGTTGACCAGTCAGCGCCCGGCGGCATCTGCCGCCTCGAGGGCTTTCAGTATCTCCCGCACCAGGGCGGGACCACGGTAAATGAGTCCACTGTATAGCTGAATCAGAGTTGCCCCAGCGGAGAAAACAGCTTGGGCAGATGCAGCATCTACAATGCCGCCGACACCGATGATCGGAAAGTTGGACGGCGTATGTTGCCTGAGTTCTCTGATCACGTGATGTGAAAGAGTCGCCAATGGCGCGCCACTCAAGCCGCCTGTCTGCGAAGCCTGGGGGTATATGTTTGAATCCAGAGGTCGGGTAGTGGTGGTATTGGTGGCCACAATCCCGTCGATGCCTCGGCGGGTCAGCACCTCGGCTATACGCCCGATCGCATCCGTATCCAGGTCAGGTGAAATCTTCACCGCGATGGGTGTGTACTTACTGTGCAGATCCGCCAGTCGACCCTGCTCGTCTTTCAATTGCTGGAGTAACTGATCCAGAGTGTTGTGCTCCTGCAGATCTCGAAGCCCTTCGGTATTCGGGGAAGAGATGTTTATCGTTACGTAGTCGGCGATGCGGTATACCGCACGCAGGCCTGTCAGGTAGTCTCGCCAGGCGTCTTCGTTTTCGGTGGTGGCATTACGGCCAAGGTTAATACCGATAATCGCCTGTTGCTGGTGCTGACCCAGCCTGAAAAGGAACTGATTGAGGCCCTCACTGTTAAAGCCCATCCGGTTAATCAGGGCCTGTGCTCTGGTCAGTCGAAACATGCGCGGCAGGGGGTTTCCGGTTTGCGGTAGAGGCGTCACGGTACCCAGTTCGAGAAATCCAAACCCCAGAGTGGCGAGCCCATCGACAGCCTGCGCATGTTTGTCGAGTCCTGCTGCAAGGCCTACGGGATTTGGGAAAGAAAGACCCATAGCTTCGACGGGAATTGCTGGCAGCGATCCTCGGCATACGTCGGCAACATATTGATTAATGGGGTGGATACGCCCGAGCAGCCCGATGGCTGCGAGGGTGAGTCGATGGGCCGTCTCGGGGCCGAGCTGGAAAAGCAGGGGTCGTGCGAGTGAGTACAGACTGGCCATCAGAACACTTCACCGTTCGCAAGGTGGCGCCATTGATTACGTCGTAGTTGACCCAGGAGAACCCGACCAATACGGACCCGGACGAGCGTACGAACACTTAGATCTACTAGTTCACACATCCTACGGATTTGCCGTTTGCGACCCTCCTTGAGAACGAACTTCAACTGGCCAGGGCGGGTGTGAGTGATCCGGGCAGGAAGAAGCGGGCGACCATCAAGGATAAGGCCGCTGCGAAGTTGCTCGATAGCGGCTGGGGTGATCTCTCCATCAACACCCACGTGATATTCTTTTTCTATCCGGCTGTCGGGCCCGATCAGAGTTCGGGCAACCGTCCCGTCCTGGGTCAGCACCAGCAGTCCGGCAGAATCAATATCAAGCCTCCCGGCGACATGGAGGCTTTGTGCCTTAGGAATTGGCTTTTGCCTCTGGCCGCCGGCATCCGCACGGTTGTTTCTGGTAATCAGAGAGACCGCCTCAGGGTAGCCTTTTTCGGGTTGATTCGAGACAACTCCAGGTGGTTTATGCAGGAGCACCGTTGCCAGCGACGCGCGCTGTTGCTGCGCTTGGGAGCTCAACTGAATCTTTGCCAGGGGGTGTACCCGGGACCCGAGTTGATTAACCACTCTCCCGTCCACCAAAACCTCTCCCGCAGAGATGAGTCGGTCTGCTTCTCGCCGTGAGCACAGACCTTGTTGCGCCATAAGGCGGGAGAGGCGGATTCCATCGTCCATGGGCCTGCCTGTGTACTCAGTGGTGTTGGTGTCTTCCCTTCAGAAACATCCGCACACTCGCCGCCGCGTTTCCTGTGTAGGTTTGCGGGGTGAGAGCTGCGAGACTGTTCTGAGCGGCTTTGGGAATAGGCAGCGCCGTCACAAAGTCTCTTAGTGTGGCGGCATCAATCTTAGAGCACCCCCGGGTGAGTGCCTTGAGTTTCTCGTATGGTTCCGGCACGTTGTAGCGCCGCATGACAGTTTGGATTGCCTCCGCCAGTACCTCCCATGCCTTATCGAGCTCAGCGTTCAGTCGCGTCTCGTCGACCTCAAGTTTTCCAAGACCCCGGCAGGCTGAATCCAGCGCCAACAGACAGTGCGCAAAAGCCGGTCCCAGGTTTCGCATGACGGTCGAGTCTGAGAGGTCCCGCTGCCAACGGCTGACCGGGAGTTTGGCCGCCAGGTGCTCAAGAAGCGCATTAGCCATGCCGGCATTTCCTTCGCTGTTTTCAAAATCAATAGGATTCACTTTGTGCGGCATGGTGCTTGAGCCGACTTCGCCTTCCACCGTCTTTTGTCGGAAGTAGCCCAGTGAGATATAGCCCCACAGGTCTCGGTCAAGATCAATCAGTATCGTGTTCAACCGGACCCACGCATGACAAAGCGCTGCAAGATCGTCATGAGGTTCGATCTGCGTGGTCATCTGCTGCCAGTCGAGCCCGATACATTCAACAAAATTTTGTGACAGTTGTAACCAGTCAAGCTCGGGGTAAGCGACAAGGTGAGCATTAAAGTTGCCCACTGCGCCGTTGAATTTCCCGCGTATTGAGGTTGCCGCTACCTGATCCCGAGCTCGGTCGAGTCGGGCCACCACGTTGGCCAGTTCTTTCCCCATGGTTGTCGGGCTGGCGGGTTGACCATGAGTGCGCGCCAGCATCGCCTGATCTGCGAGAGCGTCGGCCATCTCAGCAAGCATAGAAGTCATCTGGTCGACAGCGGGGAGCAGGATTCCGTTACGGGCGTCACGCACCATCAGGGCATAAGAGAGGTTATTGATATCTTCCGAGGTGCAACCGAAATGGATAAATTCCGATACAGCGCTGAGTTCTTTATGTTCTAACACTCTCTGTTTCAGAAAGTATTCCACCGCTTTAACATCATGATTGGTCGTGCTTTCGATCGCCTTGACTTGTTCAGCGTCTTCAACCGAAAAGTCATCCGAGATTTTTTTGAGAAATGTTTTTGCGGACGCGGAGAAAGGGGGCACCTCTGGGAGGTCCTCGCAAGCCGCCAGAGACGACAGCCATTGCGCCTCGACAAAGACGCGGTAACGGATCAGCGCAAACTCACTGAAAAAGGGTCTGAGAGCTGAAACCTTGGGCCCATACCTTCCGTCAATCGGGGACAGTGCTGTCAAGGCTGTTAGAGGATAAAGGCCAGAAGATGTCAACGCAGAACCTACAAACACAGCAGAAGAACGGCAATTTTACCATGCCGGCAGTTACGGATCATGAAGCGTAACGGATCATGAAGCGCGTCTTTCGCGCTGAGAAGGTCGATACGATTAGCAGTATCTAGAGGTAAAGTTTCTGGTCCTGGCCATTAAGGCGCCACAATCGAGGAAATGCTATTGAGAAACCGACAATACTCATTAGCACCACGCCAACGCCGACCAATACGGCAACCGGCGCAGAGACGAGTTCAGCAAGCGGCCCCAGAACGAGACCCCCCAGAGCAATCAGGCTGAAGGTAATGCTGTGAATACCCATGACTCTTCCACGCAGGGTATCCGGTACAGCGAGTTGCATCACAGTCATGGAACTGATGAGGAAGAATGACCCTCCAATAGCAGAGAGCATCGCACAGCCGCAGGCCATCGCGAAGGCGAACGGCCGGTCTTCTACAAGGCCCGTCACCAGCGCAAACAGCACCAGTGACAGAGCGAACAGGACGCTTCCCCCCATCATGACACGGCCCAGGTTCGGCGAACTCTGCAGCCGTCCGACGAGTATGGTTCCCAGCACCGACCCAACGCCGGTAGCAGAAAGCAGCAGTCCATACCCCTCCTCGCCGGTATTCAATATCTGAGCAAAGACCGGCATGATCTGAACATACGAGGTGCCAAAGAACATTGAAATCCACGTCATCGCAATGAGTGCGGCAAAAAGTTTCTCCTGGCGGATAAAGCGCCAGGCCGCTCCGAGCCCCCCGTCTTTCGCCGAGCTCTGTTGGGGGCTGTCGGGCGTCTGGAGACCCAAAAGGATCTTGATCATCACCGCGAACCCCACGGTGCACAATGCAAAGATGATCCAGGTGTCGGCGATGGCAATCAGCACACCGCCCACGGCGGGCAGCACCATCCTTGTACCCTGCCAGAGAATTGAATTTAGGGCGACCGCGCTCATCATCTGATGCGGTTCGATTAAAGCGGGGAAGAATGAAACCCGCGCCGGCAGATCAAATCCTGAAATCAGCCCTAGCAGAGCAGCGATGACCAGCACCTGCCAAACGGTTACCCACTCGCCAAAATCGAGGATCGCCAGTGCACCCAATGCAACCCCTGCCAGAATAGAAGTGATGAGCAGAATCCGGCCACGGTTACCATGATCCGCCATGAGCCCGCCCGCGAGGGTCGCCAGAATCGTCGGGATGGCCATTGCGACGCCAAGCAGGCCTAGATACAGCGCAGATCCGGTTAGCTCAAAGACCAGCCACCCCATCCCCACAAAGTAAAGTTGGGTCGCTCCAGTGGAGCCAATAGAGCCCAGCCAAAAACGCCTGTATTTTGGGGACTGTAATGCGTCCAGTTTCATAAACCGGGCACCTTCAAGCGATGTTGCCGGTTCTCGGCCGGAACGCCTTGGGGTAAAGATGTGGCGGCGGGTGCTATGGGGAGATGCGCCGTGCGGGTGCCTGGGCGCTCAGGAGGACACTAATCCAGCGGCTTCTCGGATCGTTTTCCAGTGCAATCTTCACAATCATGGTCAGCGGGGTAGAGAGGAACATCCCTACGGGGCCAAATACCCAGCCCCAGAAAATCAGCGACAGGAATACCACGAGTGTTGAAAGACCAAGCCCCCGTCCCATATACCGCGGCTCCAGCACATTACCCACAATGAGATTGACCACCACAAATCCGCCCGCCACAGCAAGGCTGACTACAGGCCCCGCATCAATCAACGAGAGTATTACTGCCGGGACCGCGGCAATTATCGATCCGATGTACGGAACGAAGTTCATAAAGAACGCCAGTGCGCCCCAGACGATCGCAAAATCGACCCCCAGGACCGTGAGATAGACCGCTATCACCAAACCCGTGATCAGGCTCATTACGGCTTTGATCACGAGATAATGATTGACTGATTTCATGAAAGCGGAAAGGTCGCCGAGTGTCTTGTCCGGGTTCTGCGAGATGCTACGCAACTTTTCAGGCAGGCTGGTGGATTCGACTATCAAAAACAGTACGGTAAAGATGATCAGCATACTGTTGGCGAGCAGACCACCAAATCCACTCATCAACCGGCCCAGGAGTTTGGCTGCGCCCGCAGGATCGAAAAGTTCGGTGACACCTCCAGCCGGTAGTTTGATGCCAAAACCTCCCAACCACACGGTTGCCTGATTGATCAGCAAATCAAATTGTGTTTCGTAGCGGGGCAGGGCGCTGCTGAATTGGTTGATAGAAGCGCCAATGAGTGAACCTAGCGTTACCAGTGTGCTCGCCAACAGCAGGAGCACCAGCGTCATCGCGGCCCAAAGCGGTAATCCCCGGCGTTGCAGCCACTGCAACAGGGCGGCAGATATGATCGCCAGAAAAATAGCCATCAGCAGCGGGACCACAATGGCATTGGCAGCTTTGAGGCCCGCAATGACAACCGTCAGACTTGCGAGTACCAGCAGTACCTGAGCCCCTGGGCTGGTGTTATTCAGCAGGAATTCGTCCTTGAGCGCATGGTAGATTGACTGAGAAGGATAGCACTCTCACCTCTTCAGGCGAGTGCAGTAAGGCGACCCTGACATTGAGATTCAATGTGGTCGAGCTCTTCCAGAGTGAGGTCAATATCGTGGCGTTGCTGCTCGAGGGCCTTGCGGCGCTGCTGGATCTGCTCAAGGAAGTACCGCAGTTGACCAGTCTCTCCGGAATCGAGGTCGTACATCTCGATAATATCGCGCACCTCGCTCAGCGAGAAGCCTAGGCGCTTACCACGAAGAATCAGCTTCAGACGCACCCGGTCTCTAGTCCCGTATACCCGTCGACGGCCGCTACGGCCGGGCTGGAGCAATCCTTCGTCCTCGTAGAACCGGATGGCTCGGGTGGTTAGGTTGAACTCCTGAGCGAGGTCCGAGATCGAATAGGGAGTAGCATCAGGGGTCATATCGCCAACACACGAGGGTTCCTGAGGAAGAGACGCAAGTATAGCCTCAATTGACGTTTACGTAAACGGAAACTAAAATAATCCTCTCTTCGCCTGAGTTATTAATCCGGCTATGAGCTCCATCCCATCTTCTCTGAATTCCCTGGGAATACCGACTCAGCCCGACACGGCCTACCGTGTGCGCTTTGTAACGGCTGCCAGCCTGTTTGATGGCCATGACGCTGCCATCAATATTATCCGCAGGCTGCTGCAGGCTTCCGGTGCAGAAGTGATTCATCTGGGGCATAACCGCAGTGTGGCAGAGATCGTAGATGCCGCGGTTCAGGAAGACGTCCAGGGAATTGCCGTCAGTTCTTACCAGGGCGGACACACCGAATTTTTCTCCTACATGATCGATATGCTGCGAGAGCGCAACCGTCCCGACATTCGTGTGTTCGGGGGCGGCGGCGGCGTGATCGTCGAAGAGGAGATCGACGCTCTGCACAACTACGGCGTCAGCAGGATCTATTCACCCGGGGATGGGCAGCATCTTGGCCTTCAGGGCATGATTGATGACATGCTTGAGCGGGCAGATTTTTACCCGGCTGAGCAGCCCAGTGAATCGATAGAAGGATTGAATGATCCGGACAATGTACGGCTTGCGCGCGTCCTGACCGAAATTGAGAATGGCACGATCAGTGAATTTCTAATTCGGCAGATTCGCGCCACTGTGACCCGCTCCAAGGAGTACACCCCGGTACTGGGGATTACTGGTACTGGCGGTTCGGGGAAGTCTTCCCTGACAGATGAGTTCATTTTGCGACTTCGGATTGATTACGGTGATGCACTGCGGATCGCTGTGTTGGCCGTAGACCCGACCCGCCGCAAGACCGGGGGGGCGCTTTTGGGAGACCGCATCCGGATGAATGCCATCGATGGAAATCGAGTGTTTTTCCGATCCTTTGCAACTCGTGGTGCCGGCGCTGAGGTACCGGCCCAACTCGACGATCTGATCGCTGCCTGTCGGTGTGCGGAGTTCGACGTCGTGATCGTCGAGACACCAGGAATCGGCCAGGGAGATGCTGGTATCACCTCTAAGGTGGATACGTCACTGTATGTCATGACGCCCGAATTCGGCGCAGCCTCTCAACTTGAAAAGATCGAGATGCTGGATTATGCCGATGCGGTGGCCATCAATAAGTCAGATCGGAAGGGTGCAAAGGATGCGCTACGCGATGTGCGCAAGCAGGTGCAGCGTAACCGTGGAGCCTTCAGCCAGGCGTCCGACGAGATGCCGGTGTACACAACCATGGCCGCACGGTTTAACGATGCAGGGGTTAGCGAACTCTACCAGGCGCTCAAGGTGTCGCTGGTGGCGCAGGGTCTCATACCGGGTCCGGGACTTCTTGATGAAGCCCGTAGCGCGAGGCAAAGCGCGCAGAGTCTTCCCGGTGAGCGGGAACGGTATCTTGCGGAAGTTGCAGACTCGGTGCGCCGTTACCACGAGCGGGTCGATGAACTGGAGACCTTGGCGAGACGCCGCCAGCACCTTCGTACGAGTATTGATCTTCTCAAGTCCGGGGGGCAGTCGACAGAGCCTCTGGAGGCGCTTGCCGGTGCGGCGGAAACCGCTCTGGGCAAAGACGTGCTCTCGCAGATTGAGGGCTTCGATGGACTGCGGGCGCAGTATCGGGAAGAGGATCCCGACGGCGAATATCGTGATCCTAAAAAAGCACAGAGTGCGAGTTACACCTCTCTATCTGGTACCCGAATTCCGCGGGTGAGCCTGCCACGTTACCATGATGCAGGAGACCGACTTCGTTGGCAACTGTTGGAGAATGTTCCCGGATCGTTTCCCTTTACCGCTGGCGTGTTCCCGTTCAAGCGTGAAAACGAAGATCCCACCCGGATGTTCGCGGGAGAGGGGGATGCGGCCCGGACCAACCAGCGCTTTCGTCTGCTTTCTGCAGATTCCAGTGCCAAACGTCTGTCGACCGCATTTGATTCGGTAACCTTGTACGGTGCCGATCCCGCAGTGCGTCCGGATATTTACGGCAAAGTTGGCACGTCTGGAGTTTCGATCGCAACGCTAGACGATATGAAAACCCTTTATGGAGGTTTTGATCTTTGCGATCCAGCCACTTCGGTGTCAATGACGATCAACGGCCCGGCGCCGACCGTACTGGCCTTTTTTCTCAACACTGCGATTGATCAGCAGGTTGACCGGTTTCGCGATGAACATTCACGCGAGCCGTCAGCAGAGGAGGTAACCAAGATTCGATCTTTCGCGCTGGAAAACGTTAGAGGAACCGTACAGGCCGATATTCTCAAGGAAGATCAGGGTCAGAATACCTGCCTGTTCTCGACGGATTTCAGCCTGCGCATGATGGGGGATATCCAGCAGTACTTCATCGACAATCGTGTTCGGAATTTCTACTCAGTATCGATTTCTGGATATCACATTGCGGAGGCGGGAGCCAACCCGATTACCCAACTGGCGCTGACGCTGGCCAACGGCTTTACCTATCTTGAGTCCTATCTGGCGCGTGGGATGGCGGTCGATGATTTTGCGCCCAATCTGTCTTTCTTCTTCTCTAACGGAATGGATCCGGAATACACCGTGTTGGGAAGGGTGGCTCGCCGAATTTGGGCCATCACGCTGCGCGAACGTTACGGGGCCAACTTGCGCAGCCAGAAACTCAAATACCATATTCAGACCTCCGGTCGGTCCCTGCATGCACAGGAGATGGGTTTCAATGATATCCGGACGACCCTACAGGCCTTGATCGCTGTGTACGACAACTGCAACAGCTTGCACACCAATGCACACGATGAGGCATTTACGACGCCTAGCGCGGAATCGGTACGTAGGGCGCTCGCGATCCAGATGATCATCAACCGGGAGTGGGGACTTGCCCGCAACGAGAATCCCAATCAAGGTAGCTTCATAATTGAAGAACTGACGGATCTGGTAGAGCAAGCCGTATTGGCCGAGTTCGACCGGCTTGCGGAGCGGGGGGGTGTGCTGGGCGCAATGGAAACTGGTTATCAGCGCGGCAAGATTCAGGAAGAGTCCCTTTATTATGAGACCCGCAAGCATGACGGCAGTTACCCCATCATCGGGGTAAATACTTTCCTCAATGATGACGACAGCAGTGAAACTGATGTGGAACTCGCTCGCGGGACTGAATCGGAAAAGCAGGGCCAATTAGAGCGACTCAAGCAGTTTCAGCACCGGCATCGGGATGCGGCTGAGCCTGCAATTGACGCGGTAAAAGAGGCTGCGCTGCACGGCCAAAATGTTTTTTACCCGCTCATGGATGCGGCTCGCGTTTGTTCGCTTGGCCAGTTGACACAGGCTTTCTTTGAAGTTGGCGGCAAGTATCGCCGCGGCATGTAGTGTTGTCGCTGCCCTTAAAGAACAGTAGCCCAACTTTGCCCGGACCCCCCAGCGGCGGGCACCTGCTTCAGAGTTCATAGTCGGCCCGTTTCCCCAGGAGAGCATCTTCGTGTCTTTTTCGGCTGCGCTGCGTCGCAACGTACTGATTCTTTCTGCCTGTCAGGCGCTAATGCTTTCAGGCAGTTCCCTGATTGTCGCGACGTCGGCACTGACCGGGCTGTCACTTGCTTCGAACAGCCTCTGGGCAACGGTGCCGCTCTCGTGTATGTACGTCGGCACTTTGCTCACGACTTTTCCTGCGTCTCTCATGATGAAGCGCATCGGACGACGTGGGGGTTTTATGATTGGTCCACTCGCAGGCCTGGTCGGTGCGACCATCGCAATCCACGCGATCACGGAGCGGGACTTTTGGATGTTTTGTGTCGGGTCTTTGCTGATCGGTGTACTAAACGGTGTGGGCCACTACTACCGCTTCGCTGCCGCAGACATCAGCGGCAACAGGTACCGTAGTCGGGCCATTTCGTGGGTGTTGGCTGGGGGTGTCGTGGCCGCGTTTGCGGGCCCGAATCTTGCAGCTTTCAATCGTGATCTGATTGCGGGTTTTCCCTTTGCCGGCAGTTACGCGAGCCTTCTGATCTTGTACTCACTTCTGATCGTCCTGGCAGCTCTGTTGCGAATCCCACCGCCCGGTGAGGCAGAGCGTCGCGGTAGTCAGCGACCGCTCTCACAGATCGTTCGACAACCCGCGTTCTTCGTTTCGGTTATCGGCGCACTGATTGCCTACGGTGTTATGAACCTAGTCATGACCTCCACGCCACTTGCGATGG
>PVBE011733832.1_pt1 | contig 14833 bp, 11 predicted proteins | sample 1631181 | NCBI WGS metagenome assembly PVBE01 (sample SAMN08397723, study PRJNA350692) | Marine metagenome, whole genome shotgun sequencing project. | isolation source: water | place: Pacific Ocean | collected 2012-04
GGGCTCGAGTAAGTCACGGTCGACACCCTCATGAACGATTTCACCTGTTCCTGAATCGCGCACGCACACCCAGCCCGGGCGCAGGTTGCCGGGGTTGGCGTCTAGAACAGATTGCGTGATCATGAAGTGAACGGCGAGTAGCAGATCGGAGCTGAAGACGAACCCGTCGTTCTTGCAGCGTTGCAGTATGTAGTCCATCGCTTGTCTGTAACCGACGACGGCGCGCCAAGTGGGGCGGTCGGCCTCCGTCGGGTCTTCGCCATCGACGGCGGCAATCGCGTCTTCCTGCGAAACATTGATCCCCTCAATGCTATTGGAACCGCGAATAGCTCTCGCCCGAGTCATTCTGGCGAGAAGCCCGGTCCAGCGCCGAGGTTTCTGGGCCACGTAATATCGGAGATCGTTTCGCATCCGAGCAATGTGCCCTAGGGCACGCTCTTCCTCTTCCAGGAGGGAGTGAAGGGTGAACAACATGCATCATATCCATTTTACAACTGACTTTATATCACTATATAATTGATGGTGAGTCGGTTGTCAATTGCATTTGATGCATGAACGAGTTCCCGAACAAGAGGCACTTTCGGTCATCGCCCGGTTCCGGCCGGCCGGGTCGATGCCGACCCTGGCCACATGTGAAATCGCCGCTCGCTTGCGATGCGGCCTGGTCTGAAGGAAAATCGTCGCGGGATAGGAATCGGCGAGAGGGGATGGGGTCATGAAAGTCGGCATCGCGCTCAACATGCTTCAAAAAGAAGGCCGGACGGACGCGGCCGTGGTAGCCGAGCATCTGGCGCTCGGCGACCTGGCGGAGCCGCTCGGCTTCGATTCCCTCTGGGCGCTGGAGCACCATTTCACCGGCTACGCGATGTCGCCGGCGCCGATCCAGACGCTCAGCTACTTCGCCGGGCGGACCAAGCGCCTGACCCTCGGCACCGCCGTCGTCGTGCTGCCCTGGCACGACCCGATCCGGGTCGCCGAGCAGATCGCCCTGCTGGACATCATGTGCGGCGGGCGCTGCATCTTCGGCTTCGGCCGGGGTGCCGCCAGCGCCGAATACGAAGGCTTCGGCATCCCCATGGGCGAGGCCCGGCCGCGCTTCGCCGAAGCGGCGGAGATCGTCGTCAAGGCGCTCGCCAACGAGGTCTTCGAGCATGACGGCGAGTTCTATCAAATCCCACGCACCTCGATCCGGCCCCGGCCGATGTCGCACCCGGAGCGGCGCTTCTACGCCTCCTCGGTGAGCCCTGAATCGGCCGAGATCATGGCCAAGATGGGCTTCGGCATGCTGGTGATCATGCAGAACGAGTGGAAGAAGGCGGCGCAGGACATCTATCGCTTCCATGAAATCACGAAAAGCGTCGGCCACGCGCCCAGGCCGCCGATCATCCTGACCAACGTCTCCTGCTCGGAAAGTCGGGACGAGGCCGAAGCGCGCGCGATGCAGTACCTCGGCGCCAAGTGGGACTCGATCGACACCCACTACCACTTCTCCGACGGCCATCTGGCCACGGTCAAGGGCTACGAATCCTACGGCAAGATGGCCAAGACCTATTCCAAGATGAAAGACCCGGGCTTCCGCGAGACGGCCACCGGCTTCTACGTCTCGATCCAGGTGGTGGGGACGCCCGCCGACTGCCTGGAGCAATTGGCCGAGCTACGGAAGCTGACCGGCCTCGACCATCTGGTCACCGAGTTCGCCTTCGGCGGCATGCCGCACGAGGAGGCGGAGATGAACATGCGACTGTTCGCGAACGAGGTGATGCCGACCTTGCAGCGCGACCCGGCTTTCGCCGGCGGCGCCGACGCCGTCGATCCCGATGCCGAGCTGCCGGAGATCCACGAGGACGTCTTCGCGCCGGCCTGAGCCGGCGCCGGCCTCAGACGACGCCGGCCGCCTTCAGGCGCGCTAGCTCGTCTGGTCCGATGTCGCAGAGCTCCGATAGCACCGCGTCGGTGTGCTCGCCGAGCTGGGGCGGGCGCTTGACCTCGGCCGGCGAGGCCGAAAGCTTGATCGGACAGCCGACGGTCTGGTAGGTGCCGCGCCCCGGATAGTCGAGGTCGAGGATCATCTCGCGGGCCTTCAGATGGGGGTCCGCCAAGACTTCCCCGGTGTCCTGACAGGCACCGCACGGCACGCCGGCCTCGCCCATCAGCCGCATCACCTCGTGCTTGTCGCGCTGGCGGGTCCAGGTCTCGACCAGGGAGTTCATCTCGTCCCGGTTTTCCCAGCGCGCCGCCGGGGTCGCGAATTTCGGCTCGTCGGCCAAATCCGGGCGCTCGATGACGCCCAAGAAGGCCTGCCACATCTGTGGCTGGACGAAGAGGAAGACGTGATCGTCGGGGCCGCCCGGATGGCAGGGGTAGGTGGTGCCGGGCACCGTCTCGCCGAGTTGATTGCCGTTCCGCCGCATCGTCCCGCCGGCCCGCTGGTGGTCGCGCAGGCTGATCCGGATCAGGTTGACCACGGCGTCCTGCATCGAGACCTCGACCTGTTGGCCGAGGCCCGTGTTGGAGCGCTGCTGCAGCGCCGCCAGAATGCCGATCGCCATGTGCATGCCGGTACCGCTGTCGCCGATCGAGGGCCAGACGAAGGTCGGCGGGTTGTCGGGGAAGCCGGTGACGTTCATCGCCCCGCCCATCGCCTGGGCGATCGGCTCGAAGCTCTTGTAGCCGCTATAGGGCCCCCAGGTGCCGAAGCCCTTGATGGTGGCGTAGATCAGCCTCGGATTGATCTCGTGCAGGGTCTCCCAGCCGAGCCCCAGCCGGTCGAGGGCGCCGGGCGAGAAGTTCTCCACCAGGACGTCGGAATTGGCGATCACCTGCTTGAAGAGCGCCTTGCCCTCCTCGCTCTTCAGGTTCAGCGTCAGGCTCTGCTTGTTGGCGTTCAGGATCAGGAAGAAGAGGCTGTCGCTGTCCTCTCGGTCGGCGAGGTTGGTGCGGGCGACGTCGCCCTTTCCCGGCTCCTCCAGCTTGATCACGTCGGCGCCCAGAAAGGCCAGAATCTGGGTGCAGGCGGGACCCGCCTGATTGTGCGTCATGTCAATGACGCGGATGCCTTCCAGGGCCGAACTCATGGCTTCTCTCCTCCAAATCAAGCACGGCGCGAGGACGCCGCGCCGACAAAGCGAACCACGAGGTTACATCACGGTAGCGGCCGGGACCAACGTGCAACCCCGGTCTCGGGCTGGACGGCGCCGGTCCGTTGCCGATAATGGCGCCGATCGTGGACGGACAGTGTGAGAGGGGGTGGCGGATGACACGCGAAGAATTGCACCAGCGCGGCGAGGCGGTGCGGCGGCGGTTGGGCGAGGAGGCCGGCACCTCGGAACTGGCGCCGGGCCTCGACCGGTTCGCCACCGAGGCCGCCTTCGGCGCCATCTGGGCGCGTCCTGGCCTCGCCGAGGCGGACCGCATGATCTGTACGCTGGCCGTGCTTTGCCAGCTGCAGCGCCTGGCGCAACTCCGCCGCTATGTCGGGGCGGCGCTTGGAATCGGGATCCAGCCGCGCGCCGTGCAGGAGATCTTCGTGCAATGCGGTCTCTATGGCGGCCTGCCCGTCGCCGAGAACGCCCTCGAGGTCGCCGCCGAGGTCTTCCGGGAGAAGAACATCGGAATAGAGGAGGAAACCTGGCCCACGGTCTCGCTGGAGGAGCTGCACGCGCAAGGCCTGGATCTCTTGCAGCGGCTGCACGGCGAGCGCGGCCGCGAAGGCTATGCGGCACCCGGCAACCAGGCGACCGAGGCGCTCTATCGGGTCGCTATCGAGTATGGCTATGGCGAACTCTGGTCGCGGCCGGGGATAGAACATCGCGGCCGCATGCTGATCGCGCTCGCCTCCTTTACCGTGCTGCGCCTCGACGTCACCTTGAGAAAGTTCGCGCAGTCGGCGCTGAACCTGGGTCTGACCCGGGACGAGGTCGTCGAGGCGATCATGCAGACCGCACCCTATGGCGGTTTCCCGGTGGCGCTGGGGGCGCTGGCCTCGGTCGGGGAAGTGCTTTGAGGTAGGCTGGCGCAGGGGAGTGTTTGGGGATGGAGTATAGGGAGCTCGGCCGGACCGGGTTGCAGGTCAGTGTCGCCGGCCTCGGTTGCGGTGGTAGCAGCCGGCTTGGACAAGCCGGCGGTTCCAGCGAGGCCGAATCGGTGGCCCTGGTGCGCCAGGCGATCGAGCTCGGGGTCAATTTCTTCGATACCGCGGAAGCCTACGGCACCGAGGCGATACTCGGCGCTGCGATCCGCCCGCAGGCGCGCGATTCCGTCGTCGTCTCGACCAAGAGCCGGATCCGGCGGGAGGGCCGGCTGGCCAGCGGGCCCGAGGTCGTCGCCAACCTGGAAGCTTCCCTCGGCCGGCTCGGCACCGACTATGTCGATGTCTTCCATCTGCACGGCGTGCCGCCGGCGGACTATGCCCATGTCCGGGACGAGCTCGTGCCGGCGCTGCTGGTCGAGAAGGAAAAGGGCAAGTTCCGCCATCTCGGCATCACCGAGACCGGCCCGAACGACCCCGAACACCGGATGCTCGAGGCTGCCTTGGGCGACGATTGCTGGGCGGTGGTGATGCTGGCCTTCCACATGATGAACCAGAACGCCAGGCGAAGCGTCTTCGGGCTGACCCGAGAGCATGGGGTCGGCACCCTGTTGATGTTCGTGGTGCGGCAGATCTTTTCCGACCCGGACTATCTGCGGCAGACCTTCGCCCGCCTGGCCGAGACGGGCGAAGTGCCTGACGAACTCGGCCGGCTCGACGACCCGCTCGGCTTTCTGGTCCACGAAGGCGGTGCCGCCAGCCGGACGGACGCGGCCTATCGCTTCGCCCGGCACGAGCCCGGCGCCGATGTCGTCCTGTTCGGGACCGGTAGCATCGAGCACTTGCGGGCGAACGTGGAATCGATCCTGAAACCGCCCTTGCCGGCGGCCGATCTCCAGTTGCTCTATAATCTGTTCGGTGGTCTGCGGGGCGTCGGCCTGGATCTGCCCCGGCGCGGCTGAAGGCAGACGACAAGAAATGGGGGAGCATGAGATGAGCCAATCCGACGTGCCGCCGATCGATCCGCTCTGAGCGGTCAGGGGCGCTGGAAGACCGCCGGGCGGACTGGCGGAATTCGACGAAATTGGGCATTTATAGGACATGACCGATCGAACCCTGCCGACCGGCAAGCTCTCCGCCGCATTGCTGCGGGGCTTTCTGGAGCGAGGCCGCCCGACCTCGCCCGAAGTCTTGCTGGCACCGACGGTGGGCGAGGACGCCGGCGTCATCGAGATCAAGGGCGGCGCGCTGGTCGCCGCCACCGACCCGATCACGTTGACCGGGCAGGGTGTCGGTGGCCATGCCGTCGTCATCAACGCCAACGACGTCGCCGTCATGGGGGTCCGGCCCAGATGGTTCCTCGCCGTCTTCCTGTTGCCGGTGGGGACGGTCGAGGCCGAGGTGGCGGTCCTCTTCGAGGAGATGACCACGGCACTCGATCGCCTGGATATCGCCCTGGTCGGCGGCCATACAGAAATCACGCCGGTGGTCTCGCAGCCGGTGGTGATCGGCCAGATGCTGGGCTATGGCGAGGACGGCCGGTTTCTCCGCACCGCCGGCGTCGGCCCGGGCGACGTGATCCTGCAGATCGGCCCGGCCCCGGTCGAGGGCGCGGCGGTGCTCGCCGCCGAGGCCGCCGGCCGTCTGGCTGGCGTCGCGCCCGAGCTGCTGGAGCAGGCGAGAAACGCCACATGCGAGCCCGGTATTTCCGTCGTAGCACCTGCCCTGCGGGCGACGGTGCTCGGCGCCACGGCGCTGCACGACCCGACCGAGGGCGGTCTCTCGGCGGGGCTGCATGAGATGGCGGAGGCATCCGGCCTGGCGCTCCGGGTCGACCTCGACGCCGCCGTCTGGTTCCAGCCCGGCATCGCCGTCGCCGCCGCCCTCGGCGCCGATCCTTGGGGCGTGCTGGCCTCGGGCGCCCTGCTGGCGGCGTTTCCCGACGGCTCCGCCGAGGCGGCGCAAGCGGCTTTGGAAGCGGAAGGCTACCTGGTGGGCCGCCTGGCCCGGGCCGAGGCGGGTGCCGGCGTTCGCACCGAAGACGATCGCCCCTTGCCCCGTTACGAGCAGGACGAGGTCTCTCGCATCCTCGCCGCCGCCGATTCCGACGACTGAGCCGATCGACCCTAGTCGGTCTCGATGCCGGTCCGGTGCGTCGAGGGGGTCAGTTCGGCTATCGCTTGGGCCCGCTTCGAGAGCCAGAAGCTATAGGCGGGCGGCATCACTTCGAAGGCGTTTTCGAGACCCAGCTTGCAGGCCGCGTCCATCGGCCAATTGGGGTTGTAAAGCAGCTCTCGGGCGAGCGCGATCAGGTCGGCCTGGCCCCGCTGCAGGATAGCCTCGGCTTGGTCGGCGTGCACGATCAGGCCGACCGCCATGCTGGCGATCCCGGCCTCGGCGCGAAGTTTCTCGGCATAGGGCACCTGATAGCCATAGCCGACCGGCCCGGCCGAGACCACCGGCGAGCCCCGCATGCCGCCGGAGGAGCAGTCGATGACGTCGACGCCCTTGGCCTTGACGATCCGGGCCAGGGCGACGCTCTCGTCCGGCCCCCAGCCGGCGTCGTCCTCGATCGAGAGGCGCATGAAGAGGGGCTTGTCCTCCGGCCAGTTGGCGCGGACGGCTTCCGTGACCTCGATCGCGAACCGCATCCGGTTCTCGTCCGAGCCGCCGTAGTCGTCGTTGCGCCGGTTCGCCTGGGGCGAAAGGAACTGGTGGATCAGGTAGCCATGGGCGCCGTGAATTTCCAGCACCTCGAAGCCGGCCGCGTCGGCCCTGGCCGCGGCCCGGCCCCAGTTCTCGACGACTCGAGCGATCTCATCCCGCGCCAGGGCTCGGGGCTCCGGGTCGCGCTGGTCGGCCAAGGCGCTGGGCGCGACCAGCTCCCACGCCTCCCAGTCGTCGATCTCGGCCGACGGCTGCAAGGGCCGGCCGCCCTCCCAGGGCCGGAAGCGGCGTGCTTTGCGGCCACTGTGACCGATCTGGATGCCCGCGACCGAGCCGTGCTCGCGAATGAAGCCAGAGAGGCGGCGGAAGTGCGGCACGAAGGCGTCGTCCCAGAGGCCCAAGTCACCGACGGTGCCGCAGCCGCGCCGTTCCACCTTGGTCGATTCGATGAAGACGAGACCGGCGCCGCCGACCGCGAAACGGCCGGCGTTCATCAGATGCCAATCCGTCGGATAGCCCTTTTCGGCGGCATATTGGTGCATCGGCGCCACCACGATGCGGTTCTTCAAGGTGACGCCGCGCAGCGCGATCGGTGAAAACAACATCGGCTCGGTCATCGGTCCACCCCTTCGGCGGCGGGAGAAATCATTAGCCGGAGCTTATCGATCCGGGGTGGATTTCGGAAACGGTTATCGCTTTCCCGACGCCCGATCCCCGGGGGCTTGAACCGGCGGCGGTTTAGGGCCTCAATGGCGCCCGGGAGGAAGCCCATGAAACTGCTCTATTTCGACGACTTCAAGCTGGGTGTGCTGCGCGGCGAGGAGGTGGTCGACGTCTCGGCGGCGGTGGCGGAGATCCCGCGTACCGGGCCGCACGACCTGATCAGCGGCCTGATCGAGCGCTTCGCCGACTATCGGGCGCGGCTGGAGGAACTGGCGGCAACTGGCGCCGGCGTCGCGATCGCCGGGGTCCGGGTCCGCCCGCCGCTGCCCAAGCCCGGCAACATCGACTGCATGGCGGTCAACTACATGGAGGACGGCACCCGGGCCGAGCCGGCGCCGATCAACGCCTTCCACAAGTCGGCGAGCGCCATCATCGGCGACGGCGACACCATGGTGCTGCCCGACGTCCCCGCCACCATCTTCGAGGGCGAGGCGGAACTGGCCGTCGTCATCGGCAAGCGGGCGAGCGGCGTCCAGGCGGCCCAGGCCATGGAGCACGTCTTCGGCTACGTCAATTTCATCGACGGCTCGGCCCGGGGCCTGCCGCCGGCCGGCAACACCTTCTTCCAGACCAAGTCGCGCGATACCTTTGCGCCGATCGGCCCTTATCTCGTCACCGCCGACGAGATCGCCGATCCGCAAGCCTTGCATGTCCGGCTCTGGGTCAACGGCAACCTGATGCAGGACTTCAACACCAGCGACATGGCGCACCAGATCCCCCGCTGCATCGAATGGATGAGCTCGATCCACACCCTGCATCCGGGCGATCTGCTGGCGACCGGCACCAACCACCGGGGCTTGAGCGCCTTCCAGGACGGCGACCGGGTCGAGCTGGAGGGCGAGGGTTTGGGGCGGCTTCGGATCGATGTAGTCGACACGCTACGGCGAACCTGGTCCCGCGACACCCGCCTGCAGCACAACGAGAAGGGCCTGGACGGCCCGGCGACGCCGCAATTGACCGGCAAATACGCCGCCGGGACCGGTTGAACGGACGAGGGAGCGGCCAGCATGGCTGAGAACACTTACGATTTCATCGTCGTCGGCGCCGGCTCGGCCGGCAGCGTGCTGGCCAACCGTCTATCGGCGGACGGAGCGAAGCGCGTGCTGCTGCTGGAGTCGGGGCCGAAGAACCACTTCCTGACCCGGATCCCGATCAGCTTCGGCAAGCTGATCGACAACCCGGCAGCCAACTGGTGCTACGAGTCGGAGCCGGAAGAGATTACCGGCAATCGCCAGATTCCGGTGCCGCGCGGCCGCGTTCTCGGCGGCTCCTCCGCCATCAACGGCCTCGTCTTCGTGCGCGGCCAGCCCCTCGACTACGACACCTGGGCGCAGCTGGGAAACCGGGGTTGGAGCTTCGACGACGTGCTGCCGATCTTCCGCCGGATGGAGAATTACGAACACGGCAGCGACGATTTGCGCGCCCAGGGCGGGCCGTTGCACGTCAGCGAGGCGACCGACGAGAGCCCGCTCTACGACGCCCTCTTCGCCGCCGGCGAGGAAGTCGGGCTGCCCCGCAATCCCGATTACAACGGCGTGTCGCAAGAAGGCCTCGGCAAGACCCAGACGACGATCCGAAACGGTCGCCGGATGAGCGCCGCCTATTGTTATCTGGATCCGGCCCGAAGCCGGCCGAACCTGGAGATCGAAACCGGCGCGCTGGCGCATCGCCTGTTGTTGGAGGAAGGCCGCTGCGTCGGCGTCGCCTACGAGGTCGGCGGCACTATGCGCGAAGCCCGGGCCCGGGCCGAGGTCGTCGTCAGCGGCGGCGCCATCAACTCGCCGCAATTGTTGGAGCTCTCGGGCATCGGCCGGCCGGAAGTGCTGCAAGCGCACGGCATCGAGGTCCGCCACGAGCTGAAAGGTGTCGGCGAAAGCCTGCGCGACCACATGGCGCCCCGGATGATCTGGCGCATCACCAAACCTGGCGCCACCTACAACGACCGGGCCCGGGGCCTTGGCCTCGCCTGGCAGGTGCTGCGCTACGGCCTGACCGGCAAGGGCTTTCTGGCCCTGCCGTCGGGGCCGGTGCTGGCCTTCCTGCGGACCCGCGAGGAGCTGGAGACGCCCGACGTGCAGCTTCATTTCGTGCCCTTCCACGTGGTCTACACGCCGACGCGGGAATTGGGGCCGGAGCCGGGCGTCACCATCGCCCTCTATGCGCTCCGACCGGAGAGCCTCGGCTCGATCCACGTCAAATCGGCCGACCCCAGAACGGCCCCGGCGATCAACTTCAACTTTCTCTCGGCCGAGCTCGACCGGCAGACCCTGATCGGGGCGGTGCGCGCAACCCGCCGCATCCTGGAGGCCAAGGCGATGGATTCGATCCGTGGGCCCGAGCTGCAGCCCGGCAGTCAAGTCGAGAGCGACGACGAGATCCTGGCCTGGATCCGGGAGACAGCGGACACCGCTTACCATCCGACTTGCACCTGCAAGATGGGCAGCGACGAGATGGCGGTGGTCGACCAGGAGCTGCGCGTGCACGGCATCGAGGGCTTGCGCGTCGCCGACGGCTCGATCATGCCGACGCTGGTGTCCGGCAACACCAACGCCGCCTGCATCATGATCGGCGAGAAGGCCTCGGATATGATCCTGGCGGCCAATCGATAAGGCGCCGCGCCCCGGTCGAAGGCTCAGAGATCGATCGTGCCGAGACTTTGGCTGGCGCCGAGGATGACCTCGATGGTCCGGCGCGGGTGGCCGTCGGCGTCGATTTCCAGGCGATAGCCGCCGCTCCCCTCCTCCAGGCGGTCGAGCTTGAAGTCGCCGAAGGCGTCGCTGCTGGTCTCGGCGATCGCGTCCTGGCCCTTGCGGAGGACGACGCGGGCACCGGCGACACAATCGGTGACGCCACCGGCCCGGGCGGCCAGGCTGCCGGCGACGAAGCAGCGCGCGTAGCGGTAGAGGTTCTTGTAGTAGACCCGGGGCCGGGTGGCGAATTCGGGATGCAGGACCTCCAGCCCCTCGGCGGCGATGATCTTTTCCATCTCGTCGTCTTCGACGCGGACTGCCCGCATGGCGCCGGTGGCGCAGCCCTGCACGCAGCGCGGCCCGGACCAGCCGGCGTCCAGAAGATGGGCATCGAAGATCCAATGTTGGGGCAACTCCAACTCCTCGTTCCACCAGACCGCGCCGTAGGGGCACGCATCGACGATTTCCCGCTGCGCCTTGGCTTTCTCGGGATCGATGATGACGATGCCGTCGGGGCGCTTCGATACGGCGCCGTCCCGGGCCGCCGCCATGCACGGAGCCGCGTCGCAGTGGTTGCACATAGTCGGCAGGTGGGCGATGTCGATCTGGGGATAGCGGCCCCGCTCCTTGCTCCTGATCCGGATCCAGCGATGGCCGTGCTTGGGCATTGGCGCCGCGTAGCCTGGGAAGTCGTTGTCGACATGCTCGTCTTGGCTGGCCAGCGTGCAGAGGTTGCAGTTGGTGCAGGCGGCAACGTCGATAATCAGGTTCCACTTGCTCATGGGCTCACTCGCTCGGCGAGGGCGGCGGCGCCGTCCCAGGGGGCGATCTCGACCAGGCAGGCGCTCGCCGCCATGGCGTGGGCCTGTTTGATCTGCGAACGCTTGGGCGTCAGCAGGTTGACGCAGCCGGCCCGGTCGACAGCCTCGCCCGGCTCGCCCATGGGATCGTAGATGGCGGAGGATTCGTACGCATGCACGGTGCCGGGCACCAGCCGCTCGGTCAGCTTGGCGGCACAGACGACGGCGCCGCGATCGTTGGTGATCTCGACCAGATCGTGCTGGGCGATGCCGCGCGCCGCCGCGTCGGCGGGATTGATCCGGACGACCCAGTAATAGTAGCCGTCGATCAGCACCCGATGCTCCTCGATATCGTTCAGGAAGCTGTCCTTGCCGTCGCCTTGGGTGTGGAAGGAGAAGCGGGGATGCGGCGTGATCAGCTGCAAGGGATACTTGTCGAAAAGCGCCTTGGTGTGGATGCCTTCCCACGACGGCTGGTAGCGCATGATCGGCGGCCGTTCGGGATCCTCGGCGTCGAAGCGCTTCAGGCTTTCGCATTCGAACTCGATTTTGCCGGACTGCGTCTGTAGGCCCTCGCCGAAGTTCCCGGTGTAGTCGGAGGGCAAGGGCTGCGGCTCCGGCACGTCTTTCTTCCGGCCTTCGGCGAACCAACGGAACGAGACCGGCGTCTTCAGCTCCGGCCGCTCCGCCGGGACCACGTAATAGCCCTTTCGGAGAAAGTCCTTCCAGCCGATCCGTTGGGCCAGGTCGGAGGCGTCGAACTGGCGCTTGACCCAGTCCAATTCGCCCATGCCCTCGGAGAAGAGGGCACCGAGGCCCAGCCGCTGGGCGATTTCGAGAAAAATCCGATAGTCGGACTTGGATTCGCCCAAGGGCTTGATGCACTGGTGCTGGAAGACGATGACCCGATGATTGAGCTGCATCTGGCCGTGATGCGCGTAGCCGCCGAGACCGGCCCATTCGGAGATGTCGGGGCGTTCGAAATTGGTGCAGGCGGGTAGGATGATGTCGGCGAACTTGGTCTCGCCCTCGTGCCAGATCGACTGGTTGACGACGAACTCGAGGTTGGGCGAGCGGTACATCTTCACATGGCGGTTGCTGTCGTTCATGGTGCCGAAGATCGAGCCGCCGTATTTGTACAGCATCTTCACCGGCGCGTAGCCGGGCGCTGGATAGCTGATCTTCTGGAACTGGCTTTCGATCGATTTGCCGTTCCAGGCATAGCCCTCGGCCTTGCCGTCGAGGATCGCCTCGGGCAGTTGCAGCCGCGGGATCCGCTGCGCCGGCGTGTTCATGGTCGGCAGTTGCGGCATCCGCTGAAACAGCGAAACCGCCATCGCGGTGTGTTCCAGGTCGCCCGACATGCCGCCGTCGGCATAGCCGGGGAAGTAGAAGTTGAAGTCGACCGGCGTGCCCCATTGCAGGTTGCCCATGTTGACACCGGGCTTGCCGAGCCCTTGCATCGCGATCAGGCAGACCAGGGCGCGGGCCCACTGGATGCCGGTCGGGTTGCGGCAGGCCCCGCCATGGCCGTTGCCCCAGCTGCCGGGCGCCAGATAGGTCGGCCTGGTGCCCCAGCGGCGGGCCAACGCGCGCACGTCCTTGGCCGCGATGCCGGTCTCGGGCTCCTGCCATTCGGGCGTCTTCGGGGTGCCGTCTTCTCGGCCCAGTACATAGTCGCGCCACTTCTCGAAGCCCTGGGTGCGCCGCTCTACGTAGTCCTTGTCGTACAGCTCCTCGGTGATCCAGACGTAGGCGATCGCCAGTGCCAGCGCCGGCGAGGTAGTGGGCCGGGGCGCCAACCACTTGCCGCCCAGCAGTTGCGCCGTCTCGTTATAATAGGGGTCGATGTGGACGACTTCGATGCCGGCCTCGGCCAGCCATTGGCGGCGGATCGTGCCCTCGAAGGCGCCGTAGGCGCCCGAGGTCGCCTCCGGGTTCGAGGACCAAAAGACCACCATTTCGGCGTTCTGCAGGCAATCCTCGACGGTGCCGTAGGTCTCGCTCTGCCCGACCCGCATGCTGCCGCCCCAATGGTGCGCGGCGCCCCAATACCAGCCCTCCCAGCTGTCCGGGTTGTGGTGCACTTCGGTGTGGCCGATCAGGTTCATGAAGCGAAAGTTGGCCGAGAGGTAGTAGCCGATGTTGCCCCAGGTGTGGTGCGAGCCGTGACTGGAGGCGATGGTGCCCGGGCCATGCACCCGCTTCGCCCGGCGGATCTCCGACGCGACGATGTCGAGGGCCTCGTCCCAGCCAATCCGCTCGTAGTCCGAGACACCTCTGTTTTCCGGGTTGCGTTCACCATCGGGATCGAAGTCGACCCGCTTCATCGGGTAGAGCAGCCGGTCCGGCGAATAGACCATCGACTTCCAGTTCTGCCCATGTGGTGTCAGCGAGGTCTTGCGCGGTGGCGTGAACTGTTTGCCCCGGGCTTGGATCGTCCAGGGCGGCGGGTCGCCGTCGTCGAATTCGATCGGCGTCACCCGAACGATGCGATCGTCCTTGACGTAGATGAAGACCGGGCCACCGTTGGTCATGTTGGTATAGCGCGTCGTGCCGTCGCCTTGGTCGGTGCCATAGCGCCAGCCGGCCGACTGGGCCATGAGTATCGTCTCGGTGAACCAGAGTGCCACCTCCTCCGGTCCGTCGAGCGTCAGGGAGAAGTTCTTCTGGGCGTTGATTTGCCGTTGATAGTCGATCGGCGGCGTCAACAACCTGGCCGCCAGCTCGGCCGATTTAAAGGCGATCGTGACGTCCGGGGCCGGGTGGATGCCACGCTTGCTGCGCAAGCGACCGTCCTGGAAGACGAAGCTGCGGCCCCGGCTGCCGTCCATCAGCTTGATCTGCGCGACGAAATTCTTCTCGGCGAGGCGAGCGCGAAAGGCCGGGTATTTCCTGGCCGCGTGTCGCATCAGAACGGCCAGCCCGATGAGTAAAACTGAAAACTTCATTACCTCTCCCCACCTCTTCGCGGTCGCCAATAGCAACAGAACGAAGGCCCGTGTACAACAGGCTTCGAGGGTGATGTATAAGGAGAAGTCGGCGCGGCTCGGCGCCGATATCGCGGGCAGGGGAAATCGGGGTCGGCTCGACGAGCCGGAGCAGCCGGGCCGTGACGTGCGGCATGGCCTTCGAAGCCACGATATCGGAGGAAACGAAATGTCAGCCGATCCCAGACCGCAATTGGGCCATGTCGCCATTTTCGTCCGCGACCTGGCGTTGATGCAGGATTTCTACAGCCGCGTCTTCGGCCTCACCGTGACCGACCAGGGTCCGAACCCGGTGGCGTCCGTGGACATGGTCTTCATGTCCGCCGACCCGTGCGAGCACCACCAGTTCGTCGTCGTCAGCGGCCGCCCGGCGGATGCGGATTTCAACGTCGCGCAGCAGGTCTCGTTCATCGTCAAATCACTGGGCGAGCTGCGCGCCATGCGCGACCGGGTGGTCGAGGCGGGAATGGAGATCACGCGAACGGTCACCCACGGCAATGCCTGGTCGTTCTATTTCGGCGATCCCGAGGGCAACAACGTCGAGGTCTACGTGCACACGCCCTGGTACATCCCCCAGCCGCACGGGCACCCCTTCGATTTGGATCTGCCGGACGCTGAAATCATGCGCCAGACCGAGGCGCATTGCCGCGAGAACGGGGGCTTCATGCCGGCGGCCGACAGGGAAGCCGAGATGCGGCGGATGATGGGGCTCTAGGCGCCGATGACCGGCGTCTACAGATCCTCCAGGATCAAGGCTCGCATGGCTTTGTATTCGTCCTCGGTGATCAATTCCTGCCTGTAGAGATTGTCAACGGCGGAGCAAAAATGGGCCACTGAGGCGGCGTAAAAATCCACCACAGGCGGCTGGGGAGCTTGTCCACGTAGTCCACGGGAGGGCCCCGCGCGCGGGGCGACGCGCCTCTCAATCGGGCGGAC
>PVBE010609735.1_pt1 | contig 14831 bp, 10 predicted proteins | sample 1631181 | NCBI WGS metagenome assembly PVBE01 (sample SAMN08397723, study PRJNA350692) | Marine metagenome, whole genome shotgun sequencing project. | isolation source: water | place: Pacific Ocean | collected 2012-04
CTTAGTATGAATAATGTTGTACTAATTCCGCATTTAGGTAGCGCGACAACCGAAACACGGGTTGCTATGGGATTGCGTTCGTTAGCAAATGTTGAAGCATTTTTTAATGGAAAAGAACCTGGTGATCGTGTCGCTTAAAATCATAACTATTAAAGGCTATTTATGACATCGGCTGACGCCGGTTTTAATGAGAACTCCCTAGATACAATTTCAGCAACGTATGCGAAAGAAGTTGTAGGACTCTTAACCGAACAACTAACTAAAGTAATCGAACATCGCAATAGCGATATCCTTCCTTATTTTAAAGGGGAATTAACTTTACCCTCAAATGATACTGTGATGCTTGTCGATACTCTTCAGGCATGGGGTATATGGTTCCAACTATTAAATGTTGCCGAAGAAAACACGGCAATGCGACGTCGTCGCTTAGCAGAGAAGGAATACGGGCTAACAAATGTTCCCGGCACGTTTGCCAGTGTTTTTAAACAAGCCAATGAATTAAATATCAGCGCTAATGAAATTCAAAATTTACTGGATAATGCTTACATCTGCCCAACGATAACCGCTCATCCAACAGAAGCAAAAAGGGTCACAGTTCTTGAAATTCATCGCCGTATTTATGTATTACTCTATCGAATTGAGGCGTCACGCTGGACTCAACGCGAAAGAAATAAACTTATATCTTCATTACATGATGAAATTGATCTCCTCTGGCTTACGGGAGAATTAAGATTAGAAAAACCTACTGTTGAACAGGAAATTATTTGGGGACTACATTTTTTTGAACAATCTTTGTTTAAGCGTATTTCAGAAACACATGAAAAATTAAAATGGGCTTTGAGTCTTAGTTACCCTAAAATTAATTTTTCAATTCCTCCATTTTTTAAATTTGGCTCATGGATAGGAGGAGACCGTGACGGCAATCCTTTTGTTACAAATGAAATAACTAAAGATAGTTTACTAAAAAATCGCCAAATAATTATTCATTACTATATTCATTGTATAGAACATTTAATCGAAAAACTGAGTGTATCTCGGGATAGTATAAAATTATCAAAAAAATTCGAAAAAAATCTTGAAATTATACTTAAGGATATTGATGAGCTTGAATCAATTTCAATAAGGAATCCAGGAGAAATTTTTCGTCAATTTCTAAGTTGCATCTTAATTAAATTATGCGGTACGTTAGAAAGCGAAGAAGAAGGGCATTATAGTGCTATTCGATATCTTAGTGCAGATGACTTTATCCTGGATCTGAGAAAACTTTTTGAAGGACTAATTGATTCTGATTGTGAGCAATTATCTAATTTATTAGTGGGCCCACTATTGCAGGAGGCAGAGTCATTTCGGTTTTGTACAGTGCGTCTTGATTTGCGAGAAAATTCGGGAGCAGTTAATCATACCTTATCGGCAATTTGGACCGCCATGAAAACCGAGGAAAGATCTCCATTACCAAATAGCGAAGAATGGAAAATGTGGTTGCTTGAAGAACTTGGAAAACCATTAGATGCGCTACCAACATTTTCAAATCTTGATGAATTATCTTCTTCTACATTAGGTCTTTTCCAGATGGTTGCCCAAATGATGGATGTACTTGATAGTGAGGCATTTGGAAATTTCATTTTAAGTATGACGCAATCCGTTAGTGATATATTAGGTGTTTATTTTTTAGCGAGAATTTCAGGTATTTTTTCTGAGAATAATAATCAAGAATTTTGTCGTTTGCTCATCGTCCCGTTATTTGAAACCATTGAAGACTTAAAACAAGCTCCAAATATAATGGAGGAGTTACTGACGATTCCAGTTATAAAGAGAACAGTTAAGCAAAAAACTGGCATTCAAGAAGTCATGATTGGTTATTCTGACTCGAATAAAGATGGTGGTTATTTAGCCGCCAATTGGGAGTTAACTAAAGCACAAGTAAGTTTAACTAAAATCGGTGAGGAAGCGGGTATTCCCATTTCTTTTTTTCATGGCCGCGGAGGCTCAGTGAGTCGTGGTGGTGCACCGACCGGTATTGCTATCGCAGCTCAACCTGCAGGCTCCATACATGGTCAAATGCGTATTACTGAACAGGGCGAGGTTGTCTCATCGAAATATGCGAATGAAGGTACTGCGCAATATCAAATGGAATTACTCGCCGCGAGTGTTTTTCAACATACTTTAAGATCATTAAATGAAGAACAATTAATGCCAAAACCAGATTTTGATAATGCAATGGAATCATTATCGAGTTTAGCATTTAAGAAATATCGGGAATTAGCTGAATCTGATGGTCTAGTCGATTATTACACTGCTGCTAGTCCAGTAGAAGAACTTGCAAAAATGAATATTGGGTCGAGACCTGATAGGAGAACAGGCGCGAAATCATTAAATGACCTTAGGGCTATACCCTGGGTATTTGCATGGACACAAAACAGACATCTTATTCCTGGGTGGTATGGTGTTGGTACTGCTATAAGGGAATTTATTGGTCAATATGGCGATGAAGGAGAGAGATTGATTAAAAAAATGTTTACTGATTCGCGTTTATTTCGTCTTATTATTGATGAGACTGAAAAAACATTATCACTTATTGATTTCGAAATTTGTAAATCATATTCAAATCTTGTCGAGGATGAGGTTATAAGAGAAAACATTTACGGCATGATTTTCGACGAATATAATCTAACAAAAGATATAATTTTAAAAATTACTGGCGAAGAAAAATTATGTCAGCGTTTTAAGAAGTTTAGTCGAAAATTAAATCGTCGCTCCCCAGTTTTACATCAAGCAGGTTTAGAGCAAATTAAATTAATTAAAGAATTTCGTCAGAAGAATAAGAGAGATAGTTCCGATGATTTAATACCTTTATTATTATCGATAAATTGTATTTCGTCAGGATTAGGCTGGACAGGCTAAAGTGATGTGAAATTATTTATAGACTGATGCTTTTTTAATTTTTTCATAATTCATTTGCATCTCCATATTTCCTCCTCGAGTTCTAACTCTTAGTGTGATGCTATTTTCTTCATCTCCTACAATTAATCCTTTAAACTTTTTGCCCGATTTTAATGTTATTTTTACGTATGAATTAACATAATTTTTAAGTTCATGAATTGACACCTCAATATAGGATCTTTTCTTTTTCTTTGTTTTTTTCTTTTTTGGTGAGTTAGTTTCATTTAGGATTTGTTGCTTCGTTTTTTCATCATGAGATTTAACTTCTAATAAGTCTTTTACAACAGTATCTCTATTCCAGTTCATTGATAAGTCGTTAATTTCCTTACCATCAACCTTAACTGTCATATTTAGGACTGCCGGCCAACTACTTGGTTTGTATCGATCGACTATTTGGAGGGCAGAGTTGATACTTTCAGGCATAAATTTGAAAGTCACTTTTGCTTGGTTCAGGCTAGCTTTGTAGGTATTGTAAAGTTCATCACTGAAGATAACATTTGCTTTAGAAAGAAAACTTTTTAAATGTTTCATATGGTGGTTAATGTAATTATCTGCTTTAATACCACTTTCTTTGGCACAAAAATCAATCCACCCTTTATTGTAGCCAAGGTCTTGGTGAACAAAATAAACTTTTGTCAGTAAATTTGATGGATCTTGAAAGTCTGCAATTGAAGTAACATTGGATATCGATCCTTTTAAAGAAAAAGATGTCAAATCATGAATGGTCCATTCATTTTCCAAATCTATTACAGAAGCATATTTGTCATATTCATAATCAAGGATCACGCTGTATTCAATTGTTTCATAACCTAATTTTGGAATGAATTTGGCAAAGTCAATGGATTTAGTATCGCCACAACCCTGTGCTCGTGCGCGGGCTATTATACGATCTAAATAACCATCCTCTCCTTCTCCCCACCATTCTGAGAATTGTTTTGTCTCACTTCTAACATGATCGAGTTTCATTTGTATTTTTGGAGCTATTGCAAATAGATTTTGATTTTCTTTAGTTGCTTTTTGTATCTTTCCCTTTAAAAATATAAAATCTAGTACACTATTTAGCCTAAATTCTATCGAGCGAATATACACTTCACCGCTATCCATTCGCGAGGAAAATTTAGGACGCATTGTGACCCCTTTAAGAGCTATTGATCCATCCATGGGATTACTAATTCCCTTATATGTTATTGATATATATGGCGATGCATAAGAAATTGCCTGGTCAACGAATGTCTTAGTTTTGAAGTACAGAAAACCATAGAGTCCTGCTACTACAAGACACAACACTAAAATCAATCTAATTATTATTTGCAATGAACTATCCGGCTACAATATATTTGGTTATATTATGCTTTATTAATCTTAATTGAGGTATCTTTTTTTTTAATTACAGCAAGCTTAATATAGTTTTTTTGATAAAACAGAATAAATTAGATTATGAAAATTAGACCAAAAGATTTTATTGGCATTAATAGTAAATTATTTTTTGCTGTCGTAAACGAATATCAAGAAGATAATCACGCATTAACTTTTCTGCGTTATATGAAAGATAATACAGGTACACATAAACTTACCACAAAAAAAGCGGCAAAAATTATTAGAGACATCTACCCTGAGTTTCAGTTTGATAGTTATTATGCTGATATTGTATTACATGGTATTCCAATTAATTTAATAAAAGAAATATATTATCCTGAGCAAACAATTACACGATTGCTGGGTGCGGAGTTACCAGATAATAAACAGAGTGATGCAATTGGTATCATTAATGCTCTATTAGCTGCGGGTTTTAAGAAAGATTATATGGGTATTACTGGGTCGATAATGTTAGATATACATAATGCAAATTCAGATGTTGATATCATTATTTATGGACGTGAGCAATTCTTAAAAATACGAAAGTATATAAAAAATTCTTTAGATAAAGCTGGGATTAATTCATTAACCCAAGCGATGTGGAAAGACGCATATGAACGTCGTGATTGCGCGTTGAGTTTTAATGAATTTTACAATCATGAGAAAAGAAAATTTAATAAATTCATATTTGGAAATAGTAAGATTGATATTAGTACTATTCCAAAGAAAGATGAGAAATATAAAGAGAGCGGACCCTATAAAAAGATTAGTAAAGATGAAATTACATCAATCGTAACAAACGATACTTATGTTTATGATTTCCCAGCTAGATATTTAATTAATCATAATACAATTAAAGAAATTGTCTCTTATACAGCAACGTATACCGGTCAAGCAAGAAAGGGGGAGAAGATTGAGGCAGCTGGTTTTGTAGAACAGGATAGGAACGGTGTTCACCGGTTGTTAGTCGGCACTAGTCGTGAAGCTAAAGATGAATATATCCGTGTAATTGATTAACTCCAAATAATTAGTAATAGTCACTATGATTATTTAAGTTTATCGAAGTAGCTATTCATTTCATTAATCACTGTTTTTGCTAATAGCGTTGTTGATAGTAATGTTGGTAAAATCATTAAAGCAAACATAGTATCAATAATATTAATGATTGTTGACTGAGTCCATATAGTGCTCAACGGTATAATTACCAAGTAAATATAAATGTATTTATCTCCAATCTTTTTGCCAAATAAATAACGCGCGCATTTAAGACTATAATAGGAATAGGTAATCATTGTTGAAATTGCAAATAATGAAAAAACTAAATAGACAATAATGTTACCAATATTAGGAAGTGCCTGATTAAAAGACATGGCAGTCATCACAATACCGCTTTCAGATGTGTAGATTCCTGATGTTAATATAACCAGGGCTGTGCACGTACAGACAATATGAGTATCAATAAATGGTCCGAGCATCGCTACTAAGCCTTCCCGCACCGGCTCTTTAGTTTTCGCAGCACCATGGGCCATTGCTTCAGTACCGACCCCAGCTTCATTTGAAAAAATAGCGCGTTTAATTCCGGTAACGAGAATTTCTTTAAAAACTAAACCGGTTGCTCCCCCACTGATAGCGTTCATTCCAAATGCTGAATTGATAATATCAACTAAGACTTTTGGAACTTCATTAAAATTGATAGTGATTACGATAAAACTACTAAGCACATAGGTGAGAAACATAAAAGGAACAATTCTAGCTGTAACAGAACCGACCCGTTTCACACCCCCTAGTATTACAATGCCAATAATTATTAGGCAAACGATGCCCGTATATATTGGCAGAATTGAAAATTCACTATGTATAAATGATGAAAGTTGATTGACTTGAAACATAGGGATACAACCTATTAAGCCACCCAGGGCGAACAATATTGCAAGTGGCTTGAAATGAGTCCCTAGACCGCATTCTATAAAATACATAGGGCCGCCTTGTTCTGTACCTTCTTCATCCCGTTTTCGATATAAACAAGAAAGTGTGCACGTAAAGAATTTAATCATCATGCCAAATAGACCAGCAATCCACATCCAGAATACTGCTCCAGCGCCACCCATGTTAATTGCAATAGCGACCCCGGCAATATTCCCCATCCCAATTGTTCCTGAAAGCGCAACCGTCAATGCTTGAAAATGAGATACCTCACCTGGAGAACCTTTGCCATCATATTTTCCAAAAAGAATAGAGAAAGCATGAAAAAAACCAGTTAATGGTCTTAGGCCAGATATATAGGAAAAATATATTCCAGTGGTAATAATGAAGATTACGAGCGGTAACCCCCAGAACAAGTCAACCGCAAGCAACCAGAATTGTTCAAATTGGTTCATAAGTAATTATGAGCAGTCATTATTATTTTTGTTTAGTTGAAATGAACAGTATCATAAAATACTCTTATAAACATGAAAGCTTTAATCTTAGAAAATCCTATGCAACGCATCACACTTACTATGATTTTGCTGAGTGCGTTTACAACCCCATTAATGTTATCTGCTGTTAACGTTGCACTTCCTTCTATTGCTAATGATTTATCAATGAATGCAGTGTTATTGAGTTGGATCCCGATGGTTTATCTTATGGCAAGCGCTATGTTCGTATTAATTTTTGGACGCATCGCCGATATGGTTGGAAGAAAAAAAATATTTTTAATAGGAATAAGCAGCGTCATAGTAACATCATTAATAGCCGCATCAGTAGATAGTGGAAGTTCGTTAATTGCGGCTCGTTTTTTACAAGGCGTAAGTGCTGCGATGTTATATGCAACTCAGGTGGCAATAATTTCATCCGTTTTTCCTCCAGCTAAGCGAGGTTATGTAATTGGATTAACAGTTTCTGCAATTTATTTTGGTTTAACCACAGGACCACTAATAGGCGGATATATAGTTGATTTGTATGGTTGGCGTGCGAGCTTCGTGGTGCATATACCGCTTGCGTTAATAGCTTTGACGATAGGTGTCTTATATGTAAAAGATGAATGGTCTTCTGACGAACGAGGGAGCTTTGATTTATTTGGCGCAATTCTTTACATGCTATCAATATTAATTATTTGTCTTGGAGTTTCTTACTTACCATCATCTCTAAGTTTTATTCTTATTTTGTTTTCATTTTTTGGATTTACATTTTTCTTTTTGTTTGAGCACAAACACAAACATCCTATCTTTGATACTACTTTGTTTTTTACTAATCGTGTTTTTACGTTTTCTTGCTTGGCATCTTTAATAATTTATACTGCAACTTTTGCCAATGTTGTTCAGGTGAGTCTTTATTTACAATATTTGAAAGAATTATCTGCTACATCAGCTGGCCTGATAATGATGTGCCAACCAATGACAATGGCTATTTTTTCACCTATAGCCGGTAGATTATCAAATAAATTTGAACCTAAGTACTTGTCTACAATTGGAATGGGGATTACATGTTGTGGTTTAATTATGTTGTCTAATTTAAAAATCGAATCAGAGCTAAATTATCTACTTCTTTCTCTTTTCATAACTGGACTCGGATTTGGTTTATTTTCACCACCGAATGTAAATGCAATTATGGGGTCGGTCGAAAAGAAATTCTATGGGAGTGCAACTGGTGCAATGGCAACCATGCGTATCCTTGGTCAGATGAGTAGCATGGTGTTAGTAACATTAATTTTTGCATTAATTATTGGTTCTGTTGAAATTAATCAAGAAAACTATGTGGCTTTAGAAAATGCAATTCGCATAATTTTTACTATTGCAGCAATGTTATGTATTCCCGGTTTATATTTCTCTATGGTAAGAGGTAATTTTATCAAAACCTAATAAAAAAGGATGCATAGCATCCTTTTTATGGTTTTTTTATTGTTATTAAAAAAGGCCAACGATTTTACCATCACCATCGACATCAATTTTTTCAGCAGCGGGTATTTTAGGCAATCCTGGCATTGTCATCATGTTTCCTGCAATCACAACAATGAATCCCGCACCACTTGCAAGTCTTGCCTCTGTGATTGCTACAGTGTGCCCGCTTGGCGCTCCTCGAACAGAGGGATCAGCTGAAAAAGACATTTGAGTCTTCGCAATACAAACTGGATAACTTCCATAATCTTCATTTAATTTATCTATTTGTGCGCGTACATTTGGCGGCGCTGTGATCCCGCTTGCACCATAGATTTTTGTAGCAATAGCCTCAATTTTTCCCCATAGAGGATCATTGTCTTCATATACGTATTTATGTTTACCAGAGTGGCCGTCAACAATCTCTACTACCGTTTTTGCTAAATCTTCAGCCCCTGCTCCTCCATCTGCCCAGTGTTTTGATATTACAACCATAGCGCCCATGGATTCAGCTTTTGATTTAAGTAATTCAACTTCAGCATCAGTATCATTTACAAAATGATTGATACAAATGATGCATGGAAGCCCAAAGTTATTTTGCATATTATTAAAATGTCTTTCGAGATTAACCATGCCCTTTTCAAGAGCTTTGAGGTTTTCACTATTCAGTTGATCCTTATCTACACCGCCATGATATTTGAGTGCGCGAATAGTGGCGACAAGAACAACAGCACTTGGCTCAAGACCAGCTTTTCTGCATTTAATATCAAAAAACTTTTCTGCGCCCAAATCAGCACCAAAACCTGCTTCAGTAATAACATAGTCAGCTAGTTTTAATGCCGCTTGTGTTGCTGAAACACTATTACAACCATGCGCTATATTTGCAAAAGGACCGCCGTGCACAATTGCTAAGTTGTTTTCCAATGTTTGAACAAAATTTGGTTTAATAGCATCCTTTAAAAGCGCAGCCATCGCACCATTTGCATTTAGTTCGCGTGCATGAACTGGCTTTCGATCGCCTCTCGTGTAACCAACAACAATACTACCTAGACGTTCTTTTAAATTATCAAGTGAGGTTGCAAGGCAGAAAATAGCCATTACTTCTGATGCCACAGTTATATCAAAACCATCTTCTCTTGGAAAACCATTTGCCACTCCACCCAAGGAATTAATTATTTTACGCAAGGCACGATCATTCATATCAAGTACACGCTTCCATGCAATCAAACGGGGATCGAGATTTAATGTATTACCATGATTAATATGATTATCAACCATAGCGGAAAGGAGATTATGCGCTGATGTTATCGCATGGAAATCACCAGTGAAATGTAAATTGATGTCTTCCATAGGAACAACTTGTGCGTAACCCCCTCCTGCAGCACCACCTTTAACGCCAAAGCACGGACCAAGCGATGGCTCACGTAAACAAATCATTGTTTTTTTGCCAATGCGATTCATCGCATCACCAAGGCCAACTGTTGTAGTTGTCTTGCCTTCGCCTGCGGGTGTAGGACTGATTGCTGTCGTTAGAATTAATTTGCCATTAGGTTTACTTTTTAAACTATCGATGTAATCCAGGGATAATTTAGCCTTGTAGTGACCGTATGGCTCAAGGTACTCGCTCTCAATCCCATACTGTTCATTAGCTAAGTCAACAATACGTTTCATTTTCGCTTTTTGAGCAATTTCAATATCAGACATTTCGCCTCTCCTAAAAATATCAGAAAATACAAAAAGTTATCTTATTAATAAAATACAAAGATATCCTATCCACCAATTAATTTTATATTTTAAGTAGTGAAGTTTTAGTGTTATTTTAACGTTTTGCTATCAGATTCACTAATAACTTTCGACCAAATGAAAGAAAAAATTAATATTTCTAACGTAGTTATTTTACTTAGGCAGCAAGAATCTCTTCTGTGATGGTATCCTCTATACAATTCTGATAGTATTGATATCCCTGAATATGAAACTATTTAGGATACTTTTTACCCGAAAAGTCGGCTCTTCTGGGCCGAGCAAATCATTACCCCCTAAAATTTCTCTTTTTAATGGTATGGTTCCATGACGCGATATATATTTATTACTGGAGGGGTAGTTTCCTCGCTTGGGAAAGGTATTACATCGGCGTCTCTTGGGGCGATTCTTGAAGCTCGAGGATTAGGTGTAACACTCTTAAAGCTTGACCCTTATATTAATGTTGACCCGGGAACAATGAGCCCATTTCAGCATGGCGAGGTTTATGTCACAGAAGATGGCACTGAAACCGATCTCGATCTTGGCCATTACGAACGTTTTGTTCGAACAAAGATGCGCAAAAAGAATAATTTTACGACCGGACTTATTTATCAAAATGTTATTCAAAAGGAAAGGCGCGGGGATTATCTGGGCGCTACAGTACAGGTAATTCCACATATTACCGATGAAATAAAGCGCTGCATTAAGGAAGGCGCTAGTAATTCAGATATTGCGATGGTTGAAATTGGTGGTACGGTAGGCGATATTGAATCACAACCTTTTCTCGAAGCGATCAGACAATTACGAATTGAATTGGGCCCTGAGAGAACGTTATTTATACATCTAACTTTGGTTCCCTATATTTCTGCTGTTGGTGAAATTAAAACAAAACCAACTCAACATTCAGTTAAAGAACTACGGTCTATCGGCATACAACCCGATTGTCTTATTTGTCGTACTGATCAAATCATTCCGGAAAATGAAAAAAAGAAAATAGCATTATTCACTAATGTTGAAGAGTCTGCGATTATTTCAGCAATTGATGTAGATAGTATTTATAAAATTCCAAAAGTTTTACATGAACAAAATCTTGATGAGATTGTTATTAAAAAATTTAATTTAGATTTACCGCAAGCCAATTTAATTGAATGGCATAATGTTGTTGATGCAATTGATAACTCTGATAATGAAGTCAATATAGCTATGGTTGGTAAATATATTGGATTAGCTGATTCTTATAAATCGCTTTCCGAAGCCCTAATACATGCGGGAATAAAAACTCGAACAAAAATAAACATTGTATATATTGATTCAGAAGAGATTGAGAAAAATGGATCTGAATGTTTACAGAATGTTGATGCAATTTTGGTTCCGGGTGGATTTGGTAATCGTGGCATTGAAGGAAAGATAAGCACCGTAAAATATGCCAGAGAAAATGGATTACCTTATTTAGGTATATGTCTTGGTATGCAAGTTGCCGTAATTGAGATAGCTCGAAATCTTGCTGGACTTGAAGATTCTGATAGTACTGAGTTCAATAAAAATACAGGTCATCCCGTTATTGCATTAATTACGGAATGGCAGGATGCAAAAGGCACGCAAGAAAAACGCAGTAAAGGTTCTGATTTAGGCGGCACGATGCGACTAGGCGGACAAGATTGCAAACTTATCGAAGGAAGTTTAGTAAGGGATTTATATAAAAGCGATAATATTGTTGAGAGGCATCGCCATCGTTATGAATTTAACAATAAATATAAAGAGAAGCTTGAATCAGTGGGGGTGAGCATCGCCGGATATTCAGTTGATGAAGAATTAGTTGAGATTATTGAAATTCCAAAACATCCTTGGTTTGTCGGCTGTCAGTTTCATCCAGAATTTACTTCGACGCCTCGAGATGGCCACCCACTATTTACAAGTTTTATAGAGGCGGCTTTGAAATACAAAGAGTCTGACTTAAGGGTTCCTAAAAATGCTGCTATGTAATTTCGAGGTTGGTTCTGAGTATCCATTTTTTTTAATTGCTGGACCGTGTGTTATTGAAAGTGAGCAATTATCGATAGATGTTGCTGGGCAATTAAAAGAACTTACTTCTCAATTGGAGATTCCCTTTATATATAAATCTTCGTTTGATAAAGCTAATCGTAGTTCGCATGATAGTTATCGAGGACCGGGAATTGAAAAAGGTTTAAAAATATTATCCGATGTGAAAGAAAAAGTTGGCGTACCAGTTCTAACTGATGTTCATGAAGATACACCACTTAATGAAGTTTCAGATGTTGTTGATGTGCTCCAAACCCCCGCTTTTTTGTGCCGACAAACTAATTTTATAGGAGCCGTTGCTAAAACAGGATTGCCCGTAAATATAAAAAAGGGCCAATTTCTTGCTCCTTGGGATATGACACATGTTGTTGCTAAAGCTCGTGCTACCGGTAATGATAAAATTATGGTTTGTGAACGTGGCGCTTCTTTTGGATATAATTATCTCATTTCAGACATGCGTTCGCTCGTTGTCATGAAAGAAACTGGAGCCCCTGTAGTATTTGATGCAACTCATTCTGTTCAAATGCCAGGCGGTGGTGGAAAAGTTTCAGATGGACAGCGTGAATTTGTTCCTGCACTTGCTCGTGCTGCGATTGCTGTTGGTATATCTGGTTTATTTATGGAGACGCACCCAAACCCGGAAAAAGCATTAAGCGATGGGCCTAATTCATGGCCTCTAAAGAAAATGAAAACACTTTTAGAAACATTAAAAGGGATTGATCAAGCAACAAAAACATTAACTAAGTAATTTAGTGTTTGGAGATTTTATAAGTGTCGGTTATCAATAAAATTATTGCCCGTGAAGTTTTAGATTCGAGAGGTAACCCAACAATCGAAGCTGAGGTCTATACTGAAAGCGGTGCTACCGGGAGTGCAATGGTCCCATCTGGCGCTTCAACAGGTATTCGTGAGGCATTGGAATTACGTGATATGGATGATTCGAGATTTATGGGGAAGGGCGTTCTTACTGCAGTTAATAACATTCAAAAATTAATCGCTCCTTCTTTATTTGGAAAAGAGGTATCGGAACAAGCAGTCATAGACCAAGTGATGATTGACTTAGATGGTACCTCAAACAAAGAAAATCTTGGCGCAAATTCAATTCTCGCAGTCTCTATGGCAACAGCTCACGCAGCAGCAAATGAAAACAATCTTCCTCTTTATAAATATTTAGGTGGTAATGGTCCATTTAAAATGCCCGTACCTATGATGAATATTATTAATGGGGGCGCACACGCAGATAATAGTGTCGATCTTCAAGAATTTATGATATTGCCAGTAGGGGCTACAAGTATGAGGGAGGCCGTAAGGTATGGAACAGAAATATTTCATTCACTTAAATCTGTATTATTAAAACGAGATTTAGGGACTACGGTTGGCGATGAAGGCGGATTTGCACCTAACTTATCATCGAACGAAGAAGCAATTGAAGTAATTTTAGAAGCGATTACAAAAGCTGGTTATATTGCAGGAGAAGATATTTTATTGGGCTTGGATGTAGCAAGTTCTGAATTTTATAAAGATGGAATTTATACTCTTGAGTCAGAAAATTTAAAACTGGATTCACAAGAATTTTTACAATACTTAACACCATGGTTTGAAAAGTATCCAATTATAACAATGGAAGATGGTATGGCTGAGGATGATTGGGAAGGATGGAAATTATTAACAGAAACTCATGGTAAAAATATCCAATTAGTTGGCGATGATCTTTTTGTTACTAATACATCAATACTTAGTAAAGGTATCGAAGAAGGCATTGGTAACTCAATTTTAATAAAAGTGAATCAAATAGGAACTCTTACAGAAACCCTTAATGCAATTAATATGGCCAAAGAAGCTGGTTACACAGCTGTTATTTCACATCGTTCTGGGGAGACGGAAGATACAACAATCTCCGATCTTGCTGTTGCAACTTCGACTGGACAGATAAAAACAGGTTCGTTATCGCGTTCAGATCGTGTAGCAAAATATAATCGTCTAATGAAAATAGAAGATGAATTAGATGGGAAAGCAATGTATCCCGGAAAAAATGTATTTTATAACTTATCATAAGTGTGTGACGTTATTTAACTAGGATACGCCAATGAAATTACTAACTGTCGTAATAGTATTTTTACTACTTTTATTGCAGTATCGTTTGTGGACTGGCAATGGTAGTTTAGTTGAAGTGAATCTTCTTAAAGACGAAATTGAAAAAGTAAAAAATGAGAATGAGAATCTTAAAGAACGTAATCTTTCGTTAACAGCAGAGGTCTTTGATCTTAAGCAGGGTCACGAAGCTATTGAGGAAATTGCGCGTAGTGAGATGGGAATGATTAAGGACGGCGAAACCTTTTATCAAATCATTGATAATGCAGACCAACAATCTAATTCGAATTAAGATATATGCCAAAAAGTAATAGGTATTGGGTAGTAATCCCAGCTGCTGGAATTGGACAGCGTATGGGGAGCGATATACCCAAGCAATATATCTCTGTTTGTGGGAAAACAATTATTGAACATACTATAGAAAACTTTATTGATCGTAACGATATCGAAAGTATTTGCGTTGCAATTTCAAAGTCAGATCATTATTGGCCAACATTACCAATTTCGAGAAATGCAAAAATAATAACAGTAATCGGCGGCATTGAACGATGTGAATCTGTTTATAATGGTTTATGTGGTTTGAAAGATAGAGTTGATAATAAGAATTTAATATTTGTTTTTATTTGTGGAATAATTAGTATTTCAGGAATGACACTCCCAGGACTTTCTGGTTCCTTTTTATTATTAATCCTTGGTAACTATAATTTATTATTAGTTGATTCTGTTAATGTTTTATTCTATTCTATAATAAATACTTTAAAATTAAATTTTGACTTTTTTCAAATTAATAATAATATTGAAATGTTAAAA
>PVBE011805551.1_pt1 | contig 14827 bp, 10 predicted proteins | sample 1631181 | NCBI WGS metagenome assembly PVBE01 (sample SAMN08397723, study PRJNA350692) | Marine metagenome, whole genome shotgun sequencing project. | isolation source: water | place: Pacific Ocean | collected 2012-04
ATTGATTTATATGAAAAATATAATTAAAAGAAATATTTTTAGATTTTTTAAAAGCTTTAGTAAGCTTATATCTGGAAAAGGGCTTGGTAAATTGCCGTTTGCGTCAAAACTGTATCAAATTTTATATAAAAACTTTAAGCCAAAAGGAATTGTTAAAGTAAAAGCAGGAGGACATACGATGTTTGTTGATTCTCACGATACTGCACTTGCTCCGTATTTAATAATGCACGGGAATTTTGACCCAGAAGAAACATTTGTTTTGGAAAAGTTTATAAAACAAGGGATGACATTTGTTGATGTCGGCGCAAATATTGGATATTTTTCACTTATTGTAGCGCGATTAGTAGGGGAGAATGGAAAAGTATTTGCATTTGAACCAGATAAGGATAATTTTCAATTACTTGAGAGGAATATTAAAGAGAATAGATATGAAAATATAACTTCAGTCGAAAAAGCAGTATCTGACAAAGTTGGAACAGCAAAATTCTACCTTGATTCTGATAATCTATGTGCTCACAGTTTGAATGAAAAAGAAAACAGCAATTTTGTAGAAATTAAAACAATAACATTGAGTGACTTTTTGAAAGACAATAAAGTTGATGTAATAAAGATAGACGTAGAAGGAGCAGAGCAAAGTGTTTTTGATGGGATGAAAGATATGATCTCAAAAAACAATAAGCTCGCAATAATAACAGAGTTTTATCCGAAAGCTATAAAAAGTTTCGGCGACTCTCCTGAAAAGTATCTAAAATCTTTTATTGACGCAGGGTTTAAATTGTATAGAGTAAAAGGTAAAGAATTTATCAATATAAATGAATCACAAATCGATTCTCTAAGCAGGGGAGAGGGGATGGAGAAATTAATAAATATTGTTTGTTTAAAAAATTATAATTAATATGAAAGAACATAAAATACTTGCAATTATACCTGCGCGCGGTGGTTCAAAAAGTGTTCCAAAAAAGAACATAAAAGAGCTTGCTGGTAAGTCACTTTTGGCATGGACAATTGAAGAAGCAAAAAAGTCCAAATATATAGACAAGGTCATTGTCTCAACTGATGACGAGGAGACAGCAGATATTGCGCGACAATATGGGGCTGAAGTACCGTTTATGCGTCCTAGAGAGATCTCACAAGATTTATCTACTGATGTTGAGTTTTTGACACATGCTCTGGATTTTCTAAAGGAAAACGATAATTATGAACCTGATATTGTTGTACTGCTTCGTACAACATCTCCTCTTAAAACAGCTCAGCATATTGATAAAGGTATTGAACTTCTAATAAACACACCGGAGGCTGATGCTGTAAGGCCAATCGTTGAATCACCCAAACATCCATATAAAATGTGGAAAATATCTGATGACAAAAAATGGATTGAGCCATTTTTATCCAAAGATTTTACAGGTATGGACGAGCCATATAATAGCAATAGACAATTACTTCCTGATGTATATGTTCCAACTGGTGCTATGGATGTTATGCGTTTAAAGACAATACGCGAACTTAAATCTACATCAGGTAAAAAAACTGCATATTTTTTAATGAAACCGGAAGAATCTGTAAATATTGATAGCATAGTGGATTTTAAGGTAGCAGAAATTTTGATGAAAGAGAGAAATAAAAATAAATAGTGTTTCCAAAACATATCTTGACTAATTAGTTAAGATATGTTTTACTTTTGCCTAGTATATTTAGATTGTTATTTGAAAGGAGAATATAAATGAAGAAGATTGCATACATTGTGTATGGAGACTTAATGACAGCAAAAGAATTACTACCAGTAGCAAAAGTTCTTGAAGCAATGGGGTTTATAGTTACACACATTGTTGATAAATCAGAGTTAGAAAGAGCAACTCTTGTTTTGGACGAGGAAGGTATCATATATAGTAGATATTTACCAACTTCAGAAGATATGCCAGATGTAATCGTATGTGGTACAAATGCAACTGCAATTGATGCACAAATTAAATGGACGCAATTTGGAAAAGAAAACAATGTTCCTGTTATTTGGGTAGAAGATCAATATGGCACAGGGGAGATGATTATTACAAGACATGTTTCTCCAGATATAATATGTACGCTTGACGATATAGCTGCAGATATTGTTCGAAAAATCAGACCATCTGTTAATGTTGAACCTGTTGGCAAGCCATCAATAGAGTATTTGGCGAAATATTTGAATAAGACTTGTGAATTAAGAGAGAAAGTGCGTGATAGATTAGATGTTGATACAGATTCTCTGATCATTACATTATGGTCTGGTGGGATGGCTCCTATAAGAGTAAAAGCTCATATAGAAGCTTTATATAATCTTCAAGAATTGACAGATAGAGAGATTGTTTATCTTCCTCGTATGCATCCAAAATTCCCAGACAAGGCAAAGATTGAATTATTTAAACTTGCACTTGATAGCAATCCTAACAGTAAAGATACTTCTTGTTGGGAGAAGCCAGACGAATTAATCATTGCTTCAGATATTAACATCTCGGAGTGTTCAAGTAATATTGCGTATATTAGTGCGATTTTTGGGATACCTCCAATTATGTGTCTTTTCCCATCGGATGGCTTAGACGGAAAACAGGAACGAATCGATAAAGGTTATAAAGACGGTTTACCACCACTTGTTGTGACAAAAGCAGGTTGGGGAGCTAGAAATGAAAAACATCTGAAAGTAATACTTAGTTCGATTATGAATCATGAAGATAAAATGAAAGAACGTGTAAGGAAAAATTCTAAAGTTTTTAGACCACTTTTGGAAAACACTGGGGCAGCAGAGAGAATTGTTGATGTTGTAGAGAATTCTATGTTAGCAAGAAGGGGGGCATTAAGGTGAATAGGAAATATAATATTTTAGCAGTTATACCAGCGCGCGGAGGGTCAAAAAGTGTTCCGAGAAAAAATATTAAACACCTTTGTGGAAATCCATTGATCTCTTACATGCTTAAAGCAGCGCTTGGCAGTAAGATGATTGATTGTATCGCAGTGTCGTCTGAAAACGAAGAAATATTATGTATTGCAAATCGGTATGGTAAAGATAGTGACAAATTTGTTCTTGTAAAAAGACCAAAGAATTTAGCACTTGATACAACACAGACACTTCCAGTAGTTCAGCATGCGCTTAAAAAACTGGAAAAGGAAAGAGGAAAAGAATTTGATTTTGTTGTACTTCTTCATGCGGTGTCACCCTTGACTACGTCTCGCGATATTGATTCTTCAATCAGGAAACTTATGAGGACAAAAGCAGATTCTGTCGTGAGTGTGTATGAAGTAGAAGGAGGTATGCATCCAATGAAGATGAAAGGAATTAGGGATGATAAATTATATCAATATGTACCTATAATGCCGGAGAATTCTTTCAGAAGACAGGATTTTGATCCTATTTACAAGAGAGCAGGAGGAATATATGCTGTTACAAGAAAATTGGTAGTGACAGGGAATTTTAGATTAGGATTTTTCTGTGGCAAGGTCACAAGGCCATATGTTATGCCAAAAGAGCGTGCGATTGATATAGATGATTGGATAGATTTTAAAATCGCTGAAATCCTTATGAAAAAACAAGGTAACTAATGAAGCCCCATATGTATTATATATGCATATGGGGCTTATTTTTGATATAGTGTATGCTAATCATCTTAACTAATGAATGTTTTAGGTATTAAAATAGTAGGTCATGACACAGGCGCAGCCATAATTAAAGATGGCGCCCGTTTTGCTATATCAGAAGAGCGATTAAACAAGATAAAGCATTCAAAGAATATGTTTCCACATCTTGCTATTGATTATGTTCTTCAAGCAGCTAAAGTAAGTCCAGACGAAATAGATTTGATAGTGATTGATCAGATTTATGACAAGGAAACGTATGATATGGAGAAGATGTTTGAGGATAACAAAAAACATCAGTTCAGTAATGCAGAAATAAAAGTAATCAATCATCATCTCGCGCACGCCGCTTCCGCATTTCTGTGCTCCCCATTTGAGGAAGCCGCGATAATGATAGTTGACGGCACAGGAGAGACTATCCACTCACATGTCGGCTCTGGCCGTGAGGTACATTCTTTGTATTACGGCAATAAAAATGATATTCATCTGATACATAAAACTTTAAAATCATCAAACACAATAGGCATAGGAAAATTGTATGCAACCATTACAAACAAATTTTTAAATTTAGGAAGGTACAATGAAGGAAAAACAATGGGTCTTGCATCATATGGCGATGCAGAGAAAATCTTTAAAGATATCCCAAGAGATAAGTGGTATAGAGAGACTAATGGAGATTTTATTTGTAATGCAAGGATTAATTTTTCAAGTTCCGATAGGAAGCATTACTCATTCATAGGTTTTGTTAGAGAACTAAAACGAAAGATTTTTAATAATCCTAAGAAAAGTTTAGACAGCAACTTTTTTAATAAAATTTATCTGTCTCATCCTTCACGAAAGAAAGATCAAAAGCTTCCTGCGGATTATTACAGTGATGCAGCGGCGGTGGTGCAGGCGCTAATTGAAGAGATATTTGTAAAGATGTCCCGCAATCTGCACGACATTACACAGTCTGAAAATCTGTGTCTTGCTGGAGGCTGTGCTTTAAATGGTGTTTCAAATAATAAGATTCTTGAAGACGGTAAATTCAAAAACCTGTTTATCCAGCCGGCATCATCTGATGCCGGCATCCCGCTCGGGTCTGCTTTGTGGGGCTATTATTTATTTTTGGACAAAGACAGAGATTATGTAATGAAAGATGCATATCTGGGCAGGGAGTATAGTGAAAATGAGATAGCAGAAGATCTTGAGAAGACAAATGGCATTGAGTTTTATAAATCAGAAAACGTTGCAAAAGAGACTGCAAAAGAGATAGCCAACGGCAAGATTATAGGGTGGTTCCAAGGAGGCTCAGAGTACGGACCGCGAGCGCTTGGCTCACGCTCAATACTTTGTGATGCAAGAGATAAAGATATGAAAGATATTTTAAATGAAAGAGTAAAGCATAGAGAGAGGTGGAGACCATTTGCGGCATCTGTCCTCAAAGAGAATGTACAAGATTATTTTGAATTTAAAGACCACGACAGTCCCTTCATGCTCTTTGTTCCGAAGATTAAAAAGGAGATGAAAGACAAGATTCCTTCACTTGTTCATATTGATGGTAAATGTAGGATCCAGTCTGTCACTAAAGAAGACAACGGCGCTTATTATGATTTGATAAAAGAGTTCAAAAACATCGCAGGTGTGCCACTTATTATTGACACATCTTTTAATCTTGCAGGAGACCCGATAATTGAAACTCCGGCGGACGCTCTTAAATGTTTCTTAAGTACACAAATAGATGTTCTAATATTAGGTAAATATATTGTTAAGAAAAAATAAATCTTGACAAACTGTTATTTTAGTGATAATAATATATTTGGTAAATTAAAGATATTTGAAAATCAAATACAAAATAAATCTTTCAAAGGAGGTTCAAAGTGAACAATAAAGAAAAGAAGAGGCAGATCTATCTGATTGATCTGGCGCATGAATCAGAGCTCGGTTTGAGCAGTGACACTATGCCGCTTCAGTTAGGTCTAATAGGAGCATACTGCTTGGAACAACATGGTAATGAGGTGGGTGTTAAAATCTTCAAATTCGTTGAAGATTTTAAGAACGCAATGGAAGAAGAGATACCTTTTATCATCGGAGCCTCAAATTACTTATGGAACATTGATTTGAACTATAAATTCATAAGCGTGATAAAAGAAAAGTATCCGGAAGTTATTACAATCTTTGGAGGTCCTAATTATCCGGATGAACTTAAGATGCAAGTTGAGTGGCTTAAAAAATATAAAAATGTAGATTTTTATATTTTCAAAGACGGAGAGATAGCTTTCTCTAATTTAGTTGGAGCATTTCTTGAAAATTTAAGTCTTAAATCTGTTAAAAGAAGAAGACTTCCGAGTTGCCACTCATTAATAGGTAAAGAACATTATTTTGGAGAAGTTGAGCCAAGAATAAAAGATTTGTCTGTTGTCCCATCTCCGTACACTACAGGACTTATGGATAGTTTTTTTGATTATCGATTAGTCCCGACAATTCAGACGAGCAGGGGATGTCCGTTTGAGTGTACATACTGCTCTGAAGGTAATGACTATTATAATCTAATCTCAAAGAAATCGCTTCAACTGAAAAAAGCAGAGATAGATTATATAGTAGGGAAAGTAAAGCATACCAAGAACTTACGCATAACTGATTCTAATTTCGGTATGTATAAGGAAGACGTAGAGTTTTGCAAGTATTTGGGTGAGATTCAAGAACGTATTGGATATCCTGAATACGTAGGATGCAGTACTGGCAAGAATCAGCACGAAAGAGTGCTTGAATGCAACAGATTGTTAGGCGGAGCAATTCGCTTTACTGCATCAGTTCAGTCTTTAGTTCCGATGGTTCTCAGGAGCATAGGGCGCAAGAATATATCTATCCCAGATATGATCGCTTTGTCTGACGAAGTTAGTGATACAAGCACAAACTCATATTCAGAAGTGATATTGGGACTGCCGTGTGATTCTATTGCCGGAGAAGAAAAAAGCATGAAAGGGTTAATGGAAATCGGTATAAGCAATATAGTTCAACATCAACTTGCTTTAATTTACGGCACAAGTATTAATCTAAGTGAGAGCCGAAAAAGATTTGGAATGAAAGGAATGTTTCGCCCAATACAGAGATGTATAGGGAAGTACTCGTTTATGGGCAGGGAGTTCACTGCTATAGAGGCTGAGGAAATATGTACAGAAAGCAAAACCTTGCCCTTTGAGGATTATCTTAAAGCAAGACAATTGTATCTTAGTGTAGGGATGTTCTACAACGATCGCATATTCGGTGAGATACACGCACTGCTTCGTCTTTTGAAGCTTTCTACTTGGGAATGGATTAGTATGGTCCACGACAGCATAAGTGATTTTGGAACAAAGATAGAAAAGCTTTACGATGATTTTGCTAGAGATACGAAGAGTGAACTTTGGGATAGTCCTGAGAAAATGTTTGAAGATGTAAGTGCTGACATAGATAAATATGTTTCCGGAGAAATCGGTGGCAATCTGATATACAAGTACAGAGCCCTTGGTTTTATAAAACACTTTTCTGACCTTCATAAAATTGCATTTGAAAACTTGAGACTTTATTTGAAAGAAAAAGGAATTGAATGCGACACTATGTTAGAAAATCTCTCCAGATTTTCATGGCTTCAGAAACATGATCTTCTTAAACACAAAGATACTGTTGTAGAAACATTTGATTATGACATTGTAAGGATGATTAGAGACCCTAGTCTTTCCCGCAATGGATGTAATATTGAGAACATTCATTATCCAGTTGATGTAAAAATTTATCACAGTAAACAGCAGGAAGAAAGCATAGAGAGACAATTGGATTTTTATGGATCTGATTTAGGCGGACTTACAATGCTTTTATCGAGATTCCCTATAAAGAGATTTTATAGGAAAACAACCCCAGTTTAATTTTAATAAAATTAGCTGGGGTTTTTTATATAGAAACTTAATATCTATGCAAAATGTTAACATACTTGGAGATGCTACCTTTTTGACTTCTTTACAAATATATGTTAAAGAATAAGATAGTTTTGATGTTTAAAAATAGAATAAAATTCTAAAGAAATTTTTCAGGAGGTGAGAAATGCGAGATTTTAAGATTTTGTTTATATATCCAAATATACGCAAAAGAGGTCAGGTACCGCCTAATATAACGCTTTTTTCAAGGATATTGAAGAATAATGGCTTTATTACGGATGTATTTGACTCAACCGGATATGAAATACCAGATGTTGGTGTTGGTTACAGTGAAGAAAAACGTCTACAATTTATGACCGAGAAGAAAGCTGATCGTGAAGTGCTATTTGATGACAGGATTGACATAGTCGGGGATCTTAATAGAAAGATTAAAGAATTTAATCCGGATTTGATAGCTGTGACGACAACTGAGAGCACTTTTTTAATAGCTAACTTTCTTCTTGAAAAGATTGAAGGTGAACATGCACCTGTGATTTTAGGCGGAGTGTTTGCAACATCTGCACCAGAAGTTGTCATTAAATTTGAAAAGATAGACATGCTATGCGTAGGTGAAGGTGAAGAAATGCTTCTTGAGCTGTGCAGAAAGATGAGAGATGGACTGGATTACAAAAATGTCCCTGGTCTTTGGGCGAAAGACAATGGAAGAATTATAAAAAATCCAATAGGCCCGCCCGTAGACATAGACAGCAATCCTACAAATTACCATGTTGAAATGTTTGATGAGAGAAGACATTATCGTCCTATGGATGGAAGAGAGGGTGCGAAGCTTTACAAATTGTTTTCTGTCGAGACAGAAAGAGGATGTCCGTACCAGTGCACTTATTGTAATTCTCCAGCTCAACAGGAAATTTATAAAAGTCAGACTGGAAAAAGTTTCTTCAGAAGAAAATCTATGAATAAAGTTCGGGAAGAAATACTGCATTACAAGGAAAACTTTGGTGCAGAATATATTTTTTTCTGGGCGGATACATTTCTTGCAATGTCGAAAAGAGAATTTAGAGAATTTTGCGAGATGTATTCTGATATAAGATTACCATTCTGGATACAGACTCGTCCTGAGACTATGGATTATACAACTTTTGTTAAATTAAAAGAGATAGGATTAGACAGGGTTGCTATAGGAATAGAGCAGGGTAATGAGAAATTTCGAAGAGAAATTTTAGGAAAGAAATGCAGTAATAAAATGTACATCGATGCTTCGGAGATTCTTCATAGTTTGGACATACCTTTTCATACATTTAATATGATAGGTATGCCTTTTGAGACACCAGAACTTGTACTCGATACCATTGAACTTAATCGTCAGATGAATCCGGATGATGCAGGGTGCTCAATATTCTCGCCGTTTTATGGGACCAGGCTTAGAGACTTGTGTGTAGAGAAAGGCTTTATAGAGAGTGATGTAATCTGCGCCGGGCAGTATGAGGATTCTCCTCTTAATATGCCCCAATTTCCAAGCAGATTGATTGGCGTTATGCAGCAGACATTTGTTATGAGAGTAAGACTTCCAAAGAATCGTTGGTCTGAGATAGATGAAGCGGAAGAATTTCTCATGTTGGGAAATGATTCTAAGTGGCGAAAATTGAGAGAAGAATTTGATGATTCCACAACCTTAACCCCGCACTAGTTGCGGGGTTTTTATATAACGTCACTTTTTAGCCGTTTATTATGTTTCTATAATGTAAGTACATATGGTACTATTTTTTAATCATGAAAACAGTTTTTCTATTTATATTTAATCGCGCATATATATCAGACCTTTTAAGAGGGGATTATATAAAATATCTTTCCAGTAAATATAAGGTAGTGGTCTTTGTTGAAAATCTTAATGATGCTCATTATCAGTCAGGGAATATAACATACATAAAGTTTCCTATTAAAGCTGGAAAATTCTGGACACTCTTTGATACTTTACTAAGAACAGGTCTTATAAGAAGATTTGACGATTTTGTAGGTATTAGAACAAGACATTTAAGAAATAAACATAATGATTGGCGTAGAAATTTATTGACTCGAATTTCAAAATTCTTACCGAAAAACTTATTTAGTCCCAATTTTTTCTTTTTTCTTGAAAGAATATTTACGCCAAATACTAAGTTATTTAGAGAATATAAAGAAAAATATAATCCAGCCTTAATTCTTACATCAGGTCCAGGTTTTCATTTTATGGAAGCATGGGCTATAATGTGCGCAAAAAAATTTAATATACCCAGTGTTTCCACTTACTTTTCTTGGGACAATCTGACTATATATGCTCGTTCTGTAAGAAAGACAGACTATATTATATGTTGGAATGAAGTAATAAAAAAAGAAGCTATTGATATACATAAATATAAAGAGAATAAAGTTTTTGTGTCAGGTATTATAAGATTTGACCATTTCTTTAAAAAAGAAAACCTGGGAACAAGGGAAGAATTTTTAAGAAGTAAGGGTCTAAATCCTGCTAAAAAAACAATACTTATTGCAACCGCTACTGATGTGGATCCGGACCTGTATCAAAGTGTAGCAAGGACTCTGAAAGACCTTGATGTAAATGTCTATATACGGGTTCATCCAATAGATAGAATTTCAAAATACGAAGACTTGAGAGATAATAAGAATGTTTATATAGAATCTGCTGGAACTATAGATAAAAGTGCAGGCGGAAAAGGGTGGCAGACAAGTATGAATGATGACGATAGAATTAATGTAAAGAAAGCCTTAAAATTCTGTGATTTGGGGATAAACAGGGCTTCTACGATGACACTGGATACTTGGGCACATAACATAAATATGCCAATTATTAACTTGGATTTTGAAAATAGCAGGATAGTTCCGGTTGTTGATTATGAGCATTACAAACCTATTGTAGATGCAGGTGCGGTACGTGTGGCGCATAATACCGATGAGGTTATGAAATATACAAATATGTATCTAAATGATCTATCTATTGATTTGGATAATAGAAAAAAAATATTCGATACGCTAATAAAATTTGATGATGGATTATCATACAAAAGAGCAGTTGATTCTCTTGATAAGATAATGCAGACAGTAACCTAGTATGAGTATGAAAGAAAACAGAGACAACAAAAATAATTTAAATGTATTGGGTTTAAAAATTATAAAACACGATACAGGTGCAGCATTAATATCAGATGAAAAAATTATTGCAATTGGAGAGGAAAGACTAAATAGAGTAAAACACTCACCGAACATTTTTCCTAAACTCTCTATTGATTATTGTCTTGATTATTTTGGTCTTAACTCTAAAGATATCGATCTAATTGTAATAGATCAGCTTGACCACTCTTCTCGTTTTCCGATTAAAGATATTTTTCTTTCTAATGTAGGAGATAAATTTAAAAATGCAGAAATTCATGTCATCAATCATCATGACGCGCATGCAGCTTCTACATTTTTTGCATCTTCTTTTGATGAATCCGCAATCCTTATATATGATGGGGCAGGGGAGAAGTTCAAAACACATCACGGGGTATATGTTACTGAAGCAGATACTTTATTTTATGGCAAAGGAAATGCATTTTATCAGATACAAAAAACGTCTCATTTGAGAGAAGGTAAAATATTTCCGTATACTTTTAGTATTGGAAAACTATACGACTTTTTATCAAGTTCTTATTTAGGATTTGGCCCATATAATGAAGGAAAGATGATGGGACTGGCTCCTTATGGTGATGATTCTATCTTAAAAGAAATCCCAGAACAAAACTGGTATAAAGAAGTAGGAGGACACATTGTATGCAATAGCCGAATTGAGTTTCCGCATAAAAGTAAAATAAGAAACCTTTTGAGAAAAATAAAGAATATATTAAAATATATAACGAAAGATGTTAGAGTTAAGGGAGATATCTTTAAGAAAATCAATCTTCCAAAACCAAGAAAAGACAGTTCATATACTTTACCTGATAAATATTACAGCTCTGTCGCCTATGCTGCACAGAAAATATTAGAAAAAGTAGCATGCATATTGGGAGCTAAACTGAAAAATATTACGCAAAGTGATAATTTGTGTGTTGCCGGTGGTGTTGGACTTAATATTGATGCCAATAAAAATTTTCTAGATAAAGTGGGATTTAAGGATATTTTTATTCAACCTGGATCTTCTGATTCTGGTATTCCATTAGGTTGTGCATTGTATGGTTATCATATGATAAAAAAACAATCAAGATTCTTTGATATGAAAAGCGCATCGCTTGGAAGAGAGTATTCTGAAGATGAAATAATAAAGTCGCTTGAAAAAGAAACGGATAGAATTATTTTCAAGAAGAGCGATGATGTTGCAAAAGACACGGCGAAATTAATATCAGATGGTAATATAATAGGTTGGTTTCAAGGCGGTAGTGAATACGGACCTAGAGCACTTGGTAATCGTTCAATACTTTGTGATGCAAGGAAAAAAGATATGAAAGATATTTTAAATGAAAGAGTAAAACACAGAGAGGGGTGGAGACCATTCGCTACGTCAATATTAAGAAAAAATCTGTCCGAATACTTTAAGTTTGATGGAAACAGCTCTTTTATGCTTATAGCTGCAAAGGTAAAAGATGATAAGAAAGATAAAATACCCTCTGTTGTACATGTGGACGATACATCACGTATACAGACAGTCGAAAGAGAAAATAATGAGGCTTATTATAATTTAATATCAGAATTCAACAAATTAACTGGCGTTCCGCTTATTCTAAACACATCATTTAACCTAGGCGGTGACCCAATAGTTGAAACACCGACTGATGCATTAAATACATTTTTAAAAACTGAAATAGACTACTTGATTTTAGGAAATTATATCATTGAGAAAAAATAAAAATATGAAAAATTTTATTTATAAAATAACAAAAAGATTTAAAGAAAAGAATTTTACTTTTAATGTTAAGGTTAAAAGTGTAGCTCGTATTTTGTACTTTAAAAGTATGTTTAATAAAATCTCTAAGATAGAAGAAGAAATTGTAGAGTGCGGGATTGGAAAATCAAGAACTTTTCAAATACTTGCTATTTTACTTCAACTATCTGGAAGAGATAGTAAATTATACGGATTTGATTCTTTTGAGGGCTTTCCGGAGCCAACCAAAGAGGATGCAAGTGTTAGAAAACCTAAAGCAGGAGAGTGGAAAAAAATAAATGAAAAACAGGTTATTAAGACATTAAAATCAGTAGATATTCAAGACCAATTTATCAATTCACATATAAAATTAGTCAAGGGTTTTTTTAATGATACATTACCAAAACAAAATATAAAAGAAATTGCCCTTCTTCATTTAGATGTAGATTTATATGGTTCATATAAAACATGTTTAGAGCAATTATATCCGAAAGTAAAACAAGGAGGTGTAGTTATGTTTGATGAATATAATAATGATATAGAAAAAGAGCAGTTTCCAGGAGCTAAAAAAGCCATCGATGAATATTTAGGCGAAAGGAAACATCTTATCAAAAAAGATAGTTATACTGGTAAATATTATATTATTAAAGAGTAATATATGAAAACAATATTTATCTCAATTCCAGCGCGCCAACAGGCGCGAAATATTTTAAGAACGGATATATTTAAAACACTTCAATCTGACCCAAAGCTCAAAATCGTCATACTTGTCAACAAGTTAAAGACTTCAGAGTATAAAAAAGAATTTAGCAGAAAGAATGTCATTATTGAAGGAGTGGAAGAATTATCAAGAACAGATTCTTTTATTGACGGAATATTTTATCGTTTAGCTTTTTTTTATAACAATACCCCAGCTGTTAGATTAAGAAGAAAGCAATGGTTTCTTCTTGAGAAAAAACAAAGAATTCGTTATTTTATTTCTTCACTTTTGCTATGGCTTATAGGAAGTACAAATATAATAAAAAATATTTTGTATTTTTTAGATATTCATATTGTTAGAGACAATCGTCTCCTAGATCTTTTTGATAAATATAATCCTGACCTTGTATTTGCTACTAACATTCTTTCCACAGCTGATCTAATTTTACTAAGACAGGCAAAAAAGAAGAAGATTCTTTCTGTTGGTATGGTAAATTCTTGGGACAACATTCCATATGGTAAGAATCCTTTTCGTTTTTTACCCGATAAATTAGTAGTTCATAATGATATTATGAAGAAAGATGCGGTTAAATACCTTGGTGCAAAAGGGAAAGATATATTCGTAAGTGGAATGCCACACTTTGATCATTATGTTACATCTAAAAGGGTTTCAAGGGATGAATTTTGCAGAAAATTAAATATTGATCCTACCAAAAGAATAATACTTTTTATGTCTATAGGAAGTGTATTGAATCCAACAGAACCACAAGATCTCTCTCTTCTAGACGATGCTCTAAATAAAGGGAAGATTCCAGATGATGTTGTTGTTATTTTCAGGTCTCATCCTACCGAAAAAGAAGTTGTGTTAGAAAGTGCAAAGTACAGTGACAAAGTTGTTTTTGATGACTCTAAGACATTGATTGGAAATGAAGATGAAAGTTTCTCAGAGATTTTAAAAGACGACATGAATCATTTAGCGGATTCTATTTTTCATTCAGAACTGATTATAACAACACGCTCCACTACAAGTATAGACGCTTCTGCTTTTGATACACCGATTATAGACATTGTCTTTGATGGATGGGAGTCAAGACCATATCATAAAAGTGTCGCTGTACTATACGACCCTGCATATACGTATTATCAACGTATTATAGAGAGTGGCGGTACGCGGTTGGCGCATTCATTTGAAGAATTAGTGTCATACATAAATATGTATCTTAAGAACCCCTCACTTGATGCAGAGGGAAGAAAGCGTATTGTTAGAGAGCAATGCGTCAAGTTTGATGGGAAAGCTGGCGAGAGAGTAGGAAAATTTGTGCTTTCTAATTTAAATATATAATTGTTATGCGGAATAACATACGTTTTAAAAATATTATCGCAATCTCTTTTGATTGGGACGGCGTGATAACCAAAAGAGGCGAAATATTAAAGCAGGAAGCATGGGATATTTTGTCTGAAAATGAAAGTAATGAATTTAAAGAAGCACTCTCTGAAAAAAAGCATATGTTTTCTGGAGGCGGTGGTTCACGTTACGATATTTTGCAACATACATTCTCTAGACTTGGATATCCTGAATCAAAAATCAATGAAATGGTTAAAGAATATGCCGGGAAATACCAATCCAATGTTCTTAGCTTAATGGCTTCTAACATTCGAGCTGAAACAGCCACTGTTTTGAAAAGCTTGAAAGCGCGTTTTGCTCTTTATGTGAATTCTGCAACTTTCGAAGATGGATTGAGAGAGTGCG